>Ga0302240_1000088_pt1 | contig 108801 bp, 100 predicted proteins | sample AAG_UR_His_MG_FD_193538 | JGI IMG/M metagenome (GOLD analysis project Ga0302240, IMG submission 193538) | Enriched activated sludge microbial communities from anaerobic digester in WTTP, New Holstein, Wisconsin, United States - AAG_UR_His | ecosystem: Engineered > Bioreactor > Anaerobic >... | reverse complement strand
AGGTTCAGTATGCCTTGCTTTATGCTTTGATCTGACATAATTCCATCCTTTATTTTTTAAAAAGCCTGCTCATCCGAAGTCGGGAGCAGGCGAAGTATTTTGTCAACCTTGATATTATATAACGTCACAGTCAGAAGATCAAGTAAAATGTAGTTAAACTCCCGTACTCAGCGCTAAAACCTTACACACTAAAACTTCAGGGTGCACTGGTCTCCGTCCAGCCCGTAAGGATTGTCCGGATACCGTCTTATTGAAAAATCCATCTTTCTGAAATAGGGCGACTGCTCGTGAGGCACTCTGATCCGCAGCACCGTCAGGTCCCGCCGGCTCTCCTTCAGCTCTGAGAACACCGCCCGTCCGACTTCCACCTGGTCGACAGACTCCAGCAGCGCGAAATGTTGAATCTCCGCTTCCCCTCGCTGAGCCTTGGAAAGACCAATTATGCCGATGGTCCCTTCATCTCCCTCCCCTTCCACAAGATACATCCTGCTCTTGAAGTTGGAATAGAGTGCCTCTGCAATACTTTTAATCTTCCCATAATCAGCACCCGGGACAGCGCGCTGCATCAGCTCAAATAATCTCTGATCCGTATACAAGAGATGCGTTTCTTTCGAATCCAGTGTTTTAAGGTTCACGTTCACAAACTCCTTTAAAGGTTAAATAGTCTGCAGTAATCTGCGGTCTATGAGGGACGGACTGATAAATTCAATCCATACTATCACATCCGCACACTGTCTGCAAGCGCGTGAAACAGGGTAAGAATCAGAAGGAATAAGGATCGTTTTTTCATCCCCCGCCCATCCAGCAGTTTGAAAGGAGCATCTCCATGAATCAAGCAACCAATGAGAATCAACAGCTCAAATTGATCGACAGCACCCTCCTTTGGCTGAGCAAACTTCAGACCCGGCTTGAACAGTTCGAAACCCTGTCGCTGGAGTCACTAAAGCCGGAGGATACGGCGCTGGTCATCATAGATATGACCAACGGCTTTGCGCGGGAGGGTCTTCTGGCGAGTCCAAGAGTCGGCGCGCTGATTCCCGTTATTACCAGTTTGGCTGAGGCTTGTCTAAGAAGCCACATTCCTGTCATTGCGCCGTCGGATACCCACACACCGGGCGCCGAGGAGTTTGGCACCTACCCTGCCCATTGTGTGGCCGGCAGCCAAGAGAGCGACCTTGTGGATGAACTCAAATCCCTGAACGCAGTATTAAGACTCGCGAAAAACTCCACTCAAATTTGGCATTCGCAGGCTTTTCAGGACTGGTTCCGCGAAAATGAGAGGCGATCCACCTGGATCCTGACCGGAGACTGTACCGACATTTGCTTGCTCCAATTTGCGCTGGTTCTGAAAACCTTTTTTCAGTCGGAAAATCGACCCTCAAGGATCATCGTGCCAATAAATGCCGTCAACACCTTCGAAACGCCGGATCACCCCGGTGACCTGTACCATCTGATGGCTTTTGCCCTGATGGATGCCGGCGGTATAGAGCTGGTGAGGGGCGTGGCTGTGACGTAAAGAGACGCTTCAAATGGAGAGAAGTCGCCCCGAAAAAGCCTGCAGGGGCAGGCTTTTTCGGGGCGACTTCTTCTATTTGAAAATCAGATTGACAAACATTCTCACAAGCTCCGTCCTCATTTCAAAACCTGTCCGCGTCACTAAACCAAAACCTGTCCGCGTCCCCACCTTCTAAACCTCACGCCCCTTAAACCCCAGGCAGCACCAGCGTCATCTCCGTCCATTCCCCGGGTTGGCTTGAAGCTGTCAGTCTCCCGCCATGCTGTTCTGAAATGCCGCGGGCAATGGCGAGTCCCAGGCCATAACCCCCGGTGGCCTTCGTCCTTGAGGCATCCAGGCGCACAAATCGGTCAAAGATCGCTTCAAGCCGGTCCTCAGGGATGCCCTCACCCGTATTGCGAATCCGCAGACAGGCTTTGTGCTTCTCCCTGCTCAGCCTGATCTCCACCCGGCCACCTGAAGGGGTGTATTTCAAAGCATTATCCAAGAGGATCACCAGCACCCTGCGGATGCCCTCCGGATCCATTCGCGCCATGACCTCTTCCTCTGAGGACACCGACAGTTCTATCCCACGCTCGAAGAAGATCGCCTCATAGGAGAGAAGGCATTTTTCCATCAGAGCTTTCAAGGATGCCTCCACCCGAACCGGTTCAGCCACGTGGTCCAGCTTCGCAAGATCCAGCATGTCCGTGACCAGCCCCGCCATGTTGGTCGTTTCGGTTTTAATACCTTCGATCCACCTGGCTTCCTGAGGATCGTCCAGTGAACCAAGCAGAGCCAGCTGCGTCTGAATCACCGTCAGCGGCGTCCTGAGTTCGTGGGAGGCGTCCGCCAAAAACTGCCGCTGCTTTTCAAAAGCCGCCTGTATAGGTTTTACCGCACGACTGGCAAAGAATACGCTGACCCCAAACAGGACGAGCAAACTGCCAACGCCGACCCAGATAAATACCATCAATAAGTCATTGAGTGACGCATGCACAGGTGTACGGTCGAGCATCACCATTTTATACCCGTCGGGCATCTCGCTCACGAGATAATCGTATGAGGTTTCACCTATTTTAACTCTGCCAAAATCTCGGTTTGATTCAGCCGCAACCGCTGCCGCAGCGCCAGCCTCAGCCTCAGCGCCCACGGAGACCTTGCTCAAAATCTTTTCGACAGCCGCCGCCACCGCCTGCTCGTCCACCTCCAGGTAGGACATGAGCAGCAGGATTTCCCCCTGAGAATCCGTTTCAACGATCAGACTGCCAAAGGCATCCCGACTGTCCGGTATCGGTCTGGGCGGTGCCCGCATGATCTTCTCAAGGGTGAATTGGCTTTGCCGGTTCATGCTGTTAGCCGTCAGCCCATAGATGGCCCCGAAGATCCCCACAAAGACGAGGATTAACATGCTCATGATCAGGACGACAAAACGCCATTTCAATTTTCGAAACATGCCTACTCCCCCATTCCCAGCCGGTAGCCAACGCCGCGCAGCGCATTGATGCTCACCTTGGATTCCAGATAGCTCAGTTTCTTCCTTAAAAAACTGATGTAGACCTCCAGGGTATTATGCTCCACCTCAGCATCGTAGCCCCAGACGCTGATGATCATCTCTTCCTTTGGCATCACCTGCTGCGGACGGTCCATCATCAGCTTCAGTATCTCGAACTCCTTCAGGGTCAGCTGAACTTCTCCCTTTGGTCCTGTCAGAATCAGGGATCCGAGGTCGAGGGTCAAGTCCCCATAGCTGATCCCGGGTTCCAGGACCGGCTCGCCTTTTCGCCGTGTAAGGGCTCTGATCCGGGCGAACAGCTCTTCTGTCGCGAAGGGCTTGGGTAAATAATCATCTGCCCCTTCGTCCAGGCCGCGCACCTTGTCGGTAACCTCGCCTTTTGCCGTCAGGAGGAGGATGGGGGTTGCAATACCATCGGCACGGAGGTTTTTCAGCACTTCCAGGCCGTTCATTTTAGGCAGCATGATGTCCAGCAGGATGACATCAAAACGATTCGAAAGCGCCGCATCCAGGCCGCTCACACCGTCATAGGCCGCCTCCACCGTCAATTTGTTTTTCCTCATCAGCGTGCAGAGCGCGTCAGACAGCGCCCGTTCGTCCTCTATCAATAAAACCTTCATTGGATTTCCTCCATCCGGCTATTACCCGCCTCACCTTACCTGGCGTCCCTTCGCCGCTGCGTTCCTATCACCATGATAACAAAGAAACCTTAAAGAAAGTTGAAAATGCCTTTCAGGTTTTTTTAAGCTTCGCGGCGTATCATTGGAACATGGCAATTATGGTCACGCCCCCTTTAAAGACTGGCGAGGCGGTTTCCCACACTAATTCCCGGTCTATTAACAGAGGCTGTCTCGGAGATTTAAACCTCCAGAGACAGCCTCTTTTTATTGCTTTAAAAAATTCTGCCGATGGTCACCCATTCCCAAACCCTTCAATGGCTCCCACCGTTTTCATACTCGCTTTATTCGATCTGCGTCGTGGCTTCCAGATGATCCAGCGCTTCTCTCAAATGGATTTCCACCCACTTTGCAGCGCCTTCCCCGTCACGGGCTTTAGCGGCTTCGAGAATCTTGTAGTGATGCTCCTGAGACAGTCGGTTATATTCCTCATTGGAAAGATAGTATCTCAAATAGCGGTCGATACTGCGGTGCATCATATTGACCTGCTCCATCAGATACGGATTGTCGCAATGGCTGATCAGGATTTGATGGAACTCGTGGTTGAAAGCGCTGATCCCCTTCGCCGTGGTCTGCCTGTCAATTTCATTTAACGCTTCTTCTGCCCGTGCGAGCTCTTCGTCCGTCAGATGAGGCACTGATTTTCTCATGGCGCCAATTTCAAGGTAGATCCGCGTTTCAAAGCGCTGTCTGACGCGCTCCGGATCCCACATGCTGACGACTGCACCCCGGTTGGGGATCATGGTAATCAAGCCTTCCGTCTCCAAAGTTCTGAGCGCTTCTCTGACTGGAATCAGGCTGCTGTCGAACCGCTTTGCGATTTCTTCCTGTTTCAGGTGGCCGCCAAGCGGGATTTCACCATTGAGAATAGCCTCTCTGAGTTCCTCAGAAATGATCAGCGGCAAATTCAAAAAAGTCTTTGAACGCTTGATGGGCTTGGACTTTGACGCAGACTTGGAAGATCCGCGTTTGGTCGATGTCCTGGTTTTTTTTCCGGATCCTTCATCAGGGTTTGCTTCGTTTGGCTCCAAAGATTTTTTCGGCATAGTCATTGTCCCCTCAAAAATATAATTTCATTCACTGGTTATGCAAGATTTTATAAAGACAATTTATTATATCGCATTTTTTGAATCCTTGCCGCAAAATTCAAAAAAATTACGCCGGCACGTTGTCGAGAATTTCTTCCCAACCGTGCCGGCGCAAACAGGATGATGCGATTCAAAAATACTGCTTAAAATCAATTGCTGAATCAAATCCAAAATTAGTACTTGGAGTACTGAACCTTCTCAAGCTCCGGATCATAGAACTCACCGAAGAGCTCCTCATCAGACGGAGAATCCGGCTGATCCAATTCTTTGGAAACCCAAGTCACGTTCATGTAGTGGTGCAGGTGAACGTTCTCAGAAGTCGCGTTGCCAGCCCAAGTGCCGCAGCCGATAGAAGACGTCATAGGCATACCGTTGTTCATGCTGCCTGAGTTTGCTTTGGATTGCGGCTGTCTGACCATGATGCGGCCAACGCGTGCGACCATGGCAAGTCTGTGAATATGGTCTTCGTCAAAAGAGAAGATTCCGACGGAGTGACCAATGCCGCCAACTTCGTGGATTGCCATAATGGAATCAATAGCGTTTTGGAATTCACCCGTATATTTGTGAACAGCAAGCAGCGTCGTCAATTTCTCACGGCACCAGATACCTTCTTTGGAAGCATTAAAGACCCCTGTACCATGAGAAGCGATCAGGAACTTTCTGTCCTCTGGAATTTCAAAGCCTGCAGCTTTCGCCATATCCTGCGGAGAAAGCGCAACCGTGTCTGCAAGTCTGTGGATCTCTTCGTCCCACATAGCTTTTCTCATAGCTTCCTGCTCCTGCGCAGACAGCATGTAGCCGCCTACAGCGACCAGTTCGTTAAGGGCCGCATCCCAGATGCTCTCATGGATGACAATGTTGCCGTCCGCAGAGCAGCCGGATCCGAAGTCAGAAGTCTTGGAACGCATGGTGTTGAAAGCAGCTTTGTTGAGATCTTGAGCAGCAGTTTCATCCCAGATCATTGTCGCGTTGCCGGCACCAACTGCATAGGCAGGTGTCCCGGAAGTATAAGCGCGGCTGACGACGCCTTGGCCGCCCGTAGCGATAATAAGGTCACATCTGGACATGAGGGCTTCGGAAGTCGCCTTGTTGATTTTAGCTTTCTGACCGAGGATTTGAACGAGATCCTCCGGCGCGCCGACTCTTTTGAGACCTTCACGCATGAGTTCAATAGTTCTGCGGCTCGTATTTTTAGTGCGTGGGTGTGGCGAGAAGATGATGGCATTTCTGGCCTTGATCGCGTAAATCGCGTTGCCTGCCGGCGTGAGATCCGGATTGGTTGCAGGAATAACACACGCAATAATGCCGACCGGCTTAGCGTACTTGACAATTCTCTTTTCAGGAATTTCTTCAATAATACCGACAGATTTCTGTCTGAGGCAGTCACGGAGAATACCGCGGATTTTGAAGCGCTTCGCTTCGCGGCTGACAGGATCGCCGAAGTTGCTTTCTTCAATGCCCATCATGACAAGCTCGTGGAAGTTATGTGAATTGGCAACGATTTGAGCAACGGATTGGATGGTTCTGTCAATTTGCTCCTGACTCCAGGTTTCGAACTCACGCTGTGCTTTTTGCGCTTTCGCGTATGCCTCTTCGATTTCATCAATGGCATCCTGGCCAAGTTTAAGCTCAGCATAGCGTGCTTTCATGTCAACATTCATGCTCATTCTTTTTTTCCTCCTCAGAATACTCTTGGTCATTATTTTGTGTTTCCTTGACAACAATTCAAATAAAAAGCCTGTAACACTTTAAGCTGTTACTCGCCAAACAGGTCCTTCTTGACAACATCTACCGGCATTTGCTGTCCGGTCCAGATTTCAAATGCTTCAGCGCCCTGCCAAATCATCATTGGAATACCGTTCATTGTTTTGCAGCCCGCTGCCTTTGCCATTTTGATCAGCTTGGTCTCAAGCGGAATGTACACTATGTGTGCGACGAATAAATCTGGTCTGAAAGCTTCAGGCGCATTGACGGTCGATTTGTCAATCAAGTTTTCCTCTTTGCCTTCCGCATTCGTCACGACTTTATCCATGCCGAGCGGTGTACAGTCGATCAGGAGATCCGCATTTTTGACTGCCTCGATCACTGCGGCTTCACTGTAGACTTCCCCGCGGGCGTTGACGGACTTGATGTTGTCGTGAATAGTCTCAAGGAGCTCCTCAACTTTATCTGCTTCAACGTCGAAGACGGTCATATCCGATATGCCTGAAAGGGCAACCTGAACACCCACTGCTCTTCCTGCACCGCCGGCGCCAACGAGGACGACGCGTTTGCCAATCAGGTCAAAGCCTTCTTCGCCAAGGCCTTTGACGAAGCCCTTGCCGTCCGTGTTGTATCCAATCAGTCTGCCATTGTCATTAAAGACCGTGTTGACCGCGCCAATCATTCTCGCGGCAGGATCTACCTCATCCAGGTACTGGAGGACTTTCTGCTTATGGGGCATAGTGACGTTGAACCCTTGAGCATGCAGCGCCTTCATGGCGTCCAGAGCTTCAGGAAGGTGACCATCCTCAATTTCAAAGGCGAGATAGGCATATTCAAGCCCAAGTGCCGAGAAGGAAATATTGTGCATACGAGGTGAACGGCTGCTTTTTAGCGGATACCCAAGCAGACCAGTCAATCTGTATCTGCCGTCAATGCATTTCATCATGTTGCATTCTCCTTTTCATGGCTGATTCACTTGCTTAACATATACAATCAGAGCGGCTGAAGGGCAGCTTCACTCTGCATACATCAAATTTTTGGCATAGTATCCCAACTGCCTTGAAATTTGGTGAGCGGCGTCGAGTACCAATTTCGCGAAATAATCCGTATCCGCAGGAAACCTGAATTTCGGACCGGAAATGGAGATGCAGCCTATAACCTTTTGAGAGGCATCATAAATTGGCGCAGCCACACAACCGACTTCGTAATCCTTCTCACCCACGCTGACCGCGTATCCTACATTTCTTATTTTTTCAAGTTCCTTAATGAATTCATCCGGATCCGCAATGGTGAATTCCGTAATGCGCTCCAAACGGTCTTTCATCTTCTCCCAGATCGCCCGGTCCATAAACGCCAGGATGGACTTGCCGGTAGCGCCCGCCCATACAGGATAGCGTTCTCCTATTCGAACCGTTCGTTTGATGGCCAGCGGACTTTCGACCTGATCAAAGCAGATCCTGTCGTAATGATCCAACAAGTAGAGATTGGTCGTTTCCTTCGTCAGCTGAGTAATGTTTTCCATGAATGGACGGCTTACTGTCCTTATGTCAAGACTGTCCTTGGCGATCAGTCCCAGGTAGTACAGATTATGCCCAAGCTTGTAATGATTTGTTCTAAAGTTCTTTTCTATAAAACCTTCAGACTCCAAAGCACCCAGTAATCTTAAGGTGGTCGACTTCGCCAGTCCGATTTTTTCCGAAATTTGAGTCAGGGAAAGTTCGCGATCATCCCACGTGAACGTCATCAAAATCGACAACGCTCTCGATAAGGTGCGCACCGTAGTTTCACCTTTGACATTTTTTGCTTCCGACATATGAATTCTCCCTCGAATTGACATGCTTCCATATATAAGTAACACGTTACCCTGGATGTTAGATCCGTTAAGTCAAGGCGTCATTCGAATCAAAACGTCTAATGTTTTCCTTCAATTCCGGCTGCCGGCAGGTGCACCGCTGCCAGTGCCGCAAGTCCTATACTGCCAACCATTATAAACCCTGCGGTCAGACCAAAATGACCACTCACCATCCCAATAAGGATTGGGCCGATGGTCATGCCAACCGCATACACAGACTGATAAAATCCCATAGCGCTCGATTTATAAGCGACTTCAACATCCTTGATAGCTATGCCCATCAGAAGCGGAAACGACATCGAAGTTCCTATGCCACTGAGAAGCATGACCGGAAACAACTGAACATAATGAGTCAGAAACGGGATCAGCATACAACATAAAGTCACCAGAGCAAATCCTGCAGACAAAGTCGCCTTTTCCCCAAAACGGTCCCTGATCACAGTGCCAGAGAGTGCAGCAAAGAAAATTTGTGGGAGTATAAATAAAATATTGTACAGATTCAGATGAAAACTCTCGGCACCCAGCTCAGTCGCCAGAAGCGGAGTGAAGCTGAAAACAGTAGAGAAGGTGATCAACTGAGACAACAACCCCAACAAAGAGACAGAAACAAGTCTGCGATTCTTATACAAAAGGAGAATGTCTTTTAAATTAAAATCTTTTTTTGCGGCGCTTTTTGAGCCGGTCTCCTTAATCCTTAAACCTATTGCCAAGGCGACCATGCCCATGACTGCGCTCAGGACAAAAGCTGCTTTAATCTCAAACGCTGCGACAACTATGCCGCCAATAACAAAGGCTGACAATTGCCCAAGCCGATTTGTCGAATTAATAATGCCAATTGATTTTGTCGATTCAGAGCTCTTGAAATACTCCGAAAACATCACCGTGATATTCACCCAGGTCGCAGCAGCGACACCTGTAAAAAACCTGGCTGCAATTAAAAACACTGGATTAGGTGCCAGAAGAACGATCAGCGGGCTTATGACCGTCATGGTGATTCCAATCAGGACAAAGACCTTCCGCCTGCCCAGATAGTCTGAATAAAGACCGAGGGGCACCCTCAGCAGCACCTGACTAAAACCGTAGGCACCCGATATAAGGCCTATTGTCTGCATGGACGCTCCAATCTGACTGGCGTATTTCGTTAACTGAGGCATATAGGCGTATTGTGAAAACCAGAAGGCGCCTGTCATAAGGCAAAAGAGCATAACAGGTTGTCCCCCTGCTATATTCCGGGATGAGTCCGACATTGCTGATAACCTCTTTTCAAACGCCTGCACAGGGACAATATTTTGAAAAATCCGGTGAAACGCCGTGGCGCTCCACCGGACTGATGTTACAAGGCCTATAGCTCAAAAGACCTGGTTTGAAATCTCAGTTCGAAGATTACTTCGCTTCTTCAGCAGCCTTAAGGATGCCATCAACGAGGTCTTGACCGATCTTTTCAGCGATAGAAGGGTATACGGTAGCTGCAGCAGCTTCCATTTGTGCTCTGACTTCGTCAGTAACGTCGATGATTTGCGTACCACTGTCAGTGATGATCTTAGCTCTGTCTGCAACACGCGCATCTGCCTGCTCACGAGCATAAGAGCTGGCTTCTTTTGCTGCCTGGTCTACGATAGCTTGAACTTCTGCAGGAAGGCCATCAAAAAGCGCTTTGTTTGTAACGAGCTGGATCGCGTGGAACATGTGGTTGGTGTTGATAACGTAGTCTTGCTGCTCGAAAAGTTTAGCGGAAACGATTACTTCATAAGGGTTTTCCTGAGCGTCAATAGTACCCTGCTGGAGACCAATATAAACTTCAGAGAAGGCCATTGGTGTAGGGTTAGCGCCGAGTGCCTGCCAGTATGCCAAGTGGTTAGGATTCTCCATGGTTCTGATCTTCTGACCTTTGAAATCAGCAAAGGTTTCGATCTTCTTGTTGGATGACATAGTTCTGAAGCCTTGGTCAGCAAAGCCGAGAAGCTTGTAGCCCGCTTTTGCGTAGGCTTCATCAAGCTGATCGATGAACGGACCATCAAGAACTTTACGTGCGACTTCAGCATTCGGGAATACGTTTGCCATGTCGAAAACTGCGAGTTCTGGTACAAAGTTAACCATTGGAGCTGTTGTTTGGATTACGAATTGAACGTCGCCAAGCTGAACGCTCTCTGCGACTTCACGGTCAGAGCCGAGCTGGCCGTTAGGGAAGACTTGGAGTGCGATTTTGCCGCCGGAAAGCTCAGCAAGTTTGTCAGAGAATGCTTTTGCATAGATGAAAGTGACCGTGTCTTCAGGGCTGTCCACGCCAACAGACCAGGAGTAGCTCTCCATTTCAGCTGCTGGTGTCTCTGTTGCCGGCTGCTCCGCAGGTGCTGCAGGCTCCGTTGTTCCGCCGCATGCTGCGAGCGAAAAGACCATTGCGAGGACGAGTAAAATGCTGACTAACTTCTTCATGTTTTTTCCCCAACCTTTCTTTTTTTTGAGTCTTTGTCTCTATACATCAGCCCTGCAAAATATGTTTCACAGAGCGGTGTACCACATCAACAACTTATTGCGTTAACACCTTAGAGCAGCGCGAGAGAAATTGCAGGAACAAAAGTGATGAAAATCAAAGCGACAATGAACATGAATATGAACGGCATTGCCTGTTTTGCAATATCCGCAACCGGCACCCCGGTAAAGGAGCTGGTAACGAAGAGGTTGATGCCGATTGGCGGTGTAACGAAACCAATCGCAAGGTTGACGACCATGATGACGCCAAAGTGAACTGGATCGACGCCAAATGCAGTGACAATCGGCAGCAAAATTGGTGTCAGAATCAGGATGGCAGGCGTAGTATCCATAACCATACCAACCAGGAGCAGGAAGACGTTGATGATGATCAGGACAGCGACTTTGGAGGTAAAAGTTGCTGTAATCGCCATAGCGATCGCCTGTGGAACTTGCATCAGCGTCAGAACACGGGCGAAGCCAAGCGCTGCAGCTATAATGAAGAGTATAGGCGCGTAGGTCGCAACACCTTCTGTAAAGATCTTGATAATCTGATTAAATTTCAAGGATTTGTAAATGAATAAGCTGACGAAGAAAGCGTAATAAACCGAGATAACCGCTGCTTCTGTTGGAGAAGCGACACCGGAATAGATTGAGCCCAGGATGATAATTGGAGCAAGCAGAGCCCAGAAGCTTTCCTTAAAGACTGTAATAAACCCTTGAGATCTCAAAGCATTGTAGTTTGCCATGATTTTTTCTTTGTCTTCGCCTTTTTTCTTACAGTAGAAGTAGGCGTAGCCCATCAAGCAGGCACCAATCAACAGACCCGGAAGGACGCCGGCGATAAAGAGTGCGCCAACAGATGCCCCTGAAGCCATACCGTAGAAGATAAAAGGAATACTTGGCGGGATGATGACGCCCAGTCCGCCCGCAACCGCGACAAGCGCTGTTGAGAAGACTTTATCATAGCCAAGGTTGACAAGAAGCGGAATTGTCATGGAACCAACCGCAGCAGCAGTAGCTGGACCTGAACCGGAAATGGCGCCGTAGAACAAACATGTCATAACGACGGCCATTGGCAGACCGGCGGTCTTGTTGCCTATGAAATAAGTAAACACGTTGAATAGTTTCTTTGAAATCCCACCTCGAGCCATGATGATCCCTGAAAGGATAAACATAGGTACCGCGAGAATCGGGAAGCTGTCAACACCTGCCAGCATGGCCCGAATGACCATCTCCGGAGATGCCGGAAAAGTAGAATCGAGAATTCTAGGTAAAATTGCAGTGAGACCTAGTGTTGTTGAAATTGGCAGAGCCAATAGAACCGCTATCATAAAGAATAGAAACAACGCTACTGGTGACAATCGAATCCCTCCTTGTTAATTTTTCAATGTGTTCAAATTTCTTCTTCAACATTTTTAGCAGCTACACGAATAAAGCTTTCAAGAATTCTGTATACCGCCAATCCGAAACCGACAACCGCAGCATAGTGAACAATATACATAGGAAGCTGGAGTGCCGGGGTTAACTGTCCACTGCTGATGGTTGACTGAACAACATTGAAGGAATAACGGAGGACATACGCAAAGAAGCCTAAACTGATAATTTTTGTGAGCAGAAGAATGACTTTTTGCACCACAGCCGGCAGCAGGTGCAAGATTTGATCAATTTTAATGGAACTGTGATGCTTGATGCAGTAACCAATACTAAGAAAAGCAGACCATACGAATAAGTAACGCGTCAATTCTTCCGACCAAGGCAAGGAATTGTTGAAGAGATAACGCATTGCGACCTGGTAACCCATGACCAGGACCATGATAATCAGAAAGATCGTCAGCAGAGCTTCCTCGAAGTGCGCATTCAACCATTTAATAATACGCATTTTTTCACCTCATTTTGAGTGTCCGGATTCGCGAATCCGGCAGGCAGTACTTTTTTTGAAGAAGAAGACAGGGCGGGCCGGGGATTGTTGCCCGCCCCTAATTTTATGTGGTCTTGCAGAAAAACGCTATATTATTCTGTTGCGACGTGCTTGGATCGCGCGGCTTTACCGCCAACCAACTTACCTTCTGAAACATTTTCTTTTGGTGTATAGATGTCATTGATGTTCCAGATGCCATCCGTAGGAACCGGAATGTTTTCCATAGGAACGTCAATCAAGTATGGCTCGTTGGATTCGAGGGCTTCCTGGAAAACGGCCTTAAATTCATCTGCGCTGCTGATGCGCTTGCTCTTGACGCCATAGCCAACTGCGATCTCAGCCCAGTTAACGCTGTAGCTTGAGCCGTCCGGCTTTCTGAAAACAGTGCCGAAGGTGTGGTTGTAGTGGGAGGCCTCGAGGCCGGCTATAGTGCCAAACGCGTTATTGTTCATGATGACCCAGACAACAGGAATGTTATACTCCACCGCAGTGGCAAGAACAGATGGGTTAGCGCCAAATCCGCCGTCACCTACCAGGGTAATAACTTTCTTATCTGGTGCAGCCAATTTCGCGCCGAGGACCGCAGCCGGTCCAAAGCCCATTGTAGCCAGACCGCCCGGATGCAGAATCGTATCCGGCTGAGTAATGTCGAACTGCTGGCTGACGCCATTTTTATTCCAACCCACATCTGTCGCAATGATGCCGTCTTCAGGGAAGACTTCGCGGACGTCTTTGAGGATGCGCTGCGGCGTCATTGGGAATCTCCCGTCATTGGAGATGTCTACATTGGAAGCTTTGAATGCTGCTCTGTTCTCTGCAATGGCTTTTTTAAGTTCCGGACGCTGAATGCCTTCAGGCACGATTTCCTTTGCCGCTTCGAGAATGGCTTTCAGGGCTTGCTTAGGATCAGCGACCGCACCAAGGGCAACCGGATAGTTTCTTCCTATTTCAGCCGGCTCGAGGTCGACCTGGATGAACTTCGTTTTTTCGGCGTTGAAAGTGACATCATTGTACCAAGAGCTGCTGTCTGCTTCAGCAAAGCGCGTACCCACACCAAAGATCACATCTGCATTTCTTGTAATATCGTGAACGAAGTCGCAGCCCCAGAAGCCTGTTACGCCAACATTCATTGGATGAAGGTCAGAAAGTGCCCCTTGGCCCATGAGCGTTCTTGAAACAGGGATTTCGAGGAACTCAACCAGCGCCTTGAGTTCTTCGCTGGCTTGTGAAATAAGTACCTGACCACCAACGTGGATGACCGGATTTTTAGCTTCGATCAGCATCTTTGCGTATTCGTAAGCGGCCTCTTTTGAAAGCGCCGGACGAATCGTCACAGGGCTGTCGTGATAGGTTCTTTCGAAATGGCTGGTGTCCAGCTCTCTTGAGAACATGTCCATAGGTACAGAAATCAGTACCGGGCCTGGTCTGCCTGACTCAGCAAGTCTGAAAGCCTTGTCGAGAATTTCAGGGAACTGTTCTGGCTTATCAATTCTCCACGCTCTTTTTACAAACGGTCTGTAGATTTCGTATTGAGCGCCGTCTGAATGCATGTTGACTTCCTGGTGAGGGTGCTTGCCATAGTAGTAGCTTGGAACGTCACCGGCGATGACAACCATAGGGATGGAGTCCAGAGATGCGTTGGCGACACCTGTCGCAGCATTTGTAAGTCCAGGTCCAAGGTGGCAAAGGACAACGCTGGCTTTTTTTGTAAGTCTGGCATAGGCGTCTGCGGCGTGTGCTGCGAGCTGCTCATGTCTGACGGAAATGAACTTAAGTTTTGCATCTTTTAAAGGATCCAGCATTGCGATGACCGTGTGGCCGCAAAGACCAAAGACGTGCTCTACACCTCTTCTTTCGAGATAATCAACCAATTGCTCAGAAATTAATTTCTTCAACTTTAGATCTCCTTTCCAACCTTTTGTATTTATCCGATGGATTTGCCAGCTTTCAGTATAAAGCTTGAAACTTCTCTGCCTACATAATCCTGTACTTTTTTCGCAAGAATGATCAGTTTGTCGAGGTCATAATCCGTTCGAACGCCCATGGCGTTTACCATGTGCACGACGTCTTCCGTAGCAATGTTGCCGGAAGCACCCGGAGCGAAAGGACATCCGCCAAGTCCGCCGAAGCACGCGTCGAATCTGGTGATTCCGGCCTGCATACCTGCGACGACGTTTGCGAGGCCCATGCCTCGTGTATTATGGAAATGGAGGTTCCAAAGAATTTGAGGATATTTTTCCTTGACTGCTTTCGCGTACTCATAAACTTGCTGTGGGTTCGCCATGCCAGTGGTGTCTGAGAGTGAAAGCTCTGTGACACCAATCTGGAGGTAGCTTTCAATGATTGGATAAATGTCTTCTATTGGTATGATCCCTTCATTTGGATATCCAAAACCTGTTGAAATGGCTCCTGAAATGGTGATGCCTTTCTTCGCTGCAAAATTCGCGACTTCTTCGAAGCCTTTGACCGCTTCTTCAGGCGTTTTATTCAAGTTGCTCAGAGAGTGTGCCTTACTTGCGGAAACCGTGAGCTTGGCTTTCGTGATGCCGTTGGCTTCAGCGCGCTCGACCCCCTTAAGGTTCATGATCAGTGCCCTGTACTCAACCCCGTCATAACGCTTAAGTCTTTTCGCGACTTCATCTGTGTCAGCCATTTGCGGGACTGCCTTAGGATGAACAAAGGATCCAATTTCAATGATTTTGGCACCTGCAGCGACGACCTCTTCGATCAACTCAATTTTCTGATCGACCGTCAGCAGCTTTTCTTCATTTTGGAGGCCGTCTCTTGGACCAACTTCACATATTTCAATGTAATCCACTTTGTTGAATTCGGAATTCTGACTCATTTTGCACCTCATTCATATTGGCAGGTCAGCGAGAGCAGCTGCCTGCAGTTTTCATAAGCGACTATTTAAGTTTCACTCTATGGAACTCGATTCAATACTGCGAAATTTACATTCAGAATAGCATCGTTTTTATGCGTTGTCAATTCTGTTTTTCTAAATCAAACGAGAATTCTGACGATTCATTCTTAAAGCCCGAAAATCTATAAATTAATATGTGAGATTATTTTCTTGGATTTGCTTCAAAATAGGTCTTCGCTGTTGCCAGGCAGCGACGTGCGTGTTCCGCGTATCCAAACTCTCTGACGCGCTGAAGATTCGGAAGCTCAATGGAATATGGCATTTCAGGCATGCTGTGGATATAAGACGCCACATCGATACCGCCTTCGCCTACATAGGAGCGCGCTTCACGCAGAATGCGCGTCATTTCATCCCGATCCTGGGGAATCTCGACCGGCGCGTCACAGAGGTGGGCGAAATGGAACCAGGACTCAGGCAGTTTTTTTAACTCTTCAGTGGATTCTCCTGACCTGTGCATATGATGAATGTCGACCATAATTCCAGCATTGTCCCTTTTGACGGTTTTCAAAACATCCACCGTGCCTTCAAGCGTATTGACGGCAGCAATCGGAACAAATTCCAAGTCAACAGTCAAGCCATATTGCTTGGCGAGGTCGCAAACTTCGCCGAACTTCTCAAGGAAGTAGTCGCGCTTAGGTGTCCAAATGCTGCTGAGGACATGCTTGCCGCCGAGCTCAGCTGCAACTTCCATGGCTGGTTCATAGCGTTTTGGATCCATGTCGTCAAAAATTCTCGCGAGCTCAATATCCAAAAGCTTGACCCCGGTTTCAGCAAGAGCGGTTTTTGTCAACTTCATCATATCTTTATTGGCAGCCAGATCATAGTTTGGCTCACCGGGCAATCCCATGTAAATAGGTCTCAAACTGACATAGTCATATCCCGCCATAGAAGCTATGTATATCATTTCCGGCGGCGGGCAGCCTAATACGGTCAAATGCGCTAAAGAAAACTTGCTGGTCATTAACATTCTCCTCTACCTTTGGAATTTATGTTTTTGCTTAAAGACATAAAAAAACACGCAGCACGAATCATGCTTTTATTAAGAAGGATGATGGTCTGCGTGAGTTAAATCTGCGTACGCCGTTCCGCCTAGCGGAACTCTGTGTCGTTTTTATCTTGATTTTAGATTACCATCAGATCTAATCTTTGTCAACGATTTTTTCCATCAAACAAATCCTAATTCCATCCAGTGAAACTACGTAATATTCAAACATTTCAAATCCTGTGTTTTGGCAAAAATAAAACTGAGGTCCAGGCAGTCTGTTTCCGACCGCATAATTACCTCAGTTTATAAATTGGTTTAATTACAATCTGAATTTGTTGTGATCTCCATGAAGTAAATTCAAGACATCATCCAGAAGTTCTACAGAAATTTGTCCAGGTGCAGTCGCCTCACCTATCGCGCCATAAGTCATTGATGAACCAAAAATTTCTCCTGCCAGCCGGCTCAGTAAGCCGGACGGGGACATGGCCGTCGCAACAATTGGTTTATCTCCGTATTTTGATGCCGTTTCATAGGTAGCATTCAATAAGGTCAGTAGATCGTCCGCATTATTTGGCATGACAGCAATCTTAGATATGTCAGCCCCCATCCCCTGCATTTTCATCAAAGTCCGAATGAGGATCGCCTTCTCAGGCGTATCGACGAAATTATGGTAAGATCCCATGACGAGAACACCTGCATTGTGAATTCGGGAAATGTTGTCTGCAGCGACCTCAGAACAAGAGATCAGCGCAACATCCACCAAGTCAACCATGCCGCTTTCCGCCGCTATTTGGTTTAAATGCGTGTACGCCTCAGATGAGATTTCCCTGTCCCCGCCTTCTTTTAGCAGTCTGAAGGAAAAGATAAGGATCTTATTCGGAAAAATCTCGCGCAGATTCCTAAGTACAGCCAAAGTCTTCTCGCGGTCAAAAACATTGTCAAAGGCATCTGCACGCCATTCGACAACGTCAATAGGAAAATGAAGCATGCCATTAGCTTTTTCAATGATCAATGCTTCATTTTTTTCTATGATGGGGACAATTATTTTTGGCTTTCCCTCTCCAATGGTAATGCCTCGGATATTGTACGTCTTTATCATGATTATAACACCTCTAAAAATCATAGTCGTTCCACATATCAATACTCAGTTCCGCCAAACGGAATGTTTTTATATTATCATCACATGTCTTAATTGTCAATAATTATGAAAAAAGCTGATCAAACCTCCTTGCACAGCGCCAGAATTCTAGTTATACTGTTACTGACATAAGTTGCAAACAAATTGATCATCTGTGTTCACTCAACTTTGAGGAGGCTCATCCACATGAAAATTGCACTTCCATCCCGAGACAATAAGATCGACAGCCATTTTGGCCATTGCGAATACTTCACAGTTTATACTGTGAATACGGAGAACAGAGAAATCATCGCTGAAGAAATGGTGCCTTCCCCGACAGGCTGCGGCTGCAAATCCAATATTGCACAGACGCTTGCGGCTAAAGGCGTCACCGTCATGCTCGCAGGCAATATGGGCCAGGGCGCTGTCAACGTACTGAACCATTCCGGCATAGAGGTTCTCCGAGGCTGCTCAGGCGAAATCAAAACCGTAGCGCTCAACTGGCTCAGTGGCACCCTCTCAGACTCAGGTGAACCATGTGCGGCCCATGGCCATGTATGCCACGATCAGTAGATCAGATTGTACACCTTGGACCTCATGCCCACACCGGGCTTACCATCCAAAAACAAAAACCCCCTCGACGGGGGTTTTTTGCTTTTGAAACACATTCCTTACAATGATTTTAAGTCAATCATCCGCATAATATCAAGCCGCATCAATTGCTCGACGATCTCCAGGCTGACTTCTTCGACTGATTTGTGATCCGTGTTGATTACGAGATCAGCTGCCCTTTCATAAAGCGGCAGTCTTGAGGTCATCATGGATTCTATCTTTTCTACAGACATATCATCCTTTAAAAGCGGCCTGGTGCCTTCTTTGGCAATACGGTCATAAACGACCTCAGGACTCGCCTTCAGCCATATGAGCACGCCGTTTTTCTTCATATTTTCGACGTTTCGGTCATCCAGTACAATGCCGCCGCCGCCGCAGAATACAATGATGTTGTTGTATTGTGCAAGCTCCTCAACGGTTTTGCGCTCGAGTTCCCTGAAATAGGACTCCCCGTGATCTTTGAAGATTTGACTGATTGTCATTTTAGCACGGTCCTCGATCACTTTATCCACATCGATCTGATCCATAGCAAGCAGCTTTGAAAGCTCTTTTCCTACTGTTGTCTTGCCGCTGCCCATAAAACCCACCAGGGAAATGTGATAAGGGAACAGCTTTCTGGACTGAATTCTGCGGCAGCTCCTCAGCACATGGGTGTGAATGCCCTTGATTTCCTCCCGGAATTCAGGATTGTCGACGTAATTGCCCATCTTCTGAATGACCTCGCGTTCCCGGTCTTTACTGAAAATTGGCACAGCTAATTCCTTTTTGACCTTCATGATCTCAAGGATAATCTCCATGCGTTTTTCCAGGGTCTCCGCCAAAAGCTGATCGCAAGCGTCTACTTTGGCTCTCAATTCTTCCAGTCTGTTCATATGTCTCAACTCCCTTCTGTGACACAAAACTTTCCCGGTCAATCATGACTCTGCCTAATCTGCGCTAAGTCTTCTTCCCTGAGAATCACATCCTGCGTCCCCAGGACCCCCCAGTCAAAGCGGTCCACCAGTTCGCGCGCTTTGACGGGCTCCATCTCATCCAGGAAGCCGGCCTGGTGAGCCAGAAATCCTATAATGCCATCAGCTGTCCAGCCACTGGCGATCAAAGCACCCAAATCCAAAGATTTTTGTCGCTTGGAGAGGCGGTGCCCATGAACATCCACCAAAAGCGGGACGTGACCGTACTGCGGACGCTTGTACCCCAACAAATCCATCAAATAAAGCTGAACAGGGGTCGAGGTCAGCAAATCCGCCCCCCTCACCACCTGGTTGACTTCCATTTCCCCATCATCCGCTACCACGGCGAGCGGGTAGGCATAAACACCATCAGACCGCCTGAGTACCACATGATCCTGAGCCATGTTCAACCGGTGCCGGAACTCACCGTAATTCAGATCTAAAAAGTTAATCTCTTCTCCATGATTTTGCAGCCGCCAGGTATGGCGTCTGGTGTCCATGGCAATTTGCCGCTGATAGGAACCCATCTTCAGACACGGATCAGAGATAATCCCGGTTTGCTCACCTCTATGGGGCGCACTCGCAGCATTTCGTTCTTCACGGCTGCAGAAGCAGGGATAGGCATGACCGTTTTCAACGAGCCTCCGGAATGCAGCATCATATCGTTCAAAACGCTCGCTCTGATAATAGGGCACGAAGAGACCCCCACAGTCCGGTCCTTCGTCCCAGTCCAGGCCTAGCCAGTCCAAGTCTTTCATCAACTGCTGTGAATAAGATTTTTTCGATCTTTCAGGATCCAGGTCTTCCACCCTGAGAATCATCACCCCGTCAGCGGACCGGACTGCAAGCCAAGCCAGCAGCGCCGCCCAAATATTCCCCAGGTGCATTCTTCCCGTGGGACTCGGCGCGAACCGCCCCACCAATTTTGAACGTCTCTGCATAGACCGCCCACCTTTTAATCCTTTATGTCGTAGACCACACTGTCAATGGTGCCATTCCAGTATTCGAACTCGCCCTCAGGCAAGCTCCAAACCGCCCGAACGGTAGACGGAAACCGAACGCCGTCCTTTTCTATGTAATTCTCACAGTAAGCTGTCCAGGTTTGGCGCTCGTTGTCGCCCTTTGGATTCGCATAGAATCGGTCGTGAGAGACAAAGGATGTCATTTCGCCCAGGTCGTTGAAGGTAAAGATACCTTCTCCGACTAGACTGTGATTTGTGAGCCTCGCCTTGGCAGTATGCTCATCTATTGCTTCCCAGGTTAAGTATGACTCTGTCAGATAGCCCGGTACCAGGAAAATTTCAGCGAGTACAGTCACAACGCCGGACATTGAAATTTCCTTGGTCCGGTCGTCGAACACAGGGATCATGCCCGCAATTTTCCCGAGCATGTGCCCCTGACCATCGGCAAAAAGATCTCTGCCTTCAAAAGGAAGAACGCCAAACATCTTGGTCGTCATGTAGGCCATTCGAACCGGTGAGGGTGTCGCGTTAAACTGCAGGGTCTTCAGACTTGTCCAAGGCTTGTCCGGTCCAAACTTGATCCTGCTCTCTTTCCAGATGACCTCGCCCGCTTTGGGCAGTGGCCGGTCCGCAAAACCTGCCATTTTCAAGTAGCGCTGAACCGGATCCGGCAGAGATGCGGCCTGATGGGCAGACTCTGCCTGTACACCATGTGCGCTTGGATCTGCTGTTTCCGCCCGCCTGACAATTTCCAGCCAATGACGCTTTTCATTCAGATAAAGCTGGTACATTTTACTCATGGATTCCACCCTCGGTTAGATGATTTGTCCGATTCTTCCTACTTGTACTTTCTTGGATTTTACACTAATTACGAATCAGGATATATGCCATGTACCCAGCATACATCAACATAAACGCTGCACCTTCACCCCGCGTAATTTTTGAGTGTGTATGCGAAAAGATAAACAAAATTATGGTGGACGCAATCATGAAAAGTGCGTCAACCAAAATGGCACTGTCAACGACGATGGGATGAATGATTGAAGAGGCACCCAAGACAAAAAAGATATTGAAGATATTGCTGCCAATAATGTTGCCCACTGCAATTTCACTTTTATTTTTGAGGGCGGCTGTCACAGAGGTGATCAGCTCTGGCAGCGAGGTGCCCACCGCGACTATGGTGAGACCTACAAGAGTTTCGCTCATGCCTAAAGCCATAGCGATCACAATGGCATTCTTGACTACCAGGTCACCGCCAAAGATGATGGCGGCGAGGCCGCCTACTGTGTACATCACATATTTGGGGACGTTTACCGGTGCCGGGTCCAGATCATCAAGCTCAAATTGCTCACGGCTGTTTTTTGCCACCTCAAAGATGTAATAGAGAAATATGGTGAAATAGGTCAGGAGGATCACCCCGTCGCCGCGAGACAACAGCGCACTCGACTGAATTAAATAGCGATCCGCAATCAGAACAAGCAAGACTACGCTGCCGAGAAGCGCGAACGGGATCTCCTTGATGACCGTCTGGCGCTCAACGACCAGCGGCTGGATCATTGCAGTGATCCCCAGGATAAAAATGACGTTGAACAGGTTGCTGCCCACGACATTGCCCACAGCGATATCCCCAGTGCCCTTAAGGGCTGCAGATATACTGACTGCGGCTTCCGGCGCACTGGTTCCAAACGCAACAATGGTAAGACCAATCAGCAGCGGCGGAATTCTAAGAACCGTCGCGATCTCAGAGGATCCCTCAACAAAAAAATCCGCACCTTTAACCAGAATTAAGAAACCTATCAATAGCAATACATATTCCATACTCGTTCTCCATTCGTCAATAAATTCGTACTAAATCATACCACATTTTTTCTTTGAAAGTATAAACAAATCCATAACAAAATGGCGGCAAAAAAAGAAGAGGGCATTTTTTACACACCTTCTTCTCTGCAGCATTCTTTAATCTTATGGTCAAAAAAACACACTCGGTTCACTCCAACCTCAAAAGTTCTCCAGCCTGAATCAGCCCACCGGTGACAACAACGGCGAACGCGGACATGGTCGTCAAAGGGCAGCCGCTTTTCTTCTGAAACAAGGCACATTCAAAGTGGCAGGGCTTTCCGACTTCAGTCAGTTCCAGCACCGCTTCCCCCGCCACGAGCCGGTCACCGGGCCGCAGGAGCCTGTAATCCAAGTCTTCAGTGATCAGGTTGGCCGCATACTTTTCAAGACATAGCCCGGTCCCCTCCAAGGGACTCAGTGCCTCCAATGCCTCTGATGCCACCAGACTGACCTGGCGGGATCCGCCGCTGTGGTAATTGCCTTCGAGCCCCATATGTTCGATCAGCATAACGGATTCCCGGCTGACCATCGGCAGCCCCTTAGAGGCTTTTGTCTGGATGCCGTTGACTCTCACAGCAAAGTCCCCCTATTCTTCCTTCAGAACAAAATCGCCCGACTTCCCGCCTGACTTCTGCACCAGTCGAATGTCATCAATCACCATGGTCCGGTCCATAGCCTTTACCATGTCATAAATGGTCAACGCCGCCGTGGTCACCGCGCTGAGGGCCTCCATCTCCACCCCGGTTCTGCCGATGGTCTTGGCAACCGCCTCGATCTCAATGGCAGACTGTGTCTCATTGGGTGTGAATGTCATGTCGACACCAGTCAGAAAAATAGGATGGCACATTGGCACCAGATCCGATGTCCGCTTTGCCCCCATAATTCCCGCCACTTGGGCGACGGCCAGCACATCGCCTTTCTTGACGCCGCCGTTCATAATGCGCTCAAAGGTGTCCGGCAGCATGGTAATCCTGCCGCGTGCCGTGGCAATCCGAAGGGTTTCGTCTTTTTCTCCAACATCGACCATCTTTGCACGGCCGCTTTCATTAATATGTGTAAGCATTTCACAGACTCCTCTCAAGCAGTTCTATTCAATGACAACAACTTCCCCGCAGCCCTCTACACTATAGCCGCCAAGTGCCAACACTTTCTGCTTAAACACTTCCGACCTGAGCGCCTCAATCGCACGCTGCACCGGAAGGGCATCATAATGCGCCGCTGCCACCAGAAAATCATAGGACTCGTCTCCTACCGGAATAAAATCCAGTCCGGTCAGCACAGCTGCCGAGCGTACGCCAAGGCCTGCGTCCGCAGTACCGGAAGCGACTGCTGAGGCTACCGCCATATGCGTTGTCATTTCACGGTCATACCCTTGAATGTCGTCCGAATCCATGTTTCTGATCTTCAGATTATGATCCAAAAGCAGACGCGTTCCGGAACCCTTTTGCCGGTTGACAAAGCGAAGATCGCTGCGCGTCAGGTCTTCCAATCCTTTGATTCCTTTAGGATTCCCTTTTGGGATCATCAGACCTTGGGTTCGCTTCACCCCTCGAATCAGGAAGCCCGTAAAGTCGGGAAACAGTTTTTTTACGTAGGAGAGATTATACTCACCGGTTGCTTCATCCAACAAGTGGATTGGCGCGAGGTGCGCTTCCCCTTTGACAATTGCCATGACGCCGCCGAGGCTCCCCACGTGGGCGCTGGAGAGGCCTGCATCCGGCCACTGTGTATGGATGTGGTCCGCCAGAAGGTCTATGACCAGATCGTGACTGCCTATAACCACAACCGTGCTCTCAATTTCCTCGAGAGGTCTCAGAAGCTTCACCGGCACCTTCATCCCCGCTTCGAAACCCTCGCTGCTTTGAGGGATTTCAAGCAGCCCATCTGCACGCACCAACGACATGGTGACGCCGGCACCGCGATTCAGAGGCGTTGCGATCAGTTGATCCCCGACCTTGCCCAGCTTGACCCGAACGACCTCAAGGTTCTTTAGGGAAGAAACCAGTCTTCTGGAGAGCACCGCTTCCGTGGTCGGCCGCTGCAGCGGGCGCTGGTGCTGCATAGTATACAGAAGCGGTTTGACAATGGTGTCAAATACCACCCATGCTGAAACGGGGTAACCCGGCACGCCAATCACAGGGGCGTGTCCAATTTTGCCTAAGATAGCCGGTTTCCCAGGTTTGAGAGCGATCCCATGAACAAAGACTTCACCCAGCTCCTCTATGATCCGGGAAGTAAAATCTTCCGTCCCCGCTGAAGAGCCTGCAATGATAATGACCATATCACTGCTCTGGGCGGCCTTTCGAAGGGTGTCCACCAGAAGCGGGTAGTCATCCGCCACGGTTGCCAGGCGGATTGCCTCGCCGCCGCACTGAGCAATAATCCCCTCAAAAACCCTGGAATTGGATTCTATGATCTTTCCGATCTCCATAGGCTCTCCGGGTTCAATGATTTCTGTTCCGGTCGGCAAAATGGCGACACGCGGCCTGCGGATAACCTTGACTGCGTTGATGCCGCCGCTCAGGAGGGCGCCCAAATCAATAGGCGTCACTTTGTGATAGGCCGGAAGAATCAATTCGCCTGCGACAATGTCTTCGCCCACCGGACGTACGTTGTCCCATGGTGAAATCGCTGCTCTGATCTCCACTTGATCCTCGCTCAAGTCGACGAGATCCTCCACCATAATGACCGCGTCCCACGGATCCAGAATAGGATCCCCGGTGTCCACAATGATGTAATCCTTCCCTTTGTTCAGCACTACAGGCCGCCGCTCGCTGGCCTCATAAGTCGAAGCCGCATTCACTGCGATCCCGTCCATGGCGCTTGCGTTGAACCACGGGGCAGACAGCGCAGCGAACACCGGTCCGGCTGTTACCCGGCCCAGAGCCTCAACGGTTGGCACAACCTCTTCTCCCAGTGCTATTTCGCCGCTGGCACAGGCGTTCGTGTAGTGTGAAACAGCCTCATCCAGCGCCATATTACTCAGATAAATATTCCTATCGTGCTTCAATTGCCGACACCTCCGGTGGATTGATCAAGATTCTAGAACAGGATCACCTGAACTGGCTCATTTTGGAGTATGCCCTCCTGCTCCGGTTCAATTTGGATATAGCCGTCCGCTCTGCTCATCAGTGAAATCATGCCTGATTTGCCGTGGACAGGGACGGCCGTCAACATGCCTGAGCGCCGCTCCAGGGAAACCATTTGGAAAGTTGTCCTTCCGGGCGCTGCATGGATGTTTGATGACGCGGCCGCAGTGACCGTCCGCCTTCTGAAAAGGGCTGCCAGGTCTTTATCATGTTGGGCGCCGGAACCATCGGCTAAAGAAACTATCTGTTCTCCCGTCAGTCTTTGAAGGAGCGGCTCAACGACGGCTTTGAAAATCATCATGGCGGATGCAGGCTGCCCCGGAAGGCCAAAGACAGGCACCTCGCCTATTCTGGCCACAACGGTAGGCTTGCCCGGTTTGATCCCGAGACCGTGGGCCAGGATCTCCGAGTCATCGAAGGACTGGATCACCCTCTGGGTGTAATCTTTCTCGCCCACGGAGCTGCCGCCTGAAAGCAGGACCAGATCGCTGTCCGATACAGCTTCCGAGACGGCCCATTTCAGAGCGTCGAAATTATCTTTCACCAGGATGGCGCGCTTTACGTATCCACCTGCCGCCTCAATCAGGCCGGAAATGGTATAACTGTTGATATCCCTGATCTGTCCCGCCGTTGGCTTTTGACCGACAGGCACAATTTCATCCCCTGTCGACAGGACGCTGACCTGAAAAGGCGCAAAAACCTGAACATTTTCGATCCCCAAAGCGGACAGAACTCCCAGATCCTGAGGCCTGAGCCGGGTCCCGCGTTTTATGACGACTTCGCCACTGGCCAGGTCATCACCTTTCGACATAACATTTTCAAGGGGTGCCGATGGTCGGTGGACCGCAATCTGTCCAGCACCAAAAGGCTCAGTGTACTCAATCATGACAACAGCGTCTGCCCCCTCCGGCAGCGCGCCGCCCGTGGGTACATAAACGGCTTCTCCGGATTTTACGGCCCGAAGCGCCGGCTTTCCCATTTCCACAGCTCCAACGAGATTTAAGAATCCTGGAATACTCTCGCTGGCGCCAAAGGTATCCTTAGCCCTCACGGCGTAGCCATCCACCACGGACCTTGTGAAATGCGGGACATCCTCCGCGGCAGTTTGATCTTCAGCGAGAATTCTGCCGAGCGCACTCCCAAGGGGCAGACTTTCCACGCGCAGTGCGGGTTCTGCAAAGGTTTCGTTAAGTTTTACCGTGATTTCGCGTAGTGTCAAAACGTTAAATAGATCCAACTCCATCACCTCGTGTAGTGTAGTCTATTGACATTGGCAGCATAGAAATTTCCAGTCGAGCCTCCTGCAGCCACAGCAGTTCATTGCAGCATCTTTGGGCTTGCTCTGCACTGTGTGTCACCAGAATGACAGTCGCGCCGGTCTCGCGGTGGTACTGGATCAGCCTGGACTCAAAGAGTTCCGTCGCCTGTCTGTCCAGGCTGGCAGCAGGCTCGTCCATCAACAGGAGTCTTGGCTCAAAGACCAAGGCCCTGGCCAATGCCACCTTCTGTGCTTCACCGCCGGAGAGTGTCGTCGCTTTTCGGCTGGCGAGCTCCGGAATCTCCATGCGCTCCAGGGCACGTCTGACTCTTCTGTCCCGTTCCGAGCCCCTGACGCCTCTCGCTTCAAGGGGCCAGGCCACGTTGTCCGCAACGGTTGCGTTCATCATATATGCCTTTTGACTGAGATAAGTTATCTCTGTAAACAGACCTTTATCCCAGCCGCGTCCGTCGTAAAGAATTCTTCCATGATCCGGCTTCTCGAGACCCGCAGCCATTTTAAGCAGCGTCGTTTTACCGGCACCATTCGGTCCCATCAGTCCGTACAGTCCGCCTGAAGGCAGTCTGAGATTTTCAATATCAAATAAAAGCCGCTTTCCATGGCGCTTGACCAGTGCTTCGACTCTGAGTTCCATCAGATCTCCTCCCCTGCGGCGTGGTAAACAAAAGCATTGGCAAGAAAGGAAAGGCTGAGCAGCACAATGGCCATGGCAATAGACTGCGCGTAGTTGCCCATACTGTTGTTCATGGCTATGTAGGTCGTCATGACCCGGGTGTGGCCTTGAATATTACCGCCTACTATCATGACGGCCCCCACCTCTGAAACCGCCCGGCCAAACCCTGTGACGAAGGCCGCCATGAGTTCCGCTTTCAGTTCTTTCAGAAAAAGTCCGAGGATCGCCACATGGCCGCCACCCAGGGTCTTCCCAAGTTCATAGACTTCCCTGCCCCTCTTGACGGCGACATTGAAGACAATGCCGGTTACAATAGGCGTGACCAGAATGACTTGGGCAATGATCATAGCCGTCGGGGTAAAAATCAGCTCCAGCGACCCCATGGGGCCGCGGCGGGAAAGGAGGATGGCCACCAGAAGTCCAACAACCACCGGCGGCAGTCCCATCATGGTATATAGAATTCTGGCATAAAACTTCTTGCCTCTAAAATTTTTCAGTCCAGTGTAAATGCCGAGCACAGTCCCAATAAGTCCTGCTATTAAGGCTGAAAGCGTCGAAACGACAAGTGACAAGCCTATGACGCCGTAAACCTCTGCATCCATCGAGATCAGCAGATTGAAGGCTGCCTTGAATCCGTCTGCTATGTAGTCCAACCTGCGTCCCTCCTTTGCGAAAACTTGTGTTGTGGAAACGGGTATTGTGGAAGTGGGGTCAACAGGCCGTCTTAAGCCTGTCGCCCCCCGTCTTCATTATTGTGGAAGCGGGTGTCAGACGCCAACTTCCTTTTGGGCAGCGGTTCACAAGTCAAACTATTCCGCGTCAGGGAAGAACAGCGGCGCGCCGAACTTTTCCACGCCGAATTCACCAATCAGTGTCTGTGTCTCATCTGAGACGATCCAGTCAATGAAGGCCTGCGCAGCTTCTGCATTGATTTGAGCGTTTTTGTCTGGATTGACCGCAATGACGCCATAAGGATTGAGCAGGCCATCCAGCCCTTCCGTGACGATCTCAAGCTCGAGATTATCCTTCATGCTGAGATACGTCGCCCGATCCGTCAAAGCATAAGCTTGAAGCTCACTTGCCATCTGAAGGACGTCGCCCATACCTTTGCCCGCTGAAACGTACTGATCTCCGGAAGGGATCATGTCGGCCAATTTCCACAGGCTGTTTTCTTTCTTATGTGTACCGGAGTCATCCCCTCTGGAAACAAAGGACGCGCCTTTGTCCATGATCTGCTTGAGGGCTTCTCCTGCATTCGCGAATGTGGCCCCTTTAAGTTCTGCAGGATCTGCCGATGGTCCTACAACGACAAAATCATTGTACATGACGTTGAAACGCCGGAGACCGTGACCATCAGCCACAAATTTTTCTTCGTCTGACTTGGCGTGGACCAAAAGAACGTCCGCTTCTCCGTCGACGCCCATCTGTATGGCCGCACCGGAACCCACCGCCACCACTTTGACCTCAGCACCGGTTTTTGCTTCGAAGTCCGGAAGGATAAAATCCAGAAGTCCGCTGTCCTGGGTGCTGGTGGTAGTGGAAAGAATCAGAGTCTGACCTTCCAGGGACGGCAGTGTGGATTCTGACGGTGTTTCTGCCGGTGTCTCGGCAGGTGTTTCAGCGGGTGCTTCTGCTGGAGCTGGTTGACTGCACCCCGACCCAAACATTGCAAGCGCCAAAAGCAGCGCTGCCAGCAGGAACAGGTTAAGTGATTTCTTGGACTTTGAATACAATTTCGTTTTCATTAGTTTGCCTCCTTAAATTTTGGGGATAAAAAAACATCCTCAAAAAAAGGACGCCCGAAGTCAGATCTTTTAAGTTTAGATACGTCACAGACACGCAGAATTGGCGTCTTCTGACGCCGCAAGTTGCGCCGCCTATGTAATGACCCATCCTTAAAAGTTCGTATAGGGCTTTTTCCTTTCCTCAAGTGGGAGGCCCCAGGATTTCTCCTGTGACCCGGCGGCTGAAAGCCATGGCACCTCCTGACAGTCCGATTGTTTCAGACTTGCCGGCATGCTGTAGGCCTTTCAGCTCGAAAAAAGCGCATTAAGTTGTGAACCGCTGTTTTCAGTATAGCATGGAGTAAATCTGCCTACAATGCGAATTTTGCGTCAATTCAGTTTTATGAGCACAAAACAATTTTTTGTGATATAATGCTAAGTTGTACAAATAATGAATTGAGGAAGATGCTTTGTGATTACTGTATCCAACGTCAGTCTGCGTTTTGGCGAGCGCAAGCTTTTTGAAGACGTCAACTTAAAATTTATCCCAGGCAACTGTTATGGTGTCATTGGCGCGAATGGCGCCGGAAAAAGTACATTTTTAAAGATCCTGTCCGGTGACCTCGAGCCTAACACCGGCGAAGTCATAGTCTCTTCCGGTACGAGACTGTCTGTCCTGAAACAGGACCACTTTGAATTTGACCAGAACGAAGTCATGGAAACGGTTATTCTGGGCAATCCACGTCTCAGTGAAGTCATGAAGGAAAAAGACGCAATTTATATGAAAGAAGATTTTTCTGACGCAGACGGTATGCGCGCTGCTGAACTCGAGCATGAATTTGCAGAAATGGGCGGCTGGGAAGCTGAATCAGAGGCTTCCTCACTCCTTCAGGGTCTGGGTATTACAACAGACATGCACTACAAAAAAATGTCAGAGCTCATGGGTTCTGAAAAAGTCAAGGTCTTGCTTGCGCAGGCCTTATTTGGCAAACCCGGCGTCCTGATCCTGGACGAGCCTACGAACAACCTCGACATTCAGTCCATCAACTGGCTTGAGGATTTTCTGATCGACTTCGAGGGCACCGTCATAGTCGTATCCCACGACCGGCACTTCTTGAACAAAGTCTGTACCCACGTGACAGACGTCGACTTTGGAAAGATCAAAATGTTTGTAGGCAACTATGACTTCTGGTACGAATCGAGCCAACTGGCGCTCCAGATGTCCAAGGACCAAAACAAGAAAAAAGAAGAAAAGATCAAACAGCTGCAGGATTTTATCACGCGGTTCAGCGCCAACGCCTCAAAATCCAAACAAGCAACTTCCAGAAAGAAGCTCCTGGACAAGATCACGCTTGACGACATTCAACCTTCAACGAGACGCTATCCTTTCGTCGGCTTCAAACCGGACCGCGAAGTAGGCAACGACATCCTGATTGTCGAAGATCTCTCAAAGTCCATTGACGGCGAGCTTATGTTCAAAGATGTCAGCTTTACAGTCCGTAAGGGTGACAAGATCGCGTTTGTCGGTGACAACGAGCTGGTCAATACAGTTCTGTTCAAAGTCCTTATGGGAGAGCTTGAGCCGGACAGCGGCACGATCAAATGGGGCGTCACTATAACGAAGTCCTATTTTCCTAAGGACAACTCAGAATTCTTCAATGACGTCGATCTGAATCTCGTCGATTGGCTCAGACAATATTCCACAGAAAAAGATGCGACGTATATTCGCGGTTTCCTGGGACGTATGCTTTTCTCAGGCGAAGAAGCGCTTAAATCCGCAACCGTGCTTTCCGGGGGCGAGCGCGTGCGCTGCATGCTCTCCAGAATGATGCTTTCCGGCGCAAATGTCCTGGTCCTCGACCAACCGACAAACCATCTGGATCTCGAGTCGATCACTGCCCTCAACAACGGATTGGGTGCTTACAGCAGCAACATCCTATTGTCTTCCCATGACCACGAGCTCATCCAGACCGTGGCCAACCGCATAATTGAACTCTCCCCTGCGGGAATGGTCGACAGGCTGATGACCTTTGACGAGTACCTCGAGAGCAAAGGCAAATAAAAATATAAATTACAGAAAATTGGTTTTAGCGGCAGTCGATCCCGTCTGCCGCTTCGCCAATTTTCTTTTTTTGCAGCACTAAAGTACTGACTCTGAATGCCATTGCAGCAGCAGTAAAGCGCTTAAACACCGTTGACTCAAGTGTGAGGTGGTGTTCTCAAAACCATCGGCAAATTTCACGCCTGACTTAAAGATCAGTACCACTTGCCTTGTTCAACCTGTTATAATTATAGTATCTCTGAAGATGGAGGGGTAGAATGAACCAGTCTAGATTAGACCGTGTCATAGGCTATATGCTTCAAACTCAAATGGAACAACTCATCATCTCTGATCCTGCCACCATTTTTTATCTGACGGGAGAATGGATCCACCCCGGTGAGAGAATGCTCGTACTTTACCTGAACCTAGGTGGAGAAAAGCATTTATTTATAAACGCGCTCTTCCCGGTTCAGCTTCAAGAGGCTGACGGCGTTCAGGCACACTATTTCAGCGACACCGAGGACAGCATTTCTCTGTTGTCAGAGTTCATAAGCGACGAAGGTGACATTGGTGTAGATAAGACATGGCCGGCGCGCTTTCTTCTTCCGCTTATGGAAAAGCTACCTCATGCGACCTTTATCAATGGCTCATTGGCGGCAGATTCTGTTCGGCTGATCAAAGATCTCGACGAGCAGGCCGCAATGAGAAAAGCCTCTGAGCTGAATGATCAAGCTATGAAATTTTTGGCGGCATCTGTCGAGGACGAATGCACCGAACTGTCACTCAGTCGGCTTCTGAAGAAAACCTACCGCATTATGGGAACAGATGGCGTCTCTTTTTCCCCAATAATTGCCTTTGGCGCTAACGCCGCGCTGCCCCACCACGATCCTGGGAATTCACAGCTTCAGCCCGGCGATTCGATTATTTGCGACATTGGCTGTATCAAGGACAGCTACTGCTCGGATATGACCCGAACGTTTTTCTACAAAACCATCTCAGATAAAGCACGACGGGTGTATGACCTGGTGCATCAAGCCAACCTGGCAGCCATAGCTGCTGTTCGCCCAGGAGCCAGGTTCTGTGATGTGGATGCGGCTGCACGCCAGGTTATTGAGGCCGGCGGTTATGGGCCATACTTCACCCATCGCACAGGCCACGCCATTGGCATTGAAGTCCATGAGTTCGGGGACGTCTCCTCCGTTAATACGGCATTACTCGAGCCAGGTATGGTATTCTCCATTGAGCCCGGCATCTATCTCCAAAATGAATTTGGCGTTCGAATCGAGGACCTGGTCCTCGTCACGGAAACCGGCTGCGAAGTCCTGAATCAATTCTCAAAAGCACTGACAATCATTGGTTAACATCAGATCAGCGCTTTTCCCAGACCACAAAACCATTTATGGAGGCGTCTCTCATGAATCAGATCAAACATTATGCCCCGCTGGCGGGCGGAATAGCTTTAGTGATCTTCGGTATTATCTATCTGTTCCAAGGCGATTACTTAAAGGCGGGGGCCGGAATTCTGGTTGGCTTTATTCTCGCCTCCCCATTCTTTTTTGGCCGCCCTCGCTAAATGTTTCGGGGCTGAATCGACACTGCCCTCTTGGAGGGCTTAGCCCTTTTGCTGAACCCAAAGACCTTACATATTTTCACAAAACTTGCAAAGCACAAAAAAGGATGCCCAGTTTTCTCGGAAAACCGTGCATCCTTTTTAATTGGGCAGATCAAGCATGAATTTTTGCTTTATAGTGTCATTTCTGACCCTGAACCAACAGACCGATTTAGCATAATCTTTTAGAAATCTCTGTTCAAAAGAAAGTTTAACCTGCAAGCAAATTTCAGGCTTAAAATCCATTTTTATATTTCACAGTTATTTTGGGAATGTACTACTACGACTGAAAAACCCTTTCGCGAAGCTGTCCAGGCACGATCAGCGCTATGACCGTATAGAGCTCAAGGCGGCCTATTAACATGAGGAAGGATAAAAGCATTTTGGATGGCATGCTAAAGTTGGCATACGTTTGTGTTGGTCCAACGAAGTCAAACCCAGGACCAATATTGCCGATGGTCGCTGCAACCGCACTCGCGGCACTGACCAAACCATGGCCTTCAAGGGAAATTAAAATAGTGCCCCCTACAAAAGTTACAATGTAAAGCGCAAAAAAGCTCGCAATACTCACATTTATGTCGCCCGACAAGGCTTTGCCCCCAATGCGAATTGGGATCATGGCTCTTGGATGATAGATCTTGGAAATTTCCCGCCTGATCAGTTTGAACAAAAATAGAATCCGGATGATCTTGATGCCGCCGCCCGTGGAACCTGCACTAGCGCCGGTAAACATCAATAAAAACAATATGCTTTTGCTGAAATCCGGCCACACATCAAAGTTTGCTGTGGCATAACCCGTTGTTGTAATAATTGAGTTTACCTGGAAGAAAGAATCCCTGAGCGCCGTCCAGGTGTCATCGTAGACACTGAACCTCAGATTGAGGGTTATTGCCAGAGTTGCCATCAGGATGATGCCCAGATATAATCTCAGTTCTTCGTTTTGGAAAATCTCATGCCACTTGCCTTTAAATGCCTTGTAATATAAGGAGAAGTTCACGCCGCTGAACATCATGAAAACGGCGATGACGAGGTGGATATAGGTGCTGTTGAAAGCGCCTATGCTGGCATTTCTGGTCGAGAAGCCCCCTGTACCGACAGTCCCAAAAGTATGGAGTGCGGCTTCATATAAGGACATGCCGCCCAGTTTCAGAAGAATGATCTCTATGAGTGTGATCACAATATAGGTCGTATAGAGGATGACTGCTGTATCCTTCATTCGAGGCGCAATTTTATCCGCCGTTGGACCCGGGGATTCCGCTTTAAACAAATGAAAGGTTCCGGAGCCGAGGGTTGGCATAAAAGCCACTGTAAAGATCAGAATTCCCATACCACCGATCCAGTGGGTCAGTGAACGCCAGAACAGCAGTCCCTTTGGCAAAATCTCAATGTCCGTCACGACCGTGGCACCTGTTGTAGTAAAACCAGACACGACTTCGAAAAAGGCATCAACAAAGCTCAGGGAATCCGACAATACAAAAGGCAGCGCGCCGAACACCGAGAAAACCACCCAACCCAGTGTGACTATGGATAGACCTTCACGAACTTTCATTTTCTGTTTCTCTACCTGGATTCTGCCCATGACAAAACCCGCAGTCGCAGTGATCGCCACGGTTATGACAAAAGCGCGAAGATCGCGCTCGCCAAGGCCGAGAGCGATGAGCAGCGACGGCATCATGAGCGCCGATTCAAGAAACAGCAGTTTTCCGAGGACCTTTAGTACGATTCCATAGTTCACGGAGAAGACCTCCATCATTTGGTCGAATAAATTGTTGAAGCGCTTCCACAGAGGAATTCAGGCTGAAGATGACAAGCCTGTCACCCGAGTGAATCACCGTCTCGCCATTTGGAATGATCACCTGATGATTATGCAGGATCGCGCCAATAATAATACCTTTTGGTAATCTCAAATCCTTAATTTTCTCGTTCACGCAATCGAGATTGTCATTGACGATGACTTCAACGACCTCTGCCTGACGTTCCAATAGCATGGTCACAGAGACGATCAAACCGCCCCGGACATATTTGAGCACTTCACTGACCGTGATATCAATAGGGTTTAATGAAAAATCGATATTCAGCTTGTCTATAAGATTGACATAACTTGAGCGGGAGATCTTCGCGATAGTTTTGTCAACACCTTCTTGCTTCGCCATGATCGCCATGAGCAGGTTCTGTTCATCATAACCCGTCGCACCGACAAAAGCATCCATTTGAGCCAATGATTCCTCTTCAAGCAGCTGAAGATCAGTGCCGTCGCCATGGATCACCACTGCTTCAGGCAGCTTGTTGCTCAAATAAAAACAGCGGTCGCGATCCTGCTCGACTATAACGACGTTGACATTATTGTGAAGCAGCTGGCTGCCGAGATAGAACCCAATATTGCCGCCGCCGAAAATCATGACATCCTTTACAGGCCGGACATCCAGACAAAGTTTGAAACGCTTGACAAATTCATTCAAGCGGTGGGTTTTACCTATAATATAGAGCAAATCATCCGTCTTCAGCGTTGTGGATCCGTCCGGAATTAAAATTACGCCCTCTCTCTTGATGGCTGTGATGAGCAATCCTTCAAAATTTACGAGTTCCATTATTTTCTTGCCGACCAGATCAGGAAGCTGATTGACTTTGATATCCATCATGGTGACTTTGCCCTTGGCATAGTCACCCGTATGGAAATGGTAGCCCTTCATTAAAAACCTAAGCATTTCATGGGCTGTTGCCAGGTCAGGATTGACAATGTGATCAATCCCCATGTCCTCTGTCAAATACTCTTTTTGTCGAATATATTCAGGATTTCGGATCCTGGCTATAGTCCGCTTAACCCCAAGCTTTTTCGCAATTGAGCAAATAATAGTATTGGCTTCATCAATCCCCGTCACAGCAATCAACATGTCGTAGGTTTGAATGCTGAGTTCTCTTAAAGTTTCCATGTCGAGGCCGTTTCCAAGGATCGCCAGGACATCCAGATGATCCTGTACACGTTCGACGGTTTTGGGGTTAGTGTCGACCAGGGTAACGTCGATCTGTTCGTTCATCATGGTTTCGGCAAGCCGGTAACCTAACTTTCCGGCACCTATGATCATGATTTTCATGAGAGCCCTCACCTTTCCGGATTATGCTTGAAGGCTGCAGAACAAAATTTCTGCAGCCTGAGTCAATACCAATATTAAACTGATGCTGATAAATCGATGTCATCATTTTACCATACTGCCATACCAGTGTCCAATGATTACAGTGCCATTTTATAAATTGCCTTGATATCCGCTGCTTCGAGCTTTCTGTATCCTCCGAGAGCACCAAAGAGGGTGGCTTTATCTGTCATGAGGTCAAGCTGATCCTCAGGCAAATCTGCTTCTTTAAAGGATTTTGGCAAACCCATGTCTGTCAGGAATGCTTCAAATCTTCGAATCCCTTCGTTGGCAATCTCTGCCGGATCAGCAAACGCCTCTTGAGAGACCCCAAAAACGCGCTGGGCAAATTGAACGAACTTTTCAGGCCGCTCAGCAGACACGTATTTCATCCATGCAGGGAAGATGATTGAAAGCGTCACACCGTGGGTCGTTCCATATAAGGCAGTGATTTCATGGGCAATTCTGTGACTTGCCCAGTCCTCTAAACGGCCAACACCCAGGATGCCATTGTGGGCCACTGTTCCCGCAAGCATAATTTCAGCCCGAGCATCATAATCATCCGGATTTTTTCGAAGCTTGTAGGCGTTTTCTATAGTCGCCTTCATGACGCCTTCACACATCAGGTCCGTCACATCCACGGGTGTGGTTGTTGTAAAGTAGCGTTCGAAAACGTGGGATAAAATATCCATGATCCCGGCGAAGGTCTGTTCCTCCGGCAGGGTCAGCGTCAACTCCGGATTCAAAATTGCGAATGCCGGCCGAATCAAGTCCGACTTCAAACCACGCTTCATCAGACCTTCCTCTTTTGTCACAACGGAATTGGGACTGGTCTCACTGCCGGTTGCCGGAATTGTTAATATGACGCCCAGAGGCACACACGATTCAGGTTTGGCTTTTCCCATAAAAAAGTCCCAAACATCTCCCTCGTAATTCACGCCAACACCAATAGCCTTCGCAGAATCAATGACACTTCCGCCGCCAACCGCCAGGATCAGATCCACCTGGTGCTGTCGACACAGTGCAATACCCTCCCTGACCAGAGACAGCTTTGGATTCGGCTCTACACCGCCAAGCTCTACAATCTTTACTTTCTTTTCCTTGAGGATGCCCACGACCTGGTCATAAAGGCCACTCCTCTTGATGCTTCCGCCACCAAAATGAAACAGGACAGTCTTGACATCAGAAGCTATTTGCGCTCCAAGATTCTCGACGGAATTTTTACCGAAAATGATAGATGTTGGACTATAGTATTTGAAATTCAACATGGATTCTGTCGCTCCTTTGCTTTTGTGTTGGTCCAGCGGACACTATGTCTCGAATCATCACTGTATTGTGTTGAAATTGTATTGAAATGGAATTCCATTTCAAATCTGCTTCAATCTTACCACGAACTGTTTTAAATAATCAACGCTTCAAAAAAGAGGAAGAGAAGACCATATACTGTTGGCCTCCTCATCTATCTCTTTTTTACAAATACAAATTAGTCAAAACTATAAACCATCAGGAACTTTTCCACCATGACCGCCTTACCGGCTTCATCCATGACTTCCACTTCTCCAAAAACCCAGGTCTCGAGTTTCGCCGGGTCAACACCTGCCTGGATGAGAGGTTCCGGGTTCAGGACAAAGACAAGGTCTTTGTTCTGAGTATAGTGCCTAAATGTGGAGATTTGATGATTCTATTGGCAGTCTGATCACAATTTGTGTGCCGCTTCCGAGTCCCTTGCTGCCAATTTCAATTGTTCCGCCATGAGCCTCAATAATGGTCTTGCTGATGGTCAGACCTATACCCGCGCCGCCTGTTCCCCGGCTTCTGGAAGGATCCACACGGTAGAATCGCTCAAAGACAAAGGGCAAGTCTTTTTCGGCAATACCAACGCCGGTATCCTTTACCTGAATGAGGGCTGTGCCGCCCTCTCTTCGACAGTCAATCTCAATACTGCCCCCTTCAGGGGTGAACTTTATGCTATTGGCAAGGATGTTGACCAGGACCTGGCTGATCTTGTCGCGGTCACCACTTAAGACCATCGGCTGATCCTCTTTTTTGGCGCAATTGACTTTCAAATCTACAGATTTCAACGCTGCTTGATTTTTATGAAGGTCGGCCTGTTGAAGAACGAGCTCAGCCAAATCAAACGGCTTCTTATGCAGAAGGTTCATATCATGTTCCACCCGGGAAAGCTGTTCCAGATCTCCCACCAGACGCTGCAGGCGCTTGATTTCCTCATGACACAGGGAAAGCCTGTATTCGTCCGCTTTGAAGATTCCGTCCAGCATGCCTTCCAGATGGATTTGCACCGTCGACAGCGGTGTTCTCAACTCGTGGGCGACGTCCGAGGTCAGACGCTTTCTCAGAATAGCCTGCTGTTCGAGAGTCTGCGCCAGATGGTCCACACTCTTGGTCATGGTATCGATTTCCAAGGTATGCGTACGTGTTTCCACGCTGCCGATGCGCTCATCATAATGCCCTTCAGCAATCCTTTGAGTTGCCGCCGTAACGCGCAAAATAGGGCGCGTCAGCCTTTTGGACATGAGGATTGCCACACCCGCCGCTGTCAGGAAGCTGATGATCCCCGCAGCCAGCAAAATTCGATTCAATGTATGCAAAAACTCGAGGTCCGACTCCAAATAGTAATACGGCCCGAAGAATCCAATCTCAACACTCCCGACCTTTTGGCCATCCACTGTCAACGGGTAGGGGATCTCCACATACTCCCCCTGCCACTGCGGATAACGCGAGCGCATATTCTCAGAAATCTGATTGAGCATGAGATCACACATCATGTGATCCATGGCGCGCGCGCTAAAAATTTCATCTCCCCGCAGATTTTGGACCCGGATGATCAGCCCCTCACCTAAGGCACTCATGCCTATGGTCTCGATCAGCGCCACATTCCATTCATCTTCAGACTGATACAGCTTTTCGATCTGATCGACAATTTCCAAGTGTCTGTTATCGATTTTACGCGTCACGTAATCCTGGAATTGCTGCTCTAAAAATAAATTGGACAACAGACTGATTAGTCCTACCGCGATCAGTGCTATGGTTATATGCGACACGACCATTCGTGTTCTGAGCTTTGTGACAAGCTTATTCAATCCACATCACCACCAAAACGGTACCCTATGCCGTGAACAGTCTTGATATACTGCGGGGCTTTCGAATCTGTTTCAATTTTTTGCCTGATGTTTTTAATGTGGGAATCAACGCCCCTGTCAAAGCCGTCATAATCACTGCCCAAAGCAATCTCAATAAGCTCTGCACGAGTGAATACCTTTCTGGGATAACAAGCCAAGGCGAGTAATATTTTGTACTCATTGGGGGTCAATGATGCTTTTTCTCCGGATTTCCATATTTCATGGGCCAGCGTGTCTATGACGAGGTCTCCATTTTGGTAGGACATCCGGTTTGAAAGCAGCGTAGGATCTTCCGAGCTCCGCCTGAGCAGTGCGGCGATCCTGGCAACCAACTGTCTCGGACTAAAGGGTTTAGTGACATAATCATCCGCGCCTAATCCGAGACCATTGAGCAGATCCTCTTCCTGGGATTTGGCAGTAAGCATAATGATGGGAACCCGGGACCATTTGCGAATAGCCGTACATACTTCTTCTCCCGGGAGATCGGGCAGCATGAGATCCAGGAGTATCAGCGCCGGCTCTTCACGCCGCGCCAAATCAATGCCACTGTTTCCATTATAGGCTGCAATGACGTCATACCCGCTCGCTGAAAGATACTCCTTGATGACCTCCGCAAGGCTTGCCTCATCTTCAATTAGCAGAATTTTAGTCTTCCGCGTCATAGTCTTTGCACTCCTTTGCCCATCACCATTTCCATATTTTTGCTGACTCGGGCTTCATTTCGTGTTGCTCAATGAATCCACCACCAAAATCTCACTTCGAATCATCCCCATCCAGCAAGAGAATGGGACTACACCGGCTTCGTCCGGAAGAAACTCGATCCAGTTGTCTCCGACTGTCAAAGGCTTTTGAACATTGAATGCCGGGATCTGTACCGCGTCATTACAGGCGTTGAGTGAGCCCTCAGAGGCTTTGATATTGAACTTGACCGGAATGCCCTTCTGCACGACAATGGGTTCATAATAACCGGGATGAAGTTCAATGGTGACGGTTTGAACACCTTCCTCAACCACAGCGATCTGTCCATAATCCTCAAGAGTTGCCATCTCGGTTTCAGACACGCCTGGATCGAATGAAATGCCCGCGAGACTCAGTCCCCTGCCCGTCATAATGACACCCAGCCCTAAAACCATAACCGCACTAAGCCTGAACAACTTCTGAGATACTGACCTGCTGATCAGCGTACTTAAAAAGCCCATTCCAAACATCAATGGCACCGTACCCACGCTGAAGGCAAACATAGACAGTGCGCCGGCGGCGAAGCTGCCTGTGCCCAGAGCGTACAGCTGCATGGACTGCAGTGGTCCGCAAGGCATAAATCCATTTAGAAGTCCGACTAAAAATGGTTTTTGAGATTGCTTTTGACGGTTAAATCTATTCTTCAGAAATGCGGGCGGGCCCGGGATCAGTTTGCCAGCCCAAGAGCCGGCGCCCATCAAATTAAGCCCCATCAGGATCATGAAAGCGCCTGCCACAATGGTTACATAGCCCTTGACGCTGTTGTCGAAACCAATGACTTGTCCCAGCATGCCGACAATACCACCGAGGAGAGTATAGGACACAACACGACCGGCATTGTATTGAAGGCTGGGTTTCATTGCGGTCCTATGACTGCCCTTATGCAGAACCAGTTCCTCACGTTGAATGCACTGTGATAAATTAATTCCGCCGCACATAGCGATACAATGGACAGAGGTCATCAGTCCCACGAGAAAAATTATGCCATAGCTTGCTCCGGATGTTATTTCTGGGATCAATGTCAACCCGGATATTTTTTGGAGCATCCAAAAGAGCACAAAGATCAAAAGGACCAAAATTATCCCCTGACTATTATTCCAAACTTCACTTTTGCCCTCGTTCATTTCACTATGTTCACTCAGCCCACTGCCTGTTTGGTTTCCCACAGGGACCACCTTGTATCCGGCAGTTTCAATTTTATTTTTAATTTTTTCTTCTGTAGTTTGTCCCAAAATATAAACAATCTGTACGCTACCTTTTTGCCGGTCTGCCTGCACAGAAAGAACGCCCTGCAGGCTGCTCAAATCACTTTCAATTATGATTTCACAGGCACTGCAGGTCATGCCGTCAACTCTGAAACTAATCTTTTTGTGTTGGTCCATGCGCTCACCCCATCATAACCATACTCCGCCAAAGTGTTTACAACCATGATCCCCAGGAAACCAGGATATCTGATGATCCATACCGGCAGGGCTCAATTCTATCAAAGACCTGTGGAGATTATGTGGAGGCATCGCTTAGGCAACAAATGTCAGTTCAGGCAGCTAGTACGAGATGCCAACAGGATGCTTTCACCGAGAACACGAGTAGTCGATTTCGGCCTGGTCATTAAAATTCAAAAATTTGGTATTCATGGTCAAGCAAATTTAAGGTAAGCAGTCTGCCTACCAGCGGCTCACCTTTTTCCAGCAACAATTTCAGAGTTTCGCTGACCTGAATGGAAGCCACCAGGGCAGGCGTAAAGGAAGGATTCCCCAATTCAGTTTCTATGCCCTTTTCAGCCGTTTCCGGGTAAAGTTTTGAAAAGACGCCGGATCCGGGCATGATGGTTGTCACCTGACCATACCATCCCGCTATTGCACCGTGGATCAATGGGATCTCACATGCTGAACAGGCTTTCTCCAGTATTCTGCGCGTCGAAATGTTATCCAGGGCATCCACGACCACATCATGGCCGGCAATCAACGTCTCTGCATTGTCTTCTCTTAAAAAGACGGCTTTGGCGACGACCTCCACTTCTGAATTCACTCTTTGAATTCGGGTCTTTGCAGCCTCTGCTTTTGAGGACCCTATCAGCGCTTCTTCAGACAACAACTGACGGTTTAGGTTTGTTTCGTCAAAAACATCTCCATCAATGGCCGTTATTTTTCCTACGCCCATGCGAGACAGCATTTCGACAATATACCCACCCAGGCCTCCGCAGCCCACGACGCAGACCCGTTTCTCCTTCAAAGCTGCAATCTCATCTTGTGTCATCAGTTTCATATTTCTTTGATAGCGCTTCTCCATATCTGTCCATGCCTCCCAGTTTCAATAGTCCGCTTTTATAGGTTAACCTCCGGCCAGCATATGAATGGCCTTAACGTCATCTCCGTCATGAATGGACGTCGTTTCGTATTTTTCTGCCGGTATAAACACACCATTAATTTTGACTACTATTTTCGCAAAGATATAATTTTTTTCTTTAAGCATGCTTGACACAGTCATGCCCTCCGACCATACCATAGGCTTGCCGTTCACTTGAATCATTACTCTCACCTCTCTACCCTTTTTAGTGTACCTTTGAATAATCGATCCTACAATAGCAGTTCCACGCATTTAAGACAAAAAGAGGCGATCGCTCGCCTCTTTAAGAGTTTGGATAAATGGTGACACTAGTGTCCAGTAAACACTAAATCTAGCCTTGAAGCGGCGTGACCACTTCAAGCACTTCAGGCAGATCCATGCCAATCTCCCTGAGATACGCTGCTGTAGGGACGCCCTCAGCTGTCCAGCCCCGGCGTTTGTACACCGCGTCCGTCAGTTTTTCGTATTGGTCCAGTCGATACGCACGCACAATGGCAATCTTCTCCTGCACCGACTTGCCTGTCGGATCCACCCCAATGAGCTCTTTCATCTGCTGATCATACCGCTCCTGCCTGGACAGATACTCCTCGGTTGTCACCGGACCCATAGAACGGTAAGGCATGGCGTCGTGAACTCTCAGTCCCTTGCCCATGCGGATGTTGAAAACCCTCTGGAAGTTGTAAACCCGCTCGGATTGGCGGATCAGCTCATGTTTGTCAATGGAAGACCCGGTGACTCCATTATAGAGGTCCACATAGTTCTGTACGTGCTCCGGAATCTTCGCCGGCTCGTCTGTCATGCCATTGTCCGCCGGTGTCGTGTCATTCCACGGCAGCTTGCAAAGACCCATCAGACCAAACCACGTCCGGAACATTGGGAAGTAGTGCAGCGCCTCCGCCTTATCCTCAAAGGTCGGGATCTGGTTGTTGACCATATCCATGAAGATCAGCCAGGCTTCATCATGCTGCGGCCCCTTGTTGGTCAGGCCATAGCCTCCCTGCTGTGCCAGGGATTCCTTTGGCAGGTATTCGGAGACCTCAAGGCCCTTCTGCTCCATGCCAATATCCTCAAGGAACGCCCGGTCCGCACCAAATTCTTCCGCAAAGTACTGCTTCAGGTGTCTGACGCCAAGACCTATGTGATATCCAAACCCTTCTCCCCTGGACATCTGGTGCAGCAGTTCCAGCTGCGCCATGGCATTTCCAAAGGTCAGTTCAAGTCCGCCGGTGTGGCTTTTGTCAATGATTCCGCGCTCATAGCACTCCATGGCAAAGGCCGTAATGGTGCCAAAGGAGATGGTATCCACGCCGTAGGTATCGCAGTAGAAATTGGCTTCCAGGATGATTTCCGGATCAAAGATGCCGCAATTGGAGCCAAGACCCGCCGCGTTTTCGTATTCAGGGCCGTCTATGGTCACCTTGTGGCCTTTGTAGGGTCCCGTTTTCAACTTAAAGTGATCCGCCGTCTTGGCGCAGGAGAGCGAACACCCATACCAGCATCCGTCCGGCATCCCCTGGGTCGTGTATTTCTCAATAAAGACAGTGGATGCGATCTTATGGGTATCCGGGTGGCTCCCGTACTGATAGTTGTGGGTTGGCAGCAGATCATAGGCGTCCATGACCTCTATGATGTTGGCCGTGCCAATCTGACGCATCCGGCACTGGGCATCATCCAGGTCGTGGATCTGACGGTGGAGCTTGATCCCCGCCTTGTTGATCCGGCTTTGGTCCGCAGGCTTATTCAGATTGCCTTTGGTGCCCCGGAAGCGGATGACCACCGCCTTAATCTTCTTATCCCTGAAGACCCGGCCTATGCCGCCGCGGCCCGCCTGTTTGAGCCTGGCTGTCTCGCGCCGCAGGTCGTAAAAAGAAAAGTTGAGGAGGCCAATATTGGCATGTTCCGCTGCCGTACCGGCGCAGATCACAGAAATGTTTTTCTTGTCTTCCTCGTCCTCAGCGTACATCTGGGTCAGCTGCTCCGCCACCACGTGGCCGTCCACCGCCTCCAGCGGCGCTTCTTCTATGGTCACCCTGCCGCTGTTGCCGTCTATGAAAATGACGACGTCCTTTTCAGACTTGCCGCTGATCTCAAGGGCATCATAGCCGGAGAATTTCAGGTAAGGACCAAAGTACCCGCCTACGTTGGAATCAATGGGCATGTCCGTCATGGGCGAAATGGTGCACACCAGGGATTTTCCCGAACCGGGATACTGGGTGATGCCGCAGATCGGACCACCTGCCACAATGATGGCATTTTCCGGATCATTCCACCGGGTCGACGGTTTCACCGCATCCCACAACATCTTCAGGCCATAGCCCTTGCCGCCTATAAATTTCTCCCGTACCAGCGCCGGGACCTCTCTGGCTTCCACCCGGTTCTCTCCCAGCCGGATATGTAAGGATCTGTCTGTATAGCCCCGTTCTAACGGCGCGGGCTCGTAATCGAACGCTGTGAGCAGCGTCCGCGCTTCTTTCATGGCTTTGATTTCCACTGAGTCCCCTCCTGTCTGTTTAAATTCCGCTGTTTTTGCGGCGCTCAAGCCTTACTTGAAAAAGGTCACTTTTTCAAGGGGCACTTGCGCAGCGTCCTTATCAATGTAGAGCGCCTCCGCCGGACATACACCGGCGCAAATGCCGCAGGCCACGCATTTAAAAGGCTCCTGGAACTCATCATGCTGCATCATGACGGCCGCATCACAAAAACCGACGCACATCAGGCAGCCTACACATTTTTTCTTGTCTATGCGCACCACGCCCTGGGCGTCTCTTCTGATCGCCAGCACCGGACAAATATCAATGCAGTAGCCGCACTGGTTGCAGACGTGAATTCGCTTGTCCTGACCGTGCTCGGTTATTCGGATCGCGGATTTTTCACGGTCCTTCACCTTAAAATAGGCGTTTGAGCAAGCCATCTCACAAGCGCTGCAGGCAATGCACCGCTCTTCTATCTTTTGCAGAATTTTCATGAAAGCCTCCCGACTAAAAATAATGAGTTGTTCTCTTGTCAAGCGGGGGTGTACGGCCTGCCTCTGTGCCGTCCACCCGCCTGTTATCCTTCCACTCGCGTTTTAAAATTCATGGTGTTCCGTTCTGGCAATGATCTCATCCTGGAGACTCTTGTCCAGATTATTGAAGTAATCGCTGTAACCTGCGACGCGAACGATCAGATTATTGTATTTTTCAGGATCGAACTGAGCAGCTTTGAGCGTATCCGCACTGACCACGTTGAACTGGATGTGATGACCATCCAGTTTAAAGTAGGACCTCACCAAATCCTTCATGTGGCCTAAACCTTCTTCACCGGCGACGACTTGAGGTGTAAACTTCTGGTTCAGCAGTGTGCCGCCCGTTCTCAGGTGATCCATTTTGGAAGCGGACTTAATGACTGCCGTAGGCCCCTTGCGGTCTGTGCCCTGTACTGGAGAAATGCCCTCGGAAAGCGGCATGCCTGCCTTCCTGCCCTCCGCAGTCGCGCCTATGACAGAGCCAAAATAGACGTGGCAAGTCGTCGGAAGCATTTCAATGATGTATTTGCCGCCCGTGACCGTAGGACGGCCTGTGACTTCATCATGGAACGCATTGAACACTTGGAGCATAATCTTATCCGCCCTGTCGTCATCATTGCCATAGCGCGGTGTTTTGTTGAGCATAATCTGATGCGCGACCGGATCCTCTTCAAAATTCTTGGCAAGAATGTCGAGAAGTCTTTCCATTGTGAAGGTCTTATTTTCAAAGACATGATGGTTTATCGACGATAAGGTATCTGTAATGCTGGCGATACCGACACCCTGTATATAGCGCGTATTGTATCTGGCGCCGCCACTATTGTAGTCCTTGCCTTTTTTGATGCAGTCCTCAACGACAATCGAGAGAAACGGAGATGGCATCATCTTGGCATAAAGCGCCTCAATGACATTGTTGCCTCTGATTTTGATGTCGACGAAATGGTGAAGTTGTTTTTTGAAAGCTGTCATTAGGTCGTCCAAATTCTTAAACTCAAGCGGGCTGCCGGTCTCTGTCCCAATTTTTTTCAAGGTTCTCGGATCAACGCCATTGTGAAGGGTAATTTCGAGAATCTTTGGCAGATTGAGATAGCCGGTTAAAATGTAAGCCTCTTTTCCAAAGCAGCCTACCTCAACACAGCCGCTGGTGCCGCCGACTCTGGCGTCTTCAATAGTTTTGCCTTGTCGCATCAGCTCTTCCACAACAGCGTCAGTATTAAATACAGACGGGAAGCCCATACCTTCGCGAATGATTCTGGAAGCTTCAATGACAAAGCGATCTGGATTCTTGCGGCTGATCTGTACGTTCGTACTTGGCTGCAGTGTGCGCATTTCGTCTATGATTTCAAGAAGAAGATAAGAAATCTCGTTGACGCCATCAGATCCATCCGGCCTAATCCCACCTATGTTGATATTACAAAAATCAGTGTAAGTGCCGCTTTCCTTCAATGTAATCCCGACCTTTGGCGGCGCAGGCTGATTATTCGCCTTGACCCAGAAGCATTCCAGAAGCTCCTTAGCGCCTTCCCTGTCCAGGGTACCCTCAGCGACTTCCTTCAGATAAAACGGTTCAAGATGTTGATCGAGCTTGCCCGGGCAAAAAGCGTCCCAGGTGTTGAGTTCTGTGATGACCCCAAGATGTACAAACCAGTACATCTGCAGCGCTTCCTGGAAGGTTCTTGGCGCATGGGCCGGAACGTGACTGCAGACTTCTGCGATCTTCTCCAGCTCAGCTTTTCTGACCGGATCACTTTCTTTTTCTGCAAGTTCCAGTGCTTTCTCAGCATGACGAACACCAAAGCGTATGACAGCGTCGCAGGAAACCGCCATGGCTTTAAGCTGCTCCCGTCTGTCATAGGCGTCCATCTGTGTCAAATCATTGATTTTTTCAATTTCCAGCTCAATTTCCTTTTTGAAATCGAGGAAGCCTTTTTTGTAATACTTGTCATCTCCTACTGTGTGGCCCGGTGCCCGCTGCTCCATGAACTCCGTAAAAATACCGGCCTCGTAACAGTCTCTCCATGAAGTGGTCATGTTGGCAATGAGATGGTCCCGCATGGACTTCCCTCTCCAGAATGGGATGATCTCATCCCTTTGAATGGCTTTTGTCTGGTCATCCACCCTAAAAAAGATTTTTTGACGCAGATCTATGACATCAAAGTCTTCTGTGGTGTGGCAGCAGAGCTCAGGGTAGGTCGGCGCGGACTGCGGCGCAGTGCCTCTTTCCCCAACGATCAGCTCACCCGGATTGATCACAATGGTTTTGTGCTCCATTAAATGCTTGAACGTCAGCGCGCGCAGCATCGGGATCGACACTTTGCCCTCATACTGTTTGTAGACCTGCGTCACCAATTGCGCCCTCTCAATGGACAGCGTCGGAACCGTCTCCACACTCTGCTTTCTAAGCTTGGCGATGCGATCGTTCATTCCAATTTCCCGTCTGATTGCTGCTGGCATCTCATCATCCTCCAATTCGGACAGTCAGCCCGAAGTTCTCAAGTCTATTTTTAATGCTCTCCATTGCCATTTGCGACGGTTCCGCAAGACTTTCCAAACTGTAGGTCTGACCCAACCGTTCATATTTGCCGCGGGCAATGCCATGATAAGGCAACAGAAAAATTTTCTGTATATTTATAGAAGACAGCAGCTTTCCGAGCTCATCGATATGAGCATCACTGTCATTGACACCTGGAATCACCGGAAGTCGCAGACCTATTGTAGCTTTTCGCTCCGACAACTGTCTTAAATTTTCGATAATGATTTTATTGGACACGCCTGTATAGCGTCTGTGCATTTCTTCTTCCAGATGTTTAATGTCAAACAGGAACAGATCTGTAAACTCCAAAATCCTTTCGAAATCCTGCCATCTTGCATGTCCGCTGGTATCCACAGCCGTATGCAGTCCCCGAGCTTTTGAAAGCTTCAGCAGCGCTTCCAGCGCGTCGATCTGTACCATAGGCTCACCACCTGAAAACGTAACCCCACCGCCGGATTGCTGGTAGAAGACAACGTCTTTTTCAATTTCAGCCATAATGTCGGTCAGGGGCATCTGCCTGCCCGCCATCTGAAGGGCTTCCGATGGGCACGCCTCCGTACAGGCGCCGCAGCGGACGCACTTTTCGCGATTTATTTTGATTTTGTGACCATCGGCAGACAAAGCGCTTTGCTTGCAGACATTAACGCAAAGATGACAGCCAATGCATTTTTTGTTGAAGTAAACGAGCTCCGGCTGAGGGTGAATGCTTTCGGGATTGTGACACCAGGCGCAGGCCAGTGGACAACCCTTGAAAAAAACCGTCGTCCGGATGCCTGGACCGTCATTGACGGAAAATTTTTGTATGTTGAAGATCGTGGCGTTCAAGCTCTCACTTCCTTTTACGTCATGAAGGGCCGGGTACCGCCCCACAAATCCCTCTCAGGAGTGGTACCCGACCATAGCGGTTTACTCTTCAGTCTTGGTTTTTTCTTTACTGCCGGCCAGCATGGCAAAATAGATAAACGGTCCTAAGATCGCGCCGAGCATCAGGATCATCCAGATTAAAGTCGTCGTCTCCATTTCCTATGCCTCCTCGACTGCTTCGACAAATTTGCCTTCAGTCATTAGTTTATCAGATGTGACCCAGTTTGAAAGCCAATTGTTTGCCATGTAGAACACGCCTATAGTAAGTCCCACCTGGAATACAACCGTACCTAAGCTTTCTGTAAGGAATGGATTCCACCAGCTGTCCGGATACCAACCGACGGACTGGTAGAACCACCAGCCCACGACGATAGTCAACAGGACCGGGAAGAACATAACAGCATAATTGAACCATTTTCCGACTTGAATGTCGCTGCAGGAATTGATGATTTCTCTTCTGAATTTGTCCACACCAAATTTGTAGAGCGCGAGAGCGTAGAATAAACCGCAAAGCAGGAGGCCAATGCCCCATACCCAATCCTGATTATTCAGGAAGGTGATGTTGATGGCCGATGGCAGCCCAAGCACGAAGCAGCCCCCACATACCAGAATAGTCGCCTTCTTTCTCTCGTAACCAGCGTTCACAAAATTTCGGATGACCACTTCAGTCTGGGGAATGATGGAGGTCAGTGCTGCTAAGGACAGAGCGAAAAAGAAGATCATGGCAATGAAGTTTCCACCCGGGATCGTCGGGAATAACTTCGCCAAGTAAATGAAGGTCAGTCCAACATTGCCGGCGCCAAGGGCGCTCATAGCTTCACCTTCAGAGGCTGCGACTGCGAAGACAGCAGGCAGTACGGCCAGTGCGCCGAGCATTGCGCCCAGCATGTCGCCAAAGCTGATCATAAATGCGTTTGCAGCTATATCTTCATTCTTTTTGAAATAGTTTGCATATGTAAGCATCATACCCCACCCTGCACCAGCAGACCAAGCAGCTTGAGTCAAGGCGTTAAGCCACACCTTAGGTGTGAAGAATGCATTCCAGTCAGGTACAAAGAGAAACTTCAGGCCAACTGCTGCACCAGGCTGCATAACAGCCCAGATGGAAGTGCCTATCAGACATATGAAGAGGAGTGGAATTGCGATTTTCCCAACAGCTTCCAGTCCGCCCTGAACTCCTCTGTAGAGGACAAAGCCCATGATCGCCACCGCAATAAACTGGAAAGAAATCGTCTGTACCGGATCGCTGACGAACCCATCCCAGAGTGCCTGTGAATCCATGCCCACCTTGAGGGAACCCTGAACCGCGAAGACGAAATAACGCATGGCTTGCGCGAAGACGATCGCGTAGTAAAAGGTAATGGCCGCGCAGACCCATGTGATCCATCCGCCCATCCAGGCTTTCTTTTTGCCGTAAAAATCCCTGAAGGCACCAATAGCGCCCAGTCTCGTCGATTTCCCAATGCCCATTTCCATCATAAGCAGCGGAACGACCCAAATCATGTTGCAAATAATATAAGCGATAATAAATGCGCCACCATGGTTGCTGCCCACGATTCTCGGAAAGCGCCAGATGTTGCCTGTACCTACAGCCATACCAAGCGCTGCGAAGATAAAGCCCATCCGACTTCCCCATTGTTCTGTTTTTGCAGTTTGCTTGCTCAAGATACGTATCCTCCTTCAAATTAAACTTTTAAATCAAGAACGTCTGGACGATCCCCCTTATTGATCAATTTGTTCTGAAGGTCAACGGATCTGCTTTTAACTACAGGATCCTGACAAATATATAAGCAACTTGTGTGCCAATCATAAATGATATCCTCAAATAATTATTATCAGATTTTTCAAGCATTTCAGAAGTTACCATTGTATTCATTTGTGTTGTGATATCAAATAGTCCGAAATTTCATAAGAAGATTTACGAAATATCATAAATTATACAAAAACCACACAAAACGCTCTGAAATTTAAGAGAGCATTTTGTGTGGTTTTTATAAATTGCTGATGGAAGGGGCTAAAAAGCAATAGCCACAGCCTCCCTCATTTTTCCCATTTCATATATTCAACACTTTACTAATTCCCTGAAACCACAATCTCCAAGGAGATCCCATGCTTCTGGACTTTGCTGTAAAGGGTCTGCACCGGCAGCTTCAGGTTTCTGGCAGCTTGGGATATATTGCCTCTGGTCTGCCGCAGCTCATTGAGAATCAGTTCTTTTTCAATCCAGTCAACTTTGGACTTCAAAGAACTTGGTCCGTCCTGAGAAGATTGGTTCCACTGTGCCATCTGTTTAAAAAGTCTATCCAGATAAAGGTCATCCGGCAAGCAGCTTTCTTCCATAACTTGTTTTGACCTGCATGCGCCGGAACCTCCCTCCAGTATATATTTCGGGAGGTCATTCAAAGTGATTTTCTTACCATCACTGAAGTGAACGGCGCTTTCAAGCACAGACTTCAGCTCTCTGACGTTGCCTGGCCAGTCATATTGCTTCAGGATTTCCAAAGCCTCTTCAGAAATTGTTTCCTTTAGTGAAACAAATTGAGGGGCACACCCTTTAAGAAAATGCTGAATTAAATCAGGCAAATCCTCCATATGGGATCTTAATGATTCAACTTGAATTTGAATGCTGTTGAGCCTGTAATAAAGATCCGCCCTTAGAATCCCTTGCTCAACGGCCTTCTGAGGATCAATATTGCAAGCCGCAATAATTCTCACATCGACCTGCTTCGTCTCTGCACCACCGACGCGACGAATCACGCCATCCTGAAGCACTCTCAAAAGCTTTGCTTGAAGTGTCAGGTCCATGGAGTTGATTTCATCCAGGAACAGTGTCCCACCATGAGCTTGTTCCAAAAGGCCCGCCATCTCTCTGGATCCCGTAAAACTTCCGGCCGACGTACCAAAGACTATGCTTTCCAAAAGCGCCTCTGGGATTGCAGCGCAGTTTTGAGCGACAAAAGGCTTTTCTCTTCTTGTTAAACTTGCATTATGAATGCTTTGAACCACCATTTCCTTTCCAGTCCCGGTTTCGCCGATCACCAGAACAGGTGCACCGGAATCAGCGACTTTATAGATTTTTTCTTTAAGTGCTCTCATAGCCTTACCATTTCCAATCATATGATCAACAGTAAAAATCGTCCCGTTCTTTCTGAGATCATTTTGTTTTCGATAGAGACAATTTAACTCATTCTGCAGGGCTCTAATCTTATCTGACAGCTTTTTGACCTGATCCACGCCCCGGTAAATCTCCAGCGCACCCATCAGCTTTCCATCCTTGATAATCGGAATTGTCGACGTCACAGTGGTGACCTGCTGGCCTCGGAAGTTCAAGTAAGATTGTATATGCTCAATCAGCGGTTTTCCGGTTCTAAGAACATGATAAAAGGTGCTTGTATCAGGTGTAAGTCCCGGAAAAATCTCTAAAATATTCTTGCCTACAGCATCTTTCATCTCAACGCCTGCAATGTTTGCCGTAGGTTCATTGAAGAACACAATTTCCGCGTTTGGATCTACGACTAAGACGCCTTCATTTAGATTTTCAAGGATGATGCCTAAAAGCAAATCATGATCCATAGCCGTATCCCCCTTTGTCTTTTTGATTCTACCTGAATTCTTTAAAATTGAAAAGCGCAATCACTAAATTGTCCAACGCGCTCTTCAATCTGGACTTTTTCGCCGGATCACAGTATGATAGAAGTCAGCCGTTCCATCCCTCAAGTCTCCATACACCTGAAAAACTTTACGCCGGCAGAACTTAAGCTCTGAACCTTCGCTTTAGAGAAAGGACACTCTGAAATGCTCAAATACTTTATGTATTATCTCCTGCTCATAAATCTGATCTCACTGAGCCTATGCTGGTATGATAAACGCGCTGCGATCCGCCAGAAATGGCGCATCAAAGAGAGCACACTGCTGTTGTCAGCGGCCCTCGGCGGCTCGGTCGGATTTTATGTGGGCATGAAAGCCTTCCGTCACAAAACCAAACACCTGAAGTTTACCGTGCTGGTGCCATTGCTGATCATACTGCAATCTGCAGGGCTGATCTGGTTCTTTTTCTTCAAAAACACGTAAAAAGCTGCCTTTCAATGAAAGCAGCTTTTTTTAATTTCCAAAAACCAACGCTATGCCAAATCATCCGGCTGCCAGCTGCCGCCAACGCCGTTTTACGCATTTTCAGTCTTATAGGACTTCGTGATTGATATCACTTCTCCACCCAGCATCAGAATCATACCTGTAAAATAGAACCAGATCATCAGGACAACGACTGCGGCCAGAGAACCATAGACCAATGAAATATTACTGAAATTCTGGATGAAAAATGAAAACAGAAACGAAATCCCAATCCATCCAAAATAGGAGAAGATGGTCCCCGGCAAAATCTCGACGAAACGCAGCTTTAAGTTTGGCAAATGCTGATACATTTGTGACAGAACCAAAAACGGCACCGCAATCACCAGCGCCCAGCGCACGATCATAAACAAGGTGACAAACGCTTCAGGTATTGGAATATAGAGCCTGAGTGCGTCAATGACACGGCTGCTGAGGCTGGGCAGAACCAGCATGACTACTACCGCCAGCGAAAGACCCAGAGTAAAGACCAGGCTGAGGCCTATGGCGGCCACCGGCGACTTCCTGCCTCTGACCTCAAAAGCGGCGTTAAGCGCTCTTTGCAGGGATCCGACCGCCTTCGAAGCAGACCATAATGCCGCCAATATTGACACGGACAGGACACTCCCGGAATCCGCCGCCAGATTATTTTTAATATAGCCTTGTACTATTTCGAGGGCTGCCTGTGGAATAAATTCCAGGGATGACGAGCTCATGAAGTCATAGGCTACCTCTAGTCTCGACAGAATGGCAAACAAAAAAATCAAAAACGGAAAAATAGACAGCACAAAGAAATAGGCCATTTGAGCACTGAATGCCGTTAAGTGATGGCGGCCAACTCGTTTTAGCAATTCCTTGAAAAAAAAGCTGAAATAGGGCTTCATAACCGTCCCTCCTTTCAGTGGCTGAGTCCTGCAGGCTTGAACCGCAGATGCCTTTATAGAGTTTCCTCCAGCCTTTGAATGTCGCCGGCATCGAGGCCGGCAAGCCAGGCTTCAACGGTCTTGCCGGAGATCTCCAGACCTGCGTTAAGCTCTGACAGCGGCACCAGGACAAACGCCCTTTCATGCATCCGCGGATGAGGCAGTGTCAGAACGGGATCCGAGCTGACAACACCTTCATAGTGGAGGACATCCACATCAATGGTTCGGGGCCCCCAACGGATCAGCCTCACGCGTCTCAGAGACTGCTCCACAGACTGGCATAGGGCCAGAAGCTCCTCAGGTGTCAGTTCAGTCTCGATTTCTATCACACCGTTGACAAAGTCATCCTGATCCAAATAGCCCACAGGTGCTGTTGCGTACAATGAGGACTTCGTCACCACCTGTGTCTGTGGTCCCTCATCAATGAGCCTGACCGCCACTCGCAGATTTTCAACCTTGTCTCCCAGATTGCTGCCCAGGCCCAGATAGGCGCGAGGCATTATCTCGTCCTCCGGATCTCGACGCCAAAATAATCAAAAATGCCTCTAACAGGTGCTTCAGGTTTTTTGACGCGCACCAGGACCTCTGCGACCACGCTGTATTTTGCCAAAATGCGCTGCGCAATATTTTCAGCCAGTGCTTCAATCAGGTTGTAACGGGCGGACTCAGCGAAATACTTCACATCATCATATACCTCTGCATAACTTACAGTACGGGCAACATCATCAGATGCGCCCGCCCCGGAGAGATCCAGAGACAACTCCACGTCTATAAAAAACTTCTGGCCAATAGCACGCTCTTCGTCGAGCACGCCATGAAAGCCGTAAAAGCCCATATGACTCATTATAATTTTATCCATCTCTATCGCCTCCGGGTCTAGCGCCGCCTGGTCATGGCATCCATAACCTTAACCGCGCGCAGATTCTCTTTAACATCATGGACTCGGATCACTTCTACGCCCTGGACGACGCCAAACACGCTGGTGGCCACCGTGCCCTCCATCCGTTCCTGGGGTGGCAGATCGAGAATTTTGCCTATCATGGACTTTCTAGATGTCCCAAGCAGCAACGGATAGCCGAGAACATGGAGCTCATGAAGCCGCGGCATCAGGTCAATATTCTGCTCTGAGGTCTTCCCAAAGCCAAATCCAGGATCCAGCATGATCGACTGATCGGGGATCCCCGCTGCCTTCGCAATCGCAATGGACTTTTCAAAAAACTCAATCATGCTGTCCACAATATCCGTTTCATAATGGGTGCCATTCTGATTGTGCATAATAATGACCGGCGCGCCAAACTGAGCGGCAACTCGGGCTATTTCAGGCTCTCGCTGAAGCCCCCAAATGTCGTTGACGATCTCAGCGCCGGCCATCAGTGCGCAGCGCGCGGTCTCCGCTTTATAGGTGTCAATGGAGATTGGGATGTCAAATTCCGGGTGTGCCACCAGAGCCTCAATGACCGGAAGCACTCTCGAAATCTCAAGTTCCAGCGGCACCTCCGCAAAACCCGGACGCGTGGACTCGCCGCCAATATCAATAATATCCGCACCCTGATCTGCCATTTCGAGGGCCTGCTCTATAGCGTGCTCTATGGTATCAAACTTCCCGCCGTCCGAGAAGGAATCCGGAGTCACATTTAAAATACCCATGACCAGCGTTCGCTTTCCAATATCAAGAGTGTGCTGCTTTAAACGCCACTCAAAGGGTTCATATTTCGGTAAATGATATAGTCTGCTGTGCACTGCTTCACCCCCTGCTGCCAACACCCATGCCTATAAGCGACATCGCTTCAGCTCTGGATTTGGCATCCACTTTGAAAATTCCGCGGACCGCAGAGGTCACTGTCTTGCTGCCCGGTTTTTTGACACCGCGCATTGTCATGCACATGTGCTCCGCCTCGACTACGACTATGACGCCATAGGGGTTAAGCTTTTCCATGATTGTATCCGCCACCAGTGACGTGATGCGCTCTTGCAGTTGCGGGCGCTTGGCAATGGTTTCTACGACGCGCGCCAATTTACTGAGTCCTGTCAGCCTTCCGCCGCGTGGAATGTAAGCGACATGAGCCTTACCAAAAAAAGGCACCAGGTGGTGCTCACACATGGAATAGAAGGAAATATCACGGACCAGCACCAGCTCCTCATGGGAATCCTCCTGGAATATAACATCCAGGTGCTTGCCCGGATCTTCACTCAATCCGCCAAAAATCTCTTCATACATTCTGGCGATCCTGTCCGGTGTCCCTTTAAGCCCTTCACGGTCGGGATCTTCGCCAATCGCAATCAGCATTTCTCTGACGGCGTCCTCTATACGCTTATTATCCATATCGTCTCTCCTATTCTCGAGGTGTTGCCCCCGCCGTTATGGGCTGAGGTTTTCGGAATTTTTCCGTTGGAACTTCAATATTCCTGGTTCAATTACTTTTCTACCCAATTCACAAGGCTTCACACGCCAAATCCAGTAGTGCCATGCTCAGCCTCAGCCACAATGTCAAGCACAGTTGCCTGAAGCGCCTTAAACAAGGCCAGTGCAGGGGACTGCGCCGATGGTCTCTGCCACTCTGCCGATTCAACCCGGTTTACAAAGCATAGCCGCATGAGACTGTTGGTGACGAAAACGAGTTCCGACTCCAGCAGCGCTTCAAGCGGAAATCGCCCTTCGACTGCACTGATACCGGCGAGTTTTGCTGCCCTCAGTACATTTGCCCGCATAACTCCAGGCAGAATGCCGCAGTCCAGCGATGGCGCGAACAAACGACCGCCCGCAATCCAAAAAACATTGGCCACAGCGCTCTCCGCGACTAAATCCAATTCATTCAAAAACAAGACATCATTAAAGCCCCGCGACATAGCCCGGTCCTTCTCCAGGATATGATCCGCATAGCCCTGCCACTTCAGACCGGCCACAGGAGATCTTGAATTCTTGGAAAATGCGCTGAGTCCCAGCGAATATGGCTTCTCCAACCCGCCGTCCTGAACTTCTCCGTAAGGATTGGGGCGCAGATAGAGCTGCACGTCCACCTCAGCATCAGAGACAGGCGTTCCGCGCCGCATAGCCAGGAGTTTCAGTGCACCCGATTCAAGACCGGCGGCTGCCTTTGCCGCTGTGAAGGCATCATGCAGTGTTTGAGACGACAGCCCATAACTGAGACCTAATCTTGCAAGTCCTGCGTTAAGTCGTTCTAGATGGGCTGCCGGCTGCTCAAGTACACCCTTATCAAAACGCAGGGTATCAAACAAACCATACGCGAACTGAATACCTTCAGAAGCACAGCGGCTCTCTACCGCTTTGCCGTCCAACCAAAAAACCGATGGTTTGGTCACTTCCAGTCCGCCTCCTTCATTCACCGCTGGCTGCTTAGGGCGCGCATCAGCGCCCGGGCCTTGTGTAAGGTTTCTTCGTATTCGGAATACTCGTCTGAATCCCAGACAATACCGCCGCCCACTTGGAAGTAGGCTTTGCTGCCTTTCGCGACAATGGTCCGGATCACAATATTCAGGTCAATGTCCCCATTAAAGCCAATATAACCTATAGAGCCCGTATACAAATTGCGCTGAGTTGGTTCCAGTTCGTCTATGATCTCCATGGCGCGAATCTTTGGCGCGCCGGTGATCGACCCGCCCGGGAAAGAAGCTCTCAACAGGTCAATTGGAGTCAGACCCGCTTTAAGTGTCGCCGTCACTGTAGATACCAAATGGTATACCGTTGGATATTCTTCAATAACAAAAAGCTCCGGTACTTTGACGGTACCGACCTCCGCCACCCGGCCAAGGTCATTGCGCTCGAGATCCACAATCATCAGAAGCTCAGAGCGGTCCTTTTCGCTTGCCAGCAGCATGGCGCTTTCGTAAGCGTCTTCTTCAGGCGTCTTGCCGCGGGGACGCGTGCCCTTAATGGGGCGGGTCTCAATTTCGCTGTCTCTGATTTGTATAAAGCGTTCAGGCGAACTTGAGAGGATCGTTGCCTCTTCGAAAGGCATGTAGGCTGAAAATGGCGCAGGATTTATGGTTCTGAGCTTCTTATAAAGCTCAAGGGGCTCGTCCGTCATATCAGTTTCGAAGCGCTGCGTCATATTGACCTGATACAGATCTCCGGAGCGGATATACCGTTTGATTTTACGGATGGACTCAAGGTAGTCTTCTTTATCAAAATTGGATTTGAATTCCGGTGATGTTGACTTCCAAACCGGCTCCAGGTCACGTCCAGTCTTCTCCACCTCGCGAATTCTGGCCTCCAGAGCGTCCAGTCGTTCCTCCGCGCCCGGACGACGGTCAAGTTCCGTCAGCCACACCTCGTTTTCTTTGTGATCGACGAGAATTGCCGTCTCATAGAGGCCCAGGATGGCATCCGGTATGTCGACGTCGTCTACTGCCGTCCTTGGCAATGCCTCAACATGGTGGCAGAGATCGTAGGCCAGATAACCCGCCATGCCGCCGCCAAAAGGGAGCTCAAAATCCGGTGTTCGACTGGTTTGGTATAATTCGTACCTTTCCTTGAGAAAATCGAAGGCGTTCCCATAGAGGTCTGTTTTGGTTCCCACTAAACAGTCCTCCAACTCAATGCGCTCGCCCTTGATCCGAATGCGCTCGAAGGGAGAGGCCATGATCAGCGACCATCGGCCCAAACGCTCTGGGTCCATGCCGCTGTCCAGAAACAGCGGATGAGGAAGATCTGAGACAGCAAGAAACAGCCTGAAACTGTCGAGGCTGGTCTGAAGCTTTCGCTTAATCATGCTTTCACCTGCTTTCGCCATTCATCCGCCAGCTTTAGGAAGTTAGCCAGCATGTCGAGTCCGTGCTCCGTCAAGATCGCCTCAGGGTGGAATTGTACCCCTTCGATGAGCTTGTCCCGGTGCCTTAGGCCCATAATTTCGCCAGCTTCGGTTTCCGCCGTGATCTCCAGGCATGCCGGCAGCGTCGACCGATCAACCACCAGAGAATGATAGCGAGTGACATTGATAGGATTCTTTAAGCCGCTGAACACACCCACATTATTGTGGCGGATGGGATGCACCTTGCCGTGGACCGGTTCCAGACCTTCCTGAACGCTGCCCCCGAAAGCCTGGCCAATAGTCTGGTGTCCCAGGCATATGCCCAGGATTGGATATTCGTCCTGAAGCTCCTGTACGACACTGAGGCAAATTCCGGCTTCCTGAGGCGTTTTAGGCCCAGGGGACAGAACGATCATATCCGGATTCATGTCGCGGATATCCTCAAGAGTCAAGGCATTATTTCGCACCACCCTGACTTCGCGTCCGAGCTGCATCAGGTATTGCACGAGATTGTAGGTAAAAGAGTCGAAGTTATCAATCATGAGGATCATGGAATTGCATGCCCCTTTTCTAAAAAGTATATGCTGATTATACCTTCCGCTTTTGGTTAAAGTCAACAAGGTTCCCCTCATTGCAGGCTCTGTGATATACTGAGAAAGAAAATCCTTTGTGGAGGTATGACATGTCATTCATTCTTGGCGCTACCTTTGATGAAAACGCTGTCCCAAGAGGACAGGATCAGGAGATCCTTGAACGCTTCTCAGGAGAGGGGTTCCGATCACTTGAACTGGCGCTGCACCCGCAGGCGCTCGAACTTGAACGGGCTGTGGCTATTAAGACTATAAGCCGACATCTCGGCTTTTCCTTTGCCTTTCACGTACCGGATTTTGCCGAGCCGGTCGCCTTTGATTTGAATTATATTATGGCCCCGGAAGGCTCAAGAAGGGCTTTTAAAACTTGGATGGACCAATGCGGCGACTTTGGCGAAGGGGTTCAGCTCATTTTTCATGGGGCTGCCACGGAAGCAGACACCTTCAGGTTTGTGGATTTTGCACTTGAGTGGATTGAAAAATCCAGGGGCAGCCAGGTTCTGCTGCTTGAAAATACTTTTGCAAAGTCAACAGAGACTGCGCGCTTTGGACATACCGCTGACGCGCTTTTAAACGTGATCCGTTCGTTTTCAGGTTCAAGGCTGGGACTGTGTCTGGACACTGCCCATTGGTTGAGAACCTTCAATCATGGCGTTTTTCCCATGACATTTGATAAAAAATGTGATCCTTCTCTGAGCACCCCGAACCAGGTGTCTGAAGGCTTTGAGATTCCCGATCTGCTCCTTCGGGAAGTCAGGCGCGTTCACGTCCACAGCGTCGAACCGCTTTCAGGGCGTGATCATCAGGGCCTGACCCTGCGGGATGAGGCGACGGCGCTTTTGCTCAAGCCATGGACGAGCTCGAAAGCAAGTTGGGCAGATCAAGTGCGCAGGGACTGCGTTCTTTCTGTGGAAGTACTGGCGTCGTGTTTATTTGAGTCACATGAGACAGCGTGGCTGGATGCCGTTCTCACAAGCGGCACTTGGCTAAAGGAATCAGATGAGGATATGGGAGCGGGTCTCAGTCATCGTGTCTATTGATCCGTGTTATTCAAAAAACAAAAAAGCACAGTCCTTGACGCCACTGTGCTTTAAGATTGCTATGTACTACTTCCTCAGCATCCCGTAACCACCGTAAACCGGTTTGATTTCCGACACTGTGATGACCGCGCCTGTCTCGGAATTCTGTATATATTTAACCAGTGCCTTGACACGTTTTCTTGGGACAAACATAATGAGAATAGCACGCGGATTATGTCTGCCTTCACCATGTACCAGCGTGACTGCGAACCCTTGAGCACGTATTTCTTCAGCAAGCAGCATTCCGGCGTCTTCTTTGACAATGACCTGGACCTCAGAAAGCCCCAGTCCAATTTTTTCTTCAAGAATACTTCCAATATAGTTGCCCACGGAGAAGCCAATTGCGTAAAAGACGCCTTTAAGCGGATCCTGGGATATGTTTTGGATAACATTGCTGGCAATAAACAACCATAATAAGATCTCCACAAACGCAATGATTGCGCCAATGGTTTTTTCCCCTTTCGTTATCAGCACAATTCGAATGGTGCTGATACTGACTTCAATTATTTTAGCTAATAAAATAAACAAATAAATTAAATATTCCATATTTCAACCTCCAGGTTAATTTGAAACGGTATTTTGAACTTTTTAGATCATACCACAATAATCTTAACGCAAAGATTAAAACATAGATACAATCATGTGATGCGCGCACTATATTTGATTAAATCGTTGTAAAGCGCGCCCATGACCCCTTGACAGGTTTGGAGGATTGCCCGTGAATACGCCAACAATCAAAAAAATATTGGTCAATTACCGCAAAAAGCAAGACGGTTATCGCCATTTTTCTGTGCTGATTCCCATCATTGAAATCGAGGATGATCCTCATCTTTTGTACGAGGTTCGATCCGAAGACCTAAGGTCACAACCTGGGGAAATCTGTTTCCCGGGCGGCAAAGTGGAGCTTGGTGAGCATCATGCAGAAACAGCCATCAGAGAAACCTGCGAAGAGTTGAATATCGAACGCGAGGATATTGAAATCATTGGACAAATTGACGACATTGTCACACCTTTCAATATGTACATTCATGTCTATGTTGGATTCTTGAATCTTGATCTCTATGACATTGAGGCCAACGAAGGCGAGGTCAAAGAACTGTTTGCAGTCCCTCTCTCTTACCTCTTTGAATGTGAGGTTCAGGAATTCAAGACGGAATCCCTGCTTCAAATGCCCCCTGACTTTCCTTACGAAAAAATTTCAAGCGGGCGCGCCTACAATTTCAGGGTTGGCAAATACCCGGTACTCTTCATCGATTTTGACGACAAGACAATCTGGGGTATCACAGCTCGAATTACCGCCAGCTTCATCAGAACATTAAAAGACCTATCCCAAGAATTTTAAGGATAGGTCTTTCAGCTCGATACAGCACGTTTTTTTGTATCATATTCAGTTGTATTGCGGTGTGAATCGTTAATAGCCATTCCTCCTAAAAGTGGAGCTTGGTACGAATGGTTTTTTAACCATCAAGGGCAATTGTTTCAATTTCATTGCTTTGCTTTTGCAGCAAAGTAGTGAAGGTATTGCGGTCTGAGGCATCCGAAAATTCCGTTTGCCTTAGCGGTGGTTTTTTACAAGCGGATGTCTGATGCATCCTGCTTTCGCCGGACGTCCTGTAGATCGAGCTTCTATATGAACCCCCCTAGTGAAAGGTAGGTTATATAGTTGTATTAACATAATACCCAGCATTACTTACATTATTCACTTTTTAATTAAATTATTTTTAAATATAGATTTATTGCAGCCGAACCTCTTCAAAAGGATTCTCCGTATATTCAAATTCAACGTCTTTAAACGACCAGCGATTATCCTCCAGAAACAGATCAATCCGCTGAACGGCGTGCCCTTTTCTGTATGCAAGTCTGAGCTTGTTCTCCGTCAGCTTATAGACCTGAAATTCATCAATCCCATAGACCTGGGTCAGCTGCACTTTGAGGCTGTCCCTAAGCTGATGAATAAAAAACAAATCTACATGGCTTACGTCCCGCATAAGTGACGCAAGAATTCCATAGATCTCGTAATTAATAGTTTTAATTTCATGAGCAACGCGCTTCGCTTTAACAGTTTCAATCAGGTAACCCGTGACCATTGTGAAGAATAGAGCCAACAATACATAGAACCACATACACTCACCTACTTTCAACAGTCTTTGATCCATTGTGTCTTGAGTCCCGGACAAGTATTTGGTCTACTATCTGTATATCCATAAAAAAAAGTTTTAAGCGCCTTTATGGGTCGCGCTTCGAAAAAAATATGAACTAAATTGGCGTCTGAGTCAGTACGGCCGAAAAATGGTTTCTGTTTAAAATTGGTGGGTATTTGTAATAACACGCGAAATGCCAGTAGTGTAAAAACAACAAAAGAGGTGAACTTCATGGGACCGGTTGGCGCATTCTTTGATATTGACGGTACATTGTACCGGGATTCACTTATGGTCGAACACTTTAAAAAGCTGGTCAAGTATGAAGTTGTAGATCCTGTCGTATGGCACCGGAATGTCAAGAAAACATACGAAGAATGGAAAAAAAGACGTGCGGAATATGACGACTATCTGATTGAACTTTCACAGATTTATATTCGTTCTCTGACCGGTCTCAATAAAGGCAGCCTTGATTTTATTGCGGATCAGGTCATCAAGCTCAAGGGTGAAGAGGTCTATTCCTACTCACGTCAGAGAATCCAGTATCATTTATGGGCAGGTCATAAAATATTCTTTATTTCAGGAAGTCCGGATTTCCTCGTCGAAAAAATGGCTGAAAAATATTCAGCTGCCGAATTCCGCGGAACCCGTTACGAAGTCAATGCACGCGGCAATTTTACGGGTAATATTGTTCCTATGTGGGACTCGGAAAACAAAAATATGGCCATCCTGGATTTCGTCGACCGACACAATATTGATCTGAGCGCCAGCTATGCCTATGGGGATACCAATGGCGACTACTCCATGTTTCAGCTCGTCGGTCATCCGGTCGCCATCAATCCGACGCGGGAATTGGTTCGCAACATCCAAAATGATCCGGTGATGATGGATAAGATTGACATCATTGTCGAGCGCAAAGACGTTATTTTCAGATTGCCTGCTACGGTGGAAATTCTTTAGTCTCAAGATGCTTGCCGTTGTCCGGATTACGAATAAGGTCTCTTCAGGTTATTATTTAATCATAAACAATAAAAAAGTCCTCCGAGAGGAGGACTTTTCAAGTGGATTCTATGTTCTTAAATTGCGTTTAAAAATGCCAAAACCTTTGCGCGTTTCGATTCGACGCCATCCAGGTAATGCGTTGTGTAATCACCTCTTGCGACGTTGTAGTAACCCTGATTATAAGCTATTACAGCGCGTTCGATAGTGCCGTAGCGATCCAGTTTCTGGCTCAGATACTTCGTCCCATACTCAATGGCGAGCTGAGGGTTGTAAAGCTGCTCAATGCTGAGACCAAGTGTTCTGCCAGTGGAACCCATAATCTGCATGATGCCAATGGCCCCATTATATTCACAGTTCGCGTCAAAAGAACTTTCCTGCCAAATGACAGCCATCATCCAGGATTCGTCCATCCCATAACGATCACAGGCATCCTTTAGCCAGACCACATAATCATGCGCTCTGGATTCAGACAAGCTTGGATTCACTTTCCTCATAAATGCTGCGAGTCGTTCAAGATAAGCCTTGTCAGAAGCCTCAATCATAGCGTTAAGGGCTTCTTCACTCTCAGTGCTCAAATGAAATCCGGCGATGCGGTCATTTTTCGCAAACCATCCGAGAGCATCTTTTACGTGATACGTCAGCGGCAAGTAGATCATGTTGTTATGGACCAATAGCGGGTAGCCCTGCGTATCCAGCGGCTCACCTTCGTAAAGAATCACGGCACTGTCCTCCAGGGCATAAGCCTGGGCACTGGTGGATGGATTCATGGTGGCTGCAGCATCGAAGATAAACGTTTCACCAGGTTCAACCTTGGTCAAAACGCGTTCGTCTCCAATGCGGGTGTACTGATATCCCATAGACTTCATGAGATTCCAGTTAAGCGGCAGGTACTGGATGTCATTGTATCTCAGGATCGGAAAAGCCAGCGATCTGTTGGATACAACATTTGAGTTTATCGTTATGCTAGAGTCATTTTTGTCTACATCCATAGTTACCAGCCCGTTATCAGCAAAAACTGAATTTGTCTGGGATACGACAGCCGCTGCCATGATCAAAACAACCAGCAGGACCCGCATCCAACGGGGTTTAGTCATTGAATCACTCCTTATTAAAATTTAGAATCTTCGTCATTTTACCACAGAACAAAGCTTTGTTCAAAGCACAATATAGCATTTTTTACTTTTATTAACATTTAAATTTTTTTCAAATGGCTGTACTTATTGAAAGACAAGACTTAAAGCGTTTAAAAAAAATGAAAGGAAAATGGTTCCAGACATCATTTTTCTAACATTTAATAGCTCATTTAGTTTTATATCCCATTAATGTATATCATTATTAGAGGAGGCGTATAAATGTTTAATGTTGGTATTTTGCCCAAAATAGAACTTCATTGCCATTTGGATGGCAGCGTTCGACTTTCCACACTCAAAGAACTGGGTATAGAAGAAAAGATCCTTCCGCCGGATCTTGGCGAAGATGAGCTCAGGGACTTGGCAGAAGTCCCGGATCACTGTCCGTCTCTCGTCGATTATCTCAAACGGTTTGAACTGCCGCTTGAGGTTATGCAGACCGAGGCAGCCCTTGCCAGAATCGCTCATGAACTCGTAGAGGACGCAGCTGCTGAAGGCGTCCGGTACATTGAGATTCGCTTTGCGCCCCATCTTCATCAGAAACGAGGCCTCAGTCTCAATGCCATTATTTCAGCAGTGGTTGAAGGCACAAAAAAAGGAGAATCCCTAACGGGCACCAGGGCTAATGTTATCCTTTGCTGCATGCGCCACCTTTCGCCAGAAGCATCAATTGAGCTGGTTGAAGCCGGCCGCCCTTTTCTCGGACAGGGCGTCGTCGCTCTTGACTTAGCCGGCGACGAGCAACATTTCCCACCGGAAGCTCACGCAGAGGCTTTTGAAATGGCGAAGTCCTACGGTTACCACCGCACAGTACATGCAGGCGAAACCGGTATTGTCGACAACATCAGGAAGTCAGTGGCATTACTACATGCAGAAAGAATTGGTCACGGCGTCAGTCTTGAGAAGGATGCCGTACTTTACGCAGACATCAAAGCTGCCGGAATCCCTCTGGAGATGTGCCCGACCTCCAATCTCCAAACAAAAGCAGCAGAAAGCTACGAAACTCACCCTCTCCACCGCTGCCTCAAGGATGGCATTCGAGTGACCCTCAATACGGATAATCGAACTGTTTCTAATATTACACTTAGTGAAGAGACAAAAAACATTCTGAGCGCAGGACTCAGCACAGCTCAGCTTAAAACACTTTACACAAACGCTGTAAGCGTCATCTTTGACAGCGACCAGGAAAAACAGAGGCTCATGGCATTATGGCCGGCCGAACTTTAACCCTAAGCCAAAAAATGCGTATCCAGCCCTAAGATTTTCAGTCTTCTGCTTTCCCCCTTTAAATTTCCATTATTTTTTATGTCAAGTATGGTCTGCCTTAACCAAATTGATTATACTGTTACTATGATTTTATATCTGAATTGGAGTGTGATGCTATGGACTGCAAATTGTCAATTATGGACCGCGTACACTGGATCGGCGTCAACGACCGCGAAACCACGCTGTTTGAAAACTTTTGGCCTCTGGATCGAGGTGTCTGCTATAATTCTTATTTAATCAATGATGATAAAATAGCCGTCATCGATACTGTAAAGTTCAACAAAACCGAGCAATACCTTTCAAAAGTCAAGGAAGTCATAGGTGACAGGAAGGTCGACTACCTTATTGTCAACCACATGGAACCGGATCACTCAGGCTCCATGAAGGCCCTGGTGGCAGCTTATCCTGACATGAAGATCGTAGGCAACAAAAAGACTTTCGACTTCATTCAAGGCTTTTACGATATCACAGAAAACTTCCACGAAGTGGCTGAAGGTGACGAGCTCGATCTTGGCTATCACAAACTCAAGTTCTTTCTGACTCCAATGATCCACTGGCCTGAAACCATGATGACCTATGATCAGACGGAAAAAATCCTGTTCTCCATGGATGCGTTCGGCGGCTTCGGCTCTCTGGACGGCGGTCTCTTTGATGACGAGGTCAATGTCGAGTTTTATGAAGACGAAATCAGACGCTATTACTCGAATATCGTCGCAAAGTACAGCCCAATCGTTCAACGCGCTCTTGGCCGTCTTGGCGCACTGGATATTAAAGTCATCGCGCCGACTCACGGACCAATCTGGAGAACCAGTCCTAAAACCATTGTCGATTACTATGACAAATGGAGCCGTTATGAAGCTGAGGAAGGCGTAGTCATAGTCTACGGCACTATGTATGGCAACACAGCCAAAATGGCGGATTATGTCGCGCGCATCATCTCAGAAAACGGCGTAAAAAACGTTCGTGTCTACGACGCATCCAAAACCCATCTCTCTTATATCCTCAGTGACATTTGGCGCTTCAAGGGCGTCATCCTGGGCTCCTGCGCCTACAATATGAACATCTTCCCTGCCATGGAACTGGTACTGTCAAAACTGGAGCACACGGGTCTTAAAAACCGTTACCTGGGTGTCTTTGGAAATAAATCCTGGAGCGGCGGCGGCGTCAGTGCCATTGATGCCTTTGCTGAAAAAGTCAAATGGGAAAGAATAGGCACCTCCATTGAAGCGACTTATACCCCAAAAGATGCTGAGTTTGAAGCGCTGATCAAGCTTGGCAAGGAAATGGCGCAGCGCGTCAAGGACAATCCACTATAATGGCCACGGAATCTATAAATAAGGTGAGTCTTGATCACTTTGCCAATTTGCGGTCCATCTCCTCCCTCCGGGTCTCTGCCGATGGTCATGGGTTATGCATGGTCGTGCATCAACCAGATCTGGACAAAAACCGCAACCGAAGTGATCTTTGGCTCTACACACGTGAAGGCGGCGCCCGGCGTCTGACGACTTCCGGTTCAGACCGACATCCCCGTTGGCTCAGCGACAGCGAACTGGTCTTCCTATCGAACCGCGATCAAAACTCCGATGCGGATCAAAAGGAGAAAAGCCTTCCAAAAACCATTCTTTACACCATTGACATCCGAGGCGGAGAAGCACAGAAGCTTATGGAAGTTCCTCTGGAGGTCGCTAAGTTTGAACCCCTTTCTGATGGCAGATGGCTCATAGAGTTCACTTACCATCCGGAGTGGCATCACTTGACCGAAGAAAAGGATATCCTCGAGAAAATGGAACAAGCTTCCGCTGTTCAAGTCATTGACGAAATCCCGTTCTGGCAGAACGGCTCCGGTTTCACCAACAAGACCCGGACAGCCCTTGGTCTTTACGATCCTGTCAAAGGCGCGGCGGAAATGCTCACGGATCAGCTCAGCAATGTGGAAGATTGGGTTTATGATGCGCATAGACAGCGTATCGTCTTGATTCAGTCCCAATTCAAAAATAAGCAAGTCATTTTTAACAGCCTTTCAGTTTGTGACCTTGCAGACCGAACCGTCAGAGATATTTCACACAGGGATGATTTTTACTACGAAATCTGCAGTGTTGCCCCTGATGGTACGGTGTTGTTTTATGGCTCCGATACCTCAAGATATGGCTTGAATGAAAACGGATCCTTCTATAGTCTGGATCCGGATGACGGCACCGTCAACCGGTTGTCTGAAACCTTTGACGGCAGCTTTGGCAATGCAGTAGGAACAGATATCAAGCTCGGCAGCAAAGGCAATCCTCGCCCGCTGTATTTTGAGGATCAGTGGTTGTTTGTCACGACCATCGGCTCAGAAGCGCCTTTAGTGGCACTGGCACAGGACGGAAGTGTTTCAAAAGTAACTTCTGAGGCTTCCGCAGCTGCCTGCTATGAGTTTGCCATCTTTGAAGATCAAATCGTTATGGTTGCGCTGTTGGACCAACAACCACAGGAGCTCTATGGGCTGAAAGCCTGTGATGCGGGTGGGCTTCTTGGTTTCGAACCTCTTACGGCGTTCAATCAGATGGTTGCTCAGGATCATTTCATTTCCGTTCCGGAAGAAATTCGCGTGACGGCAAAGGACGGCACTGAATTGACGGGGTGGCTCATGAAGCCATACGGCTTTGATCCGCTGCGCCGCTACACAGGCATTCTCAACATTCACGGCGGTCCGAAAACCGTGTATGGGCCATTCTATTATCACGAGATGCAGCACTGGGCTTCCGAAGGTTTTGCCGTAATGTATATGAACCCACGGGGCAGTGACGGTCGCGGGAACGACTTTGCGGATCTGAGAGGCAAATATGGCAGTGTCGATTATGAAGATCTCATGTGTTTTGTCGATGCGGTCGTAGAGCAGCATACCTGGATCGACAATGACAGGCTCGGCGTGACGGGCGGCTCCTACGGCGGATTTATGACCAACTGGATCATTGGACATACGCAGCGTTTCAAGGCGGCAGCGTCTCAGCGCTCCATCTCCAACTGGATCTCAAAGTTTGGGACTACTGATATTGGCTATTTCTTTGTGGCAGATCAAATAGGCGCTGACCCCTGGAGTAATTTCGAGCAGCTTTGGGATCAATCACCGCTGAAATACGCTGATAAAGTGAAAACCCCCACACTGTTTATCCATTCTGACGAGGATTACCGGTGCTGGACCGCAGAAGTGTTTCAAATGTTTACGGCGCTGAAGTACCACGGCGTCCAGAGCCGGCTGTGTTTGTTTCATGGGGAAAATCATGAGCTGAGCCGCAGCGGCAAACCGAAGAACAGAGTGCGCAGGCTCAAGGAAATTACGGATTGGATGCGGACTTATTTGTAAGAGCGCAAAGAGAAAAGTCAGTGCCTCTTGGCCTTTGGCCAAGTGCACCGACTTTTTCTTTTATTGTACTATGCAGTGTGAATTGTTATAATTCTACTGTGATAAATTCAGACAAATTTTTTTTAGAATAGAGGATAACTAAAATGATTCAAGTAGAAAACCTTTCCTATGCTTTTCCTGCCAAAGACTTATATAAAGAAGTTTCGTTTACGTTGAAAATGGGGCAGCATTGCGCTTTTATTGGCAGCAATGGTGCAGGAAAATCAACCCTCGTTGATATGATTATTCATACAGATAAATATTTATACGATGGTAAGATCGTCAAACATGAAAGTTCCCGCATTGGTTATGCCCGCCAGTTCGCTGTGAGAGATAAAGCGCAGGAATGCACTGTTTTTGAATATCTAAGCGAGAGATTCGTGGAAAACCAAAAAGCGACAGTTGCTGTGTGTGAAGAAATGGCAGTGGCTGAGAATGTGGAGCCGTTATTTGAGCAATATCAGTCTCTCTTAGATGCCTTTGAGGCCATGGACGGAGACAATTATACAAACAATATCCGAAAACAGTTATATATAGCCGGTATGCGTGAATCAGAAGAAACAAAGATCTCACAGCTTAGCGGTGGTGAGTATAAATTACTTCAGATTATGAGAGAAATGTTATTATCTCAAAATCTTCTTGTTTTGGACGAACCGGATGTATTTCTTGATTTTGCCAACTTAAATAAACTCCGTCAGTTGATCAACGGTTATAAGGGCACATTATTGGTTATTACTCATAACAGATATTTATTGAATCATTGTTTTGACAAAATTCTACATTTGGAAAACGGTGATCTTCAGGAATATGAGGGCAATTATTCAGAATATCGCTGTTCACAGCTAAGGGAAAAATTAAAACTTAAACTGCAGAGTATTGAAGAACAGGAAGAAATTGAGCGTACTGAGAAAATGGTTGATATTCTGCGCACCAGAGCTTCGTTGCTTGCCAATCCCGTTATTGGAAGTGCTGTAAATGCAAAACAAACACAACTTGACCGTTTGCGCGCAAGACAAATAAAGACGCCTTTTATTGAACTTCGTGAGCCAAAGATTCAATTGCCGCCAGTAGAAGTTGAAACAAAGCATACTGTCTTAAGCATTACAGATTATAATGTAACATTTGATGAAACTTTGTTGGAAAATATCAATTTTGAATTACGGGCCGGAGAAAAAATCGCCATAGTTGGTGCAAACGGTACTGGAAAGACTATTTTAATGCGCGACATTTTAAAGAATAACCATCCTTCCATCCATATAGATGAGAATACTAGCTATGCATGCTTATCTCAGCTTCAGGGCGACAATATGGATGAAACAAAAACAGTATACGAGGTCATGGAAAACTTAGGGTTCAAGACAAGTGACAGGATCCGTGAGTATCTTGGGAACTATTGCCTGGAAGGTGATACCTTAAAGCAGAAAGTAGGTCAGTTGTCCGGCGGAGAAAAGAATTTGCTCCAAATTGCGATAATTGCAAACACAAATGCAGAACTCCTTATTCTTGATGAACCGACCAGCCACTTGGATATTTACGCACAAATAGCTCTTGAAAAAGCCATTTTAGAATATAAAGGGGCTGTTCTCATGGTAAGCCACGATTTCTATCTCGTAGCTAATTGTGCAGATTACGTTTTACTTGTAGATGACAATAAAATTAGACGTATGCGTACACGTTCTTTCCGTAAAATGGTATATGATAAATATTTCGATCAGAAGTATTTAGAAATAGACAAGAAAAAACAAGAATTGGAATCCAAAATCACATTAGCCTTTAAGAAAAATGAGCTGACCAATGTAGAAAAACTTTGCAGCCAATTAGAAGCACTTAGCGCAGAATAGCGATTATTATGGAGGGAAAATGACAGAATTATTAGCTCCGGCAGGTAGTATGGAAGCTTTAAAAGCTGCAATTTCTAATGGTTGTGATGCAATATACTTAGGAATGCAAAAATTTGGGGCACGAGCATACTCTTCAAATTTTGATTTAGAATCGTTAAAAGAGGCTGTTACGTATGCGCACCTGAGAAATGTTAAAATCTATGTTACCATGAATACCATTGTTTTCGAAAACGAAATTGAAGAAATGAAAGAGCAAATGCACGAATTAAATGAAATCGGTGTTGATGGAATTATAGTCCAGGACCTGGCTGCTTTCGATTATATTGTTAAAAATTTTCTTGACATGGAAGCACATTGTTCAACTCAAATGGGAATAGACGATTTAGACGGAACTTTTCTTTTTAAAGAGCTTGGTGCTAAAAGAGTGGTTCTGTCCCGTGAGGTTGAGATCGAAAAAGTAAAAGAGATCAAAAGAATAGCTAAGATCCCAATTGAAATTTTTGTTCATGGTGCTTTATGTGTCTCTTATTCCGGAAACTGTCTAATGTCCGGTTTAATAGGCTATCGAAGCGGAAATCGCGGAAGATGTGTCGGTTCATGTCGTAAGGAGTATGAACTGATTGATACGACAACAGATACATCTTTAGGCAAAAACTATATTTTATCGACTAAAGACTTAAACACCATCGATTTTGTCGATGACTTAAAAGGAATTGATTCTTTAAAAATAGAAGGTCGTATGAAAGAGCCAGCGTATGTTGCAAACGTTGTATCAAGATATCGCATGGCCTTAGATCATAAAATAACCGAAGAACAAAAAGAGAGTCTGAACAAAACATTCAATAGAACCTTTACTAAAGGATACTTGTTTCATGAAGATCAGAAAGACATTACAAACATTTTAAGACCTAATAACAATGGTTATGAAATTGGCAGAATCAGCAAGATTGTTAAAGACATGTATGAAATAACACTTACACGCCCTTTAAATCAAAACGATATAATCAGGATAAGTCATAACAATGAAGACGTAATTTTGACTGTTGTAAAACTGTATGATAAAGATGGCAGTTTAATCAGCAAAGCAGAGAATACCTGCTATATCAAAATCAAAGAAAAGATCTCCAAAGGTGATTCAGTCTATATAACGAAGGATTATTTCTATTACAAAGAGTTGGAATCATCCCTGGATAAAGAATTTAAGCGTTTTAACCTGAATCTTAGAGTGTATGCCTATCCAGATTCAAAGCTGATTATAGATGCGGAGGGCTTAGGCTTTAATTATTTATATGAAAGCGAAGAAGTCCTAGGCGAAGCAATTAATAATCCAACAACAAAAGAACAGGTAATCAAGCAATTTTCAAGATTAAATGATGCTATATTTGAGCTTAATGATGTAGATTTCGAGGAGTGCAATGCATTTATTCCAGCTAAACTTTTAAATGCAGCAAGAAGAGATATTGTACAGGGCTTATACGACTTAAAGCTCAAGAGCCATAAGAAAAGAACCAAGGCTTTGAAAGCTAAAGAAAAAATAAGCTTTGCCCCAAATAAACCTTACCTGACGGCCTCTGTAACAACCAAGGAACAGTATGATGCTTGCCTGAGCTGTGGTATAAAGGAAATCTATTTTGAAAATGTCGTTAGAAGAAACCAGAACGACTATAAGGAAAAAGATGGGCAGCTTCTAATCGGAGGATATGGCGGAATTTATCACTATAGAAAAACTAATCCTTTTGTTGCGGATTATTCACTAAATATTGTTAATTCTACTAGTTGTTACGAACTCTATAGATTAGGTGCAAAAAGAGTTGCTTTATCTTATGAACTGAATAAGAAACAAATTGAAGATTTAATTAATGCCTATTATGAAGAAAATGATGGTTATCCTGCACTAGAAATGATTGTCTACGGCAGGGCTCCTTTGATGTTTACAAAATATTGTCCTCTGAAAAAAATGAATCAATGCGGTATTTGCAAAACGAGGCGCTATGAGATCAAAGATGAGCACGGTACGTTTCCTATCCTTTCTCATGATGACTGTACAACGACAATCGTTAATGGGAAGACGCTTAACCTTTTAGACGAACTACAGAGCATGAATGGCATAGAGGCCTTCAGATTAAATTTCACAATTGAATCAAACGAGCAAGTTGTGAAAACCATTAATATGGCCTTAAACAAATTGAATGGCACAGTCCATAAGTCTGTCTTTAATAAGGAAACAGACACAAGAGGACATTTTAACAAAGAGATTTTGTAGGGGAATCTCAGTTCAAATCCGGAGTGTCCGAATCAAGAATTCAATCCTCGAATGCATAAAACGTTAAAGCGCACCTTTGGGTCAATCCAAAGGTGCGCTTTTCCCGTATTCAGTTTTCTTTTTCCCCTCAGTTCGCAAGTTGCTTTTATGACCACTTGCCTCCATTTTGCAGGTGTTCGTTTTATTTATAAAACTCTGCTAATTTTCGCGGCCATACTTCTTAAGAACTTCAACCAAAAACCCGTAAACGCGCTCCGTCGAAGCCATGTCAAGGCGCTCCTTAGGTGTGTGAACATCTGCAAGGTTCGCGCCTATGGAAACAAAATCAATTGGTCCAAGCTTTTCTTTTAAGATCCCACATTCAAGGCCTGCATGTATGGCGGAGACCGTCATTTCCTTGCCGTTGAGTTCTCGGTAGACTTTCATCATGGTGTCTCTCATTTGGGACTTAGGCGCATAGGCCCACTCCGGATAATCTGATTGAAGTCTGAGTTCAGCGTCGGTCAGTGTACAGGCGATCAGCATTCGATCAATAATCTCCGCTTTCAGCGATCTCACAGAGCTTCGGATCGCACTGTCGATCTCAATATAATCCGCGCCTGTAGTCAAAACCCCAATATTGTTGGAACTTTCGACCAATCCCGCAATCCCTGCGCTCATGGATTGAACTCCGTTTGGAAGCAGTCTCAGCAAAGCTGCTGCATTTTCAGCCGTTTCAAGAGAGAAAACATTCGGATTCGGATCAGAGGTTTCTTCAAGTGTCAGCACTAATTTTAAATCTGGATCTACAAGTTCATACTCATTGAGAAACCTGGATTCCCAAGCCGAAATGGTTTTTTTGACTTCTTCAAGCCATTCGCGATTGAAGACAAGACAGGCGGTTGCCTTGTTGGCAATGGCGTTCATTTTCTCTCCGCCTTGAATCCAGCTGATTTGGACACCCATTCCAAGAAGATCTCTCATGACCCTTCCGAGCAGGACAATTGCATTAGCACGTCCCTTGTCTATCTCAACGCCTGAATGCCCTCCTTTGAGGCCTGTAATGGTCAATCGTGCTCCCTGGCCGTTATGTACAGAAACCTCCCAATCAATTGGCAAATGAACGCTTGCACGTACGCCGCCTGCGCATGACGCCAGTATGACGCCTTCCTCTTCCGAATCCAGATTGATCAAGGCCCGACCGGACAAATGAGCTGGATTCAACCTGACTGCGCCATCCATACCCGTTTCTTCAGCGACCGTAATCAATACCTCAAGCTGTGGATGCTCCAAGTTCTGATCCTCTAATATGGCAAGAGCCATAGCAACGGCAATGCCATTATCCGCACCAAGGGAAGTTTCAGTTGCAGTTAAAAAGTCTCCATCGACTTTAAGCTGGACGGGATCCTTTGAAAAATCATGCTGACTGCCTTCTGCCTTAACACAAACCATGTCCATGTGACCTTGAAGAATGATCGCCGGCAAGCTTTCATAGCCTTTTGACGCCGGCTTTTTGAGTATGACATTTCCGCAAGTCTCCTGAATAGCTTCTAGTCCATTTTTTTCTCCAAAGGCCATCAGCCAGTCGCTGATGCGTTTCTCGTCACCTGAGCACCTCGGAATTTGATTCATGGCTTCAAACAGTTCCCAGATCCGCTTATACGCTCCATCCCATTGATGCATTGTTATGTCCTCCTACTGAATTAAAATTATTCTTAATCTTCCGCAGTCTTTGCAAATGTCCTGTAAGCCTTAAACCCAGCGCCGCAAGCACCAGCCAAACTCCCCAGCTGCGCAATCTCCAGTCTCGGCTGAGACAGCGCTTTGAAATTGGCGTGATGAACTGCCATATCTTCCAGCAGCGGCAGCCAATAGTTACCGGCACCAGAAAGCCCGCCTCCAAAAACTATGACTTCCGGATCGTAAAGCATCCTAAGATTGTGAACGCCGACAGCCAATCTCTGCAGCCAGTCGTGGACCACGGTTTCACAGAAGGAATCTCCGGATTGAGCACCATCCAAGATGATCTTGGCATCGAAAGGCACTCTGGCATCCAGCCATCCGGAGCTGCCCTGGGCTGCCAGTCTGTTATGGGCATCCGCTACCAGCGCAGTTGCGGACGTCAGAGTCTCAAAACAACCACTTCTGCCGCAGGCACAGCGATACATGCCCTTGTCCGAAACAGTCATATGGCCAATTTCCATAGCGAGGCCATTTTGTCCCTCATAGAGCTTACCACCCAGAATGACTCCGCCGCCGACCCCAGTCCCCAGCGTGATCAGAATCCCTCGATCAACGCTTTTGAGCGCCCCTGCCACATGCTCACCATATGTCGCAGCAGAGGCGTCATTCATAAATAGGACGTTTAGACCCGCAGCTTTTTTAAGATCTTTTGCCAAGTCAACAGAAGTCCATCCAAGGTTGACAACTTCGGATACCTTTCCGCTTATTGGATCCACCGGCCCTGGGACTCCAATCCCAACGCCTGTGATGTCCCCATGTTCCCGGGCGCTTTGAATCAACTCAAGAATCTTGCCTTTAACTGCGCTGTAACCCTGTTCAGCTTCGGTTTTAACCCGTTCATGCCAAAGGACTCTTTTGCTGCGACCCACCACAACTGCATCCATGGTAGTGCCGCCAATATCGATTCCAATTGCCGCCTTTGCTTTCATGGCTCAGGCCTCCTTCTAAAGACGTTTCAGCGCTGCCTCGAGCGTTTGTCTGTGAGCCTCATAGCCTGGTTTTCCCAAAAGGGCAAACATATTTTTCTTGTATGCTTCAACACCCGGCTGATCAAATGGATTGACTCCCAATAAATACCCGCTGATGCCGCAGGCTTTCATAAAGAAGTAAAGAAGCTGCCCAATATGATAGGCATCAATTTTTTCAAGTTCAATCACCAGATTTGGCGTTCCGCCGGCGACATGAGCCAGCAGCGTCCCCTCGAAGGCTTTAAAATTGATCTCCTTAAGAGATTTGCCAGCCAAGAAATTAAGTCCGTCAAGATTTTGTTCATCTTCACTGACTTTGAGACTGCCGCTTTGATCTGTCTCCAGCAGGACGGTTTCAAAAATCATGCGTCTGCCATCCTGTATGTATTGGCCCATGGAATGCAGATCCGAACTGAACTGTACAGAGGCAGGAAAAATCCCTCTACCGTCCTTGCCTTCACTTTCTCCGTAGAGCTGTTTCCACCACTCAGATATATATTGCAGTGCCGGATTGTAATTCGCCAGAATTTCAACGACTTTCCCCTGATCCTGCAGAAGCGTTCTTGCGGCTGCGTATTTGAAGCAATTGTTTGTCTTGAGATCCGGATTCAAATACTCCTGGTAAGCTGCCTTCGCGCCTTCCATCAACGCCCTGACATCCACGCCTGAGACCGCCAGCGGCAAGAGTCCAACCGGCGTAAGTACTGAATAGCGCCCGCCAATGTCATCTTCAATGACAAAGGTTTCATACCCCTGCTCATCTGCCAGGGTTCTAAGTGCGCCTCTGGCTTTATCCGTGGTTGCGACGATTCTTTCCTTGGCGCCATCCACACCATAGCGTTTTTCCATATAACTTTTCAGCATTCTAAAGGCAATAGCAGGTTCGGTAGTCGTGCCGGATTTCGAGATGACATTGACACAAACTTCGAGCTCATCTATAGCGCCCAGCAAATTTTCCATATAACTTTCTTCAAGATGATGACCGGCATAAACTATGGTAGGATTTTCTCGGCTGCAAAAGCGTCTGAGGTTTTCCATTGGATCTTTCAAAGCCTCTGAGACTGCGCGTGTCCCAAGATAGGAACCGCCTATACCAACGACTATCAACACATCACATTTTTCTTTTAATCTGGCAGCACAGGCCTCTACACGATCCATTAATGCCATGTCAAAATTTTGAGGCAAGTGGACCCAGCCTGTAAAATCTGATCCTGCGCCTGTACTGCTTTCAAGCAATTGCTGGGCTGTTTGGACCATTTCCTTCATATTATTAAGTTGTGATTCTTGAATCCCGGAATAATTTAAGTTCAAATTTAATCCAGCCATAATAATTCCTCCCAAGTTGTCCAGGTTGTCATATTTGATGGTGACGCTTTTAAGGCCTATGTTATTGATACGATAATCTTAACCCTTTTAATCAAGCAAATGCAGACTTTTTTGTTGAATATTGGCGGCGCTGAGTTATAGCTGCGCCCTATATAAACAAAGGTGACACCATGCGCCAGAGAGCGAGCTCTCTTATGCATGGGATCCTCATTTTCACCTCACTCTCACAAACGTGCACCTCGCTCCGCTCCGCTGCGCTTCGGTCGCGGGCTGCACCCTATATAAACAAAGGTGACACCACGCACCAGAGAGCAAGCTCTCTTATGCATGGAATCCTAATTTTCAACTCACTCTCACAGACGTGCACCTCGCTCCGCTCCGCTGCGCTTCGGTCACGGGCTGCGCCCTATATAAACAAAGATGACACCATGCGCCAGAGAGCGAGCTCTCTGACACATGGTGTCACCTTTGTTTATGCACGTCTTAAGCCTAGCGCGTATGGACTCAAGCAACGCTCCAATATACCCGTTGCGTAGGCCATCAGCACACCATAATTCGTAATTGGCGTGCCTGCTTCCTCGCACAGTCGAATCCTTGTCAGCATGCTCTTCCGGTTCATCATACAGGCGCCGCAGTGCACCACCAGATCGTAAACGCTGAGATCCTTCGGCAGGTCATGACCGACTTTGAATTCAATGTCCACCCGGCCTCCGAGCTTCTTTTTCAGCATCGCCGGGATTTTAACCCTTCCAATATCCTCGTGGGAGTGATTGTGGGTGCAGCTTTCTGTGATCAGGATTCTGGCTACAGGCTCACTTTCCGGTACAGACGCTTTTTGACGACTGTGCACTTTGGCTTCAAGGGATTTGATCGCTTGAATCCCCGAGGTAAAGACGCGAAGATCGCCCTTATTCCTCGCGAAAACCATGGAAAACGACGTCAAAGGCACGGTTTCAGGCACCATGGCGGAAACCGCTGCAAACGCCTGTGAATCCGTGACGACCAAATCCACGGACTTCAGCTCAGAGAGCGCGTCAACCAACTCCGTATCCCTGACGACATGCACTTTCAGTCCGTGATCCAGCGCATCCCGAATCACCTGAACCTGTGGCAGGATCAGCCTGCCTTTAGGCGCTTCCGAATCAATAGGGACCACCAAGACAATTGTGCCCCCCGCCGGCACCAGATCCCCCACCAGGGTCTCATCCTCGGCTTCTCCGCGCAGCGCCTCAATCAGGCAGGCTTTGAGATGGTGAATATCCCCCGGGGTCTGAGCGCTCACCCAGACCGCACCCGGACATGCCTCTTTTAATTGGTTTAACCTCTGATGACCATCGGCCTCAGCCATCACTAAATCCGTCTTGTTGAACACCAAAAGCTTTGGAATAGAATATTTCTCAAAATGAGACTGAAGTCTTGCAACTTCTTGAGCCAGCCACACAGGATCATTCGAAGCCTCCATGGCATCTATGACATGGACGGCAAAATCCGTCCGTTCCAAAATCTTAAGACTCTTGGCCACACGAAGGGCGCCTAAAGCGTCATCGTCATCATCGAGGCCGGCAGTGTCAATGAAAACAACCGGTCCATAGGGGAGCAGCTCCATGGCTTTGCTCACGGGATCCGTCGTCGTGCCCCGAACCTCAGACACAATGGATAACTCCTGCCCAAGAATTGCATTCATCAAAGACGATTTGCCCGCGTTTCGGTTGCCAAAAAAGGCAATATGCTTTCGGTTGGCGCTGGGTGTCGAGGACAGCGTACTCTCCGCTGCCCTCATCTCTGAGAAAGACGCTTGGTCCGGTGTTTTAACTTCATACGGTTTGGCTGCTTTCATAGTCTCCAATTCCCCTTCTAGAGATACAGGTCGCGTTCGCCGCCGCGAATCCGCTCGAGATTGCCCGCCAGCAGGTTTTTGATGTCAGGGCGCTCAATGGTAGCCAATTCTTTTTCTATTAACTGTTCGCTCTCAGCCTTAAGCGCTTCGTCGCCGTAATCCAGCACAAATTCCTGAAGGGTCATCAAGGCATTCGGAGTGCAGACGTTGTGGATCTGTCCGGCTTTGGCGAGCTGCATGAAGCGGTCCCCGGTACGGCCGGAGCGGTAGCAGGCGGTGCAGTAGGAAGGAATGAGACCATCGGCTACCAGCTCTTTGAGCACTTCCAGAGGGGTGCGCTGATCCGAGGCTTCGAACTGTTTGATCGAATCACTCTTGCGGTCGCTCTCCTTGTAACCGCCAACACCTGTGCAGGAGCCCGCCGAAATTTGGGAAACGCCCGCTCGGATCATATCCCGGCGCATTTGGGCGCTCTCGCGGGTGGACATGATAATCCCGGTAAACGGCACGGCGACGCGCAGAATCGCGACTATCTTTTTAAAGGTCTGGTCGTCGATCTGATTGCTGAATTGATCCAGGGTCATGCCTTCTGCTTTCTTAATCCGCGGTACGGAAATGGTATGGAAGCCCACGCCAAACTTTTCCTCCAGGTGCGCGTTGTGCATCATGAGCGCCAGCACTTCGAACTTGTAGTCTGCGAGCCCAAAGAGAACCCCGCCGCCCACGTCATCCAGACCCGCCTCCATGGCGCGGTCAAAGGCGGTGAGGTGAAACAGATAGTTGCCCTTGACGGACTTAGGGTGCACCAGGTCGTAGGTTGGCTTATGGTAGGTCTCCTGAAAGAGAATGTAGGTGCCTATGTTTGCTGCTTTGAGTTTCTTGTAGTTCTCAACCGTCGTAGCTGCAATGTTGACATTGATTCGGCGGATGGTGCCATTGTCATTTTTCGTCGTGTAGATCGCGTCAATGGCATCCACCACATAATCAATAGGGCAATTGACCGGATCCTCGCCTACTTCCAGGGCAAGGCGCTTGTGACCCATCTTTTCCAGCAGCATAACCTCTTCCTGAATCTCTTCACGGCTCAGGCGGCGGCGCGGAAAGTCGTTGCTGTGCTTGTAGCCGCAATAGGTGCAATTGTTCACACAGTAATCGCTTATGTAGAGCGGCGCGAAGACAACAATGCGGTTGCCATAGATGCGATCCTTGATCGCACCAGCTATGCCCATGAGCCGCGCCATGTGCTGCTCAGACTTGATTTCAAGCAGTGTCGCAATATCAAATTGATCCAGCGGACTGCCGAGCTCCGCCTTTGCCAGAACGGCGTCTATTGCAGCGTCGCTTGAACCCGCAGCGAGTTTCAAAGTAGTTTCAATAGCTGAATGATCAATAAACATTTTCAATTCCTCCAGTCAGGGTGATCGCCGCGGGCCATATCGACCGCAAAGCCGGCGTTTTCAATTCTTTTTTGGATACACTTGCGGCACTCCGCCGCTTCATCGCCCGTACAAATCTTGCCGTCGTACAGGTCGTATTTCTCTCTGACTTCGAGGGGAGACAGGTTTGGCATGACCACGTTGGCACCGGCCCGAATACCGAGCTCCCGGCCTATGGGATCCAAACTGCCCAGAGCCGTGGTCGCAGGCAGAAGGACCTTTGGAATCATCAGGCGCAGGATGGCCAGCAAGACCACGGTTTTTTCCACCGAACCGGAAGGCTGGTCCTCCAGAGGCGTCTCGTGGTGGGGGATAAAAGGTCCAATGCCAATCATGTGGGGATCCAGCGTCTTCAGGAATCTCAGATCCTTGACGAGGTGTTGGTTGCTCTGCCCCGGAAGTCCCACCATGAAGCCTGCGCCAACCTGGTAGCCAATGGCTTTCAGGTCTTCCAGACAAGCCTTGCGAACGCTGAGGGCCATCCCAGGATGAAAGCCGGCGTAAAAGCCGTCATCTGCGGTTTCATGTCTGAGGAGATAGCGGTCTGCGCCCGCGTCGTAGAGCGCCTGATAGCTCTCTCGGCTCCGCTCGCCCAGGGACAGCGTGATGGCGCAGTCCGGGTAAGCCTTTCTGACCGCACGTATTAGATCCGTCAGGAACGCATCTGTATGCGCAGGATCCTCACCCCCCTGCATGACAAACGTTCTGTACCCGAGCTCATAACCAACCCGACAGGATTCAAGCACCTGCTCTAGCGTCAGCCTGTACCGCTCAGCGCCCGGATTCCCGGCACGAATCCCGCAGTAGACACAGTTTCTCTTACAAAAGTTCGAAATTTCGATTAAGCCTCTGAGAAAAACCCGGTTGCCGTAGATCTCCATGCGTTTCTGATGGGCCTTTTGGATCAGGTAATGTCTGACTCTGCCATTTTGATCTTGACTTGGGTGATCCAGATAGTCCAGCAGTCTGCACAGCGCATTGTCACTTAAATCACTTTCCATTGCCAGCTGATCCACCAAAGCCAAATAAAACAGTGCTTCTGCCGATGGTTCCCCGCCCCCAAACGCCGCATCCAGCTGCTCTAAGGTCTTATCAGCCGTCGGCTTGGTCGCCTGCGTCGTTTTCAAATTTTTCGTTAGCTCCTTAACGTGGTTCAAGCTTACACTTCCTTTTTTGAAATCGAAGTCTTTACTGAAACGTGTTCAATATTGCCTAACTTGCCCGTCAGGGCATTGATCTCATCCGGTTCACCAATCAATGTAATGGAAATGACCGAAATCCCATGCTCATCCATGGGAATCCCCATACGCCCTTTAATAATCCCTTTGAAAGATGCAACCACGTCGTTGAAACGATGCTGACACAGCTCCGGATGTTCCAAAATGGCACTGATAACTGCCACTTTTGCCATAAAAAAATCCTCCCTTTCGATTTGAAAGAGAGGATGGTTTTTCCCGTCATAACCGCACACCAAAAATACCCGTACGGACAAACTCGCAGCGCGCCTGTGCAGCGGCTGTGCCTTCGCTCCCTTTCGGTTCAGCAGTCTGATAACTTTACCGTCAGGTGATGTCGATTTTATTGTAATCTCGTCATGAACACAGGATCAAGGAGGCTCCCGAAGGCTGACCTGGATCAAATGAACTCTGACAAGATTGATTGTTAATAGATTATCAATAAAGGGGTAGTCTGTCAATGATTTTATTTAAGAACAAATGGAAGAAGGTGTCTGACGGTGTCTGACACCGTCTTTCAACCATTATCTTCCATTCAAAAGACGTCTATCTCTCTTTGCAGCCAAACAGCCTCTATCCCCTGGCAAAGGTCTCCTGAATATCCAGCACCACCGCATCAGCCAACTGCATACCTTGACGGCTTAACCGTCCCAAATTGGAAATCGTATCTTCTATTGTCCGACCCACCAAACCATTTCCGGCCGGAACCCGTATACCGTCTCCCGCCAGCGCTGCAGTCTCAACCGCAGTCGAAGCCGCTGTCGCCAGCTTCAGTGCGCAGCCCAGCTTCGCGCCGTCACACACCATACCGCTGAGGTTTGCCATCATATTCGTCATGGTGCTCTCCACAATTTCCGGATCCCGGGTGTCAAGCCACGCTATCGCCGCAGACGCGCCGGTAGCAGCCGCAATCCCGCAGCTGCACAGCGCTGACAGCCGGCCTATCTCGGCTTTGATGTAGCTGTTGATCAGATGGCTGAGTGCCAGAGCTCTGATCTGATCCGACCTGCCTGTGCCCTTTAACTCAAAATAGGCGACCAGCGGCATTATAGCAGTAATGCCATTATTCCCACTGCCATTCGAACTCATGACCGGCAAATCCACACCAGCCATGCGAGCGTCAGAGGCGCCTGCAGTCATTGTCATGGCCAGTCTGGCCAGATCTTTCATCTGTCCATTCTTTGAAAACCTCTGTTTTAGAGCAAACGCCGTGCCAAGGCCGACCGGCGACGTCATGCCCACCTCCGCCATAGTCTGGTTCATAATGACACCCTCCAATAGAAATGCTAAAGGTTCAGTATCAATTTCATCAATCATCAACACCAAGTCCCGAACTTTCATGGTGTAGAAGCCTTCGAAACCTGTGATCGATTTCTCTGTCGCTGGACTCTTTTCCTCAATTTTCTCGAGGCAAATCCCATCCTTGATCACCTCGACAATCCGGTCATGTTTTCCGCGAAGAGTTAATCTGGCATGGTGGGCTCTGTCCTCCGACCACTGCTCAGCCTGAATCAATACTTTTTCTGTAGTATCGATCAGCTCAATCCGAATTTTCCCCTCTGCCAGCCTTTCTCTGGCTGTCCTGATCTCCGCTTCAGACAAATGATTCAGAACGTCGAGGCCCCTCTCCGCGCTGGCACGGGCAGAACCTAACGCAGCAGCAAGATCCAGTCCGGCTTCCATAACCCCTGGCAGCATGACAGCAAAGCCGTTCTTATATATATTAGGGCTCACGCCTATGACAAGCTCACTCATGGAATTGTTTAAAACCTCTGAAACCTTGGCTGCAGCCAGCGCCACTGCCACAGGCTCTGTACAGCCCGCAGCGGGTTTGACCTCTTCACGCAGCAGCTCAACCACCCAGCGGTTTGTTTCTTCATTAACCAATACTATTTTATCATTTTCATTTTCTGTTATTGGAACATTCATGTTGCATCCCCCTCATCATTAGCGACACTTCAGCTTTAATTCACTATTTAACTATGGTAAGACGCAAGAGTCATGCCAATAAAAAAAACCGCTGTTTCCAACGGTTTAAAATGCTTCAATTAAATTATTCTCATTTTGAGATTAAAATCCCAAGTATCAATTCTCATTTTGAGATTTTCCGATCTCAATTACAACTTATAATCTTTAAACTTCCTGTAAAGCGTCGCTCTGCTGATCCCCAGACGCGCGGTCATAGCTTCAATCCCGGCTTTAGACTTTCCATACACCTGAATCGCTCTTCGAATCTCTTCCGCCTCAAGTGCATTCAAGGATCGAATAACGGCCGTCTCCGCCTCGCTGCGCTCTGCGTCGAGGGTTACGCGCACCGCGGCCTCAAGGGACTCTGAAGGCACTGTATCCCCATAGAAAACACCTGCCCTGAGACGCTTTGGCAGATCTCCTGAACACAGAAATTTTCCTGCAGAAACATGCACCGCATACTCAATGGCATTTTCGAGTTCTCTTACATTTCCCGGCCACTCGTAACACTTCATTGCCTTCAAAGCATCCGGCTCAATCCCGTCTACTTTTTTGCCAATCCGCTGACTGTGCTTTTTCAGGAACATCCCTGCAAGGCTTTCCAAATCGCCAATTCTTTCTCTCAGCGGCGGTATATGGATGGGAATCACGTTTATGCGATAGTATAAGTCTTCTCTAAACTCACCGTCCCGGACCATTTCCTCAAGAGGCTTATTGGTGGCGGCGATCAGCCTGACATCTACCGGGATCGCCCCACGACCTCCAACCTTGTAAATCTGCTGGTCCTGGAGCACCCTCAATAGCTTTGCCTGAAGGTGCAGCGGCAAGTCGCCAATTTCATCAAGAAAAAGCGTACCGCGGTGGGCTTGCTCGAAACGCCCAATGCGCCCGCCGGTAACTGCCCCTGTAAAGGCACCTTCCTCATATCCAAAGAGCTCACTTTCCAGCAGCGCTTCAGGTATAGCCGCGCAGTTTACAGGGATAAACCCCCGGTCTTTTCTGTCACTTTCACTGTGAATGGAACGAGCAAACAGCTCTTTTCCCGTACCGCTTTCCCCTAAAATCAAAACTGTCGATTTGCTCTTTGACACCCTTCTCGCCAAATCTATCGCTTCATTCAGGATTGGATCTTTGCCAAAAATATCTTCAAACTTCGTGGGCTGTTGTTCAGCGAACATTTTATTGAACCGGCGGATCACGTCTTTCAAAGGACTTAACTGCAGGACGTATCTGACAGTCTTGTCCGCATGCGTCACTGGGTGGACCTGAATGGAGAACCTGCGCTTTTGACCTGCTTCGAGCTGTGTTCTGCCACTGTGAATGGCTTCCAAAACACCACTGCCCAAAATGTCATCAATGCCGGCACCTTCTGTCAACCCGTCCATCCATCTGCGTGCAGCATCATTCGCGCTGACCAGGATCCCCTCAGACGTCATGGATAAAATAGGCGTCTCTATGGCGTCTATCAAGACCTCCAGTTCCTTATTCCTTCGATTCTCAGCAACTTTCGAGGCGATCAGATTGCCCATCTTTTCAAGAAAATCCAGCAGCGCGCCACGGTGATTCAGCAGTTTGAGTTTTTCTTCTGAATCAAATGCAATCAGACCTATGACGCCAACAACAGTCCCCTCAACCAAAATGGGTGAGCAGACCTCCGCACTTTCTCTGCAGCGTTCCCGATCCGCACAGGACAGACATACTGCATCGCTGCCCGGGGACTCCACAATGTAGGGAATGCCATTTTGGACCGCTCTTTCAAAGACGGATCCTGCTGCAATTTTTTTGCCCACTTCCAGGCCATACTGACCGGTCCCCGCGACGCGAAGCCTCTGACGGTCGACTATAGTCGCCTCGACACCCAGCACACTGTGAATCGCCTGTACGACGTCCTGAAGCATTGGAGCAATTTCTGAGATCTCTGAATGCAAGGTACGCCCTCCTACTCGCCCATCTCCCGGTCCAGGGCATCGAAAAAGTCTTTCATGACAGCAGCCCGTTCACGGGCCAACGCCCTTCCCACTTCAGTTATAAGACGGTCAGGGATGTGTTTAAGTTTGATCATATATTCAACGTTGGGAGTGTGGGCTTCCTGATTCAGGATTCTGCCGTTCTCGGTCAAATTTTCGGCGGTGTAGACTTCAAGATCGACCTTTCTGTACAGCCTCGCGCCTTCCTGTCCAGCCATCATAAACGTCCTTGCAATGCCAACTGCACCAATTGCATCCAGCTTGTCCGCATCATAGAGAATCGCCGCCTCCAGAGACGCGGGACCTTGTCCGCTTCGGTAGCGATGCGTCACTATGGCCTTTTGAATCTCACCTATGATCTCCTCGCGAATCTCCATATGCTCAAGAATCTCTCTGGCCTTAACAGCACCCACAATGGCGTGATCCGTCTTTCCGGTCAGATCCAGGTCTTCCTCTCGCCTCCCAATATCATGCAGCAACACGGCGGGAATCAGCACCTCATAATTGACCTCCGGATAATTTGCGGCAATCTGGAGCGCCAACTTGTAAACACGTCTGACATGGTCAATATCATGGGCAGAACAGGATAAAGCCTCTTCCACCATCATCCACAGTAAGTCTTCGTATTGCTGTTCGGTAATGCCTTTAATCTCGGCAGCAGGCAGCTGCGCCGTTTTTCTCTGTAAGGCTGTCATTTGGTTCATGCCGATGGTCTCCTAACTCACAATTGACAAGATGATGGCACTGCTGTTAAAAAGCTGGATGCGCCCTTATTTTAAATACGCCTCTTCCACAGCATCAAATATAGCTTTCCGAGCGGCGTCGACGCGATCTGACTGTTTATAGCCATCGTCACCGGCGACTTTCTTAAAAGCTTCAAACGCGTCATAAATCGGGCTCTCCGGATTAAAAGCGTGAGATTCATAAAATGCAATGCGCTCTTCACTCATAGCCTTTGTGTCATAGGCATAGACGGGTGTATTATTGCCGCCGTATACCAACGCGTTCATCATCATGACAAAATACTGCTGAAGTCTTTGATGCGAACCGTCCAGTTCAGCGGACAACGCTTCATCTTGAGCGTCGTACAACAGTGATTCTGCGGTTGTCACTCTTTCCCACATTTCATCCAGAGGAATCACCATGGCAGCATCACTGAAGGTTTTCGCGGACAACTCTCTCGCCATGAGTTTCAGATAAGCTAAATACCACTCACCAATTTGAGACTCATAGGCCAAATACCGGTCGTAATCGACCACCAGATAATACATGCCTTCTTGAGTCTCAATGGTATAAAAGGCGTCAATGTAACCCTGAATTTCTTCCGCAAGGGCTTCATCACCTATACTGACCGGATCACCCATGAGTTTGGTCAGATCAGCTTTAGTAAAGATCTTGTCCTCATAGAGTTTTGACGCCAAGGCATCACTTACGCCTCCAAACCGGTCATCCTGTTCCAGTGCTTTCAACTGCGCAGTTTCAAAAGAACTCAGCAGACGCTCTGCATAAACAGGTGACAAGGCATCAATCTTGTCCGCCAGAATTGCGGCAAGTTCATCTACCCCTTCTCTGCCTGGATATTCAGAAATGGATTGATTAAAGGCTTCAAGAATTTGCTGCTGCTCAGTTTCACTCAAACCTGACGGCGTTTCAACCGCTGGCGACTCGACTTCATTTGGCGGTGTCTCAACCGGCGGCGTTTCTGTAGTGTTCCCGCAGCCCGTTAGCGCCGCCAAAGAAAGCAGTGACACTGCCATAACAGTTATCATTTTTCGGTTCTTGTATTTTTTAAAAGTCAACATTGTAAAACCTCCTTATAACCAAAGTCTACCATGTGAATCTTAAGCAGACCTTGATTAAAGATTACAAAAGGACGCCAAATAATTCCTGTCCAATTAGTATGACTCGTCCTCGTCTTCTTCCATTTCAAATTCATAGTCGCTCATTTCAGCTACTTTTGTCTCAATTTCTTCCTCTGTATAGCCGAGGACAGTCATTTTCCTCAAACAAAGTGCCACAAACTCGTCTAGACCAAGGCGCTCAACAAAATTTCTCGTTTTTTCATAGACCTTTAAGCCTAACCATTCTTTCCAGGGCATAATTTCAAGCCCAAATGGCTCATCGGTCCCTTCCTCAATGCCAAAGACATCAAATGGGTAGCGTCCGACATATTCATTGGTCAGCTGTGCCAGGAACATATAGACTGGCGGCTCAGACGTTTCCGGTTCCAAGGTCATCAGGTGCTGATAGACTTGCCTCAACTGGTCAACGACTTTATCCGGTTCTTTAAAAGTACCATACAGCTTTTTCTCAATTGCCTTAAACTCAATTGATTTCAGGCATGCTTGAAAAGTTTCCGGAATTTGATACTCTGACTTTGTTTCAGAAGCTGCTTCTTCAGAGCCAGCTTCCGAGAAAATGCCTCTCTCAGCCGCTACGGCTTTTGCCGCTTCCAATGCCTCCTCTGTATAATCCTCATATTGAATCCAGATCACCTCGCGAAGCTGATCATCTGTCATTTTTTCCATCCGTGCCAAAAAAGGATTTTGCGCCATTGCTAAAACCTCCCGAATTTTTTTGAAACCCTTCTTCTATTATAAACTAAGCTGGAGTGTCCAGCAAATTCTAAAACTAAACATATATATCGAGCATGCGCCCTACCGGACCCACCCATAAGAAAAAGGGGTCCAAAGTCGGACCCCTTTTGCGGGATGATACGGTTTACTACTGTCAGAGTATTTACTTCGCTTTTTTAAGCGCTTTTCTCTTATTGATGGCATCCCAAACTTCTGCATTTTTTAAGCCAAGTTTCTTAGGATCAAAGGAAGGTTTTACGATACCAGCTTTGAGCTGATCTTCGTAGTCCTTGAGAACAAGAAGTCCAGGCTTAGTCATGATGATAATGCCTATGATGTTGAGCCATGCCATCATACCAACCGCGATGTCACCAAGACCCCAAGCAAGGTCTGCAGTACGGATCGTGCCATAGAATGTCATGAAGAGGAAAATGATCATAGCGCCGTGGAATACGGTCTTCTGATTCATTTTGGAGCCTCTGAACAAATAGGCAATTGCAGATTCTGAGTAGTAATAGTAAGCCATCAAAGTTGTGAAAACGAAGAAGAATAATGCAATGGCTACGAAACCGGATCCGAATCCTGGAATCAGAGTATCAACGGCCATTTGCGTATACGCAGGACCATATTGTACGCCCGGAATGTTCTCAACAATAAATGTTCCATCCGGTCTGACCGTGTTGTACATGCCAGTGATCAGAATCATAAATGCAGTTGCGGAACAAACGAAGAGTGTGTCGACATAGACAGAGAATGCCTGAACGAGGCCTTGCTCTGCAGGGTGATCAACTTCAGACGCTGCAGCAGCCATAGGACCAGTGCCCTGACCGGCTTCGTTGGAGTAAACGCCGCGCTTGACGCCCCACATGATCGCAGTACCGAGAATAGATCCGAACGCAGCATCCATACCGAAAGCTGAGCGGAAGATAAGAGCAATAACGCCAGGAAGCTGGCCAATATTAACAACGATAATAATAAGAGCGATAATGATATAGCCGATCGCCATAAAAGGAACGATCAATTCAGCAGTTTTACCAATCCGCTTGACGCCACCGAAGATGATAAGCGCAAGAACCGCAACGAGACCAGCGCCTGTGACAGCTGCTGGAATACCAAACGCATTGGTCAGAGCTGTTGCGATACTGTTGGATTGAACGCCCGGAAGGAAAAGGCCGCAGGAAACAACGACAGCAACAGCAAAGACCATACCATACCATTTAGCATTGAGTCCTTTTTCAAAATAGTATGCAGGACCGCCGCGATATTCGCCGTTGACTTCTTCTTTCCAAACTTGTGCTAATGCCGCTTCGATAAAAGCTGAGCCTGCGCCGAGGAATGCGATTGCCCACATCCAGAATACTGCGCCAGGACCGCCCATTGCAATTGCAGTTGCGACACCGGCAATATTACCTGTGCCGACACGGCCGCCGAGTGCCATTGCAAAACTCTGGAAGGATGAAACCCCTGTGTCTGAAGCTTCGTTGCCGATCAGCAGCTTGATCATGCGTTTAAAATGTCGAACTTGAGGAAATCTCATGAGAACGGAGAAGTAGACGCCTGCGCCGAGGCAAAGATATACGAGTGCGTTGGACCAGATTATACCATTCGCCGCATTGACTATAGCCATTAAATCCAAATAAATTCCTCCTTCAGTTTGACAGTTTGTCTGGTTTAGTTCATCCCGCAATTCACTAAACCTGTTATCATGTTATCAAAGCGGTGAAACTGTGTCAATTCAAAGGATTCATCTGTCTGAAAATTCACAGGGGATTTCCTCATGTTTTTTAAGTTTTTATGCGTTTTTTTGATGTTTTTCAAAATTCAAAAACCATCAACTTGTAGTTAATTCATAATTTTTTAATCATTCGAATAATTCGATTGACCAAAGTCCTTTTTTATTATTCGTTTCTTTTTTTAGTTTAACCAATTTGTAACCACTTATATTTTAGTTCCAAAATAATTATTTCGATTCTACACAATAATGTTTCAGTTGTTCACCTTGCTATACAATTTGCACCGTTACAAATATTTAATAATTTCGACAAAATTATTGATCTCAGTTATAGAAACCACACTAAAACGGCTAAAACAAGCCAATGATCACGTTTGTAGACCTACTCGCCAATCTTCCACAAAGCAGCTTCTCTATTGAGACCCGGAATAATTTTCTTTGTGCCAATGCGGTCAAAACTGACCCATTCCCATTCAAGATGCTCATCACTCAAAATAACGTTCATGTCTTCATCCACCAAAGTACATAAGAAAGTAATCCCAACAACTTGAGTGTCGGCATCCCGCTTTGCGTCAAATACATTCAAAGGCCTGCCAACACTGATTCTCAGACCGGTTTCTTCAAAGACTTCTCTCTTGACCGCGTCCTCATAACACTCACCCAAGTTCATCCGGCCACCCGGGAGTTCCCAGAATCCATGTTCCCCTTTACTCGGACGACTCCTCAACAGAAGGAGAATTTTACTATGATGAAAAATTGCCGCTCTCAGAGCAATGCCAAATCCTACTTCTTGTTGATTCTGAGCCTCGATCATAACGACCTCCTATTGTCCGTCTATTTTTTTGACTATTTTTTGTCAAATTCTGCTTTGTATTGAACATAACCCTCCTCCTCCAATCGATCATAGGGTATAAACCTGAGTGCTGCAGAGTTGATGCAGTACCTTGTGCCCAAAGGCGGCGGCCCGTCATTGAAGACGTGTCCAAGATGAGAATCTGCGTGTTTGCTCCTGACTTCAGTGCGTACCATAAAATGTGTACGGTCAATTTTTTCAAGAACATTCTCCGGCTCCAGCGGCTTTGTAAAACTAGGCCACCCACAGCTGGATTCAAATTTGTCCCGTGAACTAAACAGTGGCTCGCCAGAGACGATATCAACATAAATCCCCTCCTCAAAGAAATTCCAGAATTCATTTTGAAAAGGGCTCTCCGTACCATTTTTTTGAGTGACTTGAAAGACGTGCGGCTCCAAAGACTTTTTCTTACTTTCTATTTCGACCGGATCAAAGATTAAACTATTTTTCTCCAAGACAGTTCAACTCCTTCATTTAAATTTTAAGTCTCAAAAATCCTCTCTTGCTGATAATGCACTCTGAAGTTTACTGATTTAGTATATGCCCAAAATTCAACATTCAAAAACATGTACATTCTATTCTCAAAGTCAACATTTCCAGCAAAAATGTTATACTGAGATCAGACTTACTGCATGGAGGGATCCTATTGAAACCGCTCGAAAGCATTGAATTTCAAACCAAAAAACAAATGTATGACTTTATGGCCGTCAGGCTTAAAGCCTATCTGGAGGAAGCGCCGGACTGGTGCTCAGCGCTTGGAAACGCTTCAGCACTTTTCAATGCCTTGCTCAAGGATCTTAATTGGGCCGGGTTTTACCTTATGAAAGACCACGAACTGATTCTTGGACCTTTTCAAGGCAAACCTGCTTGTGTGCGCATTGCCCTGGGCAAAGGCGTCTGCGGCACTGCCGCTCTCCATAAAACGACACAGCTGGTGCCGGACGTGCACGCTTTTGAAGGTCATATCGCCTGTGACAGCGCATCCAACTCAGAGCTGGTGGTTCCTGTTCTGTTTGGTGAAAACACGGTTGCCGTCATAGATCTTGACAGCCCTCTCTTAAACCGTTTTGACGAAGAAGATGCTCTGGGCTTTGAAAAAATCGCGAAAATTCTATCCGGTCAAATAGACTGGCAGACGGTGTTGAATCGCTGATAGTTCTTACGAGGAGGAAATGATATGTCTGAACCATTAGTCAATGTGATCCGCGGCGGACGCGTAGAATCCATTCACCGGGGCGACTGGGTCCTGGTGGATGTCAATGGCCGGATCTTGGCCCACAAAGGCAATCCCATGAAGCGGACGTTCTGGAGATCATCGGCAAAGCCTTTCCAAGCCATGCCAACCCTTGAAGCCGGCGCTGCAGAAAAATTTTCCATGACCACTGAGGAAATTTCACTGCTGTGCGCCAGCCACAATGGTGAGCCGCGCCACGTTGAGACAGCCTTGGGGCTTCTGCATAAAATGGGGCTTGACGAATCCGCGCTCGACTGCGGCACTGCCCAGCCTATGCTTCTGGAAGCAGCTTTTGAGACAATACGCAAAGACGAGTCCTTCAGCCAGCTTCAAAACCCATGTTCAGGCAAACACAGCGGCATGCTGGCACTTTGTCTGTTGAAGGGGTGGCCGCTGGAAAACTACATTTCAAAAGATCACCCAGTCCAGAAGGCCATGCTGAAATCGATCGCGCATGCCGTCTCCATGGATGAGAAGGATATTGGCATTGCTATTGACGGCTGCGGTGTTCCTGTATTTGAAATGCCGCTCTATAATATGGCCCTGGCCTACGCCCGCCTCAGTCTCCCTGAGGCCTATTTCGAAGGCGACGGACTGATCGCCGCCAAATCCGTAGCCCATGCCATGACGACCGCGCCTTTCTTTGTAGCAGGGACTAAACGCCTGGATACTAATCTCATGGAGGCCACAGACGGGCGCATCCTCGCCAAGCTTGGCGCTGAGTCTGTCTATTGTGTCAGCCTGATGTCCAAAGGCATTGCCCTTGTCCTGAAAATCGAAGACGGGGCCTATAGGGCCATTGATCCCATTGTCATTGATTTGCTGTCGCGCATGGGCGCATTAACGGCTTCAGAACTTGAGGCGCTGTCTTATCACAGGAAGCCCTTGCTTCGCAATCAGCGAAAAGAAATCATAGGCCATCTGGAATGCATTGACCCCGAAGTTGATTTTCAATTTGACGCCACCTGGTCGGAAAAAGCCTAAAAATGCATCCATAGCATGAGTCCCTGTAATACATCATCCACCACTTTTTGCGAGCAAAAGACCGCACCCGGAAGCGGACAGCAGATTAAACACTCTGTCGTCACACTTCCAAGGTGCGGTCTTTTTAAGTTTCCATATAAAGGAGCAGAAGACTGCTGTCGAACGCCAGCGCCAACTGTACCTCTTTCAGAGCTTTTACAGCGCCGCTGAGCCGGAGGTAATCCCCCCGGTTCAGCAGGACTTCGTCGTTTTCCACTAAAATGCGCAGCGCAGTCTCCTGAGTTGCCGGAGTGGCCGAAGATCCCTGAGCGGCAGAATGAGTCTCCGGCCAATAGACCGCAAGATGCCCTTGGATTTCAGGACTGCGCTCAGCCAGCCACCTGGCAATCCACCGGGAATCTGCTTCAGGGCCAATAGAAAATGCTGTCATATTTCCGACTAGTCCCTTGCGCAGCATTAAGTTGAAGTCTTTTGCCTCACCAACGGACGACGTAGGCGTACCCCCGTCAAAGCGGTACACCTGAAGGGGCTGAAGTTCATGTTGGTCTATTTCGCTTTCCAGCTCATGTCGAAGTACTACCGGCCCGCTCAGCATAGTGATCCAGCGCTGATAGTCCGGCAGCGCCGTGAACTGGGATGGACTTTCTTCAATGACAGCGCTGCTGACTCTGAATGTAAAATCCCGCGCGCCATAGGTCGTCCCCTCAGGATAAAGGTCGATTTGCGTGGTGGTTCCACCCGACCATCTGCTGGACATCATCTGTTCTTTTCTGATCAATACCGTCTGAATCATGATTCAACGCCCCTAACGCTTCAAGTTTGTGCCGGTCAATTTCAATTTAATGCCACTCAGATCCAGACAGCTCGTGTTGCCCTGAATGCGGATTGGCTTTGTCTGCTGCAGGTGGAATATTCTATACAAGGCATAGCTCTCCGTCACCGGATACTCCGATTTTTCAAGCACGCGCCTCAGGACATCCGTCAGCTTGACGGTTTTGTGGTCAATGGCGCAGGAGATCCAGTGGTCAAAATAGTCCTCATCTGCCTCAATGATCTCGCCCTCACTGAGAAACCTGAGCACACTGCGGGTCTCGACAAGGCGCTCCCAGTCCACCATCAGATCAACCAGCCTCTGGTCTGTCATGGCGACTTTCTGATCCAGGAGCAGTGTCAGCCAAAGGGGATCCAACTGTGACAAAGCGCTTGGGATGTATTTTCCCCGGCGTGCATCCCGAGTCTCAATGGCAGAGACATCGACTTCATACAAGGAGACGTTTTCCCTGGAGAGAATGGACGCCACATATCGAAGGGCAACCTGGTCATTGACGTTCATGCCGTGCCAAAGAATTACCGAGGTTTCATTAGGTATAAAATACAGCTTTTCGTGGAATTTGACCATCTGCTCTTCATAGTCAAGTTCATCAAAGCCTTCGTAGATTGTGGCATAGTAGCCGCACATCCACTCGCGGCGATCCATATAGCCCCGAATTGTATCCAGCGCTGTGACTGGACCTACCGAAAAATCCTCTGTCAGACTCAGGATCTTGTCACACTTGTTTGGCTGCAGCGCTTGTCTCAAACTGGCCGCGGCGGGCTCGCTAAAAGTGATATGAATATTCATGCTCATCTGTCCACCCCGTTTCTGCGGCTGCATGACTCAGGCTCGTTTCGGAACCATCGGCACAGTTCTGATTATTACACACTCATATGAATCGACACAAAATTGACTTTGTTGCCGGTCGCCTTAAGGAATTTTTCAAAATCTTCGCTCGCCATATTGAGCGTCATGGTATTGACGTTGGGATGAAAATTCACAAAACCGTCATTCATGACTTCCTCGTCAATATAGACCATCACTTCCTTATTGGCATCATTGATGAGGCCAAAAGGTGATACCGAGCCCGGCTGCAGGCCCAGATACTTTTCCATGCGCTCCGGCGAAGCAAAGCTGAGCTTATCCAGCCCAAAATGCTCGGAAAACCATTTCATATTCAAAGGTTTATCCTGCTCCAACACAATCAGATAGTGCTTTTTCCCCTTTTGATCCCTGACAAACAGATTTTTCGCCTTTGATCCCTTGATGTGCCCCCAGTGATCTTTCGCCTCATCCACCGTCGCGACCGGCGGGTGTGAAAAAACCTCATACTTGATATTCAGTGCGTCCAAGGCGTCAAACACCTTTTGTGAGCGTTCCTCATTTGTCATTTAATTCCACAGCCTTTCAATAATAGTCTGTTTCCAAGGCGTGCTTTTGCCGATGGTCACTATACCCCAAACTCGCAGCGCACCGCCTATTTACCCTTCAATATAGACCCGAGAAGCCCTCTCGCCAACTGTGTACCAAGTGACCTGCCTACAGAAGTCATCATGGACTTAGCCATTTTTTCCATAGGGGTGTCCGACGACCTTCGTCTGGCAGTCGTTGAAGACCTCGTCGTAGTGCGAGCCGTTCTGCTGCGTTTTTCTTCCTCATCAAAAGCCCGTTTTCGTTCCTCGAGTTCCAGTTCCAGGGCTTCCTTCTGAGCCTCTTCTTCTTTCAGCTGCTTGGCCCGCTTTATGAGAATTTCATAGGCGGACTCCCTGTCCAGTGCTTCTTCGTAGCGGCCATGGAGTTGGGACGAATCAATTATACGCTGAACCTTTTCAGGCATCGCAGGACCAATCATGCTCTTTGGCGGAAGGATAAAGGCGCGCTGAACCACAGAAGGTCTTCCCTTTTCATCCAGGAAGGAGACCAGCGCTTCACCGACACCCAGGTCGAGAATTGCAGTTTCCACCTCCAGCTCCGGATTGACCCTGAAGGTTTGTGCTGCCGCTTTAACCGCCTTTTGATCCCTTGGCGTGAACGCCCTGAGGGCGTGCTGTACCCGGTTTCCGAGCTGGCCAAGTACTGTATCCGGAATATCCACCGGATTTTGTGTGATAAAGTAAACCCCTACGCCTTTGGAGCGAATCAGACGAACCACCTGCTCTATCTTGTCGAGCAGGATCTTTGGAACGTCTTTAAAGAGGAGATGCGCCTCATCAAAGAAAAAGATCATCTTTGGCTTTTCAAGATCTCCGACTTCAGGCAGCTCCTCAAACAATTCAGACAGCATCCAAAGCAGAAAGGTCGAATATAGCGCCGGGTATTGGTAGAGTTCGTTGGCCGCCAGAATGTTCACTACACCGCGGCCGTCCCGCTCAGTCATCATCAGGTCCCTGATGTCCAGCGCCGGCTCACCGAAGAAATGCGCCGCATTTTGCTCCTCCAGGACGAGGATGCCCCTCTGGATTGCACCAATGCTCGCTTTGCTGATGTTGCCATACTGTGTCGTGAAGTTCGACGCATTGTCTCCAACGTATTGCAGCATAGCGCGCAGGTCCTTGAGGTCAAGGAGCAGCATGCCGTTGTCATCTGCGATTCTGAAGACAATATTGAGGATGGCGCTTTGTGTGTCATTGAGACTCAGAAGCCTGGAAAGCAACAGCGGCCCCATCTCCGAGATCGTAGCGCGAACAGGGTGTCCTTGTTTTCCAAAGACGTCCCAGAATCTTACCGGCGACGGATGAAATTCGAATCCATCAATTCCCAGACTCTGAATGCGCTCCATAATTTTCGGTTTTGCTTCGCCGGGTTCACTCATTCCCGACAAGTCACCTTTGACGTCTGCCAGGAATACCGGTACCCCAATTTCGCTGAAGGCTTCCGCCAGCACCATCAGTGTCACGGTCTTCCCCGTTCCGGTGGCGCCGGCAATCAAGCCGTGCCGGTTCGCCATTTCGGCTCTGAGATGAAGTTCAAGCTCGTTTTTAGCAATCCATAAATTATGCTGTGTCATCAATTCCTCTCCCTTATCTGCGGCTCTGATGCAGGCGGCCGCCCCAAAGCACTGGGACCGCTCACTGTGACGACCATAATTCCCCAATTCTTTCTGTCATTATAGCATAATGCCGCATAAAATAATCGATTGAAAACGATTATCAGTGGGTATTTAAAGTATAATTCTAATCTCAGTAACGGAGGGTTCCCACTTGAAAAAATTTAACCCCAATCATTTGCATAAACTTGATTCCCCAAAGAGAAGAGAAATTTTACCGCCTGATCTCCCCGTGAAGCTCTTCGGATTTGAGCCAGACTCCCATATAGTTGATTTTGGATGCGGCAGTGGTTATTTTAGTGTTGAACTTGCCAAAGCCATCGGCCCAAATGGATTACTTTATGCCCTGGATCAGCGCATAGAAATGCTGGATGCGCTTACCGAACGTATGGAATCCCAGGGCCTTGAAAATTTCCGTAGGCTTCAGAACCACGAACACGAAATTCCACTTGGGAGGTCCTCTGTTCACGGCGTTTTCATGGCAACCGTCTATCACGAGCTGATCTCTCCCCCTTTGATCCTCAGAGAGGTCACACGGGTCCTGAAGCCCGGCGGAAGGCTGATGGTCATTGACTGGCGCCCAATTGAAGAAGAGATGGGACCAGAACTCCACCACAGGATCGCACCTGAAAGCGTCATTCAGGCCGCTCAGGAAGCCGGTTTGGAATTTTGCGGTGAGATTGGCCTGCACAACAGTTTTTTCTGGCTTTCCTTTGTGAAACCTGACACGCATTTAATACATGAATAGGAGGCGTTTATATGAAAACCTTATGGCGAAGACGTCCTTGGATGCTCTTTGGGGTTATGCTGTTGTCCCTGATGCTGATCACTGCGTGTTCTCAGCCTGCGGGAAACTCTGAGGAACCGGCCGCTGAGCCTGTTGAAATGACTGCAGATGAACTCAGCGCTTTCAATGGCAAAGATGGACAGCCTGCGTATATTGCAGTGGATGGTGTGATTTATGATGTCACCGAGGTCTCATTTTGGAAAAATGGCGACCACAACGGCTTTGAAGCAGGAAAGGATCTGACTGAAGAGATCAAGACCATCTCCCCTCACGGCGTATCGAAACTGAAGGGGCTACCTGTGGTTGGGACCCTTGCAGATTGACATTCAGATTGAGGTCACAAATTTTTTATAAAATTTTTGTGGAAGACCTCTAAATTTTCGGAATTTTTCGTGAATAACGTTGACTTTTGTCTGATTTCTTGATAATGTACATTTTATAATATTCAAATCGATGACAGAGAACTAAGACGAGAGCCTTCAGTCACAGAGAGCCGGCGGCGCTGAGAGCCGGTACTGATTCCCGTTCGAACATCCCTCTGGAGTGAACAGCTGAAATTTTAATGAGTAGGCTGATTCCGCTGTCCGGCGTTACAGGAAGCCTGGTTTAAAGAAATCAGGCATAGAGTGGTACGCTTCAAAGCGCGTACTAACAAGGTGGTACCGCGGTAAAACGCCCTTGTGCAGAGATGCGCAGGGGCTTTTTTATTGTTACATGCAGGCGCAGTCGGGAAAAGTCAAACAAAACCTATCAAACACCTATGAGGAGGAAGATTTATGTATCAGGAAAGCTTAAATTACGAGGAGTATTCAACCGTGAAGGAAACTAAATCGACAGAAACTTCTTTGACAGAAGCGCAATACCTCTATGAAATGCAAACTACACTGAATTTCTTTGGCGCAGGCCGCATGGATGATCTTTTTTAATAATTTTCCAGAAGGACCTAATACAAATCCCTTTGAATTCATAGGAGAAAGCAGTGTGTTATAGTACGAATCAGGGAGGTATCCAAAGTGTCAGATCTTCTAGGCGACATTAGCCGCGAGATGCATGACTTAAACGAGTAACGACCTTAAAGCGAGTGAATGCTTTAAGGTCGTTTGCTTTTTTGGATTATTTGATTAAATATCCGCGGGAGGGCAACAGTCAAAAACTGCTGACACCCTTTCCAACACCGTCTTCCAATTGAACCCATTATCCAATTTGTTTTAGTGCTGTCTCCAAATTCGGGTAAAAATGGTCCACTCCAATTTTTTCAACAACACCTGCTTTTTCCAGCACTGACCATGGCTGCTCATTGATGCCTATGATATAAAGCGCTACTTTGTGGCGATTGCACATCTGTTTAAAGGATCTGAAGGCGAACAGCGCTGTTGCATCCATGGCCGGCACTCTGGTCATAATCAGCAGCACCGCCTTGGCATGAGCATCCAGATCCGCCAGGTTGTCCATGAACTTATCCGCCGCGCCAAAGAAAAACGGTCCGCTGATTTCGTAAGCTATGACGCCTTTTGGAAGGGACAACCCTTCCCGGAAACTGAGCCCCGCTCTTCCACGACTCTCTGAATCCTGGTCTGTCTCTTCCCCGGAATCCAATACCACGGAGTTGACTTCAGCGACATCACTCATGCGTTTCATGAACAGAAATGCTGCGAGGACCATGCCAATCTCAATGGCCAGAACCAGATCAAAAATCACCGTGATGAAAAAGGTCGTCAGGAGGACCAAGAGGTCGCTCTTAGGCGCGTGAAAATATTCGATAAACTCACGCCAATCACTCATGTTGTAAGCGACTATAATCAGGATCGCGGCAAGGGCCGCAAGGGGGATCATTTTAGCCAGCGGCATGAAGAGGAGCATGATGAGCAGCAGTACCACCGCATGCACCATGCCTGCAACCGGTGTTGATCCGCCGTTCTTTATATTGGCTACCGTTCTGGCTATTGCGCCCGTCGCCGGTATGCCGCCAAAGAGGCCGGAGGCAATATTCGCGACGCCCTGAGCCACAAGTTCCATATTGGAACGGTGCTTGGAACCTATAATGCCATCTGCCACCACTGCCGACAGCAAAGACTCTATTGATCCCAGAATTGCGATTGTAAAGGCAGGTCCGATCAGCATTCTCATCTCCGACAGGGACACAGTGGGAATCCGAGGCGTCGGAATTTTGGAAGACAATTCACCGAAGGTTGAACCAATCGTCGCGACATCCATTCCCGTAACCTGTACCACCACAGTTGCCACAATCAGCGCAATCAGGCTCCCCGGTACCTTGCGGCTGACTTTAGGCCAAAAGATCAGGATTGCGAGTGACAATGCGCCAATCAAGACGCTTCCCCAATTTACAGTATCTATATGTTCCGCGTAGACTGAGACTTTCTCAAGAAACTCCGCGGGATTATGTTCTAATTGAAGACCTAAAAAGTCTTTTATTTGCGATGTAAAAATGGTGACCGCAATCCCTGTTGTAAATCCTGTCGTAATTGGATAAGGGATAAATTTGATAATGCTTCCAAGCCGAAAAAATCCCATGGCCATCATCATAACGCCTGCCATAAGGGTGGCGGTGATTAAGCCATTCATGCCAAATTCCATGACAATGCCATACACAATAACCATGAACGCACCGGTTGGTCCACCAATCTGAACCCTGCTGCCGCCCAGCATCGAAATCAGGAAACCGGCAATAATAGCTGTAAACAAACCCTGTTCAGGTGTAACCCCAGAGGCGATGCCCAGGGCAATGGACAAAGGCAGCGCAATGATCGCAACGATCACGCCCGCTGTCAAATCCTTGATAAACAATTCCTTGGTATAACTCTTTAAAGTCGTAAATAATTTGGGTGTAAAAACGGACACATTAGGCACCTTCTTCTCAAAATAAAAATGCGGCTGAAACTCCGACAAGGACTTTCAACCGCATTTCCTGTAAGCCGCTGAAAAGCCGCTCAAACCTATTAATTTAAAAGATGTTCAAAATAAACTCAACTTTATTTTGAATCATGCATTATATATCATGTATACAATGCAGTGCTTTTTAAAAATTACGCCTTGCTGCCAGACTCCGAAAGCACTGCTTTCTTCGCAGCCCCAAACTTGACAGGCTTGCCAACCGGAAGCACTACGCGCTTAAACTGGTGGTTGATGACATTTGCTGCGACACCATAGAACGAAATAAAGGAAATTATAAGTTCGGAGTAAGCTGCGAGATTATGCATTGTATGCTCTGCAATACCAAGGGTACTGAAGCCGAGGCCAATGAAAAGGAGATCGATAAAAATGAAGTCAAGCAACAGCACTTTGTTGGTTTGTGTTGCGCCAACCGTCATGATCACCGAGAAAATCAGATATCCGAAAAACGCGTAACCAAGCTGGTGTGTGTCAACAGCGCCTTTCAATGTTTCGCCAAAAACACCAAGATTAATCAGCCAGCTGGATGCCACCGCAAGCCAAAAGAATCCATAAGCGCAAAAAGCTGTGCCGCCGAAAAGGTTGTCTTTTTTATAGTCGAAAACACCGGCCATCAACTGCGCGAAGGCACCAAGGAAAATTGCCCAAGGGATGACATAGGACAGGCCTGTAGTGACACCCATCTTTTGGGTTGACGCTACCAGAGTTACCATTGCGAGGCCAAAGAGACCCAGCGCACTTGGATCCGCGACCTTAACCATCACTGACTGTACTTCTTGTTTGCTCACTCATTTCCGTTTCATCCGTCATTCAAGCGAATGAAAACGTTCCCTCCTTTAATCGTATACTTTGACAGAAAAAGACGCCTCTCAAGTACAAGAAGCGCGACGAAATCTGCCTCCCTATCATCTCACAATGTTTAAGAAATAACAAGTGAAAACTGTCAAATAACTGTATAAACATTTGCATTTTTTTGTGATTTATAAAAGATTTTTTCGAGCTTAAGGTTACAAATAATAATATTATGTTTCAACGTCTTAAGTTTGTAGAAAGAATAGGACAAATACATTTTGGAGGTGTAGTTATGGCATCACTCAGCATCATTGAAGGCGTCGGAGAAGCTTTTGAAGCGAAATTGAAGGCAGCAGGCGTCAGTTCGACTTCCGCGCTCATGGAAAAAGGCGCAACAAAGAAAGGGAGAGCCGCACTCGCAGCAGAATGTGACATTTCTGAGAAACTCATTCTAAAATGGGTTAACCATGTGGACCTGATGCGCGTCAAAGGGATTGGCGGCGAATACGCTGAATTGCTTGAAGCCGCTGGCGTTGATACGGTTCCTGAGCTTGCTCAGAGAAAGCCTGAAAATCTCCTCGCCAAAATGACCGAGGTCAACGAAGCCAAAAATTTAGTCAGGAAATTACCGGTTCTTAAACAAGTGGAAGACTGGGTTGATCAAGCCAAAGAGCTTCCAAAAGTCGTTTCACACTGATCACATCATAAAGAAGGCACCGAAACGGATAAAACTGCCGTTTCCGGTGCCTTTTCATTTTAGAACTGAAAGAACAAAACAAGTGTTTTCGCTTAATGGCCGGTTTTTCTCCTCAACATTCAAGCCATAAAGAAGACTTGGCATTCAGCCGATCCAGGAAACCATACCCGGTACACGCGGTGCCGCTTTGGGCTCGGCGCCCGAGGTATATCCCACGGCTACGGCGTAGAGTGGCTGATGCCCTTCCGGAATCTGCATCACTGCCTTCAGCTCAGACCCGTGCTCAGATTCAAACGCAGGTCTGAAGGAAGCGATATAACACGAACCCAGACCGAGGGCGGTCGCTGCCAGACTGGCGTAGACGGCAGCGTTGGCACAATCCGCCAGGGCATGTTTGGCTTCCGGCGCTGAAATAAATATGACAGCCGGCGCGTGATAGAAATTGCTGAAATTCGGGTCTTCCGCACTCGCTTTCAGACGCTCATCTCCGGAGGCCAGCGCAATTTCTCGATTCACACCGCTGATCCTCTTTAATAGTTCGGTATCTGTGACAACACTGAAATGCCATGGCTGAGCGCCTCTTGCAGACGGTGCAAACACAACGGTTTCCATAATCCGCTCAAGGACATTCTTAGGTACCGGATCAGGTCTGTAACTTCTGACAGATCGCCGGTTCATCAGCATTTGAAATGCATAATTCATTGTTTAACCTCCCTGTTTCCGGCAGCGTTCTCATCCGGAGTCCGACTATTCATTACCAGATATAAATACCCCGGTTGAAATGTACTGAACCAGAGAGCAGGCCAAAGGTTTATTGAACCTTTCGTGACTGAAGTCACGGGTTCGCGCGGCTGTTCAGTAAATCTCATCCAGATTGTACGGCGTCTCCTGATAGACAAAATAGTTCAACCAATTGGAGAAGAACAGATGGGCGTGGCTGCGCCATCGGACAACGGGTGCTCGAGAAGGGTCGTCATTCGGAAAATAATTGGCAGGCGGTTGTATGTCCATGCCTTTATTCACATCTCTAAAATATTCTGCCGCCAGGGTTTCCGGATCATATTCCAGGTGCCCTGTTGCATAGATTTCTCTCCCGTTTTTGGACACTATGAGGCCAATTCCGGAGTCGTCAGAGGCGGCAACGATTTCAAGAGAATCGATCCGCCTGACATCCTCTTCGCTCACCGTGGTGTGCCTGGACTGCGGGATCCAGAAGACATCATCAAAGCCCCTCAACAGCTTGCAGTTTTGCACCGTGGCCTTATGCTCAAAGACCCCAAAGCACTTGTCCGGAAGAGGCAGTTTAGGAATGCCGTAATGCTGGTATAATGCCGCCTGCGCGCCCCAGCAGATATGCAATGTGGCGAAGCCGTGATGACGGCTCCAGTCCAATATTTTGGCAAGCTCCGGCCAGTAGCCCACTTCTTCAAATTCCAGGTTTTCGACCGGCGCACCGGTAATAATCAACCCGTCAAACTTCTGGTGTTCAATCTGGGAAAAAGGCACATAAAAGCGGTCCAAGTACTCAGAGGAAGTGTTTTTGTATTCGTGCGACTCCAGGCGTACCAGAACCACCTCCGTCTGGATGGGAGAATTGCCCAGCACTCTGAGGAGCTGCGTCTCCGTGGTCTCGCGGGTCGGCATCAGGTTCAGGATCGCAATGCGAAGGGGTCGAATGTCCTGATGGGTCGCGCGAAATTCCGTCATGGTAAAAATATTTTCAGCGGCGAGGATGCTCGCGGCGGGTAAATCGTTTGGAATGATGACAGGCATAGGGTCGCCTCCTAATTTTTTGCGGCAATAACCGCGTCGGCGATTGGGCAAATGCCAAACCGACCGCGCGGTGGATTGCAGGTTAATCTGAAAGAATTATTTATGCCGATGGTTTCTGAATGCTCGAATGCTGGGCAGCGCGACCATCGGCAGCAGCACTTTAAACGTTCATTGCCGCCTTCAGAGCCTGATCCAAATCCTCGATCAGATCCTGCGCATTTTCGATGCCAATGGAAATCCTGAACAGATCCGGCGTGACCCCTGCAGCCTTCTGCGCCTCCGGATCCAGCTGGGCATGAGTCGTGCTTGCCGGGTGGATAATCAGCGACTTCGCGTCCGCCACGTTGGCAAGCAGCGAAAACAGCTTTAGACTTTCGATGAACTTGACACCCGCTTCGAGGCCGCCCTTGATGGCAAAGGTAAAGATGGAGCCGCAGCCGCGCGGGAAGTAGGTCTTCGCAAGGTCATGGTACGGATTGCTCTCCAGGTCGGGATGGCTGACCCAGCTGACCAGCGGATGGGCTTCGAGGAATCTGGCGATCTTCTGGGCGTTCTCCACGTGTCGCTCCACGCGCAGCGACAACGTCTCAAGGCCCTGGAGCAGCAAGAACGAGTTGAACGGGCTGATGCAGGCTCCGGTGTCCCTGAGGAGCTGCACTCTGGCTTTGATGATGTATGCCGCAGGCCCGACATCAGAGGCGTAGCGGATGCCGTTGTAGCTCGGATCCGGCTCTGTGAGGCCCGGGAACTTTCCGGATGCCGCCCAGTCAAATTTTCCTGAGTCCACAATGAGTCCGCCGATGGTCGTGCCATGGCCGCCTATAAACTTCGTCGCCGAGTGGATGATGATGTCCGCCCCGTGATCGAACGGTCTGAACAGGTACGGCGTCGCGAAGGTGTTGTCCACAATCAGCGGCAGTCCGTGCTCGTGGGCAATGGCCGCCACGGCATTAAAATCGATCAGATTGATGCCCGGGTTGCCTATGGATTCAATATAAATCGCCTTCGTCTTCTCGTTGATGGCCGCTCTGAAGTTCTCCGGGTCGTCCGGCTGGACGAAGCGTGTCACGATGCCGTATTTGGGGAAAGTCAGCTTGAAGAGGTTGTAAGTGCCGCCGTAGAGGGTCGCCGCTGAAACAATCTCGTCCCCCGCCTGCGCAATATTCATGATGGCATACGTGACTGCCGCGGAGCCGGAGGCGACCGCCAAAGCGCCAATGCCGCCTTCCAGGGCCGCGATGCGCTTTTCGAGGACATCCGTCGTCGGGTTCATGATCCGCGTATAGATGTTGCCGGGTTCTTTCAAGGCAAAGAGATCTGCTGCGTGGTTTACATCCCTGAAGACATAGGATGAAGTTTGATAAATGGGCACGGCTCTGGAGCCTGTTGCAGGGTCCGGTTCCTGACCCGCGTGGACCTGAAGGGTTTCGAATCTGTAGGCTGTGTCTGACATGTTCATTTCTCCTTTTTCGTGATTTTTCCAAATAAAAAGACCCCTTTGATGAAAGAGGTCGATAATCACATGGTCGGATCCTCACTCATCTGTCAGCGCTAAAACTAACGCTGCAGGAATTAGCACCATGCATGACTGCTGGTTGCCGGGCTTCACAGGGCCTGTCCCTCCGCCGCTCTTGATAAGAGTGTCTCGATATTTGGTTGAATTGAATCTTAGCATATTGCCTGATGCGACGTCAACAGCTATTTCGTCAATTTTCTGTAAATTTGAATTTTGGTTATTTTGTACGCGAAAATCGGTATCGGAAACTGGGTGTCAGAGACCCTGAAACCGGGTGTCTGACACCAGTTTCCTTTCCTAGAATTCCGCCGCCTTAGCATAAATTCCCGCCTTCTCCTCTGCAGTGAGCATGCGGTCCACCACCAGTGTGATGATGAAGATCCCCACCAGACTTGCGGCCAGTCGCGTGAGTGCAAAGGTTCTCCCCAGAGAGGAAATTTCGAAAAGGACCATTGGGATTTTAGTGGTGGACCATGCGCCCATAAAGATCATGACATTCTTGAAGCTCGCGCCCTTCTTCATGAGGACAGCGGCTACCGGAAACGCGCCATAAAGCGGCCCCGCTGCCGCAGAACCAATCAGGATGGCCAGCATCACACCGCGCAGGCCCGAGCCGGGACCCATATGACGGATGAGCAGCTCTCTGGGCACCCAGACGTCCAAAAGTCCCAGCAGCAGAAATATTGGCGGAATGATAGTCAGCATTTCCAGCAGGCTTTTGCCTGTCATTAGTGCGGCGGTCTCGCCCTGGGCTGGACTGACCAGGTACAAAACGATGAGGAGTGCGGCGGTCACCAGGAAAAAAGCATAGCGTTTGATCAGCGGTACCTTTTTTTGGGGCTGACCACCAGGTCCTTGACCCGGGCCTTGACCCGTTCCTTGCCCCGAACCCTGGCCCGATCCTTGATTTGTGTTTTTTTTCATTTTCTCCTCCATTAAAACTCACCCATGACTTTTCCAATAACTATTGCGACCAGGAATGAAAAAACGAAGGCCGACACATTTCGGATCAGAGCCACTTTCCTGCTGAAATACTTACTCTCAATGGAAAACGTCATCACGCCCACCATCATCAGGGACGAAATGAACGCCGCGATCTGCATGTAGCCGGCACCGCGCTCCAGCAGCATCGCCGCCGTGGGGAAGGCAATGAAGCCCGGAATCAGCGTGATCCCACCGACCAGTGCCGCAGCCGTCACGCCAATCCAACCGGAGTCGCCGCCGATCAAGCGGCTGATCACCTCAGGATTCAAAAGCGCCAGCATGATGCCGACCAGAGTGATGACGCCCAAAATCTGAGGCAAGATGTTTTCAAAGGATTTCAGCGCTTTTTTAAGCGCCATTTTTGTTTTTTTCTTGTCCTTCTTCCAGGACAGCGCCATTAGGCCTAACGCAGTCAGATACAAGATCCAGGTTTGCATTGCGTTACCTGCCTTTCTTTGATTTAGCCTTGCCGCCGGAAGGCTTCAGCAGATGGCTGACCTTTTCCTTGGCCGCCTTCCGCCTGGCCACAGAAAAGCCAAAGCTGCCAATTGGCTTTCCACCAAGCGCATAATAAGTGCCGTGCAGATAAGTGATTGGATTGCCCTTTTCCATGTGAATCTTGCCATCCTCGTCGATCAGAGCAGGATCCACCTTGTTTTTCAATACCTCGACGAGAAACAAGTCATGGGTTCCCAGCGGGGTCACACTGCGCACCACGCACTCCAGGGCTATGGGACACGACTGAATCGAGGGCACACTGACCGCGGTTCCAGGCTCCATGACAAAGCCGCAGTGGGTGATCTTGTCGACCTGAGCCGCGCTCCTGCAGCCGCAGAAATCCACCGCCTGAACCATTTCCCGCGTTGGAAGGTTGACCACACATTCGGGATGCCGCATCAGATTGGCATGGGATGCCCGCTCTTTGCGAATTGCTATGGACAGCATAGGCGGCTTCGTGCACGCCACACCAATCCACCCCACCGTAAACACATTAGGTTCCCCGTTTTCGCCGATGGTCGCAACAAGGGCCACCGGAACGGGGCCAAAAAGGATGCTCCCCTTGAATTCTTCCTTTTGCATATTGGTCCTCCTGAAACTCAAGTTTTCGTAACTAATGGTTACATTATAACAATATACCATTTTTGACGCCATATTGTATGGCGATTTCAAAAAAGTGACTTAAGTCCGACTTCGGATTGTCGCTTGGCAACGGTTTAATAAAAATTCAAGGGGTGTATAATGGTCTTAAACCATTGAATCGGGAGGCGGAGCGATTGAATTTGGAGAAAGAGTTTTTGGAAGCGACTATTGAACGCCTGCATGAAGCCATGAGGGCTGGCAGGCTGACATGTGAGGCGCTTGTCCGCATGTATCTTGAACGGATCGAGCGCTATGACCAACAGGGGCCAAAGATCAATGCGGTAATTCAGGTAAATCCGCTGGTCCTGGAGCAGGCTAAGGCTCTGGATGCAGCATTTGAGAGCAATGGGCTGACGGGGCCGCTCCACGGAATTCCGGTGCTGCTGAAAGACAACGTGGATACCAGCTTTATGCCCACTACTGCCGGGTGTAAAGCGCTGGTTGGCGTGACGCCGGATGAGGATGGCTGGATTGTGAAACGGCTGCAGGCTGCAGGGGCAGTCATTCTCGCCAAAATGAACCTGCATGAGTTCGCGGTATGGGGTGAAACGGTAAGCTCAGTGCTGGGCCAGACACTGAATCCTTATGATCTGACACGGACACCAGGGGGATCCAGCGGCGGAACAGGCGCCGGTATTGCCGCAGATTTTGGTGTGATTGGCATAGGAACTGATACGGTAAATTCTGTGCGGTCACCGGCGAGCGCCTGCTGTCTGGTGGGTTTCAGGCCGACACTGGGACTGGTGAGCCGCAGCGGCATAGTGCCCTATTCATTGACACAGGATACAGCGGGGCCAATTACAAGAACTGTTGAAGACGCGGTTAAAACCTTGGATGCCCTGGCGGGCTTCGATCCCCTGGATCCGCTGACAGCTTCGGCTCTGGGCAATATACCGGCTGAGGCGTCCTATACTGCGTTTTTGAAGACAAACGGGCTGCAGGGTAAAACTATAGGTGTCTTGAGAAGTTTCTTTGGAAACGAAGAGGCGCACGCGCCTGTGAACGGCGTCATGACTGAGGCTTTAAAGGTTCTGGAAGCGCAAGGCGCGCGGCTGGTCGAGCTGGAGATCGCGCTGGATTCCGGCAGGCTGGTTTCAGAAACCAGTGTTCACCTCTACGACCTGAAGCGGGATCTTGGGACTTATCTTGAAGGACTCGGCGACAAAACGCCGTATCATTCCCTTGAGGCGCTTTTAGAAAGCGGTCTGTATGATCCGGGCATAGAAGAGAATTTGAAAACTGCGGTGACGCTGTCAACCGAGAGCGAAGATTACCGGATCCGGATGGAACTGCGGCAGCGACTTCAGGATCAGGTGTTGGTACTCATGGAGCAGCACGGCCTCGACCTGATGGTCTTCCCGCATCAGAAGCGCCTGGTAGTGCCCGTGGGCGGCTCACAGGTGGATCGAAACGGAGTCCTCGGCGCTGTGACAGGCTTCCCTTCTGTCGTTGTGCCTGCCGGCTTCTCCGAGCCTACAGCCACGGCACCTATCGGCGTTCCGGTAGGCATGGAGCTATTTGCCCGGCCATGGTGTGAACCCGTCCTGATTGAGGCAGCCTACGGATTTGAACGCGCGACGATGGTTAGAAAACCACCGGTATTGTAAAATTGTAAGACCAGCTAAGGAAAGTCAATTCTTTTCTTTAAGAAAGATAAAAAAATTGAGTTTAAAAAATGGGTACAACAAACTAAGCCATTGAAAAGTACGAACAATGGCTATTTTTCAATTCCATTG
>Ga0302240_1000082_pt1 | contig 113578 bp, 104 predicted proteins | sample AAG_UR_His_MG_FD_193538 | JGI IMG/M metagenome (GOLD analysis project Ga0302240, IMG submission 193538) | Enriched activated sludge microbial communities from anaerobic digester in WTTP, New Holstein, Wisconsin, United States - AAG_UR_His | ecosystem: Engineered > Bioreactor > Anaerobic >... | reverse complement strand
CCTTCTGGTGTTAAAAGAGGTCGGGATCGGCATATATATCGGCTTTCTCGTCTCGGTGATCGTGGCGGCCTTCCAGCTCTCCGGTGAATTCTTCGCGGTGCAGATAGGTTTCGGGATCAACGAGGTATTCGACCCCCTGGCCCAGGTCTCCATACCGCTGGTGGGACAGCTAAAGAACCTGATAGGTATGCTCGTATTCCTCGCCATCGGCGGGCATCATTTTCTGGTGAGGGCCGTGTACAAGTCGTTCGAGCTCGCGCCGCTCCTATCCCTCGGGAAGGGGACGACGGGCCCTCTGATGAAACACGTGGCATACGTGTTCAGCGGCATGTTCGTGGTTGCGCTTAAAATATCCATCCCGGTGGTGGCGACAATTTTTCTGGTGTCGGTAAGCATGGGTGTGCTCTCCAAGGCCGCGCCGCAGATGAACATCATGATGCTCGGCTTTCCGTTGAAGATAATGGTGGCCTTCGGGGTGATGCTTGCCATCGCCCCGCTCGTCGTAAGGGTGATGTCGGTGTCGCTGGACCGGACGTTCAGGTTTATATACAAGGTGCTTGTGTACTGGCCCGCGTGAGCTTCGCCGTGGGAAGCCGTATCGATTTCGTGTCGTGGTGTGAAAATAGGGGTTTGATGACCGAAGAAACGAACATAGGCGTTCTGTACGCGCCCGAACCGTTCCTGTATCCGGCCGGCTTCCGATTCGACCTGCAGCGCTTCGCAGCCGAGGACGAGGGTCGGACCGAGGAGCCAACCGAAAAAAAGCTCCGGGAGGCGCGCGAAAAGGGCCAGGTGGCCAAGACCCAGGAGCTGCCCCAGGCGGTCGTGGTCATATTCGGTTTTCTCATCATCTTCTTCTTCGCCTCATGGATATACGATTCGATCGCGGCCATGACCAGGCATTACATGTCGTCGTTCTCGCGCTTCTCTCTCACCGAACGGAGCGCGCTGATCGAGCTTTATAAAGTGTCGATGGAATCGGCAAAGATACTCCTGCCGCTTTTTATCGGGGTAAGCATCGCCGCCTTTCTCGGAGACGTGGTGCAGGTCGGCTTTCAGGTGTCGACACATCCATTGAAATTCGACCCGTCCAAGATCAAGTTCGACCCGGCCACCATGATGCGCAAGGTGTTTTTCTCAAAACAGGTGGCGATGAATCTGTTCAAGTCGATGTTCAAGGTGATTGTAATAGGGTTTGTGGCCTATCTCATCATAGCGAGCGATTACGACGAGATACTCAAAACGCCTGATGTATCTATCGCCATGGCCCTCAGGATTACCGGGACCATGGCCCTCAAGATCATACTTTGGGCCGCGGCGATCATCCTGGTCCTTTCGATTCCGGACTACATCTTTCAGAAACGCGAATTCATCGACTCCCTAAAGATGACGAAGCAGGAGCTAAAGGAGGAGATGAAGGAGACCGCCGGGGACCCGTACATTCGCGCGCGCCTTCGCGAGATGCAGCGCGAGAACGTTCTAAAGAACATGATCCGCGAGGTCCCCAAGGCGGATGTCGTGGTGACCAACCCTACGCACTTCGCGGTGGCGCTTAAGTACGACAACAACATCATGGATGCGCCCATGGTGATCGCAAAGGGGGTCGACAGCATGGCGCTTCGCATTCGCCAGGTCGCGCGCGACAACGATGTAATGCTGGTGGAGAACCGTCCCCTGGCGCAGGAGCTCTACCGGCGCCTCGAGGTTGGCGACGTTATTCCCGAGGACCTTTTTTACGCGGTAACAATGATATACGCCGAACTGTACCGCAAGCGCGGCGTTCGGCGGGCCATGTAAGCGGACGAGGTGGGGTTGATGGCGGCGGAAACACGAGGATCACTTTTAGGCGACAACCTGGGGTGGATGCAGAAAACCGACATCCTTTTGGGCATAGGGGTCATAGCCGTGGTCTCCATGCTCATCATTCCAATGCCCACCTTCCTTCTGGATTTTCTTCTTTCCGTAAGCATCATGCTCGGTATTCTCACGCTGCTTGTGGTGATGCTCGTGCCGCGCTCGTTCGATTTTTCCGTGTTCCCGTCGTTGCTTCTGGTTACCACGGTTTTCAGGCTCGCGCTTAACGTCTCGTCCACACGCCTCATCCTGCTTCAGGGCGCGGGGTTCGAGGGGAAGATCATCCGGACCTTCGGCGAGTTCGTCGTCGGGGGGAATTACGTGGTCGGTATGCTGATCTTCATCATCCTCACCGCGGTGCAGTTTATCGTCATCACCAAGGGCGCGACGCGGACAGCCGAGGTCGCCGCAAGATTCACTCTCGACGCGATGCCGGGCAAACAGCTCAGCATCGATTCCGACGTTTCCAACGGCATCATTACCGAGGACGAGGCGCGCAAGCGGCGCGTCGAGATACGCCGCGAGGCCGATTTCTACGGCGCCATGGACGGAGCCTCGAAATTCGTACAGGGGGACGTAAAGGTCGGCATCATCATCATCATCATCAATATCATCGGCGGATTCATCATCGGCATGGTAATGCGAGGGGAGCCCTTCGAGGTGGCGCTTCGAACCTACACTCTGCTTTCCATCGGCGACGGCCTGGTCGCGCAGATACCATCGCTCCTCATCACCACGGCCACCGGTATCATCGTCACACGCGCCGTTTCCGACGAGAACTTAGGCGACGATCTTGCAAACCAGCTTGGGCAACAGCCACGGGCGCTAATGATCACCGCGGGTGCGCTCGGTCTCTCGGCATTGATCCCCGGTTTTCCAAAGCTTTCGGTCCTCCTGCTGGCCGCCGGGCTCGGCGCCCTTGGCTATATGCTCAACCAGACCCGTGAGGAACGCTCGGAGAAGGCCAGGGTGGAGGAGAAGCAGGCGGCGTTGAAGGAGCACAAACCCGAGTCGGTGATCTCGCTGATCCAGGTCGACCCGCTGGAGGTGGAGATCGGCTACAGCCTTATTCCGCTGGTGGACCCGGAACAGGGAGGGACGCTGCTCGACCGAATCACCAACATCCGGCGCCGAAGCGCGCTCGAGATGGGGCTCATCGTTCCGCCAGTCCGGATTCGCGACAACATGGAGCTCGAATCGAATTCCTACTCCATTTTAATCAAGGGCGTCGAGGTAGGCGGCGGCATGCTTCAGGTGGGCAGGCTCATGGCGATGGATTCCGGCGAGGTGGTCGAAAAAATCGAGGGGACCGAATTCACCGAGCCGGTATTCAACCTTAAGGCCATATGGATCGATCCGGAGGCCCGCGGGACCGCCGAGCAGCGCGGCTATACGGTGGTCGATTGTCCCACCATCATCGCCACGCACCTGACCGAAATCATCAAGCGCCATGCCGACGAGATTCTCGGCCGTCAGGAGGTCCAGCAGCTCGTCGATAACATTAAGAACGATTACCCGGCGGTCATAAACGAGCTGATCTCCGAGAGGAAGATGTCGCTTGGCGACATCCAGAAGGTGCTCCAGAACCTTCTGCGCGAGCGCGTATCGATCCGCAACATGGTCACCATCCTGGAAACGCTCGCCAGCTATGCCGAGTTCAGCAAGGATACGGGGCTCCTGACCGAATACGTGCGCGTGGCGCTCTCCCGCCAGATCTGCCGCGAATACGCCGACAGGACGAACACGATGTCGGTCATTACGGTCGACCCGGAGATCGAAAACGTGCTCAGGTCCTCCATCCACGATGACCCTGTCGAGGGGAAGGTGGTCGGCCTCGATCCCGACACCCATGCGGGCATAATGAAATCATTTACCGATTCATACATGAGGGCCCGAAACGCCGGCCATACACCCGTGTTTCTGGTGTCGCCGCATATACGAAGCGTCACGTTCAGCCTGCTCCAGCGGGAAGTGCCGGATCCGGTTGTGCTGTCGTATAACGAAATAGTCCCCAGCGTGAAGGTAAACGTCATTTCATCGGCGGCCCTTGCGGGCGTGGCCTGATGAGCGAGAAAGGATAGAAGGAGAGGTGCTATGAGGTATGTGAAGATAAAGGCCAAGACCTATAACGAGGCCATGATGAAACTTAAAATGGAGCACGGGGACGACGCCATCCCGATCAGCCACAAGTACGTAAAAGAGGGCGGACTTTTCAACTCGAAGCTTCTGGCCAGGGAACTGGTCGAGCTTACGGCCGCCATACCCGAGCGCAAATCGGGCCCCAGACAGAAGGCCCCCGCAAAGAGCACCATCGACTTTACGGTGGGAGACAACTCCATTCTAAAAAAGGGGGTGCGAATGAATTCCGGGCCCGCGTCCGGGGATTTGTCCGCCGAGGCCCCGGTGCCCGCCGCACATCCGGCGGAGCGTTTCGAAAAGGCGCTTGCGGCGGCGCGCGAGGCGCCCGAGCCGCCGGGACCCGCGCCCCGTAGCGAAATCGTGGAGGCGGACAGGGGCGAGCTCACCTCGCTTAGAAAGCTCGAAAAGGAGTTCCACGAGCTGAAGGAGTCGCTTAACAGAATGATGGATGCGAAGGGCGACGGCCCAATGGCCAGGCCGGCAGCCTCGTGCGGGGACGAGGCGCTTCTTGAGCCTTTCGTGGAGATTCTCGAGAACAACGATTTCGGAAGGGAGGAGTCCAGAAATATCATAGAGGAGGTACGAAACTCCGTGAGCAGGGACGACCTCAACGACCGCTCCAAGATAGAGAAAACTCTGCGGGAACTTTTAAAAAGCAGGATAGTTACCAGCGGGCCGTTCAAAAAGGGAAGCCGGAAAAAGGTGTTGATGTTCATCGGCCCGACGGGTGTAGGGAAGACCACGACGATGGCGAAGCTGGGCGCGATATTCGCGCTGCGGGAGGGCTGCAGGGTGTCCTTCGTGACCATAGACAACTACCGTATCGCGGCCACCGAGCAGCTTAAAAAGTACGCCGAAATAATGAAGATACCGGTGCACGTGGTGAACGACCAGAAGGCCTTCCGGGAGGTGATAGACCGCGAGAAGGCGGAGATCATTATGGTGGACACCTCCGGGCGCAGCCACAGGAACGATATGAAGATCTCGGAGATTAAAAACTACGCCGATACGATAGATTGTGACTTTGAAAAGATACTTTGTGTGAGCGCGAATACGAAAAAACACGACCTGGCGAGCGTCTTTAAATCGTTTGACAGGATGAATTTTACAAGTGTAATAGTGACCAAGGTCGACGAGACCACCTTCATCGGGAACGTTCTGGACCTGGCCGACAAATACAAAAAACCGATCGCGTACTATACAAGCGGCCAGGAGGTCCCCAACGATATCGACATTGCGGACCCTGAAAAGCTCGTGAACATGATGATCGGCAGCACACACCAGTAAAGGGGGGGACCGTGGATCAGGCTACCAATTTACGCCGGCTGGTTCTTGAAAGCGATGGTGTTCGCAGAACGAGGACCATCGCCATCGCGAGCGGCAAGGGGGGCGTCGGCAAGACAAGTTTTGCCGTTTCCCTCGCCATTGCGCTCGCGCGGGACGGTTCCAGGGTGACGCTTCTCGACGCCGACCTGGGCCTGGCCAATGTCAACGTCATCCTTGGAATAATACCGAAATACAACCTTTATCACGTGATAAAGGGTAAAAAGAAGCTCAAGGACATTGTCATCGAAGTGCCCGAGGGTTTCAAGATCATCGCCGGGGCCTCGGGCTTCCATCAGCTGGCCAATCTCGAAGCGAAGCAGAGGCAGGATTTTATCGAGGCGGTCTCGGATCTGGGCGAGGACGATTATATGATTGTCGATACAGGAGCGGGTATCTCGCAGAACGTGCTGAGTTTCGCGGGCGCGGCCGACGAGGTGATCGTCGTAACCACGCCGGAACCGACAGCCATCACCGACGCCTACGGCATCATCAAGTCGATAGCATCCCAGGCGCCGGACAAGCCGGTGAGGCTGGTGGTAAACCGGGTCCAGACCGTGTCGGAGGGCAGGAAGGTCGCGGAAAGGGTCATTAATATCGCGGGGCAATTTCTAAACATCAAGGTGGAGAACCTCGGGTTTATCTTCGAAGACATGTATGTGTCGAAATCGATACGTAACCAGAAGCCATTTATAGTGACCTATCCCAAGTCGAGGGCTTCGAGTTGCGTATTCATCATCGCCGACAGGATCGCAAACCGGGAGATCGGCGAGACGAAGGGCAGCGGGATAAGCGGTTTCTTCAAGCAGCTTTTCAAACAGGAGCCGCATGAGCCCGAGTAGCCAAAAAGAGCTTGATTTGCTTTTGGTGCGTCTGTTTACTATTTATAAAGGCGTATAATCGCTGATCGATGATGAACATGGACGACATAGGGCTTGAATACCGGTCGGCTGCCGTTTTGGGCCTTGCCGCCCTGGTGCTTTCGACCGTAGCCGGCGCCGCGGCCGGAAACGGCGCGGGACATGTGATCTGGCGATCCCTGGTGTTGATGATCGTCTTCGCCGCCCTGGGCTACCTTGCGGTCTATGTAATCCGGAAATACGTTCCCGAGGTATTCGAGGCGCTGGCCTCCGCTCCCGGCGCCGTGAGCGAAGAGGGCCTCAAGGTGCTTCCGGTGGAGGAAGGAGCCGCGCCGAAGGAGCCGGCCGGGCCGGTTGAAGCGCGGCCCGAGGGCGACATTCCCCCGGAAGAGCCGGGCCCGGCGCCGACAGCTTCGCGCAAAGAAGGCTTCGTTCCATTCAAGGAGGATGATTTTACGGCGTACAGCTCGGCCAGGCCGGAAGAGGGCAAGCTCGGAAAGCATTTTTTCGAACAGAAAAACATACGTTACGAGCCGAAGATAATGGCCGAGGCGATACGAACCATGATTGCGCGGGATAAGGAGTAAAAAATCCGGTTAAAGGACTTTGTATGAACACAAAGAAAATAAAGGAACTGGACGCGATCAACGAAGATGACCTCTGGAAGCAGTTCGCGAAGACCAGGGGCCAGGATCTTCGGGACTACTTCGTTATTAAATACGCGCCGCTGGTCAAATACGTCGCGGGCAAGATTTCCATGGGAATGCCCCAGAGCATAGAGTTCGACGACCTCGTGTCGTACGGAATATTCGGCCTTATCGACGCGATAAACAAATTCGATCCCAACAGGGGCATTAAATTCAAGACTTACGCGATGACACGAGTCCGAGGCGCCATTTTCGACGAGCTTCGCTCCATCGACTGGATTCCGCGCTCCATACGACAGAAGGCCAAGCAGATAGAGCAGGCGATCTCGGACCTCGAGAACAAGCTCGGGAGGACGGTGGAGGATGAGGAAATAGCCCAGGAACTGGGAATCAGCATGGACGAATTCCAGTCCCTGCTCAACAAGCTGTCCGGCACCTCGATGCTCTCACTCAACGACATCTGGTACCTGGGCGACGACAGCGACGAGCTCTCGATTCTGGAGACGCTCGAGGCCCCCGAGAACATGAATCCGGACGTGCTGATTGAAAAGGAAGAGATACGGGATTATATTATCGATGCGATCAAGAAGCTCCCCGAGAAGGAGAAGAAGGTGATAGTGCTCTATTATTATGAGGACCTCACATTGAAGGAGATCGGCGATGTTCTGGATGTAACCGAGAGCCGCGTCTCCCAGCTTCATACCAAGGCGATAATGCGTCTGCGCGGGCGGCTCGGTCGGATAAAGTCAAATATCATCGGTTGAGGGCTGATGGGCAGGCTGAAGGAACTTTTGCGGGGTATCGAAGACGAGGACGAATCCACGGGCGAAGAGGTCGAGGTGCTGGCGGATTCGGTGCGTCAGGCGCTGGAGCTCGCCTCCGGGGCCCTGAAGACCGATGTCTCCGCGCTGGATTACGACATCCTCCAGAAGGGGACCAGCGGCTTTCTCGGCATGGGGCGCCAGCCCTACCGTGTCCTCGTGCGGGCCTCGAAGACCCAAGACGCCTACAGCGATGTCGATGAGATCGAGCGCAAGCTGTCAAAAGTATCCTCCTCGGACCTGTCCATCCGCGATGTGGTGAAGTACGCCGACGGCTCTTTCAAGATTCGTGTTACGAAAACGGGGGTATTCCTGACCGTAAATCCGCCGACAGGCGGTGGACAGCCTGTAAGCCTGAACGACGTAAACAACAGGCTGTTTACCATGCGCATTGGCAACGCGGACATGAAGAAGGTGGAGAAGGAGGTGGCCAGGCCCTCGGGCAAGCGCGCCAAGATCGGGGAGTGGACGCCGAACCCCGAATACGACGGCAGCATGACCGTAGAGGTCTCGGAGGACGAGATGAAGGTTTTCGCCCACTTCGTCCCGCCGCGTTTCTTCGGCCGCCACATGGAGGTCGAGGACGTGGTCGATTCGTTCAAGCGCGCCGGCGTGGTGGTCGGCATAAACGAACAGAGAATTGCCGAATATCTCGAAAAGATGGAATATGCGCAACCGCTTCTTGCGGCCGAGGGGCAGCCGCCGCGGCACGGCAGGGACTCTTCGGTCGATTACAAGGTTAAAATCGACAGGTCGAGCATCAACCTTTCGGAGGACGAGAGGGGCCAGGTGGATTTCAAGAACCTGGACATTCTGGAGAACGTGGTCGTAGGGCAGGTGCTCGCGGTAAAGATACCGGCGCAGGACGGCATCCCCGGGCGCACAGTAACCAACAGGGTGTTGCCCGCCCGCTCGGGCAAGGACATCCCCATGCGTCATGGAAAGGGAACGATCCTCTCCGAAGACGGCATGGAGCTCACCGCCGAGATCAACGGTCAGGTCGTTTTCCAGGCCGGCAAGATCGTGGTGGAGCCGGTGTTCTTCGTGAAGGGCGATGTTTCGTTCGAAACCGGAAATATAGTGTTTCTGGGTTCGGTAGTGGTCGGCGGAAGCGTGCAGGACAATTTTATCGTAAAGGCGGCCGGCAATATAGAGGTCAAGGGATCGGTCCAAAAGGCGTTTCTGGAGGCCGAGGGCGACGTCATAGTTCGCCAGGGCATCATGGGGCGCGAGGAGGCGAAGATAGAGTCGACGGGCGGTTCCATCTACGCGAACTTCGTGCAATCCGCCAACTGCTACGCCGAAAAGGATGTCATCGTTTCGGAGGGCATTCTGCACTCGAAGGTCGACGCGGGCAACCGCATACTCTGTCACGGGAGGCGCGCGCGCATAGTGGGCGGCTTGATACGGGCCGGCGAGGAGGTAAACGCGCGCGTTATCGGCTCCGATTCGTTTACGCGGACCGAGGTCCGTGTGGGCATCAACCCCAAGGTCCTGCAACAGGCCACCGATCTCGAAACGCTCAAGCGGCAGGGGGAGGAGGAACTCGACAAGATCCGTAAGGACGTCACGACGCTGACGACCCTGAAGACCGGCTCCGGCGGGCGCCTGCCGCAGGAGAAGGAGGAACTCCTCCAGAAGCTCACCCAGCAGAAACAGAAGCTCGAGACCCGTTTCGCCGAGGTGAGCCTCGAGCTGGAGGAGTTAAAGGCCTATCTGGGCATGCTCGAACAGAGGGGAAAGGTCTGTGCGGAACAGACGGTGTTTCCCGGAGTGGAGATATATATTAAAGACCGCCGCTATCCGGTAAAGGACCCGTACAACTACATCAAGTTCACGCTGGAGGGCGGCGAGATTAGACTTTCCGAATACGAAAAGCCCGACATGGGCGAGGGAGTGGGGAAGATGGCAATGCTCAGACGCAGGAGGTAAAAACAACGCGTACAGGATAAGGCCATGTCGATAAAACCGATTGACATGCAGACTAACATCGCCCAGATGCACGAGGTGGCGCGCAACGCGCAGGTGAAGTCGGAAGCCGTTGTGGAGCAGCAGCACGTTCTGGACAAGGAATCGCTCGAAAGATCCAGGCTTGCCAATGCGCGGCTCGAGGAGAATAAGAAGGCCGAGAAGAACGCCATCATGCCCGAGGAGAAGAGGCACTCCCGCAGTGGGACCTACGGTGGACGCGAGGAGGGGGGCGGTGAAAGGGAAGAGGAGAATCCGCCTCCGACGGATGAGAAGATAGGTCGCTTTATAGACGTCAAGAAATAAACGCGGTGTCCCGAGGGCGCCTTGATGAAGGGGAGTCTATGCAGTTTTTATTCCTTTTGATGGTCAACGTCATCCTGTGGGTCGTTTTTTACCTCGTCATCAGCCTCAAGCTCGAACGCTCGGCCTCGGAGTTCCGCGAAAAAAGAATGCGGCGAGAGATGGACGCCATCATAAAGGAGTTCAACGAGACGGCCGAAAGAAACATCACACTCCTCGAAAACCGCATTACCGCCATGAAACGCCTCATGCGGCAGGGGGGCGTGATAAAAAACCTGGATTTGAACGTTGGCGACGCGACATCTTCCCCAACAATGGCGGACGCCCCCGGGGACGTCCCCGCAGAACCGGCGCCCGCTTCACAGGCCGGGCGTATCGATCCGGAGGGACTAAGCCCGCGAGGGGATCTGGCGAGGCTGTCGCACGGCGTGGCCGGCATATTGCGAGCGATTGTCGGCAAAAGTGCGCTGTTCCTTCTGGAAAGGGTTGCCGGGAAGGATGAGGCAGCTATAACCGGCCGCGATGAATCGAAGGCGAATAAGGCGCGAACCCACGATGGAACGGACGCGCCGGCCCCCGGTTCCATACAAAAAGACCTGTCGGAATTAGCGGCCGTCGCGGCGCGGGAGCCACAGCAACGAAGCGGCCGGTTCGACGAGGCCGATATTTCCGGCCTGTTTGACGGAACGGAGGACAAATACGCTCTCATATCCGACCTCCATGGGAAGGGATGTCCGGTGGAGCTCATTTCACGCTGTTCGGGCATCCCCGCGGGGGAAATACGGCTCGTGCTCAATCTGCGCTCAAAGCAATGACCGGAGCCAAATTTCCGGAAAAATTTTTCTCGCCGGTGGTCTGTCCGCCGGCAATTGTCGTTGACGCTCTCTTTACCGATTGTAAAAGGGGATGCCATGATCGACTTTGGAAACATCAAGCGCCTGAACGAGGAAGAGTTCCATCGTTTCGCCAAATTGATCTACGCCGAGAGCGGAATATTTCTCAAAGATACGAAAATAACCCTGCTTTCGAACCGTCTGAGAAAACGCCTCCAGGCTCTGAGCCTGGACTCATTTACGGAATACTACGATTACATCCAGCGTCTTCCCGAAAAGGCCAAGGAGCTCGAACAACTGATCGACGTGGTGTCCACCAACGAGACCTATTTTTTTCGCAACGAGCGGCAATTTGACGCGCTCGTGCAGCACTGCCTTCCCGACATTGCGAAAAAAAAGACGAACAGAAAGCTGAGGATTTGGAGCGCAGGCTGCTCGACCGGAGAGGAACCTTATACGATCGCCATCTGCCTCCTCGAGAGCGCCCACCTGTTCCAGGGCTGGGAGATCGAGATCATCGCCACCGATATCGCCCCCTCGGTGCTGGATTTCGCGCGCAAGGGGGAGTACTCCGGCAGACGGATCGAAAAGGTCGCCCCGGCAATCCTGGAAAAATATTTTGTACAGGACCGCCAATACCCGGAGCTGTTCGCCATAAAGGAGCGGGCCCGAAAACTGGTCACCTTCCATTATCTCAATCTCTTCAAAAACCCGTACCCCAGGGATCTGGACATCATATTCTGCCGGAACGTGATGATCTATTTCGATCGCGAATACCAGCGCCGGCTTGTGGCGGGATTCGCGGGGTCCATATTGAAAAGCGGATATCTGTTCATCGGGCATTCGGAGACTCTCCATTCCATTTCCGAGGATTTCGTATATGTAAAGCTTCTGGATTCCCCGGTGTACGTTCCCAAGGAGCGCGCAAATGAATTTTAAACTGATAAATGTCGGCATAGCCGACATCGGCCTGGCGGAGAGCCCGGATATTCTTCGGACCATCCTGGGCTCGTGTGTCGGCATATGCCTCTATGACCCGGGCGCGTTGCTTGCGGGGCTTTCGCACATCATGTTGCCGACGAAAAACGATCGCAACTCGAACGATAGAAAGTACGCGGATTCGGCACTCCCTCTTATGGTGGAGGAGATGTCCAAAATGGGGGCTCGCAAGGCGCGCATGGTCGCCAAGATAGTGGGCGGGGCCACCATGTTCAAGATGGCCGAAAACAGTATGATGGGCGAGATAGGCAGGAATAACGTGAAAAAGGTGCGCGAGGTCCTCGACGGGCTGGGCATACGAATAATAGCGGAGGATGTAGGCGGCGACTATGGTCGAACCATAGATTTTTATGCCGAGGACGGCCGCCTGAAGGTCAAGTCGATCGGCAGGCAGGAGAAAATGCTGTGAGGGACACATGGAAAGCATGACCGGATACGCGGTGGTGGAAAAGTCCACCGAACAGTTCTCCTTCTCGGTCGAGATAAAATCCGTAAACTCCAAATACATCGAGACATATATCAACCTTCCGCGCATGATGAAGGACCACGAATACGAGATCGAGCTGATGCTTAAAAAGCGCTACTCCAGGGGCAAGATCGAGCTCAGCATAGACATCCACGACTGGCTGGAATCGCGGCCGTTCATGATCAACAGGGAGCTCCTTCGTAAATATTACCGGGAGGTCGGTGCGCTTGTCAGGGAGCTGGGCGCGAGCGAGCGCTTTTCCATCGACGCACTCCTGCCGCTAGAGGGAGTGGTGCAGAAAGAGCGCTCGACGCTTTCAGAAAAATCGCGCGCCGATATATTCGCTGGTATTGAGCAGGCGATGGACAGGCATATCAGGATGCGCCTGCGCGAAGGCGCCGCCACCGGGAAGGACCTGCTCAAATCGCTTGCGTCGATAGCACGAGCCCTTTCCAAAATCGAAAAACTGTCCCGGGGCGTCTCGCGGGCGATGTACGAAAAGCTACGGGCGGCCCTCGAACAGATCATGAAGGAGCGCCCGGAGGATACGCGCCTTTACACGGAAGCGGCGATTCTGGCCGACAGGCAGGACATCAACGAGGAGATCCAGCGCTTGCGGGATCATATCGAAAAATTCAAACATCTCGCCTCTGCCGACGGTCAGACCGGAAAACAGCTCGATTTTCTGGCGCAGGAGATGTTCCGCGAGATCAACACTATCTCCTCGAAATCCGCAAGTTCACAGATTGCCCACCTGGTCGTTGAGATAAAAAATTCTATAGATAAAATCCGCGAGCAGTGCAGGAACATAGCATGAAAACGAATCTCATCAACATCGGTTTCGGAAACGCCGTTGTCGCCGAAAGGGTGATAGCGGTCATTACGCCGCAGTCGGCCTCCGGGAAGAGGATCCGCGAGGAGGCCAGGGAGAACAGCCTGCTTATAGACGCGACTCACGGCAGGAAGACCAGGGCGATCATCGTTATGGACTCGAACCATGTGGTGCTGTCGGCAATGCAGCCCGAAACACTTGCAGGAAGACTGACCAGCAATGCCGGCTGAGAGATTTTCCATAGTGGTATCGGCGCCGTCGGGGGCCGGTAAAACCACAATCATTAAAACTCTTCTATCGAGGGACGATCGCTTCGAGTTTTCGGTTTCCACGACCACTCGATCTCCTAGGAGGAACGAGCAATCCGCCAGGAGCTATTATTTCGTGGAGGTTGATGAGTTCCATGAAATGGTGCGCAGGGGTGAATTTATTGAGTGGGCCGAGGTGCACCGGAACTATTACGGAACCACCAAAAAAGAGGTTGACAGGATTAAATCCACCGGAAAAATCCCCATATTCGACGTCGATGTGCAGGGCGCCCGACAGCTTAAAGGCAGGATCGACGACGCCGTCTTTATCTTCATCGTGCCACCTTCCGTGGAATCGTTGCGGGAACGGCTGGTGAAACGAGATACCGAATCCACCGAGCAGATCGAATTGCGTCTGGCCAACGCCATAAAAGAGTTGAAGGATTATGTATTGTACGATTATGTAATTATCAACGATTCGATCGACTCGTCGGTCGAGAGCATGAGGAATATTGTCGGCGCCGAGTCGTGCAGGATGCACAGAGTGCAATCGAGACTTTAACTATCCGGAGGAACGGAGAGTGATAATTCCGCTTAATAAACTGATCGCCCTGAACGAAAACCGTTATATCTTCACCAGGGCCGCCATGAAATACGTGGATAAAACCGGTAACATCGAGGGATACCCGGAAACAGACCATAACTGGAAGGTGGTTCCCAATATCCTCAGGATGGTTTTCGACGGCAAACTCAAGTATGATGTCAGGGAAGGACGGGATCTGGAAGAATAATGCCGCGCATTTCCCCCGTTTCATGGTAGATTCCACGGCCATTTTATAAGCGAGGTTTCCGCCCATTAAAGCTGTTGTGGTGGTGGGGCCAACGGCCTCAGGCAAGACCGACCTGGCCATGGGCCTTGCCGGTGATATCTTTGAAATCGTTTCCGCCGATTCGGTGCAGGTATACCGCCGTCTCGATATAGGCAGCGGAAAGCCCACGAAGGCACAGCGGGCCGCCGTTCGCCATCATCTGATCGATATAGTAGACCCCGACCGCCAATTCACCGCCGGCGATTTCTGCCGGGAGGCCACCGCCTCGGTAGAGGATATTCTCGGCAGGGGAAAGCTTCCACTCTTTGTGGGCGGCACGGGGCTCTACATAGATTCTCTGTTTGCCGGTCTTTCGGGCATTCCCCGGATCGACCCGGCCGTAAGCAGGGAGGTCCGGGAGGAACTTGACAGCAGGGGAACGGTGGAAATGTATGAGCGGCTGAGGCGGATCGATCCGGCGTTTGCGGCTCGAGTTCATCCGAACGACCGCCAGCGTATCGCGCGGGGCCTGGAGGTTTATCGGGGTACGGGAAGGCCGCTGAGCGGATATTTCGGTGAAAGGGCCGGGGCGGGCTTCGAGGAGACGGTGTTTATAGGGCTGTGCCCTCCGAGACCGATCCTTTACGAGCGCATCGAACGAAGGCTTGACAGGATGATGGAGGACGGCTTTCTCGAGGAGGTCCGGTCGCTTCGTGCTGACGGGTACGGTCCCGCATTGGGCCCGATGAAGTCGCTCGGCTATCGTGAGCTCAATCTGCACCTGGACGGCGAGTTGTCGCTGGACGAGGCGGTTCATTCCGCCAAACTCGAAACGAAACGCTACGCCAAGCGGCAGTTGACCTGGTTCAGGCGGAATGGAAGGATAACCTGGTTTGAGGATTTTCAGGTTGAAAAGATAGAAAAACTGCTGTATACTTTTACGATGCGCTGACAGTACCGGTCCGGCCGGAAGCGCGTGAAGAATTCGCCGATCGGGGCTATAAAAAGAGGGAAGGTGCAATGGGAAATCAGGCTAAAAATCTTCAGGACAGTTTTTTAAACGTCGCTCGAAAGGAGAAGGTGGATCTCACGATCTATCTAATGAATGGAGTTCCAATCAAGGGCAGGGTGCTGAGCTTTGACAATTTTACCATACTCGTCGAGGTGGATAAAAAGCACAATATGATTTACAAGCACGCCGTTTCCACGATCGTTCCGAGCAAGCCTCTGCAGTATCGCGAGGACGAGGTCTGACGGGCGCCCCGCCGAAAGCCATGAGGAGGTCCGGACGAAAAGCCTTTCTGATTCTTCTGCTGGCGGCCGCTCTATACGTTTTCCTGACTGCCGTTTTCTGGACAAGCCCGGAGGAATTTACGCTTGTACGCGACAGGGACGGCGGAGCCCGCACAGTCCTTGGCCCTGGCTTCGGTTTCGTGTGGCAGGGGCTTGTACCCGACCGCCTCGAAATCTCCCGCTATCCCAAAAGGGCGCCCGAGTTTATCGAGGCCCGTGTGGCCATTCCCCCGCTTGGAGACCTGGAGGGCGACCACTACGCCATCAAGGTCCCGCTGAGCGTGACATACGAGGTGGCGCCTGGCGCCCTATGGGTGGCGCGGGCATCCGAACAGCGTGAGGGACGCCCCGGGGCCTCCCGCATGAAGGAGCTGGCCGATAAGGCCTTTTCCGCGGCTCTGGGGCCCTATACCGAACAGGCGTACGACCGGTTCGGCATCATGCGCGACCGTGAAAAAATTACCGCCGCGGCATACGAGTTAATGAAGGGCCGGGCCGCGAGGGCCGGTCTTACGGTGGTGTCCATGGAGCTTTCGGGGCCGATGGTGCTCCCCGAACCTTTGGTATACCAGGAGGGGCTTGCCTTTCTGGCCGAACTGCGCGAGATCGAGCGCCGCAACCACAAGGAGTATCTGGCGCTTAAAAGCGAGCTCGAGAGGGAGAAAAAGCGCAAAAAGGAGTACCTCGAAAAGCTTTCTGATGTCTCCCGCCTGGTGAAGTCGAATCCGGACCTTTTAAAGTATATTTATATTGACAGATTGGGGGGCGACGTAAAAGTGATACTGGCGCCCGAAAAATCGGGCATGAACTTCGGGCTGTCGCTGGAAGATGAAAGGATCGCGGAAAAGAGGAAGGGCGAGATAGATAATCTCAGATAGGCCGTTCTTCCGGGAAGTCATATTCAACACAAGGAGATGCGTATGCCGTGCGGTAGAAAGAAGAAGAGGGCGAAGATCGCCAACCACAAAAGAAAAAAACGCCGCAGACAGAATCGTCACAAGAAGAAATAAGCGGGTTTCGAAAGAACGACCGAAAGCGAGGGAGATTGGTTTTAATCGAAAGCCAGTCTCCTTCGTTTATCGAACGGGGGTGTCGGCAGGCAATGAGAAACAGCCTCTCCCGAAAAAATGGCACTGGCGGGGAAGGGAAAAAGGCCTCCTGGAAGAGGAGGCCCTCCGAGATAAGGGGGTACCAGGCCGCCCTGTATACCACCACGGACTCCGGGGACTACCTTCGTGTCGATTTCAACCTGAAGGAACGCAAGATTCGCGTTTATATCGAGGACGCGGAGGAGGGAGGCAATCCCTACTACGCCATATTTACCGGAGAGCGCGTCAGCGCTCAACGGAATGTCACAACCGGCAGGGCCCATCAGGTCGTCGAGAAGCTCAAGCTTCGCGCTGACGCGCTTCGCACCATAAGCAACAAGGAGGTCCGTAAAATCGTGGTCGGGGCTCTGGCTCTCGACGAATCCGCCTCCGCCGAAAAAACCGAACGGCCCCAGACGCGCAGGGAATATCTCGACCGGACCAGAAAACGCTATTTCCGGCCCGAGGCCGTGCAGCCTGTCGATTCACCCCGGGGCCGCTCCATGGCCATGGGGCCATTGTTCCGCGGCCTGCTCGATTACTTCGCCGGCGCGCTCTTGGTCGCGGCCTCCTTCTTCTATTTCCACAGCTATATCACGGCGGGTGTCGCGGCCGCCTCCTTCGGGGTTCTCATAGGCCTCGTGGAGATTTTTCTGCGGGGCCGAGACCCATCAATAATGAAGCTTGTATTTTTTATGGGTTCCGGGGCCGCTCTCTATGTTTACGGATATTACTTTATATAGTTTCTCGCCGTGTCGTTTTTTATACTTGAATTGTCCGGGGCGTGGTCTATACTATATCGCGGTGCCGCGGTATCCACGGATAGCCTCTTCCTCCGGGGGGAATGCGGTGCTTCGGAGCGCGGCAACTGTGTTTATGCGGCCATGCGGTTCAGGGCAAGGAGAGCGGTAAGAGGGCAATTCCATGGAAAAAATCGATAAATCATCCTCCTCAATGCAGATAGTCTGTTTCAAGGTCGGGAAAGAGGAATACGGCATCGATATTCTGAGGGTCCAGGAGATATTGAAACTGCCGAAGATAACCCGCCTGCCGAAGTCGGCGGATTTTATAATGGGCGTGATGGATCTAAGGGGAAAGGTGATCCCCATCATCGACCTGAGCAGGCGTTTCCGCATAGAGAACGACGGCACCGGAGAAGGCAAGCGCGCCATTGTGGTCGCCATTAGGAACAAGCTTGTCGGCCTTGGGATAGATTCCGTGAGCCATGTGGTGAAGATCGAGGGCAAGGACATAGAACCGCCCCCTCCCATCGTGAAGGGGATTTCCGGCCGTTACATCGTCGGGATAGCGAAGCTTGCCGAAGGCTTCGTTATCGTGCTGGATATAGAACAGATACTGACCGCGGAGGAGCTTACCTCACTCCAGGCCTGATTTCCTGTAGTATTCCTCGAGCGCACGGGCCATTATGCGCCTGAGCGGTTCGCCCGATTCGCGCGCGACCCTGGCGCAGTCCTCGAACTCCGGCTGCGCCGTTACCTCCCCTCCGAGAAACCGGCCCCGTTTTACCCGTATCTCGCGTCCGTCGATGTGGACCGTAACGAATGAGCGTTCGAGCTTTTCCCGGCTCACTTCGCGGAGGCGAAGCCCAAGCGTGGTGGTTTCGGTATAGATGGCGCGCCTTACGGCTTCCAGGGCCGCTCTGGGAACGATGACGGTTAGAAGCGTTCCCGGGCGGCCTTTTTTCATGTTAACCGCCGAGAGGTAGGTATCGAGCGCGCCGTTACCGAGCAGAACATCGATGAGATGCGGATAAACCTGCGGATTCATGTCGTCGATGTTGCATTCGATCTGGAATACCTCCTCGGCCTCCGGACCTTCTTCGGAGCCGAACAGCATGATGCGCGTATAACTGGGGAAGGGGTGATTTCGAGTACCGAACCCGATTCCGGTTTTTCCGAGCACCGAAGCGCCAATCACAGGCCCCTGGACTCCGAGCGCTGTAAGTATCGCCGCGGCCGTCGGTGTGACGAGCTCGCCCTCGCGTCCGGTCAGACGGCACCTGTAGCCTTCGGTTAGCCGGACGACCGCGGGTACGGGCACCGGAAGCTCTCCGTGGCGCGACATGACCGTTCCGGTGCCGAAGAAAAAATCCCCGAAGCTTATGGCGTCCACGCCCAGGATGTCGATAGCCGCGCAGAAAGCCGCTACGTCGATGATGCTGTCGACGGCTCCCACCTCATGGAAGTGGACATCTTCCCGCGTGGAGCCGTGCACCGCCGCCTCGGCGTCCGCGAGCCGGGCGAACACCCTCATGGCGCGCTTAGCGGCGCTTGCGCGAAATCCGCCTCCTATAATAAGGGCCTCGATATCGCGGTAGTGCCGCTCTCCACCGGTTTCCGTGCAGCGGACGTTGGCTGCGGTCCCCGAGAGGTGGTATTTTTTGATTTTTAAGGGGGAGATGCTCCATCCCTCCAGCGGGAGGCCGGAGAGCTCCTTCGTGAGAACGCCCGGGTCCAGTCCCAGGTCGAACAGGGCCCCAAGCAGCATATCGCCCGAGGCCCCGAACTGAAGGTCGATGGCCAGGGTGCGGCTCATGGCGTTACGGTTAACCTGCCAAGAGTGGCGAGAATTTTAAACGCCAGGAAGGCCGCGCCGAAACCGTTGTCGATGTTCATCACGGCCACTCCGGGCACACAGGAGTTAAGCATCCCCAGAAGGGGCGTGAGTCCGGCGAAAGCCGCGCCGTATCCCGTGGACGCCGGCACGGCGATAACGGGAGCGCTGGTCATTCCGGCGATGACCGAGGCAAGCGCCCCTTCCATTCCGGCCACGACGATAATGACCGAGGCCTCCAGTATCACGTCGCGATGATGCATTACACGATGCATGCCGGCAACCCCGATGTCGTTTAGCATGGCGATGTCGAGGCCGAGCATGCGCCCGGTCTCGAAGGATTCGGACGCCACAGGGATATCGGCGGTTCCGGCCGTGGCAACGAGCACCCCTCCCCTGACCGGCGGCGGAGGGCTCTTTACCAGGCTGATGGTCCGCGCCTCATCGCTATAGCGTGCTTCGGGTATAAGTTCCCTCACGGCTTCGAAGGCCGCGTAGTCCGCGCGGGTGGCAAGCAGGTTCGAGCCGCGGTGTACGATCGCCCTTGCTATCGCCGCGATCTGCGCGGGCGTCTTGCCCTGGCAGAAGATGACCTCGGGAAACCCCCAGCGGAGCTCGCGATGGTGGTCGATCATGGCGAAGGTGAGGTCCTCGAACGGGAGTTTTCTGAGGTAGGCGAGAGCCTCGTCCCCGGAGATCGAGCCGTTCTTGTAGTCTTCGAGAAGTTTTCTTAAGGGTTCGTCGGCCATGCTGTCAGTACGCGGCGATCAGGATGGTTTCGAATTCGTCGCGGTTAAGGGGCCGCGGCGCGTTTTCGATGAATGGGTAGCCAATGGCGATCTCGGCGATCCGGGAAAATTCGGCCTTTGGTATTTCGAACTGGGAAAGGCGCTGGGGGATGTCCAGATCGATCTCGAGCTTGCGAACGCCCTCCACGGCCTTGATGGCCGCCTCGATGACGGTGATCTCCCGGACGTCCTCGTCCATCACCTTAGACATCTGTACGTACTTGCCGGGCGTCGCGGTGAGGTTATATTCCATTATGTGCGGCAGGAACACCCCCATGCACCGTTGCACCGATATGTTGGAGCGCGAGGAAAGCGCGAGCGAGAGCGCGAGCGACAGCGAGAGCCTGGAGACCGAAAAGGCGATGCCGGTCATGATCGAAGCGTATGAGAGATGGCCCCTGGAGGTAATATTCTGAGAATCACGATACGCGGTCGGAAGGTTTTTGAATATGAGATCGATGGATTTGAGGGCATAGGTGTTCACCATGCTGTTGGTGCTCTTAGATATCACCGCCTCGGTGGCTATTGCAAGCGTAGCGGAGTTTACCTGCGCGGTGACCTCCTCGGAGATTAACGCACTTACCCTGGGATCGACGATTGTGGCCCTGGGGAAAAGGTAGCGGTGATTGTAGACCTTTCGTATCTCCTCGCGAATGTCGGTGAGGAAGAACATGGGGAGTATCTCGAAGCCGAAGGATGGAAAGGCCGGTATGGTGACCAGCGCGATCGGCGCCTGTATCGAGGGGTTCTCGAAAAGGTCCTCGCAGAACAGATAGTTGCCCGCGAGGACGGCGACGGCCTTTGCGGTATTGAGCGAATCTGTCCCGCCGAACCCCGCGATGACGTCGCAGTGGGTCTTTCGCGCATAGCTCGCGGCCGTGTCTATATCCTCCGTGTTCGGCGAGTCGGGCATCTCGTCATAAATTATCAATCCGAGGTTTGAGGCCGCGGCGCTTTTGGCCATCTTCTCGATGGTGTCGTGAAAGAGATCGAGGTCGCCTGTCGTGGTGATGAGAAGAATGCGCGAGCCGATAGTCTTGAGTATCGGCCCGATCGATGCTATTATGTCCTGCCGGATGAATATCTCGGTCGGAACGTAGAATTCGGAACTCAGGCTAGCTGTCGCGCTGGTGGGCATTTCCGTAGATATAAAAAAAGCGGATGTCAGTCGCCTCCGCTTTTTCCCTCCGTATCGATCGGATTTGAGTCGACGGGTCTATTTTCGAAGCAGGTTCCTCGCGATTTTATCGGCGACCATGGATAATATCTTATCGTCCTCGAACTTGTCATAGGTTCCGTTGAGGATCTGCTCCTTGATCTCGCGCACCCTGTCCGCGCGGATGTCCGGCGCTTCGTTGACGATCTGGGTGTAGCGGCCTATTTCGGCGGCCTTCTTGCCCTCGGTGGATATCTGGACGGAGTCGTTCCGCGGAGAATCCTTGGTTCGTGATACCGATTTCGTACCCTTGGGCTCGACGATGTTGTTAATATGTCCTATTTTGTCAATAACCATGATCGATGTCCTTTACGGTATTCTGTTACTAATATCGGTATATTCGGTCCAATCTTTAACATATTTGCATATCCCAACCCGTATTCCACCTCAAATTATATAAAAAAGGCCGGAATAGAGCAAGAAATATTTTAATTTTTGCCCTTTGTCCAGGCGATCGGGGCGTTCAATCCTCCGGCTCGTCGCCTTGCCCGGCGCCGGTGTTCCAGATTGCAATGGTGAATTCGCCTTTCGAGATGATGGAATCGGACCGCTCTGAAAGCTCCCTAACCGTTCCTCTGAGGAATTCCTCGTGGACCTTGGTCATTTCCCTTCCGATAACGGCCATCTCTTCCGGGAAGACCCCGGCGGCGGCGGAGAGAAGGCGGCCGATCCGATGCGGCGATTCGTACAGGACTATTATCCCCCTGTGCCGCCGGAGCCCCTCCAATTCCCGCTTTCTTCTACCGTCCTTTTTGCTTAAAAAACCGGCAAATATTACGGTCTTTTCGGGGAAGCCCGCGACCGAAACTATGGCCGCCAGGGCCGAGGGGCCCGGTATCGGCACCGCCTCTATGCCGTGCCCGGCGGCCAGCGCGATTAGGCGGCTGCCGGGGTCCGATAGCCCGGGGGTGCCGGAGTCGGTGACGTAGGCCAGGGAGATTCCCTCGTGAAGGCGGCTTACGGCCCCTGCGATCCGTTCGTCGGGGGAATGGGCGTGAAGCGAAAGGGTCGGAAGGCCGATTCCGTAGTGGTTGAGGAGTTTTCTTGTCTGGCGCGTATCCTCGCAATAGACACAGGAGACCTCCTCGCGGAGTATGCGTAGCGCCCTCAGGCTTATATCCTCGAGATTGCCGATAGGCGTTGCGATTATATATAGTTTGCCGGTCCTGTTTACCGCTTTGCCCATATTGCCTCCTTAATCCTCCGGGATTTCGAATCCGCCGCCTTCGTAGCGGTCGATCAGGGAGACCGCCTCCTCGAAAGAAGCGGCCCGCACCAGCTCCCCGCGCAGCCTGGCAGCGTGCCTGAAGCCGTGGAAATAGCGCGCCAGGTGTTTGCGCATAAGGATTATGCCGCGTTCGCCGTAGAAGTCGCGCATAAGACGAAGGTGCGTCCGGACCTCTTCGGCGAGATCAAAGACCGAGGGCTCCGCTCCGCTGAATATCCAGGGATTTCCTATGGCCGCGCGCCCCACCATCACAGCGGCGCAACCGGAGGTGCGCAGGCGCTCCAGGGCGTCGGCGTGGGAGCGGATGTCGCCGTTTCCTATCACCGGGACGCGGGAAAGGGACGCGATTTCGGCTATCGCCTCCCAGTCGGCCTGGCCTGTATACTTCTGTGCGCGCGTTCGGCCGTGAACGGCCATGAGGCTTATTCCCGCCTCCTCGAGGCGCGGAAGAAGCTCGCGATAGTTGCGCGATGAGCCGTCCCAGCCTATCCTTATCTTGGCGGACACCGGAATCCGGACCGCCCCGGCGACGGCGGCCGCAATGGCTCCCGCAAGAGGCGGATTCTGGAGAAGCCCGGCGCCGGAGCCGCCGGAGCAGACGCGCGGAGCGGAGCAGCCCATGTTGATGTCGATTAGGTTCGGACCGAGGGACTCCACGCGCCGCGCGGCCTCGGCCATGACCGCCGGGTCCTTGCCGAAAAGCTGGATGGCGATGGGTTTCTCCTCCGGGCTGAAGCGCGTGAGGTCGAGCGTTTTCCGGTTTCCGCGGACTATCCCCTCGGCGCTGACAAGCTCGGTATACACGAGGGCCGCGCCGTAGCGGCGGGCTATTCGACGATAGGGCGAATCGGTAAAGCCGGCCATTGGCGCGAGGACCAGCCTTCCGGCGATGTCGGGCGTTCCCATCACGGCCGGACATCCGAGAGGGCTTTTACGTAGATCAGTTTGCCGTCGCCCGGGGAGTAGAAATCCTCGAGAAAGGCCTCCTGCCGGTATCCGCAGCGAAGGTAAAAGCCATGAGTGGGGACATACTGTTCGCGCGAGGAGGTGTCTATATACAGGCGCCTGCCTCCCATGCCGGCGACTATTCGCTCGCTTCGTTCGAGGAGCTCGCGGCCCAAACCGCTCCCGCGCAGAAGGCTGTCGACAGCGATCCAGTACAGATCGTAGCTCGATTCGGTGGCGGGTATGGGGCCGAAACAGGCATAGCCCATAAGCCCCGAGGGGCCGTCGGCAAAGAGGAAATGGTATCCGCTGGCGTCTCCGCGAGCGATGCGCTCCTCGGCGAGCTCCACCGCTATTTCGATCTCGGCGGGCGAGAAGTAGTTGGAGGACTCCACTATCCGTCGGATCCCAGGAGGGTCGGACGGGCGGATCTCCGTGCGGAAGGCGGCGGCCATGCGCGGTTCAGACGACATTGTGATTGTTCTCCGGATGCAAGGACCGTGCCCGCTCGAGCTTTCGTGCGAAGGCGCCCTCCCACAGGCCGGAAAAAAACGCGCGGGCGTTGGCGGAGAGGGAGCGTATGCGGTATCCGCCCTCCTGTACCACCGCTATGGGGACGCGGAGTGAGCCGATCATGAAGCCGTTATTCTCGAAATCGGCGGCCTTTAGCGGCCACGAGCCCGTGGGGTCGCCCCTCGAGGTGTCGAAACCCAGGGCAAGCACCAGAAAGGAAGGGTTGAACGAGATGATGCGCTTAAGGGCCCTGCCGAGCGCATTTCGGTAGTCGTCGGTGGTGATGGTTTCGGGCAGGGGTATGTTGAGGTTGAACCCCTCGCCCGCGTTTTCGCCGCGCTCGTCGGCGAATCCGGTGAAGTATGGGTACGCGTGCTGGGGATGGCCGTGTATGGAGACGGTGAGGACATCGCTTCTTTGATAGAATATATCCTGCGTGCCGTTGCCGTGATGGTAGTCGATGTCGAGCACCGCGACGCTGCCGTGCCGCAGAAGGTATTCCGCCGCGATGGCGGCCGAGTTGAAGTAGCAAAACCCGCCGAATACGCGCCTTTCGGCATGATGGCCGGGAGGGCGCACCAGGGCATAGGAGAGCCGGTAGCCCTGGAGGAGGGATTGCGCTGCGGTGAGCGCGCAATCGACCGAGCGCTTGGCAGCGATATAGGCGTTTCGGTTTATGGGGGTGAAGGTGTCGATGCAGTAATAGCCGGCCCTAAGAGGCAGCTCCCTGGGCGGGCGGCGGCCGTTGCGGATTGGAAATACATAAGGGTAAACGGACTCGTCGGGTCGGATGAGGGTGCATACCCTTTTGAGGTATTCCACGAACTCAGCGGTGTGTACGGAGCGCAGCATGCGTTCGGGGAAGGGGCGCGGCGGGATCTCGTGGAAGATTCCGGTGTCCGCTATGCCTTTCAGGATGGATTTGATCCGGACAGGGGACTCCACATAGCCGCGATCGTGAACGTGATGTATCATGTGGCGGTCGTTCACTACCAGCGCGATACGCCGGTCTATGGAGATGGCGGGAACAAGGCGGACCGGGCGCTCCTTCTTAATGTAGCGCGGAGGGCGGATTCGCACAGGGTCGTCGCGAAACGAGTCGACAACCATGTCGATATAGCCGGGCGAACAGGCGGCCCCGTATTTTCGTTCGAGGATGGCGCGCACTATGGCCCGGGCGTCGGACAGGCCGAGCGGGCGGCCCTCGAGAAGGGGGTCGTAGATTAGATAAGGGGCCGAACCTCCCGGCTCAAGCGGGGTCTCGTAAAGCGTTCCGGCTACGGGGCGGGCCCCGAATCGTTCGTAGAATTTAAGGCGTTGCCGGTTCTGGCGCAGATTGTCGGGGTTCGTGACGAGCCCGATATCGTCGGGCAGGCATTCGTAGAAGAGGCCGATTGCGTTTAGCTGGATCGATTCCTCCCGGACATGCCTGTACAGCACCCCGCCCAGGCCGCCGCCGCTTTCGCCCCTTTGCACCGAGATGAAGTCGAGAAAGCAAAATCGCATGTCGCTCGCATGCCGCAGCAGGGCGAAGCCTTTAACGGTCCCGCGTGTGTCGTCGGCGATGAAGATAAGCGAGCGAAAGCGGTGCCTTAAAGGGTCGGCAAGCTCCATGGGAAGGCGTTCGATGGCCTCCTCGCCGATGCCGCCGAACTGCGCGCGCAGGATGTCCTGGACCTGCTCCACGGCCCTGCGGTCGAACTCGGTGGTGGTGTCGTAAATGCGCCTTATGCGAAACACTGTGATTCCGTCTGTTGGGCCCCGGCTGTCGTTATATGCGGTCGATGATCCTTTGTATCATCCCGTCATACGAGAGCCCCGCCCTGCCTGCCGCGGCGGCAAATCCTCCGTCGGGGCTAAGGCAGGGGTTCGAGTTGATTTCCAGTATCCACGGACCGCCGTCGCGGTCAACCCGGAAATCTACGCGGGCATAACCGCTCATGCCGAAGGCTTCGAAGCAGGCCAAAGCGAGAGATTCGAGGCGCGAGAGGAGCGGTCCGTCGGAGGGGGGAAAATCGAAGCTTCGAGGGGTGTTTTCGAATTCGAAGCTCCCCTCCAGCCATTTGGCTCGGTAATCGACTATTCGGGGCTTGCCGGGCGGATAGTCCCTGAAGAGTATTTCCGCCTGGGGGAGCACAACCGGTCCTTCGGCCCCGCCGAGCAGCGAGAGATTGAACTCGCGCCCGTCGATATAGGCCTCGGCGAAGCAGCCGCCGCAGTGGCGGGGCGCCCTGCGGGCGATATGCTCTAAAAGCTCCTTGCGGCTTTCGGCACTTACTATGGAGTCGTCGCCTATTCCGGCGGAGGCGTGGTCCCATACCGATTTTATGATGTACGGGCCCGGCTGAAACGGCTCCTCCGGCCTCATACCGGCCGTAACGAAGGAAGGGGTGGGGAGCCCGAATAGACGCATGAGCCTTTTGGAGAGCACCTTGCCCGATGTGAGAAATAGGGCCTCGGTGGACGAGCCCGTATACGGCAGTTCCATAGAGTCGAGAAGGGCGGGGGCGAGGTGGATGAAGCGGTCCCTGCCGTCCACCGCCTCCACGAGATTGAAGACGAACTTCGGTCGAATTGCCCTTAGCCTCGCCCGGGCGCCGTCGAGGTCGAGGCCGAAGGGAACGAGGAGAGGCTCGTATCCGAGTTTTTCGAGCGATTCCGCCACGGCACCCGCCTGGATTAGCGTGTCCTTTTCATCGGGCGGGGCGTTTTCCGGTATCTCGGCGTGGAGTATGACGGCCTTTTTCACACGGCCCTCCGGCCTCAGGCGCGCGGGTCCGGAATGCGGGCGCCGCCGGTTTTTTGGAGGCGCGCGAGGGCGGAATTCATGATTGTTTCGATGAGTCCGTCGTACTCCATCCCCGCTAGGGTGGCGATTATGGGCAGGTCCGAATGGGTTGGATGCAGGCCCGCCAGGGGATTAACCTCGATGAATCCGGGCCTTCCCTCGGCGTCGGACCTGAGGTCGATCCTGCCGGCGTCGCGGCACTCCAGGCCGCGCCATGCGGCGAGAGCGCAGTCGGCGGCCATAAGCGCCTCGGGGTCCAAGGCCAGCTTATAGCTTACCCGCTCCTCGCAGAGCTCCTTGTTGGCGAGCGAATAAACGGCCTCCTCCGCGCCTGGATTAAGGATGATTTCGGCCACGCCTATAACGCGGGCCCCGGCCCCTGTTCCGACTATGCCGACGGTAAATTCCCTGCCGGGAAGGTAGCGCTCTACAAGGACGGGCTGCCTGTAGCGCTCGAGGAGGCCGCAGACCGCGGTTTCGAGCGATTCCCTGTCGCGCGTGACCGAAGCGGCGCTTACGCCCTTTCCGGTCCCCTCGGCGAGGGGCTTTACGAACAGAGGGAAGGAAAGGTCGATCGAAGCCGTCTCTTCTGGCGAATGGATGCAGACGAAATCGGGCGTGGGGAGGCCCAGGTCGCGCACCACCCGCTTGCAGAGGGCCTTGTGCATGGTGAGCGCAAGGACCGAGGCGTCGGAGAAGGTATATGGCAGGCGGTAGGCGTCGAGTATGGCGGGCACCTGCGCCTCGCGGGCGATGCCGTACAGTCCCTCGGTTATATTGAAAACGATGTCCCAGCGCTCTCCGGAGAGGAGCCGTGGCAGTATGGCCGGGAGGCTTCCTATGCGCTCGGTAGAGTAGCCCAGGCGCGAAAGCGAGGCTTCGATGGCCTCGATGGTTTCGACGCTGTCGAACTCGGCGACCTCCTCCTCGCCGTAGCCCATCGCCCTGTAATCGTCCCTGAGATCGTAAGCGAGGGCTACGCGCACTAGTGGTTCTCCATTCCGTGAATTTCCATGCCCGCCGTGTCGGGATAGCGGAAAATCAGGTTCTCGTAGTTTCGAAGGATGATATCGCCGCCCTCCCTTCCGGCTAAATATTCGGGCAGAAGAGGAATCTTGCCTCCGCCCCCGGGCGCGTCGATGACGTATGTCGGGACCGCGAAGCCGGTCGTATGGCCCCTTAGGCCCCGTATCATGTCTATACCCTTCTCCACGGTGGTGCGGAAATGCGACGAGCCAACTATGGGGTCGCACTGATAGAGATAGTACGGGCGCACCCTTGCGCGAAGCAGGCCGTGGTAGAGGGCGCACAGGGTCTCGACATTGTCGTTGATGCCGGCAAGCAGCACGGTCTGGCTTCCCAGCGGTATCCCCGCGTCGGAGAGCCTTGCACAGGCCTCCACGGCCTCGGCGGTGAGCTCGTCGGGATGGGTGCAGTGTATGTTTACCCAGAGCGGGTGGTAGCGCTTGAGCATTCGCGTAAGGTTGGAGGTGATGCGCTGGGGAAGAACCATGGGCACCTTGGTCCCTATGCGGACGATCTCGACATGGGGTATGCGTCGAAGGCGCATGAGCAGCCATTCGAGCTCATCGTCCGGCAGGGTAAGGGGGTCTCCTCCGGAAAGGAGCACGTCGCGGATCCTCGGGACGGCCTCAATATATGCAAGCGCCTTTTCCCATTGCCTTCTGGAGCACGATTCTCCGGAGGATCGGCCGACCATGCGCGAGCGCGTGCAATAGCGGCAGTATGTGGAACAGAAATCCGTAACCAGGAAGAGCGCCCTGTCCGGGTAGCGGTGCACGAGGCCGGGTACCGGGCTGTCCGATTCCTCTCCAAGCGGGTCCTCGGCCTCTCCTTTGGAGCTGAAGAGCTCCGCCGTTACGGGGACCACCGTTCTTCGAATGGGCTGGGCAGGGTTGTCGTATTCGAGAAGGCCCGCGTAATAGGGGGTGATGGAAAAGGGCATGGCCCCGTTGCGCGCATCGAGGGCGCGTCGCTCGTCCTCCGACAGCCGGATTATGGCGGAAAGGGGGGCGGCGTCGCGGATCCGGTTTCGAAGCTGCCACTTCCAGTCGTTCCACTCCGCGGCCGTGGCGCCTGGAAAGTGCCTTTTCCGAAAGCTTCGTGTTTTGGGGCTGGAAATGAACCTGGTGTAGTGTATCACCAGTCTGGTGGGTTCCGGAACAAGGTCTCCGGTCTCATCCGCGGCGGGCAATAGCGATAGGGAGGGAGGCTCCTCCGCGTCACACTGCTCTTCCTCCCTAATTTCGATTTGGGCTGTAAACGCGCTCGGAGGTTCTCCCGCTTCGCCGGAGATCCCGGTTTCCAAAAGTGAGGGCGTATCCTGCATTCAGGTGCTCCTTGTTCTCATGGTTTTTCGCGACATAACGCGAAAATCCGCCTTTTTTTAAATCGAGTCGAAAGGGCATTACTATAAAAATTCATGGATGTCAACATGTATTCGTACTATCGACCCGATTTGGGAAATTTTTTTTCATTTTTTCTCCGTCAATGTTATCCCGCTTTTTTCGGTCGACAAAATTTTTCGGTAAAAAAGTTTATCCCTTTATTATCGATGGGGATGCCTCCTCGAATGACGGGACAGTCATTATTTCCATGGCGCATCTCCCGGGAGCCGTCTTCCTGGGCCGCCGGTACGTACTTCCGGGCCGAACCATCCTCCGCCTGCCGTGTAACGCCTCCCCGGAGCTCCAATCCTCTCATCGCAGGGGAAAACTCGGGTTTTTCCCTTACACTCGGCGGCTTGCGATATTTTTCTTGCAAAAGTCCGGCCTTCGCCGTATAAAAAGCTGGGCACTGCGCCCAGGTACCGACCGTGCCCGCCAATCCCACACGAGGAGAAGATCGATGAGGACCCTGACATCCCTTTTTGCCGTCATCCTAATGCTTTTCTCCCTGCCGCTGTACGCGGGAGAGAAGATCCTTTCCATCATTCATACCAACGATATGCATTCACACCTTATGGGCTTTCCGCCGGAGCTCGACTTTACCCCGGACAAGACCGGCGACGACAAAACGCTCGGGGGCTGGGCGCGCGTCGCGACGGTCATCAAGCGCCAGAAGGCGGCCCGGGCGAATCCCACGCTTGTACTCGACGCCGGGGATTACCACATGGGTTCGCTCTTCCACATGCTGGCTCGCGAGGAGGCCTTCGAGCTCTCGCTCCTCAAGCTTATGGGTTACGACATGGTGACCCTGGGCAACCACGAGTTCGACCTTATGCCCGACGGGCTTGCCAGAATTCTAAGTGCCGGACACAGAAAGGGCATGCCGGAGATCGTTTTTTCGAGCGCGAAATTCAGCGCCGAAAGCGAGAAGGACGATAGCCTCGAGGCCGTGTTTAAAAAAGGCATCGTAAAGCCCTATAGCATAAAAGTGATAAACGGCATAAAAATAGGGTTTTTCGGCATTATTGGCGAGGTTGCCATTGGCGATTCGCCTTTCGCCTCGCCGGTTAAGTTCACTCCCCCAGTAGAGGCCGCTCGGGAGATGGTTAAGCTTCTCCGGGAAAAGGAAAAGGTGGAGATGGTCATCTGCCTCTCGCACAGCGGTGTTTATGAGGGCACAAAGTCCGAGGACGAGGTGCTTGCCAGGGAGGTAAAGGGGATAGATATCATCATAAGCGGCCATACCCATACCCTGCTGGAGAAGCCGCTCATAGTAAACGGCACCATCATAGTGCAGGCCTGGGAATACGGCAGACGCGTAGGGGTGCTCGACGTGGCATGGGACAAGGGCAGAGCCACGGTAAAGGACTACTCGATGATAACTATAGACGATTCCATCCCCGCCGACCCGGACATTCAGAGGCGGATTAACGGCTACATAGGCGAAATAGACCGCAGGGTGCTTGCCGAGCACGGACTTTCCTACTGGAAGACCATAGCGCATGCGAAGTTCGACATGCCCATCGTAGAGGACGAGTCGCCGCTTGGAAACCTCATCGCCGATTCTATCCGCTGGTACGCCAACAAATACGACTATGACCCGGCCGATCCGGCGACGAAGGTGGTGCTCGCGATAGAGGCGAATGGGGTGATTCGGGACAGCCTGATGAAGGGAAAGACCGGCAGGCTTTCGGTGGCCGACGTCTTCCGAACCATCCCTCTCGGAATCGGCATGGACGGAACCATGGCCTATCCGCTCGTTTCGTGCTACCTGTACGGCTCCGAGATCAAAAAGGCCATGGAGATCCTAACGAGCATCTACCCGCTAAAGGGTAGCTCGTATTTTCTGCAGATCTCGGGCGTAAAATTTACATACAATCCGCGCCGCGCCATATTCGACCGGGTTACCGATATCTGGATGGGCTCCGAGGAGGAGGGATACGTACCGCTGGACTATTCGTCCTCGAACAAGGCGCTCTACCGCATCTCCGGAAACATCTACGATACCACTTTCCTCAAGGTGATAGGCAGTTTCACCTTCAATATTCTGAATATCGTCCCCAAGGACCGAAAGGGAAATCCCATAAGCGACCTGGTGGCCTACAGAATTGACGCCGACAAACGAAAGCCCGGCATCCAGGAGCTAAAGGAGTGGGTCGGCGTGATGGAATACATTAAAAGCTTTCCCGATATCGATGGCGATGGAATTCCGGACGTGCCGAAGAAATATAGCGGCAAGTTAGGCAGGATAGTAAGCGAACCCAGCCTCAATCCATTCAATCTGCTGTCGCGCGGAACGATGGTGACCTGGGTGGTGTTCGGCGTTTTCGTCCTCCTGGCGGCCATCGTGGCCTTTATCGTGAGATTTCTGGTGAAAAAATTCAAAAAATAGGAAAAACTTTTAACGAAAAGCCCTGTCAGTTCGTTTTACTTACAGGGTGCGTTGAATTGCCGCGGAAGTCGCCAGGGCTTCGCCCCGGGCCTTCCGCGGCCGTTTTTTTGCCCCGCATTTTGGAATCGCCGGAAGGGGGACGATGCTTTCAAGCGCTGTTTCGGTCGCAGTCCAGGGAATAGACGCGGTCATCGTGGAGGTGGAGGTCGATATCGTCAAGGGGCTCCCCGGCTTCACCATTGTGGGCCTTCCCGATTCAACCATAAAGGAGGCGCGCGAACGAATCCGCTCGGCGGTCGAAAATTCGGGTTTTGAGTTTCCTCCTCAAAACTTCGTGGTAAACCTGGCCCCGGCGGGCTTCCGCAAGCAGGGCGCCAATTTCGACCTGCCGATCGCCATGGCCATACTGGCCACAACGGGCCAGATAGCCTGCGATCACTCGGCCTATCCGATGGTCGGCGAGCTCTCCCTGGATGGAAGGATAAAGCCGGTGCGCGGCGCTATCGCGATGGCTATCGGGCTGTTTAAGGAGGGCTACCGGCGCGTCATAGTGCCCTTCGACAACCGCAGCGAGGCCGCCGCGATCGAGGGCATAGAGGTGTTTCCGGCGCGAAACATCCGCGAGGCGATCGAGATATGCGGGGGAGGGGGCGCTCCCTATACAGGGGCCGGCGGACGCTCCTCCGTGCGGCGGCACCGCCACGATTTCAGCGAGGTGCGCGGCCAGGAGAGCGCAAAGCGGGCGCTCGAGATAGCCGCCGCGGGGCACCACAACCTGCTTCTCTACGGACCGCCCGGCTCGGGGAAGACCATGCTGGCCAGGCGCCTTCCCTCGCTTCTGCCCGAAATGACGCGCGAACAGGCCATCGTTACGACTATGATCCATTCGGTGGGAGGGACCCTCGCACCCGGCGCGGGCCTTATCCTCGCTCCGCCGTTCCGCTCGCCCCACCATACGGCCTCGGACGTGGCGCTTGTGGGCGGGGGAAGGCAGCCCTCAGTGGGCGAGGTCTCCCTGGCCCACAACGGGGTCCTGTTTCTCGACGAGTTCGTCGAGTTTCCGTCACATGTGTTGCAGTCGCTTCGGCAGCCTCTGGAGGACTGCGAGATAACGGTATCGCGCGCGTCGGGAAGCGCGACATTCCCAGCCGATTTTATGCTGGTGGCGGCGAGCAATCCCTGCCAGTGCGGCTACCTCTTCGACCCGGAGATTGTCTGCAAGTGCTCGCCATCCAAGGTGGAGGGATATTTCCGCAAGATAGCCGGGCCCATACTGGACCGCATAGACATCGAGGTGCAGGTTCCCAGGGTGGCCTGCAGGGAGCTTTTAGACAACTCGAAGGCCGAGAGCTCGGATGCCATACGCGAGCGCGTTTGCCGGGCGCGCGAAATCCAGCGGGCTCGCTTCGCCGGGGGAGGCGCCGTGTACAACTCGCGCATGAACAGCGACCAGATCAAGGAGCATTGCGCAATCGATTCGGAGAGCGAGAGGATTTTCGAGGCGGCCGTAAAGACCATGAACCTCTCGGCGCGTTCGTTCTTTCGCGTCCTCAAGGTGGCAAGGACCATAGCGGACCTTGCCGGAAGCGCCTCTATAGGCAAAAGCCATCTCCTCGAGGCGCTGTCATATAAGAACCTGCAGCGGCATTATGATGTTTGAGGGTTTTGGGGCTCCAACCCTCCAGAGGGAGGCTTCCAGTTAAGAGCAGGGGTCAGAGCCCCGGCACTTTTCCGGCTTCCCAGGCCCCGGTGTGGATGTCGCGCAGTGCCGGATTGCGCTCAGACATCGCGGGATCTGGGCTGTCTTCATTTTAAAGTTACACTATCTTTGTGATAACGGTAAAAAGAAGGTTCGCATGGGGCCCCATGCAGGGGGGGGTACGCCCCTCCCTCGTGGGACTCTGTCCTTTTTCGGCGCGGAAAAGAAATGGTTCGCATGGGAGCATGCGTGCAATGGCGCTCCATGCCCGGCAAAGCCTTTAAAGCTAAGGGGGGAATTAGAGCGAATTCCCCCCTTAGCAATCCCCCCACGCTCTCCTCAAACGCCGGAGGGGCTGCGCTCAAACGCCGCGCGGCTTAGCTCAATTTGATAATTAGATGTAATGGAGTACCTTGTCCGGTTGTATAACGTGGTCTTACTGGTTGCATTTAATGAATCTTCACTACAGCGGCTCGAATTCGCATCCTGCGAGTCTCACCGCGCGCGGACGTCCTGTCCGCGCTCTTAGTGGAGAGCACGCCTATATAGAAGGTCTATCCGTGAACTATCCGAGCGGCAGTGTGAAACTCCAACCCCCTCCGGGGGTGGCGCGGAGCGCCGGGGGCGTTAGGTTCGTCGGCTGATGAATTCATTCTGGCAACAAAAATCGCCCCGGGCTTTCGATATTAAGCAGCGCCCTTTTTCTTTCCAATCCTCCGGCGTAACCCGTAAGGCTTCCGTTTGAGCCTACGACCCTGTGGCATGGTATGAGAATGGAGATGGGGTTGTGCCCCACCGCCCCGCCCACGGCGCGCGCCGATGTAGGTAAAAAGCCTTTGGGCATTCCCTCTGCGATTTTGCCGTAAGTCGTTAACTGGCCGTATGGGATCTTGAGGAGCATGTTCCATACGGCCTTTTGAAAGGCCGTCCCTTTTGGCGCGAGTTTCGGCATGGGCAGGATATTTTTACCGGCAAAATAGTCGTCGAGCCATCGGTAGAGCTCCTTAAAAACGCGCCGATCGGGCCGATACTCCCATTTGTCCATGCCCTCAGGAAAATACTTTTGTCCTACAAACCAGAGGCCCGTAATTGCGTCGTTTTCGGATGACGCGATAATTGCGCCGAGCGGGCTTTCGAGATTCGTATAGATCATGGGTTTTGCGCCTCTTTTTTTTGTTTATCCTTTTTCAGGGAATTCCACAGGAGCAATGTAGCATATGAGCGCCACGGCTTCCACTTTAGGGATTTGCTTAAAATCTCTTTTTCGGTAAGCCCCTCCAGGGCCTTTTTTATGCCGTAATCGGTATGAGGAAATGCGTCCGGATAGCCAAAGGCCCGCATCCCGACATATTGGACAGTCCAGGGGCCGAAGCCCGGGAGCTTAGAGAGTTTGGGCAGTTCGGTCTCGGGGTCCGCCGTGGCGGAAAAATCTATCGTCCCGGTTTGGATGGCCCGGGCCAGGGCGAAAATGGAGCGGGCGCGAACTCCGGTAATTCCGAGCGGCCCTAAAATGTTTTCGACCGGTTGCTCGAGATTGGAAATGACCTCCGGGGGAGGAAATACATATTGCAGTTTTTCAAAAGGGGTGATGATTTCTTCGCCGAAGGCGTGTGCAAAGCGCATTGCGAGGGTCCGCGCCGCCCTTACCGTCACCTGCTGGCCCAATACCGCACGAACGGATATTTCGAAGGGATCGAAGCATCCCGGCAGACGAATCCCGCTCAGGCACATATCGGGCGCAAGGGCGTTCATTACGGAGAGGCTGTTTGCAATTTTTATCGGGTCGCAATCCGTATCGAAAAGCCTCCGTACTCTCGAGATCACCATTTCCGATACATGTAAAAGCGACCCGCTCATGGTGACCGAGAGCAAATTCTCATCCGGAAGGTTCGTGACGGAGAGCCAGCCTCTGTACGATTCGTTTCCCTTTCTTATTTGGGCCGTTCGATAGTATGTCCCGCGCTCGACATATTCAACACCGGGGATTGCCCGATTTTCAAGGAACTCGAGAAGCTCATCGTAGGCGTAGGGGGGAAGGTATCTCAATCTCCGGGCAGGCGGTGCGCCCTTTTGGTCATCGTGATTCATCCGGCATCGGTCCTTATCATAGGTTGATGGCGGGCCTGGGGCCTGAGGCAAAAATGATCAGCGGCCTGGCTCTACACGCGTATGCAGCGAACGGCATGGCCCCTGGCGGACGAAAGCGGTATAGGCCCGCGAAGGCACTCGGCGGCGGCCTTGTAGCAGCGCGGATAAAACGCGCACCCGACGGGGGGGGCCGTAAAGGCCGGCACGACCCCCGGGATGGTGGAGAGCCTTTTTACGCGTTTTCCTATGCGCGGGATGGCCTTAAAGAGGCCTTTGGTGTATGGATGCAGGGGCGATTCGAAGAGCCCCTTTACGGTGGCCGACTCGACGATCTCGCCGGCATACATTATCGTTACGTCGTCGGCAACGTTTGCCACCACGCCGAGGTCGTGGGTGATGAGCAATAGCGACATCCCGCGCTCGCGCTGAAGGCGGAGCAGGAGGTCGAGAATCTGCGCCTGAATGGTCACATCGAGCGCGGTGGTGGGCTCGTCGGCAATGAGAAGCGACGGCGAGGCCGCAAGCGACATTGCGATCATCACGCGCTGCCTCATGCCTCCGGAGAGCTCGTGCGGGTAAGCCGAAATGCGGCGGGCCGGGTCGCCTATGCCGACGCTGTCGAGGAGTTCGATCGCCCTCCTGCGGGCCACTTTTGTCCCCAGGCCCATGTGCGTGCGCAGGGTTTCGGTTATCTGGTATCCGATTGTAAGCACCGGATTAAGCGAGGTCATGGGCTCCTGGAAGATCATGGCTATTTCCCCGCCCCGTATGGAGGCCATCTCGTCCTCGTCAAGGGAAAGCAGGTCCCTGCCGGAGTACTCGACGCGCCCGGAGGCTATGACCCCCGGCGGGCGGATGAGGCGGAGTATCGAATGGGCCGTTACGGATTTGCCGCAGCCGGACTCTCCGACCAGCCCCATGGTCCTTCCTTCGGCAAGGGCAAGGGAGAGGCCCCGTACGGCGAGGAGCCTTCCCCCGGATAGATCGAAGTGTACGCTTAGCCCTTCGATCTCGAGCACCTTGTTCCGCCCCGGCCTTGCCGCGCCTTTGGTTCGATAGGCGGGGGCGCCGCTCATGTTATATTCCTGTTGCGGCGGGTAATCTCGAAGCCCTCGGCGGCGAGTTCGTCGTGAATGGCCTCGAAGTCGGCATCGGACGTTTTATATTTGTAGATGGTGGGGCTTCGATAGGCGAGTATTTCGAGCCGGGCGATGTCTACCACCTGAAGAAGGTCCGGGCCGACCTGCATGGGGCGTTTCTCCCTGGTCTCGGCGAAGGCGAGCTTGGTTATACCGGCGCGCCGTACGTCCTCCTTGAAGTGTTCCAGACGATCGTAACAGATTTCACGCTGCATTGTGCTCCTCTCCTAACGGTACAAATCTCAGTTCGCCTGCCGTTCCGACACGCGCAACACCCCGCCGCTGAAGCTAACCACGTAGTAGTGATTACGCCTTCGATACTGCTCCTCGCGGTTGAACCCGCCGCTTCCGGCCGTCACGCAGAGTATCTCGCCGCTTTTGGCGATGTTGAACACCGCCGGCTGTCCGGAGAATACCGCCTTTACCGGGTATTTGGCGAAAAGCTCGAGCAGCGCCGGCGCGTCCTTAAGCGTGGCGGCGGTTTCGTTTTTTACCGGGACCAGGCTGTGGTGCGCAAAGACGAATATGGCCGGCGACGTACGGTAGTGTTCGAGGTCGGACTCGAGCCACGCGCGCTGTCGGAGGCCCATCGAGCCCGGTTCGGGATCGCATGTATCGATCACGACGCAATGAACGTTCCCGTAATTAAACGAGTAATAGGGGGCGCGGCCCGTGTATCTCCGGTAAAGGTCGGAGCTATCGTTATAGCCGTCCATCTCCCCCCTGACCGTGTAGACGATCGATCGGATTGTCCGCCTGAGGGCCCTGAACTCGCGGTACTGGCGCGTGACATCGTCCTCCTTTATGCCCATCCACTGACGCCCGCCGTATACAATATTGCCAAGATGAACCGTAAATACGGGGTTGTCGGCGTTGAGTCGCGCAATGGCCTCGGGGACTCGGGGGCTCATGCTTCCGAACGGCGATTCGGGCAGGGTGTTCCCTATGAGCGCGAAGCTTATGTCGTCGGCCTCTCGCTCCACGACCGGGCGGGTGCAGGCGTAATGCAAGAACAGGGCCGGCACGAACAGGGCGGCCCATAAAGCCGCCCGGACTCCGGCGTATCGCGCTCGTGTGGTGCGATGCCGATCCATGCCCTTATTGGGGACGCCGGGTGGAATTATGTCAAGTAAAAGCGGGCATAAAAATCTTGACTATACCCCGGTAGCTTTCTTAAATGCACCCAGAATTGGGGAGGGCCGATTCCCTCCGGGGGACGCTATATGAATACCTGCACCATAAGTGAAGCGATAGAGGAAATCCGCAATGGTCGGATGATCATTCTGGTGGACAACGAGGACCGCGAGAACGAGGGAGATCTCGTCGTTGCGGCAGAGTTCTGCACGCCGGAAGTTGTCAATTTTATGGCCGCATACGGCCGAGGGCTCATCTGCATTTCCATGACACAGGAGCGCCTCGAGGCGCTGGGCATCTCGCTCATGGTTCCGGAAAACTCCGACAAGTTCTGCACCGCCTTTACCGTTTCCGTCGACGCCAAGGAGGGCACCACTACCGGCATCTCCGCCTTCGACCGTGCGCGCACCATACAGGTGCTCGTTGACGACTCCTCCGGCCCGGACGATCTTAACCGCCCCGGGCACATATTCCCTCTTGCCGCGAAAAAGGGCGGGGTACTGGTGCGCGCCGGCCATTCCGAGGGCTCTCTGGACCTCACGCGCCTGGCGGGCCTCAATCAGGCCGCGGTAATCTGCGAGATACTGAACGAAGACGGAAGCATGGCCCGACGCCCCGACCTGGACAAGTTCGCCGAGAAGCACGGCCTTAAGATCGCCACGATCTCCGACCTCATCAAATACCGCCAGCACAAGGAGCGCCTGGTGCGGCGCGTCTCGGAGGCTGCCCTTCCCACCGACTTCGGGGAGTTCCATATCTACGCCTACGAAACCGACGTCGATAGCGCCACGCACGTGGCCCTGGTAAAGGGGGATGTGGGGGGGCGCGAGAACGTCCTGGTGCGCGTCCATTCCGAATGCCTGACAGGCGACGTTTTCGGCTCGCTTCGATGCGACTGCGGCTCGCAACTGCACCGCGCGCTCGAGATGGTTAACGCCGAGGGCGTGGGCGTTGTGCTCTACATGAGGCAGGAGGGCCGCGGAATCGGCCTGGGCAACAAGCTCAAGGCATACCACCTCCAGGAGCAGGGGCTGGACACGGTCGAGGCGAACATAAGGCTGGGTTTCCCGGCGGACCTCCGCGACTACGGCATCGGGGCCCAGATACTTGTGGACCTGGGACTCCACACCATCCGGCTCATTACGAACAACCCCAAAAAGGTCATAGGGCTCGAGGGGTACGGGCTCGAAATCGTGGGGCGCGTTCCGCTGGAGATCCCGCCGATCAAGGAGAACCTCCATTATCTGAGGACCAAGAAGGAAAAGATGGGCCACATGCTCACCGGAAAGTACGACAAGGAATCCGGCTCCTAATGGAAAACGGTGTCCAGCGCTCTGTCGTCATCATAGACGATGACGAGGTGGTCCGCTACACCCTTCAGAAAAAGCTTTCGAGGATGGGGTATACAATCATCTCCCTCGAGCGCGCGGAAGACATGATCTACCTCCTCAAGAACGAACAAAAAGAGGTTGATCTCATTATCACCGACGTAAAGCTTAAGAAAATGGACGGGATCGAGCTGTTGCGCCACGTAAACGCGCTCGAGACCCCCATTCCGGTGCTCGTCATCACCGGCCAGGGCAATATAGAGGACGCCATCCGCGCTCTTCGTTACGGCGCCTGCGACTTTATCCGCAAGCCCTTCGACATCAACGAGGTCGCCTCCGCCGTGCGCGGCATCCTTCGCAGGAAACAGGAGCAGAAGCTCGTTGGGAGCTCGGCGAAATATCTTCTCGGTGAGCGCCGCTCATACCGGATTCCCGCCGACGCCACCCTCTGCAACGTCATATCGTACTTGCTTACCAAAAATCTCGCGCCCGTAGGGATGTGCAACCACACCACCGCCGAGAACCTGGCCCAGTCGCTGCGCGAGGCCATGTCCAACGCGATGTTCCACGGGAACCTCGAGATTCCCTCCCGCCTGAGGGAGGAGGCCGGAATAAAGGGGTATAACGAGGAGATCGAGCGCAGAAAGGCCGATCCGGTGCTTGGCGCGCGCACGGTGCTTGTGGAGTACGAGCTTACCCCGGAGTACGTGGAGTACTCCATAGAGGACGAGGGCCCGGGCTTCAACTACCGCGACCTTCCAGACCCCAGGGACCCGGAGAACTTCTTTAAGGACAGCGGAAGGGGCCTGCTCATCATCCGCATACACATGGACGAGGTGGATTGGAACGGCAGAGGGAACCGCATACGCATGCGCAAATACAGGATCGAGCGTAACAACGGAATCTGAAGGAGCCGGAAGATGTATTATACGATAAAGTGGAACGGAGAGTCGGTCTCCATGATAGATCAGCGCCTTCTCCCCATGGAGGAGGTGTACCGCACCTATACCAACTACCGCGACGTCGCCGAGGCGATAACCGACATGGTGATCCGCGGGGCCCCGGCGATCGGCATCGCCGCCGGGATGGGCATCGCCCTGGCGGCGAAGAAGACCGACGCCAAGGACGCCGCCTCCTTTAAAAAGGAGATGGAGGGTGTTTTCGCCATGTTCGGCGGGACGCGCCCTACCGCCGTGAACCTGTTCTGGACCATAAACCGCATGCGCGCCGTCGTGGAGCGCGCCGGCGATATCGAAGGGGCCAGGGCGGCCCTGGAGGCCGAGGCCGTAGGCATATTAGAGGAGGACATAAAAATAAACCGGCAGATCGGAAAAAACGGCGCCCGGTTTTTAAAGGACGGGGACGTGGTGATGACGCACTGCAACGCGGGCGCCCTCGCCACGGGCGGCTACGGCACCGCGCTTGGCGTTATCCGAGCGGCCGTGGAGGAGGGTAAGCGCATCGAGGTGTACGCCTGCGAGACCCGCCCATATTTGCAGGGGGCACGGCTGACGGCGTGGGAGCTCCTTAAAGACAACATTCGCGTTACGCTCATCACCGACAATATGGCCGGCCATTTTATGCGAACGGGTATCGTGAAAAAGGTGGTGGTCGGGGCGGACAGAATCGCGGCGAACGGCGACACGGCGAACAAGATAGGCACCTACACGCATTCGGTGCTTGCGCGGGAACACGGCATTCCGTTCTACGTGGCCGCGCCGATCTCCACACTCGATCCGGCGACCCCCGACGGGAGCGCCATTCCCATAGAGGAGCGGGGCGTCGACGAGGTGGCCTATATCGCCGGGGTGCAGGTGGCCCCGGAGGGCGTGTTTGTAAAGAACCCTGCGTTCGACGTGACGCCTGCGGCGAACATTACGGCGATAATTACGGAGAAGGGCGTGGTCGAAAACCCGGCGGAGAAGGGGATAGGCGGGTTTTTTTGAGGCGGGGAGGGGGGATGGGGCGTGTTGTGCAATGAGTCCGAATGACAATAAAAAGCGGATTCATTGTAATAATTCCGTTCATGCCGCATTATGGAGGTCTATATGGACAAGCTTATCGCAGTTTGCGGGTTGGATTGCATACTGTGTAATGCATATATCGCTACAATAAGTAATGATGACGGCCTTCGGGGAAAAACGGCGGCTGAGTGGACCGTAGCCTACAAGTTCCCTTTTACAAAAGAGATGATTAACTGCACCGGCTGTATTGCAAAAGAAGGGCCAAAGATCGGCCATTGCAGCAAATGTGAAATGCGCACGTGCGCGATGGGAAAACGGATTGATTATTGCATCTTGTGCGAAGACTATCCCTGCAAAACGGTCGGCGATTTTCATGCCAAGGTGCCCGCGGCCAGGGAGAATCTTGAAAAGATGAAAAGTGCCTGATGGCTACGACCAGTGAATATATGGAATACGTCCGCGAGCGGATTGACGGGCTGGGGGATATCCGCGCAAAGAAGATGTTCGGCGAATATTTGGTCTATATCAACGAAAAGCCCATCCTGCTTGTCTGCGACAATACCGTCTTTGTAAAAAAGCATGAAGCCATAGCGGAAAAAATGAGCGATGCGGACCCTGGCTTTCCATACGATGGGGCAAAGGAACATTGGGTGTTGGACATGGATGACATGGAGTCTTCCCATGAAATCATCCGCATCCTTGAGTCGGTAACGCCTTTGCCCAGGCCAAAGAAAAAGAAAGAAGGAAGGAAATGCCGGTGATACCTTATAAGAACAAGGAAGAGCTGAAGAACGAAATACTAAAGACCTGTCCTGGATGAAAATGTCGCAGGGCCCGGCCGATACTATGATGCACCATGTATGCGCTGTCAGGTGATGAGCCGCGCACAAAGAATGAGTAGCCCAACTCCGGACAATATGTTTGAGTATATCAAAATCCCCGAAACAGGTCTGTTAAACCGCTCCGCTCTTTTTACGATTATCTTATGAACTACAAAAGGAATCAATCCCCCGATTCCGGTAATTAATCCGATTATTAAACCGAACATCGTTTGTTTCTCAATTTCTATTAGTCCGTAAAATAGAATTAGAATGATTGGAATATGCAGCAGAAGAAATCCGGTTATTCGGCCGGGCAAATTCAGTATCTCCCATTCTTTTTCATATGCGGACTCAATTTCATGAAGCAGTAATAATGTCGCGTTCAGAATGTATAACAGGGTTAGTATTTTCATGTTTTACCTCTCTCGAAATATTTATATGTTATCCAGTCCAACGTTAAAGTATTGTCGACGTTCGCCGTAGATATGCTAATTTGCGCCGGGAATTCCGAGCCGTGATACTAGCAGGCTATTTGCAATCCACGATTCTTGTATTCCGACTCCCGACTGTATGCCCCGTGCCCCGAGATGGCGGGCTTGGCGAGGTTCAGGCTACGGAGCCGTACTTCTTAAATTAGTTCTAAGCTAAAGTCCAAACCCCCATCCATCAATAAACGATACGCCCATACAGCAGAATGAGCTCCCTTCCGTAGAGCACCGCAACCGCAAAACCGAGCGCGAGAAAGGGCGCGAAGGGAAAGCGAATTCTAAGCCCTTTTCGCGTCAAGAGGGCGTAGGCGGTGCCTGCAAGTGCTCCCGTAATAAGAGCGGTCTCGACCGCCACTATGGAGAGCTCCCAGCCGCAGAAGAGTCCTATCGCCGTGGCGTACTTCAAATCGCCACCGCCGAATCCGCCCGGAAAGAGCAGCATGATGACGGCGAAGAAGGCGAACATGCCCGCCGCGCCGATGAGGTGCTCGACGGGCCTGCCGAAGGTGACCGTCGGATAGAGTGCGAGCACGGCGGTGGATAAGACGAGCGAGCCGGGCACGGTTAGGGTTTTTATATCGATGACGGCGACGGCAAAACCGAACGAAAGTGCCATAAAGGCGACAAGCGAATAGGCGCCGAAGCCGAAGTGGCGCACGACGAAAACGCAAAGAGCGGCGTGCAGAATTTCCGAAAGGGGATAGAAAGGCGACACACGCCCGCCGCAGTGCGCGCACCTGCCGCGGGCGAGCGCATAGCCCATTATCGGGATGAGCGCGAGCATGGGGACGGCGCCGGCGCAAGACGGGCAGCGCGAGCGCGAGACGAGGGCGCCAAGGGGGTTCGAGGCGAACCGGCCTGAGGCTATGCGAAGCGCAAGCGTATATGAAAAGCTCCCCCAGGCGGCGCCGAGAAGCGCGGCGAAGGCCCAGACGAGGGGGCCGGTGAAGGCTTCCACAGTCTAAAGCCCCCGCCGGGGAGCGACGAGGCGGGCGTCGACCCCGCGCGCGTCCCCGTCTCCGGGGAGGGCCTCGGTCGGGCGCTCGCCGGGCAGTACAATCCGTGCGGGCGGTATGCGGTGCCGGGAGACGAGAATGCGAGCCGCCTCGCGCGCGCGCTGTGGGGCCAGATTTCTCCACCTGTCTTCGGCGGGGTCTTCGCGGCCGTAAAGCGCGATGGCGCACCCGGAGAACGCATGCGCGTCGCGGGCGAATCGCGCGAGCTCCCCGCGCGATTCGAAATCCGGAACGATGCCGTTAAGGGGGAAGCGGAGGGTTATCGTGCCGGGAAGCGGTTCGCCGCCCGCCGACGGAGCGAGCGGCCTTTGTTTTCCAGGCGATCGATATGCCCGGAGCTCCTTTTCGAGCGAGACGAGGAGATCCGTATTTCGGGCGAAGCCGGAGAGGGGCGCCCCCTCGGAGTATTCTCCGTGGTACAGGGCACAGGCCTTGTCGAAGAGGTTCGCGAACCCGTCCCACTCCGCGTCATCGATGGAAAAGAACGCGCGGTTTTCCGCATAACCGGCGAACGAGCAATTTTCGAGCTCCGAACGCGCGTCCGCCGCGTCGGTCTTAAATTCGCGTGCGATGAGCTCCTCCGCCGGTCCCATGTCGCCTGTCATCGAGTCCAGCCCTTCGAACCATCCCTTTACGAATCCAGCCAGATGTTCCTTTTGAAGCGCTACGGTCGACTCGCGGGCGACAAGGAGGCCGGTGAAGATTCCCGGGGCGTCTTCGGTGGATAGAAGGACTCGCGTTCCGGCGCCCCTTCCGGGGAGCGCGCCCATGTCGCGGCGGCCGGCCGCGCAGATGTCCGCCTTTCCGCGGGCAAAAAGGCGCGCGGCGTCCGCCGGCGTGCGTGTCAGCCTCCATTTGACCTCGTCGGGCCTCACGCCGGCGAGGGACAACAGGTAGAGCATCATAAAGTGGTGCGGCGTATAGGCCGCGCAGGCTATGCGCTTTGTGCGGTAGTCCCTGGGCGAGGCCGGGAGAGAGCGCGCGACGACGAGGTCTCCTCCGCGCGAATATCCGGCCAGCAGTATGGCGACGGGGTTTATCGATCGAATAAGCGGATAGGCGCGTGCGAGGGAATCGGTGCTCATCCAGACGAGATCGGCCTTCCCCGAGGAGAGAAGTTCCAGGCAGGCGTTTGCATCCTCCTCGATATGTAAATCAACCGATACGCCGTGGTGTTTATTGAACAGGCCCTCTTCGTGCAGGCCCGTTCCGCCGTTGGCGAGGATTGCCGGAGCGTACAGGGCCGATGCGGGGATAAGCACCTTAAGGCTTGGCGCAGTCGGGCCGCGTCGCACGAGGTCGTCGCTAAGCAATACGGAGGCACGACGCGAAGCTCCGCCCGGAATCCAGTTTTTGAAGGCGACAAAGGCGATAAGGGCGAGCGCGAATACGGCGATGCCCGCCCTTGCGCCCCTCTTTATGGAGATGGATTTCACGGCCCGCTTTCCCGCACCGGTCCGATCAGATCTGTATGTAGTAGCTGATGCCGAAGAGAAGCACGTCTCCCCTCACGTTGATGGCATGGCGGGGTAGATTCGTGGAGGCGCCGGCGTTGTCGGTGCCGTGGTTATTGATCGGGAACGACCTGCCCTCCTGGTGAATCCATTCGGTGGTGATCGTCACCCTCTCCGAAATGGGAACCTCCGCGCCCACGAGCAGGTGATATCCGACGAAGGCCTTGAAGTAGCTGTCCCTGCGGTTGTCGCTTCCGATATCGATGCCGGCCGCGTCCGGGGCTGATTGGCTGATCTTTATGTACGCCTGGTGGAGGGTGCCGCCCGCGCCGATGTAGAAAAAGGTGCGCTTTTTAACCGGCATGAGGAGTCCTATAGTTGCGGGGATGGAGTTCTGGAACGCGGAGACGCGCATGTTGTTTGTTTCCCCTCCGACCGTTATGCTCCCCTTTACGGGCATAAGCGGCGCCGCGAGATGGCAGCCCACCCGGAAGAGCAGATAATTGAACTGATAGCGCACATTGATTCCCACCACCGGAACATATGGGGGGTTGAGCTGCTCGACATCGCCCCCCGGGGTCGACATCATCTCGTGGTTGTGGCGGGCGATGATTTCATCGGTATTGTTGGGCGCGTAGGTCAGCCCGAGGTTGAATCCGACGCCGATTTCGCCTATGGCGTACGCCCCGCCGGGCATGGCGAGGAGCGTCGCGACGAACATCGCGCCGAGTGTCGTTTTCGTTTTCGTTCTCACGTTGCGGCGCATCCGATATTATCCCCCGGGCGCTATCCTGTCTTCGCTTAAATCAGCGCGAATAAAAATGCCAGCTCGCTCCCATGGCGAAGCGGTAGCCGGTAAAATCGATCCTTGCGTAGTCGGTATCGCCGTCGGTGCGGTACCGGTCCCTGCGAATATCGGTCGAGCCCCGGTAATACGCAAGCGAGGCCGTTATGGACAGCTTTTCATTAAGGAAATAATCCCCCTCGACGAGGAGGACGAGCGGGAATCCGTAGCCTCGGAATTTGCCCTTGTAACGCCCTCCCGACTCGGGCTCGAAATAATACTTGTAGTTGCCGTAGGCGAAGGCCGCGCCCACGCTGAAGGCTATGCGGACGTCCTTCCAGAACGGAACGACCAGGCCCGCCGTAAGCGGTGCGTCTATTATATGGACCAGATACTCGCAGTCGAGCAGCTCGGGAGTCCCGCCGTTGTCGTACAGGGTCGTTCCGCTGCCCCCCCGCGCCCTCGTCGTGAAATTGCCGGCGAGCCTGGCGAAGAAATAATCGTAAAAAACCGCGCGAAACTCCAATCCCGCGCTCGCGCCCAGTATTCGGTCGACGGGTTTGGTGTCGTACCCGGACATCGACCTGTTGATGCCGTCGATCCCGTTGCCAACGCCGATCTTCTCGTGGGTGGAGGAGTGAAGGTTTCCGCCCGGCGAGGGCATAAAGCCCGCCTGTATGCCCGCGGACAGGCTTACGGCCGCGTGAAGCGGTCCCGACGCGGCGAATAGCAGGAGAATCGCCGCTCCCATGAAGGCGCGTACGTTAAATAGCATAGTACATCACCCCGAGGAGAATACGGTGCCCCGAAAAGTCTATGTAAAGATTGTCCCAGGCCTGCGGCGCGGTAACGGTATTCATTGATGCGCCGGAGCGCGCGTCGAAATATTCCCACTCCATGTATAGTCCGAATTTGGCGGACAGATGAAGCCGCATGCCCACAAGAAAGCCGAACCCGAGGGCCGAGGCAGATATATTATCCTCGGCCCCGCCGTGCGTCACCGTGCCGGTGGCGAGGAAGTAGGCCGCGCCGCCCCCGAGATAGAACTCCCCTATGTCGAATACCGGGAAATTCACGCCGAGGAAGAGTGGCAGGGCGGTATAGCTGATGGAGTACTTTTCGATAGGGTCGGCCGGATCGCCGTTTTCGAGCACGTCGCCCTCTATAAGGGGGAAGGCTATATCGACGCCGGTGCGGAGGAAGAGAAAGCCCAGGTTCGCCTTGAACGACACGCCCAAAATGTAGCTGGTCTGCGGCTCGACCTCGAAGCTGCTGTTGTAGGAGGTCATGTTGCCGACGTCGTTATGCGCGCCGACGTGAAACCCGACCCCGAAATACTGCTGGGCGGCGGCATGGGTCTGGAAGAGCAGACAGGCCGCCGCCAGGCAGGCCGCCACAAGCGGGAAGAGCGATGGGCAGTTGTGGTTCCGTGCGATGATCACGCCTCTGTATGCCTTAAGGTTTCGCTTAAGTCAAGAACATTATTGCCGCTTCAGACATTAAACAGGTTTTCGGCCTTCTTCCTGCCGCTGATGCGCTCGTAATCGTCGTAATCGACGAATATAAGATGAGGCAGCTTTTTACGAATGCGGCCGACCATCTCGAATCCCCTGGGGCCCTTCGATTCGTGGGCCGTAACGTATTTAAATTCCCTCCCGCACTTCGGGCAGGCCCTAAGCCCATCGAGTTTTATGCCCATCTCCCTGCAGCCGGGGCAGAAACCGAACTTGTCGTCGACGGTGATGATGTGGTCCTGTATATCGGCCAGGTCCACCTCGCTCCAGATTCGTATGTAGTCCATTGTCGGTGCGTTCCTCCATCACGACGCCCGGCCGGTGTCGCGCCGGGCATTTTTTATCAGCGTGAAGCACCAGGCCCTCTTTTGCAATTACTATTTCGGCTCGCTCCATAAGCACTTGACAGGAACGGGCGCGACGCATAGGGTGCGGTTTGCGGCGGAAGGCCGATGAACGATAAATGATACGGATAGGCACACGAGGAAGCGATCTTGCGCTCTGGCAGGCGAACCATGTCGCGGACCTCATAGGGCGCGAGCGAGTTAATATCATCGTTATCAAGACGAAGGGTGACCGGATCGTTAATGTCTCCTTCGATAAAATGGAGGGCAAGGGTTTCTTTACCAAGGAGATCGAGGAGGCCCTGCTCTCCCGGGAGATCGACCTCGCCGTCCATTCGATGAAGGACCTGCCCACGGAAAACACGCCGGGTCTTGCCATAGCCGCCGTCATGCGGCGCGAGGACCCCTCGGACGTTCTGCTCGTGCGGGCGGAGCGCTACATGAGGGCCGGGGAACTCCCCCTGGCCGAGGGCGCGATAGTCGGAACGAGCTCCCTTCGCCGTGCGGCCCAACTGCTGAACATCATGCCCTCGCTCGAGGTCAGGCCGCTCAGGGGGAACGTGCCGACCCGTGTTCGCCGCCTGCGGGAAGAAAGATTCGATGCGATCGTTCTGGCGCGGGCGGGCCTCTCCCGCCTCGGGCTCGACACTTCGGGGCTGGTGGAATTTATCCTTCCTTTTAGCTATTTTCTGCCGGCCCCCGCGCAGGGAGCGCTTGCCATCCAGGTGCGCGAGGGGGATGCCGAACTGCACCAAAGCCTCCGCTCACTCAACGATGCTGAGACCGAGATGGCTGTGGAGACCGAGAGGCATTTTCTTGAACACTTCGGCGGAGGATGTCATGTGCCGCTGGGAGCGCTCGCATACCGTTCGGGCGGGATGCTTCGCCTTTCGGGCCTGGTGGCCTCGGTGGACGGGAAGCGCCTTATCAGAAAATCCATCGACGGTGACGACCCGGCGCTGCTCGGGCGCAGGCTGGCGGACATGCTCAAGGAGGAGGGGGCCGGAGGGCTGATATGAAGAAGGGGATGGTATATCTTGCGGGCGCCGGCCCGGGCGACCCGGGGCTAATAACCCTTAAGGCGCGCTCGGCCCTGGAGAGCGCGGACTGTGTAATCTACGACCACCTTGCAAGCCCGGCGCTTGTCGAGGCGCTGAATTGCGAAAAGATATATGTCGGCAAACAGGGCGGGAGCCACACCCTCTCGCAGTCGGAGATAAACGATCTTATAGTGCGAAAGGCATCCGAGGGGAAGACCGTCGTTCGCCTGAAGGGCGGCGACCCGTTCATCTTCGGACGCGGGGGCGAGGAGGCCGAGGAGCTTGCCGGGGCCGGCATCCGCTTCTCGATCATCCCGGGCGTCTCGTCTTTTTACTCCGCCCCCGCCTACGCGGGAATTCCAGTAACGCACAGGGACCACGCGGACGCGTTCGAGGTCGTCACGGGCCACAGGCGCGATGACGCCTCGGAGGACGAGGACATCAACTTTCCGGATTTCGATCCCGGCAGGACCTTCGTTTTCCTGATGGGCATGAAGAACCTTGCCCGCATCGCGGGGAAGCTGTGCGAAGAGAGGGGCTTTCCCCTGGACACTCCCGCAGCCGTGATAAGCCGGGGCACAACGCCGCGCCAGCGGGTGGCGGCGGGCACCCTCGCCACCATTGCGGACGAGGCCGCACGCCTGGAGATAGGGCCACCGGCCATCATTATAGTCGGAGGGGTGGTTTCGCTAAGGGAACGGCTCCGCTGGTTCGACGCTCTGCCGCTGTTCGGAAAAAGGATCGTCGTTACGCGCACACGCGAACAGGCCTCGGCGCTGTCCGGCCGTCTCTCCGGGCTGGGCGCGGAGGTGCTGGAGTTCCCGACCATCCGAATAATCCCAAAGGCCGATACGTCCGCGATAGACGCGGCCATAGGCGCCATCGAATCGTTCGACTGGCTGGTCTTTACCTCGCAGAACGCCGTCGGCATTTTCTTTGAAAGGCTCTTCGCGCTCGGGCGTGACGCCCGCTGCCTGCACGGCGCGAGAATCGCCGCCATAGGGCCCGCAACCTCGCGCGAGCTGGAAAAGCGTTCCGTGCGGCCGGACCTGGTCCCCGCGGAATATGTCGCCGAGGCGGTGGTGTCGGCCATGGAAACGCTCGGGGTTAACGGGGCCAGGGTGCTCCTGCCCTGCGCCGCCGAGGCGCGCGATGCGCTGCCCGAAGGGCTGCTCGCGCTGGGCGCCGAGGTGCGGAGGATCCCCATTTACGACACGGTGCCGCCGGAACCGCCGACGGAGGAGGTGATGGAGGCCGTGCGCGAGGCAGATATCGTCACCTTTACGAGCTCGTCCACCGCAGGGAATTTCTTTGCCATCATCGGACAATCGCGCGCGCTGCATGCCAGCATAGGTCCCATTACCTCCGCCAAAATCCGCGGCACCGGACACCAGGTGGATATCGAGGCGTCTGAATACACCATCGATGGACTCGTCGAGGCGATTCTTCGCTCGCTGGATTGAGAAGGGCGTATTTTCCCCGGCAGGCGGGATCGTGCTTGCATATCCGCGGTTCTCCGCATACAATGCGATATCGGCCTCTTCGACTGTAACAGCGGAAGAGATCCGCAGCCGGGCCGTGGGACCCGCGCGGCCGTGGCTGCGCGAGGGACGGCCCCCGTGCAATTCAACGAGGTAGGGAATGTCCGAATGGCGTTTGCGATTCATCATGGCGGCCCTTGCGGCGCTGGTATTTGGGGCGAATGCCGTGAGCGCCGATGAAGCGACCGCTCCCGTCGTTCCCGGAGGGGGCCGCGCCGGCCTGAGGCTGGACTTCGCGCGCGACTGGAGGATTGTAGCTCCCTCCAACGACAGGGTGGCGCGCACGGCGGCGGTCGAGGCGGCGCTGGTGCTTGGCCGCATAACGCGGAAACGCCCCGTATTCTCACCGGGCGAGGAGGCGGGGGTTCCGGCCCTGGTTCTTTCGCACGGGCCGGAGGGCGACGGCTTCGCCTGGCATGCCTCGGCCGACAGGGTGGAGATAAGGGGCGATGGTCCAGGCGGGCTGTTGTACGGGGTCTACGATTTCCTCGAATCCCTCGGATGCGGGTGGCCCGAGCCGGGAGCCCGGGGGGAGCGGCTGCCCTCGGGGACTTCTCTTCTCCTGAAGAGGGCCTTTGCGCGCCAGACTCCGTCATTCCACGGGCGCTGCCTTGTCCTTGGACACGCGGCATTTCTCGCCGATGCGGAGAGCTGGGTGATATGGGCCGCCCGAAACCGGCTTAACACCATATTCATACACGTGACCGACGAAGCGCTCGCCTTCGGCGCGGCGCCCGAAAAGCAGTGGCGGAAAAAGCGCGATGCGGTCCTCGGGCTCTTGCGCGACCGCGGGATAATGCTCGAATACGGCGGCCACCGACTGGCCTCATTTTTACCGCGGGACCTGTTTAAAAAGAACCCGGACATGTTCAGAATGAAGGACGGCCGGCGAACAGCCGATTTCAACCTATGCCCCTCCAGTATGGAGGCGCTTGCCGTTGTCCAGCGCAACGCCAGGGAGTATTTCTGCGAACATCCCTATGCCGATGCATTCCACGTCTGGCCCGACGACATCCTTGGCGGAGGCTGGTGTTCGTGCCCTTCGTGTTCGAGGTACACCCCGTCGGAACAGGCGCTGATGGCGACAAACGCGGCGGCCGCTGTTTTGCAGAAGGTCAATCCGGCCGCCAGAATATCTTTCCTTTCGTATTACGATACGGAGGACGCGCCATACAGGGTAAAACCGTATCCCAACGTCTTTGTACTATGGGCCCCCAGAAAACGCTGTTATGCGCACGGGCTTTCCGGCGACGCGTGCGCCGTAAACGCGCCGCGATACACGCGCGGCTATGCCGCGCAGGCCGATTACTTCCGCGCCCGCGGAGCGCCGCCAGCGAGCGTCTTCGAATACTACCTCGACGCGGTCCTGTTTAAGTCCGTACTGCCGCCGCTTTTCGGCGTTATGCGGCGGGACCTCGCTTTTTACAGGTCGGCGGGAACTCATACGATACAGGCTCTCATGACGGGGGATTTCCCCTGGACGAGCGCCCAGCCCAACGCCTGGATCTTCGCCCGCCTTGCGTGGAAAGCCGACGCCGATCCCGCTTTTCTCCTGACGGAATTTTGCGCCTCCACCTTCAGGAGAGAGGCCGCGCCCGCCATGACATCCTATTTCTCCCGGCTGGAGAGGGCCTTCGCTCTGGCGCTCGAAATCAGCCCCTCCATGAGGCTGCCGGAGGAGCCGGTGCCGATGTTAGGCCTTTTCGACTCCCCGCCGACCGATCTGGGTGATCCCTTTTTCGAGCCCCCGAAGGAACTGGCGCGCAAAGGGGAGGCCGAGAAAGAGATATATCCGCTTGTAATGGCTGCGGGCGAGGCGCTCGAATCGGCGCGTGAAACCGCGCTTTCGGCCGCATGGAAAAGAGAGCGGACAACGTTCGAGCTCTACAGGGCATGGCTCAGTTTCGACGCGGCGAGGGCGTCCCTGTACGATGGGCTTGCGGCCGGAATCCCCAAGGAGGAGCTCGCAAGGCGCCACGCGGCGGCCGAAATGGCCCTAAACGCGGTTCTCGACTGGGGGGATGCCAATATTACAGGCTCCGCGTACCGGCGCAATTTCAGGCTGATGCACGAATATTTCTGGCGGCTAAGGCTCGAGAAGATACGTTACGATCGTCTTGCCGAAGGTCCCTGGAGGCCTTTAATAAAGCTCCGGGCGATGGCGCGCATAGGATGGCTCTATTTCAAGCTCCTTCGCGCGTACGAGTGATTAAACGCGTTTCAGGACGTTAAAAGGAGGAAGTCATGCCGGAGGTTGAAATTCAATACCTGGCGGTAATCGCGGCCGCCATGGCGAACGTGGCGATCGGAGCGGTCTGGTATTCGCCGTTCGTTTTTGGAAGGACATGGATGGCGCACAGCGGACTGCGCCCTGAAGACATGAAGGGAAAGGGGCGGGCAATGCTGATCTCCGCGGCGGTTGCGCTTGTCACGGCCTTCATGCTGGCCTATTTCTTCGACCTTCTGGACGTTCAGACTCCCGGCGCGGGGATCTCCCTGGCCTTTCGCGCCTGGCTTGGATTCGCGGCGGCGGTGATGGCGCTCGACCTCGGTTTCGGGGGCAAGCACTTCAGGGTATACCTCATTGACGCGGGAAACCAGCTTGCGGCCTTTCTTGCGATGGGGGCGATTCTGTCGATATGGAGATAGCGGGAAGGCACGGCCAATTGCCGGTCCAATCCATTTTGCGCTGTAACCGTTCATGCAGGCCATAAGTTATGGAGGCGAAAGGAGGGGAATGCCGACGGCTTGACGAAAACGAACCCAGGCGCTGCCGCCGCCATTGGTCTTTACGCCGGCGGTCGATCCGACTGGCGCTTCCCGCCCTTGGAAGCGCGCGCCCCGATGCTTGAGCGCTATTTCGATTTTATAAACTCCAGTATTCGGTCCGTGACCATTCCTGCGCCCCGTCCGTTTAAGTGCAGAAAATCGGTGAGGAGCGAAAAGCCGTTGCGCTCGGATATCCGGTCGTAGCTTTCGCCCAGGATATAGTGCCTGAAGATGCCCGTGTACATCAGAAAGTTCAATTCGGAGTAGGAGTGGAGCCGCTGCCGCGGATTGGCCATTAAATACGACACCATGGTTTCGTTTAGAGGAAGATAGGCGCAACCCTCGCGGCGGGCGATCTCACGGATGACGGCGCTGTACTCCCGGCTCGCACGGAACGACGGTAAAAGGGGGTCTTCCCCTATCGGAGGGATGGAAAGAAGCGCTATCTTTGCGGCGGTATCCGACTTCAGGCGGCGGCATATCCCGGAAAGGTTCTCCGCGAACCATTCCCTGTCGGGGGTGCGGGGGAGGTTCATGCCGCTTACCGCCCGCGCCGCGTTCTCCGGGCTGAGCGACGAGTTCGCGTCGTTGGTGCCGATGAGAATCGTGACGAAATCCGGTTTGCATCGTATAACGTCATCTATACGGGCGAGGACATTGTAGGCCAGCTCCGAGTTAATGCCCGCGTTTATGAATATGAAGTCCTTTCCGCCTGTTTTTTCGGCGAGCATGTCGACGTAATTATGGCTTACCCTGCCATGCGTTATGCTGTCGCCGACGCAGACGAGGACCTTCATCCCCTTTCGGTCGATTCCCGAGGCGAGAAAGCCCGCGGGGTCGTTGTCCGGAAGGCGCTGAGCCATGTGAGCGCCGTAGAGATATATCCCGGCGCAAAGCGCCGCGAGTATGCCTGTCGCTACAAGGGCCTTTTTCATCGTTTTTCGTCTCCCTGTCCCGGAGTCAATTATGAAATCGTTTGAAAATCGCCTGACGATATTATGCATGTTTCGCCTTTTATGTCATCATATTTTTGGATTTGCGGGCCAGCGAGCGCCGTGGCGGCGCGGGAAAAAAATTCTTGACGGAAGCCGTGCTAGCGGTCCTTTTTAATGAATTGTCTACCAGTCCGGCATCGACCTTTGGGGCTGATGCCGGAAAAGCCTTCCATGTCTAATCTCGAAAAAGAGGCCGGATTGATGAACGGATTAACCATAGGCATTACCATTTTCGGCGGGCTCGGCCTGTTTCTCTTCGGCATGAAGATCATGAGCGAGTCCCTGCAGATGGCCGCGGGCGAGCAGATGAAGTCCATTCTTTCCACCGTGACCAACCGCCGCATCGTGGGGGTATTTACCGGTTTTATCATCACTTCGATAATCCAGTCATCGAGCGTAACCACTGTAATGGTGGTGAGCTTTGTAAGCGCCGGACTCATAACGCTCCAGCAGTCCGTGGGAATAATACTGGGGGCGAACATCGGTACGACGGTTACGGGCTGGATTGTGGCCATTTTCGGTTTCAAGATGAAGATATCGGTCTTCGCGCTGCCTGCGATCGGGCTTGGATTCTTTGTCCGATTTCTGAACAATGAACGCCTTAAACAGTACGGCGAGGTGCTGCTCGGCTTCGGAGTGCTGTTCCTCGGCCTGGATGTAATGAGCGGGGCGGTGAAGGACCTCAGCGGCTCGAAGGAGGTCATGAATTTCATGTCCGGGTATTCGGCCGATGGAATACCCGGCCTGCTTATAGTGGTCGCCACCGGGACCGCTGTCACGATGCTGCTTCAGTCCTCCAGCGCGACCATGGCGATGACGATGACGCTCGCCGTCCACGGGCTGATCGATTTCCAAACGGCCTGCGCTCTGGTGCTGGGCGAGAATCTTGGGACCACCATAACGGCGAATATCGCCGCGGTGGGAGCCTCGAGCGAGGCGAAACGAGCGGCCAGGGTGCATCTCATGTTCAACCTTCTCGGAGTATTGTGGATGATCGCGGTCTTTCACATGCTGTTTGTCCCAATGGTGGATTTCGTTATACCCGGGGACCCATACGCGGCGGACGGCGCGGCCCGTGCCGCCGCGATCGCGAGCCATCTCGCCGGGTTCCATTCGCTCTTCAACATTATAAACACCATCATCTTTTTTCCCTTCGCGGGGGTGTTGGTTGCGCTCGCCTCGCGCCTGGTCAAATCGGACCGGGGAAAAGAACCCGAAGCGATCCACCTGAAATATATTTCCACCTCCCTCGTTTCCACTCCAGCCATCAACATCAACCGCGCCAGCCTCGAGATACGGCATATGTCGGAGCTCGTCCTGGAGATGTTCGACATGGTGATGGACGTATTTCGCAATCCCTCCGACAGGCTTGGCGCGGCCGTCGAGGAGGTCGGTCGCATGGAGAACGCGGTCGACCGCCTGGAGAAGGATATTTCGGATTTCCTCGTACGCGTCTCGCAGCAGAAGCTGTCCCAGGAGCAGAGCCATTCGATCTCGGCCATGCTGCACATGGTAAACGAGTTAGAGCGGATGGGCGACCACTGCGAGTCCCTTTTAAGATATACAAGGCGCAAGAATGACGGCGGGCTGGAGTTCTCCGACCAGGCCATGGGACAGATCGACGAGATCGCCGGCAAGGTGAGGGAGTTCCTGGTGCTGCTGCGCGACAATATCATGGCGGAACGGCCGGAGGTGCTGCCGCTTGCCCAGGTGCTCGAGGACCGGATCGACGAGCTCCGCCGCGATCTTAAAAAGGGCCACATTCAGCGCCTCAACCAGGGGCTCTGCGACGTGCCCTCCGGTCTAATTTTCATCGACATGCTCACCAGCTTCGAAAAGATCGGAGACCATGCCTTCAATGTGGCGGAGGGTATCGCGGGGGCGCGCGTCTTCTGAGGGCGAAGGCTATCGTAGAAGGAAGTTTTTTTCGAGCTCGTCCGCCGGAACGGGCCTGCTGTGGTAGTATCCCTGGATGAGGTCGCAGTTCAAATCCCGAAGAATTTCGAGCTGTTCGCGCGTCTCGATCCCCTCGGCGACGGTCCGCAGGTTCAACGAGTGCGCCATGAGAATGATGGCGGAGACGATGGCGCGGCTGTCGGCGTCGGAGACTATGTCCCGAATGAAAGAAATATCGATTTTGAGATTGTCGAGCGGATAGCGCTTGAGGTAGCCGAGCGACGAATAGCCCGTGCCGAAATCGTCGATGGAGATTGTAAACCCCGACTCCCTCAACCTTACCAGTGTTTTCCGCGTGAACTCCGGGTCCCGCATGAAGGTGCTTTCGGTTATCTCCAGGGTCAGCATGGAGGGGCTTGCGCCGGTGTCGTTAACGATGGCGGTCAGCTTTTCGGTAAAGTCCCACTGCCGGAACTGCAGGGCCGAGATGTTTATGGCGACCGGGACCTCGCGAAGACCGCGCTCGCGCCACCAGCGTATCTGCCGGCAGACCTTGGCGATCACCATCTCGCCCACGTTGAGAATAAGTCCGGATTCCTCGAGCACCGGGATGAACCTGGCCGGGGACACCGCCCCGAGCTCCGAATTGTTCCAGCGCAGCAGGGACTCCATGCCCACGATCTCCCCGGTGGAAGCGGAGAAATACGGCTGGTAGTGGAGATCGAACTCGTCGACCGTGATGGCGTTTCGAAGCAGCGCCTCCATGTTGAGAAATTCGTGCGCCTTTTCGTTGAGGTCGGTGGTGTAGAACCGGTAGGTGTTGCCCTGGCTCTTGGCGCGCGCCATGGCGATGTCGGCGTTCTGCAGCAGCACGCGCGCGTCGTCGCCGTCCTCAGGGCAGAGGGATATCCCCATGCTGGCCGTAAGCACGATCTCCTTTTCTTTTATCCTTACCGGCTCGGAGATGAGGTTGCGGATCTTTTCGGCCATGAGTATGAGGTCGTCCTGCCGGGCCACGTCGGTAAGGATAAGCGCGAACTCGTCGCTGCCGGAGCGCGCCAGCGTGTCGCCCTCGCGGATGGCGCTGCCTATCCTCCTGGACAGCACGCGGAGTATCTCGTCGCCGGACCCCATGCCGAATACGTCGTTAAGGTACTTGAATCGGTCTATGTCGAGTAGGACGACCGCCACCACGCGGCCCTTGTACTCGGAGCGGGCGATAGCCTGTCCGAGACGGTCGATGAAGAGGCTTCGATTGGGGAGCTCGGTGAGTAGATCGTAAAACGAAAGGAAGTTGAGCCGCTCTTCCATTGCGAGCTTCTCGGTGACGTCCCGGCCGGTCGCCACCAACTGAATAATGGAACCCGACGCGCCCCTGAGCGGCGAGATTGTCATGTCGAGATGGATGAGTTCGCCGCTCTTTTTGCGGTTTGTAAAGAGCGCGGTGAAGGTTTGCCCCCCGAGCGCCGTTTCCCAGAGCTCGCGGTAGAAAGCCTCTTCGTGCACGCCCGATTTCCAGAGGCGCGGCGTTCTACCGATGACCTCTTCGCGGCTGAAACCGGTCAGGGTGCACACTGTGTCGTTGGCGAATTCGATGACGCCGTTGTTGTCGGTAATGACGATCCAGTCGCTCGACTGCTCGACCGCCATGGAGAGCTTTCGCATTTCCCTCTCGGAGACGAGGCGCTCGGTGATGTCGCGGACGAACCCGGCGTAAATAGGGCTTCCATCGCGGCTTATACGCGAAAGACTTAGCTCTACCGGGAACGCGCTGCCGTCGGCGCGGTACGCCATGGCCTCGGCGCGCCGGTTTAGAAAAAAGCCCGTGGCGTATTCGAGCCACTTGATGTATTTCTGGCCGGATTCCGATCGATCATCCCTCCGGCTGAACAGAGAGGCGGCGTGTTCTCCGATGATCTCCTCGGGCCGGTAACCGAAGATCGCCGAGGCGGCCGGATTGAATTCCAGCACCATCCCGTCGTCTCCGCTGAAGGTTATGATGGCGTCCAGCGCGGAGTGGAGTATCGCCGCGCGGCTCATCTCCAGCTCGTGAAGGCTGCGCTCCGCGGACTTGCGGCCGGAGATGTCGAACACTATGCCCTCGTACAATCGGTCCCGCTTTTTGGCGCCCACCATGCGCGCCGTTATTGAGGCCCATGTCCTGCTTCCGTCGCTACGCAAAAGCTCGGCCTCGAAGTCGTCGATAGCCGAGTCTCGAATGAGCTGTTTTAGAAATTGACGGCGCTTTTTGTCGTCGGCGAAAAGATGGGTCCCGATATTCTCCACCGCCGCCGTCAGCTCCTCCACCGAGGAGTACTTAAGAATGCCGGCAAGCGTGGAGTTCGCTGTGACAAGCCCGCCCTGGGCCGTTGCCTGAAATATGCCAACAACGGAATTTTCGAACAGACTGCGGTAGCGTTCCTCGCTTTCCATCACGCGCATCTCCAGGCGGTGCTTGTGAAGGGCGATGCCTATATTGGCAAGGAGCTCCCGGCGCTCGAAGGGCTTGAGAATGTATCCGTACGATCCCGACGACTGGAGCTTCTCGAGCGTCTCGGTGTCGGAGTAGGCGGTGAGGAATATTACGGGGATGTGGGATTCGGCCCTTATGAGGCGGGCGGCCTCGATGCCGTCCATCTCCCCCTGGAGCATAATGTCCATGAGGACGAGCGAGGGGCTGTTTTCGCGCGCGGCTTTCACCGCCTCCTCGCCCGAGGCAAGAATCTCGCTTACCTGATAGCCGAAGCCGATCAGGGTGTGCCTGAGGTCTTCGGCGGTGAGCGCCTCGTCCTCGACTATCAGGATTCGAATGTCTTCCATTACCGGTTTTTCCCCGAGGCTTCCCGCCGGACCATACGAAGGGCCGGCACGATGCTTTAACGTCCGTGTTCCGTCCCCGCGCCGCGGGGTCGGGGGCATACAAACCGTTTTTTATTCTACATGAACGCCGGGAGGTGTCAAATAAATTATCACCCGGCGCTGGGCTTCAAGCGTTCATTTTGTAGCGGCCCTTCAGGGCGTAGACGTGCTCCCTCCATATCTTTTCGAAACGTTCGGGGTTTACCACGGGCTTCATGATCATCTTCCGGCACAGCTCCTGCTGCTTTTCGCTCGACGACGGCTTGGAATAAAGCTGCAGGGCGTACTTGGAGAAATCGCGCACCATGAAGTCGAAGATCTGGTCGATGAGTTCGTCCTCGACATTGTAGATCTTCTTGTTCTCCAGAATGAGCTGGCCGTAGGCGACCAGGGTAAAGAGCTCGCCTATGATGAGCAGAAAGTCTATGTCCTTGCTCTGTTCCTCCGACGGGGTGGCGCTCGCCAGGAAATCCTTCAGCACTTCGATCTGTTTTTTGAAGACTTCGACATTGGGGATGTTCACGCTGTTGTAGGCGATGTTGTAATCGTGGAACTGGATTTTCCCCAGGCCCTTCGTGGGCCCCTGGTCGAAGAGGAAGTCGTCGTTCTTCGCGTCACGCCGCCGCGGCACTTCAGGGAAGTTGCCGGGATTGAAAAAATAATTCGCCATGAACTTGATGATAAGCGCCATGTTTACGTGCACCGTTCCCTCTAATTTCGGGAGCGCGCGTATGTCGCGGGCGGCCATGTGGAAGTATGTGTTCTTTTCGAATCCCTTCGCCGCGATGACGTCCCAGAGCAGATTGATGACCTCCTCGCCCTGCGTGGTGACCTTCATCTTTACCATGGGGTTGTACAGCAGATAACGCTTGTCGTTGGGGTTCGCCGAGCGCATGTAGTCGGTGGCCCGGAGCGCGAAGAGCTTCATAGCGACGAGGCGGCAGTAGGAGTCGGTAAAGAGCTGTTTGATATGAGGGAAGTCGGTTACGTATTTGCCGTAGAGGTTGCGATTGGCGGCGTGGTCCAGGGCCTCGTAAAGGCAGTGGGTGGCGATGCCGATCGATCCCCATCCTAAGTTGAACTTGCAGATGTTGATGGTGTTAAGGGAGGCGTCCCATGCGTCGCGCCCTTTGTCGGTTATGTCGGCTTCGGTGATGGGATAGTCGTGGAGCACGTATTCCGCGACATAGGACTGGCTCTCTATGACGTTCTGTACGCACTCGTATTTCTCGTGCCGGGAGTCGGCCACGAAGAACACGTAGTCGCCGGTGTCGGCCATCTTGGCGAAGGTGGAGACCATGGCGGCCTTGTTTCCGTTGCCGATGTAATACTTGTCGCCGTTGGCGCGGTAGGTGCCGTCGCCCTGGGGGTAGAGCATCATGTCGCTCGAGTAGATGTCCGCGCCGTGCTCCTTTTCCGAGAGGCCGAACGCGAAGATGGCGCCCTCTTTTAGGAGCTTCGCCGCACGATGCTTTATCTCCTCATTTTTGCCGATCCAGATCGGGCCCAGTCCGAGCGCCGACACCTGGAAGGTGTACCAGTAGGCAAGGCCGTAGAAGCCGAGTATTTCGGCGTAGTCGGTGATGCGAGATGTGTCCCAGCGAGAGTCGGCGTCGCCGTAGCCCGCCGGGGTAAAAAGGGTCTTAAATATCCCCTCCTTTTCCTGGAAGTCGAGGTAATCCTGGTACCAGACGTATTTGTGGTCGTCGTCCAGTACTTTTGCCAGACCCTTGTTCTCGAAGAACTCTATGGTCTTAAGCATTATACTTTTGGTCTCTTCGTCGGGGTAGGTGCTCGCGAACTCTTTGGGATTCAGTAGTATCATGGCCTGCTCCTTTTTTATGATCGGATGAGGATATTGTCCGGCGGAACCCGCCGTGGTCAAGACGAAAACAATGTTTCCATTTAAGGCTAAATATGGCAATAAAGTTTTCGGCCGGACTACATTGTAATTCTATCATGGGGGCTGGGAAACGCAAATTTTTATTCTGCCTTGAGTAGGACAAGGGGGACAGCGGTTCATAAGAACTCCAGGCTGCAGGAAGCTCTCCAAACTCATCCCCCCGGCCCCCTTCTCTTCGGAGAAAAGAAGGGGGAGTTTGTTAATCAGTTGAAAGTTCAAAGTTAAAAGTTCAAAGTCGAAAGGTTAAAATCGAAAGTTTAAATAGGCCATCGACCACAAGGGGCTACAGCCCCTTGCTCTGTAATAAGGGGAATCTTCTTGGAATCAGGCTAATGTCTTCAGAGAACAAGGGGTTGTAACCCCTTGCTTTTGCACGGCGAGCACATAAGGCCTATACGTCAGTAATCCAACAGGCCATAGGCATCAGTACAACCCCCTCCGGGGGTGGCGCAGCGCGCCGGGGGCGTTAAGGCTTGCCGCATACCTGAAGGATTTCTATTATTAAGCCAAAGGATGTTTTTATTATTCCAAAGCCAGTCAGTCCTTTTAATAAGGCTCTCCTTTACCAAAGGGGAGCTGCCGAAGGCTGAGGGGATTTGTACTGGCTTTTAAATCCCCCCACCTCCGGTGTGCCCCCTTCAATGAAGGGGGCTCCTATTCAGGATACTTTCCGCGAAAGATTAATGCCTTTATTCTTTCCAACAGCAACAAGTTCTCTTGATAAGGCTCCCCTTCACCAAAGGGGAGCTGCCGAAGGCTGAGGGGGTTTGAGATGCGCTGCTTAACGGCTGTTTGATGGTATCGGTTGGTGATCTGACGACATCCAACACTCGGTATCAGCAAAACCCCCTCCGGGGGTGGCGCATAGCGCCGGGGGCGTTGATGTGACCGGCAGGTAGTACCTGATCCAGCCCAAATTAGTCTGGATTTACCTCTGAAATTTTTTGTGGATCATGGCAAGATCCCCCCTCTTTTTCGTTTAAAGAGAGGGGGTTAGGGGGTGAGTTCCCTAAAATGATTGACTCTTCGCCCGAAAGGGCCACACTGCTTGCGCGGCACATGCCGCGAAACGAGCTATCCGGAGAAAACTCATGTACACAGATATTCGTCCCCGCAGGCTTCGCGCAAGCGCGGCGATACGGAACTTAGCCGCCGAAACCTCCGTGGATAAAAGGCGCCTCATAATGCCGCACTTCGTTTCAGAGACCGCCGCAGGCCGAGAGCCCATCGCCTCTATGCCGGGCATCGACCGGGTCTCAATCGATGAGCTTCTCCGCGACGTGGAGTCCGACCTGAAGCTTGGAATTTCTTATGTCCTGCTCTTCGGCATTCCTGCCGTAAAGGACGATTCGGCCTCGTCCGCGTATGACGATAACGGCATCGTACAGAAGGCCGTTCGCGCTTTAAAGGAGCGCATGCCCGAGGCGTGCGTAATAACCGACGTGTGCCTCTGCGAATATATGGCCCACGGGCATTGCGGCATAGTGAAAGACGGCCGGGTGCTGAACGACCCCACCCTGGAGCTATTGGCGGACACCGCACTCTCGCACGCGGCGGCCGGCGCGGACATGGTGGCCCCCTCGGACATGATGGACGGACGGGTGGCGGCCATCCGCGACGCGCTCGACGAAAACGGCTTTCTCGACATGCCCATCCTCTCCTATGCCGCCAAGTACGCCTCGGCCTTTTACGGCCCCTTCCGCGACGCGGCGGGGAGCGCGCCGCGGTTCGGCGACAGGCGAAGCTATCAGATGGACTATCGAAACGCGCTTGAGGCGGAGAAGGAGGTGCTTCTGGACATCGACGAGGGGGCGGACATCGTTATGGTAAAACCGGCGCTGTCGTACTTAGACATCATCCGGCGCGTGCGCGAAATCGTCAACGTGCCGGTGTGCGCCTATAACGTGAGCGGGGAATACTCCATGGTGAAGGCCGCTGCAAAATTAGGCTACGCGGACGAGCGCATGCTCGCGACCGAAATCCTCACCTCCATATTCCGCGCCGGGGCCGATATGGTGATATCCTATCACACGCGCGAGGTGTTTCGCGAAGGATGGCTTTAGGGGGGCGGATGCGGGAAAAAAAGGACGAACGGCGCCTTTGCGCCACATGGATGGGCGTTGCGGGTTTTCTGATTTCGGACGGGTGCGACTCGTTTTACATCGACCCATTCGTAAGCCGTTATTCAATATTTCGGGTCCTTGCGGGGCTTCCGCTTCCGCCGCGCATCGAGCTCGTCCGCCGCTGGATAGGCCTTACAGGCGGCGCATCGGCTAAGGCCGTTGTCGTAAGCCATTCGCACTTCGACCACGCCCTCGATGCTCCGTTCTTTGCCGGGGAGACAGGCGCAGTTCTTGTCGGGTCCGAAAGCACGGCGAGCATCGGCCTGGGGGCTGGCCTGGGCGAGGGATCGATAAAGCGTGTGCGGCCGGGCGATACGCATGACATAGGAGACTTCAGGGTGCGTTTTGTAAAGAGCGTTCACGGCTTCGGGCTCTTTGGAAGGACCCCGTATCCCGGCAGTATAGACAGTCCGCTCGCGCCGCCTGCGCCGGCGGCGGCCTATCGCTTAGGGGAGGTCTTCTCGCTCGTAATCGAACACCCGTTAGGCGTGATTATACACCACGGAAGCGCCGGCCGGGCCGCCGAGGTGTTTTATGGAGTAAGGGCCGATATGCTTTTACTATGCGCGGCGGGAAGAGGGGATACCGCCGGCTATCTCGAGCAAACGGCGGCGGCCTGCGGCGCGAAAACGGTGGTCCCAATGCATTTTGACAATTTCTTCAGTCCGCTCGAGGCCCGCATGAAGCATATCCCGTTTCTCGGAATGGAGGAGTTTGTAAAAACGGCGGCAAAAGTCCTCCCCGATGCGGTCGTAGCGATTCCCGAGCCGGGCCGCGCACTGTTTGTCTGAGCCCTACCGCGGCCGCTCGGCGCTTACCGATGGCGTGTTCCAGTCGCAGCGGGAGCACTTTACGTCGCGATACTTGTAGACCTCCCCGGCCGAGGTCCGTACAACGGCGGCCATTACAAGCGACTCGCACCTGGGGCAGTGCTTGGAGATGATCTCGTAGTCGTTCTGCTGTATCCTGTCGTTCATTGTTTTCCTCGCAAAGATAGGTAATACCATACCGCAATTCCCGAAATGAATCTTGAAAAACCAGGAAAATCGCATACGCCGCGCAATGCAAGCGCCGCGGTCAGGATGCCGCCGAGGCCCCGACGGCCACGGTAAGCCTTTCAAGCGTCTCTGCGGCGTTGCCTTCGATAAAACATACCTTCGACATCGCGTAGAGGGTGTTCTCCACTCCCGAGTAACCGGGGCGGCGGTCCATGTTGCACACTATTACGTTTTTCGCGTCCTCGGCGCGCAGCACCGGCATTCCGTAAATCGGCGTTCCCTCGGCGGTGTTGGCTGCCGGATTCACCACATCGCAGGCTCCGACCACAAGGGCTACGTCGGTCGACGCGAAATCGGGATTGATGGCATCCATCTCTACCAGGAGCTCGTAAGGGATATCGACCTCCGCAAGCAGCACGTTCATATGCCCGGGCATGCGCCCCGCGACCGGATGTATGGCAAAACGAACGGTCGTTCCGCGCGATTCGAGCAGGTCGTAAAGCGCGCGCACCTGGGATTGCGCTTGGGCGAGGGCCATTCCATATCCGGGGATGACGATGACGCTTGAGGCGGACGCAAGCAGCGATGCAGGGTCGGCCGCTGCGGTCGGTTCCTCGGCGGCTGCCGGTGCAAAGGCGGGGCTTTGGGCCTTCGCCGGGGCCGCGTTCGCGCGCTCGGCGCCGCCTGTAAGGACGTCGATGAGCGAGCGGTTCATGGCGCGGCACATTATGCGTGTGAGGATAAGTCCGGCGGCACCCACAATCGCGCCTATGGAGACGAGCAGTATGTCGTTTATCGCGAAACCGCAGATGGAGGCTGCAAGCCCCGAGTAGGAGTTTAGAAGCGAGATGGCGACCGGCATGTCCGCCCCGCCGATGGGGAGCGTGAAGTGTATGCCGAAGAGGAGCGCAAGGGCAAGGACGGCGAGCGAAACGACGGCGGCCGTGCCGGCATCGGCGAAGGTCGCCCAGGAACCGAGGCCGCCGAGCGCGGCCAGAAACAGAAACGAGAGTATGCCCGCGCCTCGAATGCGAACGGGGCGCTGAGGAAGCAGGCCATGGAGTTTTCCGGCCGCGACTAAGCTTCCGGAAAGTGTCACTGCCCCTATTATAAGAGCGAGTTGCCCCGTGGAGCGGGCGGGGATGTCCATGGCCTCGTGGTTTTGGAATATGACCGAAAGCGCCACCAGAAACGAGGCGCCGCCGCCGAGGCCGTTGAGGAGGGCGACCATCTGGGGCATGCGGATCATTGTGACGCGCAAGGCCAGCACTATGCCTACAAGGGCGCCGAGGCCCATGGCCGCGTAGAGTTCGGCCGTGCCTATTATGTTATTGTGCCATAGGACGAGGGCGATAGCCGCGAGCATGGCGGCGGAGCCTATCCAGTTGCCGAGGGATGCGGTCCGCGCGGAGCTCATCATCCTTATTCCTGTCAGTACGGCGAGTATGACGGCCGCTACGGCCGCTTCATAGATCCCGAAATTCATTTTGTCACTTCCCCGATCTAAACATGCGAAGCATCCTGCCGGTGACCATAAAGCCCCCGACGAGGTTGACGGTTGCAAGCATTATGGCGGCAATGCCGAGCGCCTTGCTTCCGGTTCGAAGCGCGACCGCCGCCGCGACCAGCGCTCCGAGCACAGTCACCCCGGAGAGGGCGTTCATTCCCGACATGAGCGGCGTGTGCAGAAGCGACGGCACGTTCGATATCAGCCGGTAGCCGACGATGGTCGAGATGGCGAATACGATGAGCAGGATGATAAATTCCATAATCAGGCCCCCTTTCCGCTTGCCGCGATCGCTTCGAGCGCCCCGGCGTGAACAAGCCCGCCATCGATCGTGACGAGCGAGGAGGCTATTATCTCGTCTCTACGGTCGATGTTCAGCTTTCCGTCCTTTACGAGGTGCGAGACGAAGTTGAGGATGTTGTGGGCGAACATCCACGTGGAGCTCGTCGGCAGGTATCCGGGGATGTTTTTGGTGCCGATGATGGTAACGCCGTGCTTCACGCAGGTACGGCCGGGGTCGGTCGATGCGCAGTTGCCCCCCTGGTCTATGGCTATGTCCACTATCACCGAGCCGGGGCGTATCCCCTTCACCATTTCTTCGGTAACAAGGATGGGGGCGATTTTTCCCGGCACCAGGGCCGAAAGCACGATGATATCCGACTTAGCGACCGCCTCCCTTATCGCCTCGCGCTCTTTATTTAGCCACTCGTTGGTAAGGGCGAGCGCGTATCCGCCCTGGCCGATCGCCATCTGGGCGGGGACGCCCGTTTCCACTATCTTGGAGCCGAGGCTTTTGGCCTGCTCGACCGCGTCGGGCCGTATGTCGGCGGCGAAAACCTGGGCGCCGAGGCGCTTCGCAGTGGCCAGCGCCTGGAGGCCCGCCACCCCAACTCCTACTACGAACACCTGGGAGGGCTGAATGACGCCCACCGCCGTTCCCACCATGGGAAGAAACCTGGTAAGAACGTCGGCGGCCATAATGACTCCCTTATAGCCGGCGACCGTGCTCATGGAGGTTAGGGCGTCCATGGACTGGGCGCGCGTTATGCGCGGTATCCCATCGAGCGTGAGGGCCGTGACCCCCTGGCTGGCGAGGTCCTGCACCATGCCGTGGTTGGAAGGCGAGGCCGGGTGCAGAAATGTGACGAGGAGCTGGCCCTTCTTCATCATGGCCACCTCGTGTTTGTTTTTTGTCTCGTTATAAAGGGGTTCCTTGACCTTCATGATGATGTCGGCCTGCGCGTAGAGCTTCTCGCAGTCGTCGACGATCGTTGCGCCGGCCGCGCGGTATTCATCGTCATAGAAGTGCGCGCCCCTTCCGGCCCCGGTCTCGACCAGGACCTTCGCGCCTCCTGCGACGAGCTTTTTTACCGTTTCGGGTATCGCCGCAACCCGGAACTCGTGTTCCATTATCTCCCTGGGAATGCCCACGGAAAGACCGTTGAAATTCATGGCCGCCCTCCATAAAGAATTCAATATACCCGTCAAAGGAGCGGGTGTCAATATTGCCAATAAAATGAGTAAGCGCTCACTCATTTTTTTGCCATGAGGGTCGCTTTATGTCAATATTATTTTTGGAATTTATGCCTGAAAGTGCAGAAAGGGCTTGCGAACTTATTTATGGAAACGCCTTAAGTGCTCGCCGTGTAAGAACAAGGGGCTGTAGCCCCTATGGACGATGGCCTGTTCTAACTTTGACCTTTCAACTTTCGACTTTCCACTGCCCCCCCCTCAGCTCTGCTTCTCAGCCTTAAGGCGTGCTATAAGGGCTTCGAGCACCGCGGCGGCGTCGTCGGTGACCACATAGTCCGACATCTCCGCAAGCGGCGACTCGGGATCGGTATTTATCGATACGATGATTTCGGATTCCACGATGGATGCCGTATGCTGTATCTGCCCGGATACGCCGAAGCCTATGTAGAGGCGCGGGCGCACGGTCCTTCCCGTCTGCCCGATCATGCGCTCCTCGCCGCACCAGCGGTTGAAAACAGGCACGCGGGTTGCGCCGGTCTCGCCGCCCAAAAGCGAGGCGAGTTCGTACAGGCGGTCGAAGTTCTTCTTGGAACCGAGGCCGCGGCCACCCGCAACGATTACACGGGCCTGCTCCAGCGGCACCGCGGGGCGGTCCCGGCGAAGCGGGGCCTGGAGGCTCTCTATCCTTCCGTCAGAGCCGGGGGCGGAGAAGCTTAGTTTTACGATTTCGGTCTTTACGTCGGTGCGCTCTCGTTTTTCGAAGACGCCCTGGCGTACCGTGGCCATCTGCGGGCGCGCGTGCGGGCACATTACGGCGGCGATTGCGTTTCCTCCGTACGCCGGGCGCTCCATGAGGAGGAGGTTTTTTCCGTATTCGGGGTGGTCGGCTATAGAGAGGCCGGTGCAGTGGGCGGTAAGGCCGGTGCCGAAACGGGCCGCTAAGCGCGGCGCGAGGTCGGACCCGGCCTCGGTTGACGGAAAGAGCACGATAGACGGCCTGTGTTCGGCTATGAGGCCGGCAAACAGGTCGGGAATTATTCGGTCGTCATAATGTTTGAGCGCAGGGTCGCTCGCGTACATTATGATATCCGGTCCATGGCGTTCGATTAGGGGCAGGTATTCTTCGGCGTTAAGCGCGAATATTAGCGCACAGAGCCTTTCTCCTAAGGCGTCGGCAAGCTCGCGCCCTCGCGTGATGAGCTCCAGGGCGCCCTCGAGCACCCGCTCGTGGTCCTGGATCTCGGCAAAGACCCAGATATCACGATGCTCCCCGCCGGTTATATTCGCATCCTTCATGGTTTTTCTCAGTATTGCAGTATGCCGTGTTTTTTGAGGCGTTGCACTATCGCCCGGGCCTTTTCGGTCGCGCCGCCCTCGATGGATTCGCGCGAGCGCGTGTGATTGAATTTGCGCGTATCGACTACCACCGTCGGCGAACCCGTGATGCCGTATTCATCCTCCCTGCCGCCGATGTCGTCCATGGAGAGCTCCTCTATTGCCGTATTGGAACTAACTGCGATATCGGCTAAGCGGAGAAAGCGCACCCGGTTGTCTTCGCGTCCCACCGATAGGATTAGCGGAAGGGATGCGCGGATTTTCTGGTATTCGTGTCCGTAGAGGCGTTCGATGGTGATGTATCGTCCCTCGATGTTATAGGCGTGGATGCGAGTGACGAGCGGGATCTTCAGTATCTCCGAAAGCTGGTAGCCCACATGGCCAGTACTGCCATCTATCGCCTCGCGTCCTGTGATGATGAGGTCGAAGGGCCCTGTCTTTATGATGGCTGCCGCGAGCGCGCGGCTGGTGGCCAGCGAGTCGGAGCCGGCAAAGCGCGGGTCGCAGAGGAGCACGCAACGGTCCGCGCCGTAGGCTGCGGCCTCGTACAGGGCCTCGCGGGCTCCGGGCGGGCCCATGGACAGCGCCGTAATTCGGGCGCCGACAGTGTCCCTTATGGATAGAGCCGTCTCGAGCGCATGGAGGTCGTCGGGATTGACGATGTTTTCGGCCGAGGCGCGGTCTATCGCGCCGGTCTTGAGGTCGAAGAGGGCGCGGCCCGTGTCGGGCACCTGTTTTACGCAAATTAGTATGGAGAGCATCCTCACATCCTCTCGAATTCTTTCATAATGGCGTTTCCGATGATGATGTTCATCACCTCCGAAGTCCCCTCGTAGATCTCGGTGATCTTCGCGTCGCGGAAATATCTTTCCACCGGCAGGTCCTTTACATAGCCGTAGCCCCCGAAAACCTGCAGCGCCTCGCGGCAGACCTCCATGGCGACCGAGGACGCGTAGCGCTTGCACATTGCCGATTCGACGGAGTAGGGCAGCCCTTTGTCTTTCAGATGCGCGGCCCTGTAGATGAGAAGGCGCGCCGCGTCCAGGCCGGTCTTCATCTCGGCCAGCTTAAACGCCACGCCCTGGAATTCCCCTATGGGCCGTCCAAACTGGCGGCGCTCTGCGGCGTAGCCCGCGGCGGCCTCATAGGCCGCCATGCCTATCCCCAGGGCCTGGGCCGCGATGCCGATGCGCCCGATGTCGAGCGCCTGCATGCATACCCTGAAACCGTCCTCGGCGCGGCCCAGGATGTTTTCGGCCGGAACGGACACGTTGTTGAAGTAGAGCTCGGAGACCATGTTGCCGCGCACCCCCATCATGTCCTCGACTTTCCCCACCTCGAAGCCGGGCATGTTTTTTTCCATGATGAATACGGCGATGCCGCGGGCCTTTTTTTTCGGATCGAGCGTGGCCGCGACCAGAAAGATATCGCCCGTGCCTCCGTTGGTGACGAAGGCCTTCTGGCCGTTTATTATATAGCGATCGCCTTTCCGCACGGCCGTCGTGCAAATGGACGCGGCATCGGAGCCGGCCTGCGGCTCGGTGACCGTAAATCCTCCGATTTTTTTCCCGCTCGCAAGCTCATGAGCGTAGCGATTAAGCTGGTCCTGTGTGCCGAACTTTAAAAGGGGCGCCAGGCAAACGGAGTTGTGCACAGTTACGCCGAGGCCCACGGCGGCGCTCACTCGCGATAGCTCCTCGATGGCGACTGTATAGCTGATGCCGTCGAGGTCGGCGCCGCCGTACTCGCGGGGGGCCTGGATTCCCCACAGGTTGATGCGGCCCATCTCGGCCGTAAGCTCGCTCGGCAGGGGGCGGGATTCGCGGTCGAGCACCCCGGCCCATTCCTCGAGCGCCTCGCGGGCGAAGGAGCGGACGGCCTTACGCACCATAAGCTGTGTGCCGTTAAGAGAAAGGTCCATGGGCTGAATAGAAGGTAGGCCGGAGCGGCTGTGTCAAGTATTCTTTGGGAGGGGGCGTGAGCCCCGCTCAATTGTGAAAATAGGCCTTGAAAAACGCGGGGTATTCGTATATACTCCGCTGAACGGATGGTGGTGCTTCAGTCGATCCGGGGAACGCAGAGATGCGATACTGCGTGCGACCGAAAGGCCCATTTGCATAGGGGAGGATAGTGCGACGTGCCGTACCGGACGCGGCGTTGCGCTTATATTGCCGGAGGCCGCGCCGATTTTGGATGAGGAGGTCGGAATGAATACGGATAGTATGTTCAACACCGGGAAGGGCCTAAAGGCCCTATTAGCCTTCGTCGCCCTTCAGCTCGTGTTCATAGGGGCGGTATATACCGCCCACAGGATTCAGACGGATTCCGGTTCCGTGGAGGTCTCCAACGTATATTTTCAGAATGAGGACGGCAACAGGATCCGCGGCAAACTATTCAGGCCCGTTACGGCGACGGAAGCGGATAAGCATCCGGGGGTGCTATTCATTCACGGTTACCAGAACAACCGGGAAAGCGGCGATTCCTATTGCATCGAGCTAGGGCGAAGGGGCTTCGTAACCCTCAGCATCGATGCAATAGGCAGGGGGAATTCGGACCCGCCGCACGACATGGACGATCCGCGCTTCGATAAGACCTTCGGGGCCCGATCCTCGGCGAAGTACCTGGCATCTCTTCCGTTTGTGGATTCGCGGCGGGTAGGCGTGATGGGGCACAGCATGGGTGCCGAATACTCCTACTGGATCGCGCTGGAGGACCCGTCCATACGGGCGGTTGCCATCGTCGGAAACGCCTACGACAAACGCGCCACGCGTGACAGGCCGAAGAATATGATCATGATAATCGGCGAATTCGATGAGTTTCGAGACCGGTTTACGGCCACCACGAATATCATGGAACAGTGGATGAAAACCGAAACCACCCTTAACGCCTTCCCGGTCGCCGATCCCCGTTTCAACACAACCTACGGGGATTTCGCGAAGGGCACCGCCCGGCGGGTTTTCGTTACGCGTATTTCCCATGTGCAGGAGTCGCACAGCAGGGCCTGTATAGCGGAGGCCCTGGACTGGATGCGCCTCTCCCTCGGCCCGCCGGAGAGCCTGTGGAAGGACAAGAACGATCAGACCTGGCAGATCAAGGAGGCCATGACGCTTCTTGCAATGCTTGCCTGTTTTCTCTCGCTCCTGCCGCTGGGGCTCGTGTTGCTGCGAAGGCCGTTTTTCAGGCCTATACGCCAGGGACAGGCCTTCGGCTACGCGTGTCCGGAAGGGAAATGGTGGAAATACGCCGCGATTAATGGGGCGCTCATGTGGCTTTATCTTCCGCTCATCATGACGTTATTCGCGATCCATAAATTCGTCGTCCCCGTGGACAGGGTGTTCCCCATGCTGCTCGTGGACGCAATCGTATGGTGGTTCGTCATCATCAACCTTATCGGCCTTATGCTTTTAAGGAGATGGTATGGGAAGGAGTCGTCCTCCGGCGGACTGAGCTGGTACGACCTGGGCATATCGCATTTCAGGGAGCGCTGGGGCCTCGATGGCGGGCGCATCGGCCGCACCGTACTTTTAGGCATGCTTCTTTTTGGCTTTATCTATGCCTGTGAGTACACGAGTGAAAGGCTTGCGCTTGTGGATTTCAGGTTCATCTATCCGCTGCTTAGCGATCTCACCCCTTACAGGGTGCTTATGTTCGCGCTTTATTTTCCGTTCATCCTCTTCGGCTTCCTCGTCCTGACATCGTTTGTGCATGGACAGATTCGACGGGCTGAAAAACCGAGCTGGTGGCGGACCTACGGCTCGTGGACCGGAAGGAACATCCTTGCCCTTATCACCCCTCTTTTCCTCTTCTTGCTGGTGCAGTACGTTCCCCTGCTGACAACCGGTTTCATTCCGTTCGAGGGCCCGGGAGGGGTATTTGTGGTGTTCATCATCGAGCTCTTTTTTATAATGCTGACCCTTACCATTGTGATGATTCAGTCCACTTGGTTTTACCAGATAACGGGGACTATCTACCTGAGCGCTCTGATGAATGCCCTGGTTGTCACCTGGCTGTTCGCGTCGTCGCAGGTGATCGCGCCGATTCCGTAGGGTCGCGCGTGTCTCCATTTGCGGCACGAAGGCCGTCCTTCCCGGACGAGGGACGAACATGAAAGGCGCGCCGCGCAGTTTGCCGCCGCGCTCGAGCATGGGTTGTAGGTGGTGGAAGGCAAATGGGAATAATGGCGGGGAATTTGCGTCAGATCAGGCTCCAATCCTCCTCGCCCGGAAGGAAGGCGGAAAGTCCTAAGCGTTCAAATGTCCTGATGCACGACTCAGTCTCTTCTTCCGTGGGCACATCGTATTCGGGCGCTGCCGGGGCGCCGAGCCACGCCCGCTTGTCGTTTCCCATCCGGTGGTAGGGCACCACGCTCAGGGCCTTAAAGCCGAGACGGCGGAGAAATCCGGCCCATGCCTCTATGTTTGCCCTGGTCGCGGTGGCGCCCGGTATGAGGGGCATGCGCGGCCAAAGCCCCGGCCCTTTGCCTTTCCCGCCCGCGAGTGTAGTGAGGTTTTTTTTTATAACGGCGTTTCCTGTGCCGCAATGCCGCCGGTGCTCCTCGTCGTCAAAGAGCTTTATGTCGAAGAGCACGAGGTCCATCGCCGCGAGCATTTGTTTTACTGCGCCAAAGCCGAACATGCCGGAGGTCTCGAGGGCCAGTGGTATCTTTAATGTGCGGAGTTTTCGCGCGAGCGCCGCTGAGTATTTTGGATAAAGTGTGGGCTCCCCGCCCGAAAGGGTCACCCCGCCGCCGGATTCGCGCATGAGCGGAAATTCGGCCGAAAGCTCGTTTATAAGCTCGTCCGGGCTTTTAGGCGAGCCGAGGCGCACCAGAGCTCCCGACGGGCACGCCTCGACGCAGGCGAAACACAAGCGGCAGAGATCCGCGTCGCGGTACACTGGCCTGTTTTCGGAATCCGACGTGCAGGCCTCGGCGCACCTGCCGCACGAGATGCAGAGCCTTTCCTTAAAGCCTATCTCTGCTCGCTCGCTCCAGGATTCCGGGTTCTGGCACCAGGCGCAGCGAAGCGGGCATCCCTTGAAGAAGATCAGGCTGCGGATCCCCGGCCCGTCGTGCAGGCAGAAGTGCTGTACCGCGAAGACAGGCGCGGTCTCATGAGACGCCATGCGCCGTCCTTTCGATGATCTCGTCCTGCACGTCCGGCTGAAGGTCGGTAAAATAGGCGCAGTACCCGGCCACGCGTACCACTATGCCCGGATAAGACGCCGGGTCCCTTTTAGCGGCGCGCAGCGTGTCTGCGTCTAACACGTTTACCTGCGCCTGCATGCCCCCGTTTTTTATATAGGAGCCGAGCAGTCCGGCGAGTGCTCGCGCCCCGGCCTCGCCGCCGATCGTCTTCTTGTCGAATTTCATGTTGAGCGCGTAGCAGTTGGCCCAGCGCGAGCTGTCTAACGATGCCGCCGAGCGCAGTACGGCCGTCGGGCCGGCACAATCGACACCGTCCACGGGGGAAAGGCCGTTCGAGAGCCTTTCGCCGGCGCGCCTTCCGTCGGGAAGCGCGCCGGTCTTTTTGCCGAAGCCTATGTGGCAGGTCATCGAGTAGAATCCGGGGATGTAGCCCCCGCCGCGGCTGTTTTTATGCGAGCAAACAGCGTCGGTAAAGGCGTCCGCCGCGGCCTGAGTCATGGCGTCAACCTCGGCTATGCCGTTTCCGTAGCGAGGCATCCGGCGTAGTAGCTCCGCGCGAAGGTCCTCGTGATCCCTGTAGTTTCTTTTTAGAATTCCAACGAGCTCAGATAACCCCATCCTGCGCTCCTCGAAGACCAGTTTCTTTATGGCGTAGAGGGAGTCGCCTGCGCTTGCGAGCCCGGCCGCCTGAATGGAGGTGTAGTCGTACATGGCGGCGCCCCAGGTGGCATCGAGCCCTTTGTCCATGCATCCGGCCGTCAGCATGGAGTTGACAGGCGTTGTGCGCCATATCCTGTACGCGCCCTCCAGTGCGGTTATTACCTCCGCCATATCGTCGATCCCCTTTTGGACCTGGGCCCTGAAGGCCACGAGCACGTCCTCGAATATCAGCATACTTGCTATTGGACCGGTGGCCGCGCCAATGCGCTTCCAGGAATTAAACTGTCTGCCTTCGTTAAGGGCGAGTTCGAGGCAAAGGGGCAGATTGAAAAGGGCCGCGTCGGACGAGTTGTAGGTTCTTCCCTGGCTGCACATCTCCACGCAGCCTATGACGGCGTAATCGCGCGCGTGCTCCCTGCTGATTCCGCAGCCCGAGAGCGCCCTTACGATCGATTCATCGCCCATTATGGAGGGCTTTCCGCAGCCGAGCTGCAGTACGCGGGCCGAGCGTTCCAAAAGCCAGGCGGGCGTTTGGGCGTGGACGCGCACGTGGAGCGCGGGCTCGCGTGTGCGGACCTGGGCATAGGCGTCGAGGATGAGGCCGGAGAGTTCGTTCGTGACATCGCGGCCTTTAGCGTCTGTGCCGCCAACGGTTATGGCCTGGGCCACTCCGTTGCCGCTGAAGAATCGGTCGATGCGCTCGGAGTAGATGGGGATGGTCTCGCACGTCTTAAGGTAGAAGCTCGCGAGGACCTCGAGCGCCCGGTTTCGGTCAAGGCGCCCTTTTTCGATGTCGGTCCTGTAGAGCGGGTACAGTATCTGGTCGAGCCTTCCGAACGAGAGGCCCTGCTCGAAGTCCTCGAGGTTTAGGGCGATGTGGACGAGCCAGCAAGACTGGAGCCCTTCGAGAAAAGTCCTCGCCGGTTCGTAGGGCACGCGCCTGCAGGCCTCGGCCGACTTCAATAGCTCGATCCTTCTGGCGGGGGCGGTCTCTGGAAGAGCGGCGAGGCGCTCGGCCTCGGCGGCGAGGTTTGAGGCCATCCTTCGTATTCCGGCTATGGTGCGGCGGACGGACAGGTAAAAGGCGGTCTGGTTCGCGTCGAGCGTGCCGTTTTCGTTTTTGCCCTCGGCTAAGTATTTCTCGGCCCGCCTGTCCAGGGATTGCAGCCCATCATGGACTGCCGTTCGATAATCCACGCACTGGTGGGAGATTCCGGCCTCCTCCGTGATGAAGTAGCGCTTTGCCCTGAAAAAATCCAGAAAGTCCGAAAACCTTCCCTTTAGTACGAGGGCCCTTCCCGCGACGCTTGTCAGCATGTACTTGAGGCCGAGACGAAGCAGGCTTATCTTCTCGCGCCAGTTGAGGTGAAACGGACTCGCTCGCCTCTTCATCCTGAAAAGGTCTTCGAGTATGTTGACCGAACCTCCCTCGTGGTAATAGTTTGCGCCGATGCGCCTGGAGGTCATGTTGCCGATGATGAGTTCGCCTTCGTAGACGCGGGGGACGCGATGCGAAAGAACGTATTCGAGGGCGAGGCTGCGCCTTAGAAACGGGTGCTCGCGTTTGGCCCGCTTTCCTTCCGGCGACTTCCAGAACCTGTCGAAGAGGGTGGGGCGCTCCAGGCAGATGGAGTTGGGGGTGTCGAAGAGGGTTTTTCTGATGCCGAGTATGCGCTCCGTGGGCTCCACGAACCCGTCCCACCCCCTTTTGTCCGCCTTTGGCGTTTTTCCAATCGCGGACTCATTCCGTACCGCTGTTCCTGCCTGTGTGGCCATAATGTCCTCCTGTATCCGGCCTGACGAGCGATCGACACGCGAAGGCCGATGCGGATTCGGTGATATACAATGAGACGCATTTAGAATGAAATGTCAACGATCTATCAGGCCGCGAGCGGAACGCACGACGGCAGGGGCCTATCTCAGGCAGTGAAACAGGCCCGTGCACCACAGGCATGAGGCGCATGGCACGCTCGTTATGAAGCAGTCCTGTTCGGATTCCTCATCCCGCGCCAGATCGCAGAGCGCGAGGCTGCAGTCGTAGCAGAAAGGAAAATTGTACCGAATGACGTTTTCGCGGAACGCCCGGAACTCCTCCGAGTTCCAGATTGCGAGTATTCCGTCGCTTTCCAGATCCCCGAAGACCTTCGGCTTAACGCTGTTTGCGATCCCTCCCAGATAGCACTGAAAGCGGTGCCACAGGAAATGACATGGGTGGACCTTCCCGTCCCATGACACGAAGGCCGAGCCCTCCTCTACGAAGTCGCAGCGCCTGGCGCTTCTGGGGGCTGTGCCGGGCAGGGTGAGCTCTATCCCATTCTCGATGGCGATGCGCCCGGCCTCCTCGAGCGCCTTTTCGACCGCGGCCAGCATCTCCTCGTCGCGCCCGAGGAGGGCTTGGAGGTTGAGGGATATTCCATGGGCCGCCGCATCGGCGACCATCGCTTCGATGTGCCTTACGATCCGATCCTCCTCATCGCTGCGGATAAATTTCATGAATATTTCGAAATAACGGGACATGTCGATTCCTTCCGCAAAAGCCCGCCGTTGCCATTTCGCATAAAACTCGAGCGCGGAGTCGGTGTTTGTATCGAAGGCGGATTCACCGGCCATCGACGCCTCGTAGGGCAGGAGCTGGGTGATGATTGCGAAGCGGATGCCAAGCTTTGCCCCCCACTTCATCACGGCTGGAAGCTCCTCGATGTTTTCCCGCATGGCGACGAATTCGATTCCGGGCATAAAGTCGTCCCTTGCCTGTTCGCGCGCCGCCCTAATGAGCTCGGAGAGCGCCCTTGCGGTGACCGAGGGGTCGCCGATTCCCCTTACGGCCTTAAATGTCCCCGCTGAGGAGGCGTCCACCGAAACACATATCCTCCCGGCCCCCGCGCCTATGATGGAATCGGCGCGCCTGCCGCTCATAAGAAAGCCGTTTGTCTGGAAGCCCACCCAGGCTTCAGCAGGCATGAGGTCCCTGGCCCGGCCGATGAAATATTCGAGATCCGGGTGCAACAACGGCTCGCCGATGCCGCTGAGCACCATGGCATTTAAGCCGGGCATGCCCTCCTCGAGTCGCGCGAAATGGGCCCGGGAGAGGTCCCCTTCAGGCAGGCAGGCCGCGTGGCTGTGCTTGACGCACATAGCGCACTTAAGATTGCAGCGCGTGGTTACCTCCACGAAAAGTTTGGAGGGATGGCTCCTTAAGGCCGCCTGTGTGTTCGTTTCCTTCGTCATGTGCCGGTCTGCCGGGCGCCGCGCAAAACGGTCCCATGTCAATTCTATTAAATGTTGGGGTATTTTTCAAAATTAAATATTATCATGTGATGATATAAAACTGTTTGACGCGCGCCATGTACGGTAGTCTATTATTTACAATCATGTGTGCGCATCCCCCCGTCATTTTATGGCGGGCCGGGGATTCCACCTCGCACCTATCCATCGCATGGCCGGCCCAAAGAGGGAGGTTTCACCGGGGTGTATGGCGGCTCGGGGCGCTCCTTCGAGCGGGAGGGCGTGTTCCATCCAATCATATCGTGTTACCCGCCGCACACAACCACTTCAGGAGGGAGCCAATGGACAAAATTCTCAGGATCGACATGGGCGCGAAGGGAGGGCCGAAGGCAAGCACATTGCCATTGGGCGATTACGCGGGCCTCGGCGGACGCGCAATGACCACGGCCGTGGTTTCGAAGGAGGTCCCGCCGCTGTGCCACGCGCTTGGGGCCGAAAACAAGCTGGTCATAGCGCCAGGTTTGCTTACCGGTTCGGCTGCGGTAAACTCCGGGCGCATCTCGGTGGGCTGCAAGAGCCCGCTTACCGGCACCATCAAAGAGGCGAATTCCGGCGGACAGGGGGGCATCGCTCTCGCCCGCCACGGCTACGCCGCCATTGTCCTCGAGGGGAAGCCGGTTACGGACGACCTGTATAAAATTCATATAAGCTCCGGGGGCGTAAAGATACAGGCGGACAACAGCCTTAAAATGCTTCTGAATTACGACCTGGTGGAGAAGATGAAGGCCGAATACGGCGAGAAGATCGTCTGCATATCGATAGGCCCGGCGGGAGAGATGAAGCTCGGCGCGGCCTCTGTCGCGGTAACCGACATGGAGACGAGGCCCAGCCGTCACGCGGGTCGCGGCGGGGTCGGCGCCGTAATGGGCTCCAAGGGCGTGAAGGTCATAGTGATAGACACCTCCGGCACCAAAATGCGACAGCCCAAGGATCCGGAAAAATTCAAGGAGGCAAACCGCAAGTTCACCGAGGGCTTGCGCTCCCACTCGGTGACAGGGCAGGCCCTGCCGAAGTTCGGAACCAATGTTCTTACGAACATCCTCTGCGAGGCGGGGGGATATCCCACCTATAATTTCAAGGAGGGCGTATACAAGGACGGCGCCAGCATAAGCGGGGAGGCTTTCGCCGAGATCGAGACCAGCCGAGGAGGCAAGGCGACGCACGGCTGCCACACCGGGTGCATCATCCAGTGTTCGGGAATATACGTGGACAAGGACGGAAACTTCATCTCGAAGCAGCCGGAGTATGAGACCGTCTGGGCCCACGGAGGCAACTGCGGAATAAACGACCCGGACATACTGGCGAAACTGGATTTTCTGGACGATAATATCGGCCTGGACACGATAGAGATGGGCGTGACGATCGGCGTTGCGATGGAGGCGGGGCTTCTGCCCTTCGGCGATGGCGAAGGCGCGCTCAGGCTCATCGCGGAGGTCGGCAAGGGCACATCGCTTGGCCGCATTCTGGGAAGCGGTGCGGAGGTGACGGGCAAGGCCTTCGGCGTTGAGCGCGTGCCCGTGGTTAAGGGCCAGGCGATTCCGGCGTACGACCCCCGCACCGTGCAGGGTATCGGCGTGACATACGCCACCAGCACCATGGGCGCGGACCATACGGCGGGTTACGCGGTGGCCACAAACATCCTCAAGGTGGGCGGCTTCGTAGATCCGCTGAAACCGGAGGGGCAGATAGAGCTCTCCCGCAATCTTCAGATCGCCACGGCCGCCATCGACGCGACAGGGATGTGCCTGTTCATCGCCTTCGCGGTTCTCGATCAGCCCGAGACCTTCCAGGCCCTGGTGGACATGATAAACGCCTTCTACGGCCTCTCGCTTACCGGTGACGACGTGACCGAGCTCGGCAAGAAGATACTTTCAATGGAGCGTGATTTCAACAGCAGGGCGGGCTTCGGACCCAGGCACGACCGGCTGCCGCGCTTTTTCTACAACGAGAAGCTGCCGCCTCACAACATCACATGGACCATGAAAGACGAGGATCTTGACCGGGTGTACAACTGGTAATGTTCATGGAAGCGGTCCGCGGGGAGAGGCCGTTGGCCCTCTCCCCCTTTTTTAAGCGGGGCCTGGCGGCCTGTTTTCGGCGCGAAGAGCGAAGCCGGTTGGATTCGCCCCGTGAGTTGGCATGATGGAGTCCCACGCCCATGAACGGTAGCGAAGTTGAAAAAACCGGCGGCAGGCCCGAGACGCTTTTGCTTACCGTCGTACCCGGGGCCATTGCGCGCTTCTTTCCGCTCTTCCTGGAGGGGGTGGCGCTTGAAACCGAAACGGGAAAGACCGTGCGGGAGTTCCTGTGCGCCGTGCTTGGCGTCGACGAGGCTTATGTGGAGGGGCGGATAAGCACGATTTTTCTTAACGGCAGGCCGGTCGACGACCTGGATGCCGCGATCGTGGACGACGGATCGGTGCTCGCGCTCTCGGCGGCAATGCCGGGGCTGGTGGGGGCGGCCATGCGCCGCGGCGGGTATTACGCGGCTATGCGCAGCGGTATAAGCCACCTTCCCGGTGAGGGCCACTCCGGGGCGCGGCGTGGAAGGATACGCCTGAAGCTCTTCAATATGATTCTCGAGGAGATAGCCCCCTCGCTCCTCCGCGCCGGCGTGATCGTGGGCGCCGAGGGGCTCTCCCGCGTTATTGCCGGTCTGGACCGCGACGGCCTGATCGAGCCGGGCGCCGGATCAAAAATTTCGTCTGAGACGCGGATTGTCGTTGTAAGCCGAAACGGCCCCTGATATCGTATCGCCTGAGGGCGGCCAGCCCCATGGGGGACCGAACGATGAAAAGCACCATAAATGTAACGGTCAAGCTTTTCGCCACGCTGCGCGAGGGACGGTTCGATATACGATCCATGGAGCTCGCCGATGGCGCGACGGTCGCCGACGTGGTGAGCCTTCTCGGCATAGCGGAGGAGGAGGTCGCTCTCATCATGGCAGATCATCGGCACCGAGAAATGGATTACGCTCTTGCGGACAGGATGACGCTCGCGCTCTTTCCGCCGGTGGGGGGAGGCTGATGGACATTCGAAACGAACTGAGGAAGGCCGCCCGTGAGGGCTGTATTCGGACCGCGGACATCGAGAGAATCGCGTCTTCGGCGGGACTCGCTACCGCCTCGGTAGAGCGTTCGGCGCTCGAGGCGGGAATAGTCCCCGAGCGATATCGGCGTAACGGCTCAACCATTTCGCCGGAGCAACAGCTCAGGCTTTTGAGCAGCACGGCCGCGGTCGTAGGCTGCGGAGGCCTGGGCGGGTATGTGGTCGAGGAGCTCGCCAGGCTCGGCGTGGGGCGCCTCATAGCGATCGATCCGGACGTGTTCGAGGAGCACAACCTGAACCGCCAGCTCTACGCCGTCGGGGAGTCGTTAGGCAAGCCGAAGGTCGAGGCGGCCGCGGCGAGAATCGCTATGGTCAATCCCTCGGTCAGCATGGTTCCCTTATACGAGCGCTTTACGTCCGATTCCGCGAAGCGCCAGCTTTCGGGTTCTGTTGTGGTGGTGGATGCCCTGGATTCGGTTTCGGCGCGGAGAGAGCTGGCGGCTTCGTGCTCGGCTCTCGGACTGCCGCTGGTGCATGGCTCCATAGCGGGCTGGTTCGGCCAACTGACCGTTCAGTATCCGGGCGAGTCGACCATAGACTCGCTCTATGCCGGCTTCGGCGGGGACAAGGGGGTGGAGGCGCGCCTTGGGAACCCGTCGTTTACACCCGCGGTGGTGGCGAGCCTTCAGGCGGCACTGGCGTGCAAGCTGATCCTCGGAATGGAAAGCGGCCTGCGCCGCCGCGTGCTTATGATCGACCTCCTGGCGATGAGCTTCGAAACGATCTCGATGGGCTGACGCCCTCAGCCCGTAGCGCCGCCCATCATACTGCCCGTCATCGCGCCTAGCTCCTCCGAGAGACGGCGGATGGTCGCCGACGATTCCGATATTCTTGAGGCGAAATTGACCACCTCCTGCGCGCTTTCGGAGATCAGGAGGACCGTTTTATTGGATTCCAGGGTGGCCGACTGCTGCTCGCTTATCGAGGCCTCTATGGAGTGGCTGGTGGCGGAGATCCTGTTGTTTAGGCCGGTGATGATCTTGACGGTGTTGCCGATGTCGGAGAGAAGGCCGCCGACCTCCGTGATCTCGCGCGTAATCTCGATAATCGCCTTGTTGAGTCGCTCGAGCATTCCGGCGGACTCCTCGAGCGACTGGCGGCTGTTGTCGATGAGGTCGCGATTCTCCCGTATGAGCTTCTCTATCTCGCTCGAATTCTGCGACGTGGCGTCGGCGAGCTTGGAGACCTCGTTGGCGACCACGGCGAATCCGCGACCGTGTTCACCCGCGCGCGCCGCCTCTATCGAGGCGTTCAAGGCCAGGAGGTTCACCCGGTCGGCTATCTCGTTTATGACCTGAATGAAATTCGCCATATTGGCGCCCTTCTCGCCGAGCAGCCTGAACTTATCCAGCGTGTTCTCCATACCGCCGAACGAGTCGCTCGAGTAGCGTTTGACCTCATTTATGGAGTTCATGATGCTGGAGGACCCGGTCTGGATCTTGTCGTACACCTTCCTGAGATCGTTTATCGATTCGGAGGTGATGCCCATCTCCTCCACGAGCGTGCGTGCCGTATTGGTGATGGATTCCGCGTTGCTGGAGAGCTCCTCTATCGAGGCCGAGATCTCCTCGAGCGAGGCGGCCTGGGTCTGCGTGCGCTGGTGGATCTCGGCGACTACGTTGTCCTGCGCGCGCGATTCCCCGGCAAGGACCCCGACCGAGCGGTCCACCGTGCCGGCCATGCGCCGTATGGCCTCGAGGCTCTCGTGCGCCTCGTCGGTTTTTCGTATGGAGAGCATCATGAGCTCGCGCGTGGCGCGCGCGCCGAAGGAGGAGACTATGCCGAGAAGAAAATAGACGATGTATCGGATCGCAAGGCTCGAGCCGGGTCCTCCCGGAAGGAGCTCGGGCCGGATCATGAAGAGCGTGGTCTGTGAAATCACTACGAGCAGCAGGGCGAAAAGCGGCACCCTGGCGTTGAAGTAAAAGACGCTTAGGGCCAGTATGAGGTAGTGGGCGGCGAACAGCTCCTTCGAGCCGTAGATCATGTACTGGAAGACGTAGAAGAACAGCGTGATGCCGGTGATGGTAATGTACATCGATATTGAAGATGTTTTGAAAAACCGAATGAGGAACATCGTCAACAGGAGGATGGCGGCGCAGCCCGCAAGCTCTATCGCGATGGCCTCGTAGGTTAGGTACTGGGAGCCTATTCCCGTCGCCTTGATGGCTATTGCGGCGATGTTCGCGATTCCCGCGATGAATATGGCCGAGCCAAAAAAGCGCCGGTGATTTTTCCGCATGAGGCTCGTGAATATCTCGGAATGGCGCAGGTCGAGGTTTGAAGCGGCGGGGCGGTCTTTCGGTTTCATGGATGACTCCTTCTCACTTCGCGGTATTGGCCTGTGGAATTCCCTGCATGGCTTTCCCGGCATTCCACGGATGATGCCGGAGGGGTGCTGCGATTCGACAAAACGCCGATAGTGTTGCAATGCGTTTTTTTGTGTCATTTGTCAATACATAATACGAAAATGTCGGAATAATACGATGAACGACGTTCACTGGAGGATTTTTTGATTGATCGTTCGTATGGGGCGGCGCACCATCCGCATCCACGGCGCCGATGTCCCGCCGGCCAATCCATAAAGCAGGAGGGCGCCCATCAGGCCGCGCCGGCAGGCCGGCGAATTATATGCGGCAGCGGCGCAAGGAGGCTCTATGTCAAAGGTGGTATGGAAGCCCGGCACCATGCTCTACCCGGTGCCGGCGGTGCTGGTGACTTCGCACAACGGAGGGACCGACAACGTGCTTACCGTATCCTGGGCCGGGACCGTCTGCACCGAACCCGCGATGCTGTCCATCTCGCTTCGGCCGGAGCGTCACTCCTACGGGTTGATACGCGGGTCCGGTGAGTTCGCGGTGAACCTGCCGACGGCGGACATGGCGCGTGCGGTCGATCTCTGCGGCGTAAGATCGGGCGCGGATTGCGACAAATTCAAGGCGGCGAAACTGACCCGCCGCACAGCCGGACATGTATCCGCGCCGCTCATAGCCGAGTGCCCTGTGTGCATCGAGTGCCGGGTGAGGGACATCATCCCCCTTGGAAGCCATCATCTCTTCATTTCCGAGGTACTCGCCGTTCACGCGGAGGAGTCCCTCATGGATTCGAAAGGGAAGTTCCACCTGGAGAGGGCGGGACTGCTCTGCTACAACCACGGCCATTACTGCGCCGTAACGAAGCCTCTGGGGGACTTCGGGTTTTCCGTTCGAAAGAAGCGCCCCAGGAAAAAAAGCTGACCCCTTCCCGGGCCGCGGGCGCCTGTCGTTAGAGCGCTTCGTGCAGATCTATCGCCAGGCGCATGGCCTCGTCGCGCGTAAGCTTCACCGTGGCCGTTCCGCCGCCGGGATGCGAGAGGCTTAGCCTGATAGAGTCCCCTTCGCCGCCGACCGACCATCGGCGCCCTTCAGGGAGCTTGACAGAGTCGGAGAGCCAGTCGTCGGGGGTGAACTCCGCCAGTTGGATGAGCACGCCGAAGGCGTCGCGGGGGTGGATGAAAAGCTCCTTCCATATACCGCCGGGGTACTCATTGTAGCCGAAGTAGGGGATTCCGTTGTCCTCCAGCGCCTTTCGGGCCCTTTGGATGTCCGGTGTCTGGAGCGTAATGTGGTGCACTCCACCTTCCCGGTTTTTCAAGAAACCATCGAGAAAGCTCCCCTCTCCGGTCGGATTGAGCAATTCGAGCCGGGAAAGGTCGCCGAGCGAGAGGATGCGCCATACGTATTTCATGTTCGGGTCCTCCGCGGCCGCGCCCTGCACGACGCCGAGAACGTCCCGGAAGAACCTCTCCGCCTTTTCGTAATCGCGTACGGCAATTGAAACATGGTCGATCCGCGAGATCATTGAAGCACCGCCTGGCGTGATGTTGTGCGGAAGCGGCAGGGAGGCCGGCCGCCAATGCGACGATACACCGGAGCATCGGGCTGTTCAAGCAGTTTTCGAGCGGATGATGGGCGCCGGGTGATGTTTTAATGATTGAAAAATGAATTCATGGTGATAATGAAGGTATTGTACGCCCGCGCCAACGACGCCGCAGGGGATATTGACCGGCGGCGGGGGGAGGGCCGCATATCCCTGTATTTTGGAGGACTGGATGATCGATGTTGTCGGAATAGGCTCCGCTTTGATGGATCTGACAATCGCCGTGGACGAGGCCCTGCTCGAACGGCTGAACTTGAAGAAGGGGACAATGCAGCTTGTGGACGAGGAGCGAAGCCGATCGATCCTCCAGGCGCTCTCGAATGCCCCAATCGAGAAAACCCCGGGAGGCAGCGCCGCCAATACGGCGGCCGGGGTCGCGGCCCTCGGCGGCTCGGCCGTATTCATGGGAAAGGTAGGAGGTGACGAATTCGGCGAGCTGTACAGGGCGGAGAGCGAGCGCATGGGGGTCGAAACGCGCCTGGCCCGGCACGGCTCCATGACCGGCCATGCCATCACCCTTATAACCGAGGATTCCGAACGGACCTTCGCGACCCACCTGGGGGCGGCGGTCCATTTTTCGAAAGAGGACGTGGCGGCCGATGATATCCGCGCGGCCCGGGCGCTCCACGTGGAGGGCTACATGCTGGAGGGAGCCATGAAAGAGGCCACTCTCCACGCGATGGGAATCGCGCGCGAGCACGGAGTGAAGGTGTCGATCGACCTGGCCGATCCCTCGCTCATCGAACGGAACCTGGATGAATTTCAAAGGATCGCCCTCGGCTATGCCGATATACTCTACGCCAACGAGGACGAGGCCTCGGCCTTTACCGGGGAAAAGGGGGAGATGGCCCTTATGGCCATGGCCGCGATGTGCGAGATAGCCGTGGTCAAACTGGGGGAGAGGGGGAGCCTGGTCCGCTCGCGGGACATCACGCACCGCATCGAGCCGTTCAGGGTGGAGGCGGTGAACACCAACGGGGCGGGCGACATGTACGCGGCGGGGATGCTCTACGGTTTTGCGCGGGGGTTTCCGCCGGAGAGGGCGGCGAGGATAGCCAGTTACGCCTCGTCGCGGGTGGTGGCCCAGGTGGGAGCGCGCCTCTCGTCGAAACTCGACGCCGCTCAGATCGGAATATAAATCGTGCGCCCCGGGCGAAGGCGCGTGGGGTCCTGGATGTTGTTGATGAGCATGATCGATTCGGGATTGCTGTTGTATCGCTTCGCGATTTTATTGATGGAGTCTCCGCGCCGTACCACGTGCTTTTTAATGGCAGTGAACCTGATTGCGTAGTCGTTTTCCTCGCTTTCCTCGAGCGCGAGCACCGCGGCGGCCGGGAGCCGGAGCCGGTAGTTGCGGGCGTAAATGGGCGTTAGCACGGACTTAAGCTGGGGATTGAGCGCTTGTATCTCCTCCACGGTAATGCCGGCAACGCGGGCAAGGCGCTCCAGGTGTGCGGGATATTCGAGCTCCATGACGCCGGTCTCGCGCCGCCCGCTCTCCGCCATCTCTTCGGCTATTCCGAAAAGGTCCCGGTTTTTGTAGATGACCATTAGCGCCGCATAGCGGGCCACGTACTCGGAGGTCTCCCTGCGCAGCGCCCCGGACCTCTTGAGCCCCGGCAGGGTGGCGCGGCCGGTCCTTATCATTGCGCGGCGGAGGTAGCCCGCGCCGCCGTTATACGCCGCAAGCGCGAGATCCCACGAGCCGAAGACCGAATTGAGGTTCGACAGGTGACGCATGGCCGCGGCCGTGGATTTTTCGATGTCGCGCCGCTCGTCCACCCATGCGTCGTCCCGCAGACCGAGTATTTTCGCCGTTTTGCCAAGAAACTGCCACAGGCCGACGGCCCGGCTGCGCGACACGGCGACCGGGCTGTATCCGCTCTCGAGAAGCGGCAGGAGCGCGATGTCGGGAGGCGCGCCGGGCGTGTCGCGCACAATGCGGTCAACATCCCCGATATAGAGTTCCGAGCGCTGGAAGGCGCGCAGGACATATGGCCGGCCACGAGTGAGGTAGACGTGGATGAACATGCGAACCTCGGGGTCGTCGCAGACCGATAGATCGTCCACGGCGTCGAAGAGGCATTTTTCGAAGGCCGGTCCCGCCCTCGCGGCGTCCATCGAGGGAGGCGGGGCTCCGGGAACACGCGCCAGGCCGCTGAGCGTCCATGCCCTAAGGTCGCCGCGCCACGATAAAATGGCCGTCATAATGGAAATGACGACCGCAAGCGATCGAACGATGGGTGATGTCGATCCGGATGAAAACATGTGAGCCGCCATTGTGCGGCATTTCCCGCCGCTGACAAGAAAAAATTGTGGTGATAACGCGGACCGGTATAACGGCGGTTCGCCCCGGATTACGATTGACATCTGAAATTTGCGTCGTCACAATAGACTTGTTGCATAACTGGCCGGGAGAGCACCTTCCCCCCGCCTGCGGCGGGGGAAACGTCGATCATTCCGAGTTTGGCAACAACTCTAATATTGTAGTTGCAAATAAAATGGCGTCTCGGCATTGTATTGTATTACAAAAGATGCATATATAAATTTATGTAAGAGGGGTGGACGAGATGAAGGATCCCAAGAAAGACGCTCTCTGCAGGGAGTCGTACGCAAAGCTCCTGCCCAATATCGCGGATTACGTGGCCCTCTACGCGAAGGAACGCCCGAAGGATACGGCGATCATCGAGCACAATACCGGCGAGGTCGTTTCCTGGAAGCAGTTCAATACGTCGGTGTCAGCATTCGCCGCGAAGCTGCTTTCGGTGGGCATAAGGAAGGGCGATATCGTCGCCACCAGCCTTCCGCTTTTAAAGGAGCACGTTTATCTCATGCACGCATGCTACCGCATAGGCGCGATAGCGGCGCCGCTCGACCTGCGCCTGAAGGCCGGGGAGGTGCAGTACTGCATGGACAAGATGAAACCCAAGGCCTACTTTTTTCTCGGAAAAACCCCTGTGGCCGACTTCAGGCCCCTGATCAAAGAGGTTATGCAGGGCTCCCCATATGTGAATCACTGGGTGCAGTTCCAGAAGGAGGCGGACCTTATCATGGAGGGGGCCGTCGGAATTACGGATTTCGTCAAGGACATTAAAAAGGTATTCATAAAGAGCATTTTTACCGGCGCGGTAAAAAAGGCCCGAAGGCTCGTCAGCAAGCGCGATGCCTGCCTGATAATCTTTACGACCGGCTCCACCGGCTCGCCCAAGCCGGCGCTCCTGTGCCACGAAAACATCCTTATCCAGAACATCGGGCTTGCGGTCGCGTTCGAGCTGGATAAAAACGACCGCATGCTCATCAACCTGCCGCCCTCGCACGTTGGATGCACCACCGAACAGCTCGGCACCACCGTCTACGGCGGAGGAGTATCGGTCATACTGCACATCTTCGATCCCAAGCTGAGCCTGGAGGCCATTCAGAAAAACAAGGTGACGGTGCTCGGCCAGATCCCGGCCCTCTACAACATGGAATGGCGCCTGCCCGAATACAGGGATTACGACATCTCGTCGCTTCGCTTCGCCCTTTACGGCGGACAGGCGGTATCGCGGGAGTTTCTGGTGCGCATGAAGGAGATGGCCCCGCGCATCGGCACGGGCCTGGGGCTTACCGAGACGGCCGGTTTCTGCACATACACCAACGTGGACGCCGGAGTCGATGAGCTCGTACAGGGAATAGGTTTCGACAGCGTCCTGTGCCCAATAAGCATAAGGGAGGTCATGAAGGCCGACGGTACAGCCGGCAACGAGAAACCGAAAGGCGAAATTGGCGAGATATGCTTCTCCGGGCCGCAGATATTCCTGGGCTATCTCGACGACCCGGCGAATACGGCAAAGACCGTCTCGAAGGACGGCATCTGCTACACCGGAGATATGGGGTATTACGACGAAAAAGGGCTGCACTTCGCGGGGCGCGCCAAACTCGTCATTAAGCCCAAGGGCTACCAGGTATATCCCGAGGATGTCGAGAACCACATAGCCGGAAAACTCAAAGGCCGTGTCTCGATGGTGGCCGTCGTAGGGGTCGACCACGAGGTGTTCAGCGAGGGCATCATGGCCTTCGTGGAGTGCCTGCCCGATCAGAGCGTTACGCCCGAGGAGGTAATGAAGTCCTGCGAGGATATATCGTCCTACTCGCGGCCGTCCCATGTCGTGATCTTCAAGGCCGGGGAGCTCCCGCTTAACCGGGTCGCGAAGACGGACTATATGGTGCTCAAGGAGACGGCCAGGGGGATCGTCAAAGATCTCCGCGGCAAGGGCCAGTGGGACAAGGCCTGAGGCCGGCTCCGGGGAAGGCGCGCGCCTTCCCCGGATTCGCACCGCCATGTCGCTTGTAATACACCTGAGGCTCTCCGGGCATTGCGTCGAGACGTCGGCGCGTAACGAGTTCAAGCGCCTTATGGACCTGTATTTCGCGGGCGCCGATGAGTCCGGCGACATCGAACAGCGCCTGGCCCTGTTGCGGGAGTTCATAGAGAGGTCCGACTTCCAGGCCCTGCGCGCATCGGACGAGCGCCTTTCGGGGGCCATTGACTGCTCCGTTAGCCTGTATCGCGATGCCCGGGGCGCGGCGGTTATTTCCATAGGCGACGAACTCGCCCCATGATGGTGCCCCGGCCGGGAACGCTCAGGCGTCGAGTATCGCGCGAAGCCTGGAGGAGAGTTCGTCGGGCCTGAAGGGTTTCTGTAAAAACGCCGCGTTCCTCTCGCCCGCGACGCGTTCGCGGACCGCCCTGTCGGTGTACCCGGAGATGTAAAGCACCTTGATGAGGGGTATTTCCTCGCGCAGCCGTGCGGCAAGGGCGGCTCCGCCGAGCCCGGGCATGACCATGTCGATTACGGCTATATGAATGCCGCCTTTATGTTTGCCCACGGTTTGGAGGGCCTCCTGGCCGTTACGCGCCGTAAGCACCGTGTAGCCGCGCAGCTCGAGGACGTGGCGGATGAGGCTTCGCACCACGTCCTCGTCCTCTACGACCAGCACCGTCTCGGTCCCGTTGAGCGCGGGTTTGCCGCCCGGCTCCGGCTCCCTCTCGGGCCCGGACTTTCTGGCGCGCGGAAGGAATATGGTGAACACGCTGCCTTTCCCGGGTTCGCTCGATAGGCCGATATGCCCATCGCTCTGCGCCACTATGCCGTAGACCGTAGGGAGGCCGAGGCCCGTACCCTCCCCCGGGGCCTTGGTGGTGTAAAAGGGCTCGAATATGTGCGCCCCTGTCTCCTCGCTGAATCCGTGGCCGGTGTCGCTTACCGTCAGCAGGACGTATTCCCCCTCCTCGATATCGGATGGATGCCTGGGGGAATCGCGGGAGACGACAAAGTTTGAGGTTTCTATAGTCAGGACTCCCCCGCCCGGCATCGCATCGCGCGCGTTTACGGCCAGATTCATGATGACCTGTTCGATCTGCCCCGGATCAACCTCGACCATCCAGAGATCGCCGCCAAGCCTGCTCCTTAGCTCAATGTGTTCGCCGATGAGCCGGCGGAGCATGGATTCGATGTTGACTACGATGGTGTTGAGATCGATAACTCTCGGCTGCAGGACCTGTTTGCGGCTGAACGCCAGAAGCTGCCGCGTGAGGTGAGCGGCGCGCTCTCCCGCGCGGTTTATCTCCTCCATCTCCCGGACGAAGGGGCCGCCCTCCGCGGTCCTAGATAGTATGAACTCGCTGTAGCCGTTGATTACGGTCAGGAGATTGTTGAAGTCGTGGGCGATTCCGCCGGCAAGCCTTCCCACCGCCTCCATCTTCTGAGCCTGTTGAAACTGCAGCTCCAGCCTCCTGCGGTAGGTTTCGTCGAAGATGTAGCCGCGCAGCTCGACCAGGCCGCCACCCTCGAAGCCGCCGATAATATTGGTCACGATGTAGACCGGGGAGCCGTCGGCCCGGCGCAGTTCCCGCTCGTGGTAGACCAGCATCCGGTTCTCGTGGATCGAGCGCATGAACGACTCCCAGTCCGCGGGTGACGGAAAAAGCCGCGCGAAATCGGTCCCCATGGCCTCCTCAGTCGAGGAAAACCCGAAAATTCTCGCGAAAGCGGGATTGCAGGTAACGATCGTTCCCTCGGCCGAGGCGATGAAGTCCCCCGTGAGGTCCTCCTCGAAAAACCGGCGGTATCGCTCCTCGCTTCGCCTCAGTTCGTTCTCCATGCGGTGCTTGTAGAGCGCCATCTCGATCGTGGTGCGCAGCTCCCTCTCTTCGAAGGGTTTGAGGATGTAGCCGTACGGCCCGGTGAGTTTGGCGCGATTGAGGGTGGCGTCGTCGGCATAGGCGGTGATGTAGATAATGGGTATGTCGCGCCGCTGGTTGATCGTCATTGCGAGCGACACGCCATCGGCCGAATCGCCGCCTGTCCCCTTCAACAGAATGTCCATGAGGATGAGGTCGGGCGCGCGCTCCGCGACCATCTCCAGCGCCTGCGTTCCATCGGAGGCTATTCGAACATCATGGTATCCGATCCGCTCGAGCGAGCTCTGGATGTCCATGGCGACGATAACCTCGTCTTCGACGATAAGCATGCCGGGCCCGGCCGCTGTGGCGGCGCCGGCCTTATGAATGGATTCCCCGCCGTTCATGATGTATGGGTATGAAAAGTACGATATTATGGCAAAAATCATATACCCTTCAGGCCGCAAAAATCAATAATTAAAATGTCGAACGCCCGTCCCGAGACGCGGAGAATTGCAAGGGCGGAAACCCAAAAAACGGTTGTCTTTTGTATCCGGCCCGTGTATTGTGTGGCGGTAGATATGGCGAAAACGGCGGTATACCATGGAAAGGGTCGAAATCTGGTATCTCACGGACTCCAAGGCGGGCGAGGATCTGTCTCAATCCATCCGGTATCTCGGGCTTTCCCTCAACCTGGTTACGGACGCCGATTTCTCGAAAACTGAAATACTGGGCGGTAATTTAAACGTATTCATCATCGACCTTTCCAAGCGCGACCTGCCTGACATCATGTCGGTGGTCCGCGACGACCAGCGACTTAAGGGCTTCCTTAAATTCATCATACTCAAAAAAAGCCTTGTCAGGCGGGCGCTGACGCTTGCGGCCAGCATGCTCCAGGTCGAGTTTATTTCACGGCCGGTCGACAGGCGGGAGTTCATCCTGCTGCTCGAAAAGTCGATCCTGGTCGAACGCTATCGGGAGATGATGCACAGCGTTTCCCGCGATGTGGAGGAGCGTATCGAGACCTTCGAAAGCCTTATGAGCATCAACCGGAAGGACCTGTTCGTAACCGACAAGGAACGCGACGCCTTCCAGCGAATCATCGAGCACGAGAAACACCTGGTGACCGAGCAGTCCAGGCTCAACCGGGCCATACGGGAGTTCACCTCGCTGCGCCAGATGGAAATTTTCAACATGAAGGACCGCATCAAGGCCGAGGAGATGCTGACAGAATTAAGGCGCAAGGAGCTGATGGACGCCAACAGCGTCATCAAGGCGCAGGAGTCGCTTATCGATTTCTCGAGCAAGGAGCTCCACGAGGCGAACAGGATCATCAACGCCGCGGAGACCGTGGTGGAGCTCGGCAGGCAGGAGGCGATCACGCTTCGCGAGGAGCTTGCGGTCGCGACGAGGCGCAACAACGAGCTCGCGGAAGAAAACGCCCGGCTCAGGCGGGAGATGGAATCCCTCAAGGGAAATGGAGATCGGTAGAGATAAGGCATGGAATGGGAAAGGATACTGGCCGATTCGGTCACGGACGGCAGGCTTAAGGAGTTATATCTCAAGAAGATTCCCGTCCTTAAAACCTGCAACAACTGGCGGGAGGTGGAGCCCATAGGCTGGGTGGACCACCAGATGAAATTCACCCATTACAAGGGCGGGCTCGTAAAGCTAAAGGGTAACATCTACTTCGTCCCCGAGAAGACGATCAACGCGCTTTCCGAATACATCAACTGGAAATTCCCCGTCACGATCAGCGTATACAAGGATTAGTCTCCGACGTCGCCCTCCTCGAACAGCGTGAGCACAGCGTCCTTTTTCTGCGCCGCGCGCACCGTCTGGTCCAGGCTCTTCCTGTCGATAACGGCGTAGTGCGGCGCCAGGCGTTCCGCCGCCCCCTGCGAGAGCCCCATGAGCAGCTCGTCCAGAACGCCGGGATGGCTGCAGTGAAGGAGTGTAACATCGCTTATGCGGACTCGGACGGTCTGCGCGGACCATTCGTTTAAAAGGAAGCCGAGGTTCTGTGGAATTCCGTTTCGGGCGTATTTTTCCAGAGCGGCGATGAATTCCTGGTGCGACATCCCGCGTTTGTCGGCCCGCACCACCGAGTTCTTGCTTATGCGGGTGTGAAGCATCAGGTCGTCCTTTACGATGTCCGAATGAGCGGATAGCAGGTAGACCGCCTCGGCGGGCACCTCCCGGCGCGGGATGATGAGCGTGAAGTCCGGGTTGATATATACGCTTTTCTCCTGGGCCTCCGGACGCTCGGCGGCCGCTCGCCGGGTTTTGGAAAGCTTGGAGGATACCTCAACCCCGATTTCTGACAGATAATGCGAGTTGCCCCGGGTTTCGGTAATGCCGAACAGGCACAGTATCATCATTCCCGCGTGGTACTGGCGCACAGCCTCGGTGCGCGCGCGGCCAAGCCCCTCGACGGCACGGGAGTCCTCGCCGGAGAGGGACTTCATTATAAACCTGGTAAACAGGGAGCTTTCGTTTTCGCCGCCGTGATGCATGATGATTTCGCACAGCCGGGAGATCGTATCCGTCCGCGGCATTGAAAAGGGCGGAGCGAACAGTCCGTCTTCGGCATCCTCGTCAAGCGGGCTTTTCATGATCCGCACCAGCCAGCGAAGGGGAAAGTCGAGCTCCTTTTCCAGCACGGAGAGCGATATCACAACGGCGTCGCGTTTTATCCGCACGCACTTAAGTCGATAGAAGGTATACAGGCACAGCCGGAGCAGCCGGTCGGATGGGACCGGGTCGCCGGAATGGTCGTATACCGAAAGCAGGGCGTCAGTCAGGCGCTTCCAGTCGATCTTTCGAAACTCCCTCTGGCGCGTGATGAAAAGGCCGCTGGAGGAGACTATATCGAAGACCGAGAGCATGTTGAGAAGGAGGTAATAGCCGTTAGAAACGAAACGGGCGCCGGTGGCCGGGTCGGACCGTTCGGCCGCCAGAGCGGGATAAAGCTCGGCAGCGATGAACACGAAAGTGGCAAAGGGTTCCTCGAGGCGGTGCCTGATGGCGACCATCCCGGCATCGGAGAGGAAGGCCAGGCCCTCCTCGGTCGGGCCGCGCCCCTCGGAAGCGAGCAGCTCGTCGAGCTCCATGAATCCGCCGTTTTCGAAAAGCGTGCCGAGCAGGCGCATCGCGCTCCGGTGCCTGCGGGGCGGCTGCGCCCGGGCGTCCTCCTTGTTCGCGCCGCCGAGCGCGATACGCACCGATTCGGCGTATTGACCGAAAAACTCCGGGTCGTATGGCAGGAGCATCGCACGGATCTCTGGATAGATGTAGATCTTGTCCAGTTTGTTGTGCAGCCGCTGGCGGTTCTTCAAAACATACACCAGAAGCTTCCGCGAGAGCGAGTTGGCGACCGCCTCGATCGCGGCGCCGTCCATTTTCAGCGCCTTGTCTATATCGCCGAAGGTGACGCCGTTCTCGTCCGAGAAGGCGACGGTGAGCACCTGCAGCTCCTCTCTGGGCAGGTTCCCCAGGAGATGATGGAATCCGACGTGGGTGAGGATGGAATCGGCCGCAGCCCGGCCGGCGTCTTTGGGCGGCGGTTCTATTTTAAGAAGCTGCGTGAGCCTGTTCGCGTCTTCTCCGGTGAGGTTTCTGGCGGCATCGCTGATTTTTTTCATGATAAAAAAGTTGTGGACATCATTGTTGGGCTATTCTATACAGGTGCGTGTAATTATGCAATAAAATTTCGTTGCGCGCCCTCCCGGCGGTTTTTTGCAACAAACAGTGGCGAAAGATTCCAATACACAACGACGAACTGCTGATAATTACCCACCGATCTCCAGCGGGGCGAAGTCCAGTAGATCGATCAATACGGGTTGGCGGAGAACCAGATGCTACAATTTCTGAGGTTTGAAGGTTCGCTCGTTTCACAGGGCGAATACGCTGTCGTGTCCGGCGCCGAGGCGTGGCGCTTTCTGTCGAGACGAGCGCTCTATACGTTCCTGCTTGCGTATTCCACAATATTCCTGGCGGCGGCCATTCCCTTCGACGGCGCATACTTTTTCGGCGGGCTCATCACCGGGATGGCGCTCATACGGCTCGCCGTAAACGTGCTAAAGTACCGGAGCTTCAGGGGCGGAAAGATCGCGATAGACCGCGACGGCTTCGGGATTTTCCACTCGGCCGGCGGCGTGCGCGTGAAGGCCGAGGATATCACCTATTGCGAGATAAACGTCTTCGGAAACCTGGTTGTTCGCGAGAAATACATGACCACCTCGTTTCCGCTGGCCCTTCTGAAAAAAGAGGACCGGCAGGCTTTGCTGGCGCAGATGCGCGACATGTCGCCGAAGAGGACGGAACTTTTCAAAAAGGCCTACGATTTTTTCGATGCGGTGCTGGTGGCCTTCATTCTCGCCATGCATATCCGGCAGTTCATCATTCAGGCCTATTATATACCCACCGGCTCCATGGAGGACACCTTGCTCGTGGGCGACCACCTGCTGGTGGAGAAGATAACCTATGGCCCGGCCATCCCCCGCATGATAGGAATGGAGAAGCCGCTGCATCTAAACTTCCTCGGCCTCAGGGAGGTAAAGCGCGGAGACATCATCATCTTCAGGCCGCCCGGAGAGGAGGAGAAGGACTTTATCAAGCGATGCATCGCCGTCGAGGGGGACGAATACCACATCGAGGACGGGTCCGTGTGGATCAACGGAAAGCGGCTCGATGAACCCTATGTAAAGGGCCTTACCAGCTATCGCGACTTCGTGGATAGAAAGATCGAGGGGAAGGTCCCCGCGGGCATGGTCATTGCGATGGGCGACAATCGGGAGAACTCCTTCGACAGCAGGGGCTTCGGCTACCTGCCCGTGGAGAGGATCAAGGGGCGGGCCCTCATGCTTTACTGGAACACGGCGCATATAAAGAACCTTGATTTTTCCCGCCTGGGCCTGATACGCTGACGCGGACCGCAAGGCCATGCCGCGACGGCCTGGAGCGCCGTCGGCATGGCGGGGCTTGAAAACTCAGGAATGCTCGGTGGAGCCAAATGAATCTCTCCATCTTCACGCGGCGCGTCGTGTTCACCGGCGTACTGGTCTTCGGCGCGGCGCTCTTTCTCGCCTATCGCCTCCTTACGCTTCACTTTTCCGATTCCATATATGTCCCTTCGGACGCGGACCGCGAGGTGCATCGCGGCGCCATACTTGACAGGGAGGGCGGCCTTCTCGCCGTAAGCGTGGAGCGCCGCTCTCTTTTCGCCAATCCCTCCGAAATACCCGACCCCGACGCTGTGGCCGGCGCTCTCGCTCCGCTTATCGGCGTTCCTCGTTCCACGCTGGCGGAACGTATGAAGCGTGAGAAGCGCTTCGTCTGGCTGCGCCGCAAGCTGGACGACGATACAGCCGACCGCGTGAGCGCCATGCGAGTAAAGGGGCTGTACCTCCGGGCGGAGCGGCACAGGGTCTACCCGCATGGGACCCTCGCGTCGAACATCATCGGTTTCGCCGGACTGGACAACAAGGGCCTGGAGGGCATAGAATACAAGTATGACGACGTGCTATCCGGAGCCAGGGGGCCGGCCCGGACGCCGCCGGACGCGGACTACATCGAGGGCGCGAGCGTGCGGCTTACCATAGACCGGGTGGCGCAGTATACGGCGGAGCGCGAGATAGAGAGGGCCGTAAGGGAGACGGGCGCCAGGCAGGGCGCCGCCGTAGTGATGGAGGTAAAGACCGGCAGGCTTCTCGCCGTGGCCAAATATCCGCTGGTGGACCCAAACTCCTACTGGGAGCACTCACCCGAGGACATGAAGAATTTCGCCGTGGTGGATTCGTTCGAGCCGGGCTCCACGCTGAAGGTCATAGCGGCGGCGGCGCTTTTGGAGGCGCATCCCGATGTGCTGAGGCAGAAGTTCCGCTGCGAGGGTAAAATAGAGGTGGCCGACGCCACCATAAAATGCACCGCGGTGCACGGGGACCTCACGCTCGATGAGATCATCAAGCATTCCTGTAACGCGGGAATGATTCAGGCCGTGCGGCGGCTCAAGCGCGAGGAGCTTTACTCGATGCTTCGGCGATTCGGTTTTGGACGGGAAACCGGGGTGGAGATGCCGGGCGAATCGGCGGGGCTTTTACGCGGGGTGGGGGAATGGTCGGGGCTTTCGCGCTATTCGCTTTCCATTGGCCAGGAGATATCTGTGACATCCATCCAGATGGCGGCGGCCTTCGGCGCCATCGCGAACGGGGGCGTGTACATGGCCCCTTCGATAATAGAATCGATCGAAGCCGATGACGGTTCCGCGGCGCGGAGGTTTTCCCCAAAAAGCAGGGGCCGTGTAATACGGAAGGACATCGCCGCCCGCCTGCTCGATATGATGAAAGGGGTGGTCGAGGGGGGCACCGCCACCAGGGCCCGCCTGGCCTATTACGAGGCTGTCGGGAAGACCGGCACCGCCCAGAAATCGATGCCGAGGGGGGGCTATCACCCCGGAAAATATATGGCGTCCTTTGTGGGGATAGCGCCGCTCGACGACCCGGATGTATGCATTCTCGTCCTGCTGGACGAACCGCCGGAGAGCGCATCGGGAGGAGCTGTGGCCGCGCCGGTGTTCGCCCGCATTGCCGAACGCATACTGCCCTGCCGGGGCGTTTCGAAGCGGCATGTAAACGCGCCCGCCCCGCTTAAAGGCGCGCCGAGAGAGGTCGTTGCGCGGCGCGGGCAGACGCCCGATTTCCGCGGACTACGGCTCGGAGAGGCCGTGCGCGCGCTGGCGGGGCTGCGGAGGGATTTCCCGATCGAGTATTCGCTGGTCGGCCGGGGGGTGGTCCGCCGCCAGTCGCCCGAGCCGGGGACTCCGCTTGAAAATCGGCGCAGGATTATACTGTATCTCGAAGAGCGATGAAGGAAACTTTCGAAAAAAACATGGCGGTCCTGGCGAAACGCCACCCCCAGGCGCATGCCGCGGTCATGGAGTCGGTTGACAATCCGCTCATCCGCGTGGCAGAGTCGCGCTCCGGAGGCCCGGTGCCGGAGGTCGTGCTGAAGGGTGGGACCGTCGCAGTTCACAGTAAATACGATCCGGTAAAAGAGGCCGCGCGCTTCATCGACGGAGTGGGTCCGGGAGGATTCAACCTGTTCATAGTTTTCGGCTTCGGTTTCGGCTATCACGTTCGCGAGCTCCTCGCGCGCGTTTCGCGAGACGCGGTCGTTCTGGTGCTCGAACGAAGCGCCGCGATGCTCCGCATGGCGCTTTCCCGAATGGAGCTCGCGGAGGAGATGGCGGACGAACGGCTGTATCTTCTTGTGGACCCCACGGAGGAGGACCTGGCCGGTGTACTTCGCGGAAAGTCCACATACAAGGTCAGCTTCCTTACCCACAGGGGCTCGTTTCAGATAGAGCCGGGCTATTATTCGAACCTCCATCGCATTGCGAAATCGTACCTTTCGACGAAGGAGGTAAACATCGCAACGCTCGCCAGGTTCGAGCGCACCTGGGGGGCTAATGTCGCGCGTAACGCGGCCGTATTCGTCGACAGCCCGGGGGCGGGGGCCTTCTACGGTTTGTTCAACGGAACCCCGGCCATCGTCGCTGCGGCCGGGCCGTCCCTTTTGGAAAGCCTGGAATTCATCCGGGCGAACGCGGACCGCGCCGTTGTCGTCGCGGTCGATACCTCGTACCGCATACTCAGGCGGCACGGGATCGAACCCCACTTCTGCGTATCGGTCGATCCGCAGCTCGTCAACGCGCGCTATTTCGAGGGCGACAAGAGCGGAAGGACCGTGCTGATCGCCGATCCCACGGTGCATCCTTCGGTATTCCGTCTGTTCCGCGGAAGGAGGGCCCTTACGGGCATGGCTTTCCCCATGCTCAAATGGATGGAGGACGCAGCGGGGCCTAAAGGGGAGCTCGCATACGGAGGGTCCGTTTCCACCAACGCCTACGATTTCGCCAGAAGGCTCGGCGCTTCGCCGGTAATTCTGGTGGGGCAGGACCTCGCCTTTACCTGGGGGCTCGCTCATGCCCGCGGCTCGTATCTGGACGAACAGGTTTTCCTCCACGCAATGCGTTTCCATACGCCCCTCATGTTCAACAGGCGCCAGTTGACCGCTCTTCCGGCGATTCGAGTGCGGGGAATACGTTCGGAGACGGTGCTCACAAACCAGAAGATGATGATCTTCCTGTCGTGGTTCGAAAAGCGAAGCGACAGTGAGCTTGTCAACGCCACGTTCGACGGCGCCCGCATCAAGGGCGTTCGCCATGTCGATGAGGACGGGCTTTCCTTTGGCAATGGCGGCGCGGACATCTTCGGTCGAATAGACGAGGCCCTTGCGCGGGCCGGGAGTGGGCCTGGAAGCCCGGAGGAGGCGCGTCGCAAGATCCGGCTGCGTTGCGAGGCAATGCTCGGGGAGCTCGAAACGCTCGTACCGCTGCTGGAAAGGGCGGTGCATAACTCCGAGGAGCTGCGCAAGCTGCTTTCGACCGGCAAGAGCGACCGCCCAAGGATGGATTATCTGCTGAAAAGGCTGGCGGAGGCCGACAGGATCATCGGCTCTCTTGAGGCGCTGAAGGACATGATAAGCTTCACGGCCCAGCGGGTCATACACACCATCACCGAGGGCTATGAGGTCGACGGCGGCGAGGAGGCCGCGGACGACGACGAGCGCGTGGCGATGCGCTCGCTTTTCCTCTACAAGGGGTTCCTGGAGGGGAGCTCCTTCATCCGAAAGGTCATCGAGAAGATGTCCGTGTCACTGGAGCGCTAGCGCCGCATCAGGCGGCGGCCTGCCGCCTGCCGCTGTAATACCAGCCCAAAATCCCCGCGATAATGAACGCTATTCCGATGAACTGGGCCTGGGAGAGGCCGAGGGTGCCACGAGGATTAAGTCTTATAAATTCCACGATGAAGCGTGGAAGCCCGTTTAAGACAAGATACAGGAAGAATAGCCTGCCTTCCGCCAACCCGCTTTTTCGAAGCCGCATAAGAAGAGCGAGCACGATGAAAGAGAAGAAGACCTCGAATAGCGGCGTGGGATAGACGGCGGCCGTGGTGGGCACTATGCCGTTCGGATAGGCCGTCCCCCAGATTGACGAGGTCTCTATGCCGTAGCAGCCGTCGCCGGCGATGTGGCAGCCGAATCGCCCGAAGCAGTAGCCGAGCGCCATGGAGGGCGCGGCCGCGTCGGCCACTTTAAGGAAAGGCTCGCCGCTTCGCTTGATGATCCACCAGGCCAGAAGAAAGGAGAGGATGAAGCCGCCATAGGCGGAAAGCCCCGCCCCGGAGAAGAGCATTCCCGCCGGGTCCGCGGCGAACTCGTCCATGTGTTCGAGTATATGAAAAATCTTGGAGCCGACTATCCCGCCCGGAATCGCGGCGAGCAGGATGCGATAGGCGAGCTCCGGGTCCATGTCCCTTAGTTTAAGTTCGCGCTCGAAAAGAAGAAAGGCCAGGTAAAAACCGATGCCCAGCATGACGCCATAGCCGCCGATGGAGATGAACTTGTACTGAAAGAGAATTGGATACATTGATGCCTCGTGCTTATTGGTGGTCTTTCGTCCGGGCCGAGCCCGTACAACGCCGACCCTCTATCCGAGCGGGCGCGGCCGGAGAAGTTACAGGTTCAGGCCGCGCCGGGCGTGCCCATGATTTCGCCCCCAGGCAGGCGCCCCTGTCAAGATTATTATGAATTTTCAGAATGCAGGGATGTTGGGACAGGGAAACTTATTTGGGAAAGATTATTAAAAGACATTCCCCCTTTTTTTAACCAAAACGACAAAAAAACTTGACGCGCATTGAGGCCATGCCTATAATGTTAACTAAATGGTTAGTTTGTATAACCGTTTGGTTAATTTATTCGAATTTCGATCTTGCTGTGGGTCGGGCCAGTCCACCTGGGAATGGTGGGGCGGGAGGAGATTTTTCCCGGGGGATATAACGCGACACCGGCCGCCGGAGAAAGAGTTATCGCGAACGGGAGGGGTGGGTGATGGCAAAAGCGATCAAGCAGACGAGCGGGGAGAAGGTCCTCGGTGCGGCCTTTAAGGAGTTCGCGCAGTACGGCTATGACGGGGCCAGGATCGATCGGATCGCCAGACTCGCCAAAGTCAACAAGGCGATGATCTATTATCACTTCAAGGGCAAGGAGGCCCTTTATGAAAAGGTCCTGTCGGACGCCATCAGCGGCATTCATCAGAGGATATCCGCCGCTATCGATGAAAACGAGGGTTCCGACCAGCAGATATTCAATGTGGTCGGCAGCTATATCGATTATCTGAAATCGGTGCCCCCCGACTTTTTCAGGCTGATGCTGCGTGAAATGTCGAGCGGCGGCAAATACCTTCGCAAAATCGCGCTCCCGAACATGATAGAACCTCTTATGACGAAGATCGCCCGGGTCGTGGGGAAGGCCGTAAGTGAAAAGCGGATACGGGGGATAAATCCGTATTATACATTTATCCATACGGTCGGCGGCATCGTATTTTTTAATTCTCTTCGCCTGAGCCTGGAAGGCACTAAGCTTTATCCCATCCTTTATAGCGAGGGATACCTCGATGAATTCAAGAGGAACCTTGTCGAAATTCTCAAGCACGGAATCGAAGTAAAAGGGTGATGGATATGAATACAAAACTATCGGCTAAATTGCCCATCCGGAGTTGGATGATCGTGACGCTTATCATTGCGACCGGCCTGGCGCTCTCGGCGGCGGAAAAGCCGGCGCCCGAGAAAATATCGATGGAAAAGGCCCTTGCCGTCGCATTGGAGAACAATCAGGAATATAAAATTGCCAGGTACAGGCTCGGGGAGGCCAGGGAGAAGGTCCGCGCTTCCTGGGGGCAGCTTATGCCTGTGCTCGAGTCGGAGGCTTCAATGCTCCGCCAGGGGGCCGAAAGCGGTTTCTTGAGCCTCTCGGACGGACAGTACGATATCAAGTTCGTCCAGTTGAGGTTCGGAATCAATCCGGGTATTTTCTACAATTCGCTGAAACTCTCGCAGAAGAACCATGTCGTTGCCCAGGAAGAGGTGCGCCGCATCAAGGGCGACATCGAGTACAATGTGGTTAAAAGCTATTTCGGCGCGCTCCTTGCGGCGGAGATGATCAAGCTTCGAAAGGAATCGATGGAGCTTTTAAAGGGCAATCTTAAAGATGTCGAAAGCATGTTCCGAACCGGGAGCGTGCCGCGATTCGAGGTGCTTCAGGCCGAGGTCCAGCTTAAAAGCCAGGAGCCGCTGCTTTTGGACGCCGAGAATAATTATGCCGTGTCCCTCGATATGCTGAACTTTCATCTTGGCGCGGGCGGCACGAAATATACAGTCGACGAAGAGGTCCTTAAAAGCGAGCTGTACCGACGGCCCGAGGGTGATGACGACCGGAAGACCGAATACCTCTCCTCGGTGGCCCTCAGAAATCGTCCCGAGATCATCCAGATCGAAAGACGAAAAGAGATGGCCGAGCACGCGCGCGGGATCGACAGCTCCCATTACCTCTGGCCGACCTTTACTGTTGGGGGATATTACGGCGCCACAAAGTTCATGCCGAACCCGGTGGATCTCAGCATCCAGCCGGCCGTGGGGCCGCCCATCTCGCCGGACATGTCCGCCATAACCGGAAACAGGGACTGGCAGAACACCTGGCAGGTCAGAGTTGCCGCTACCTACCGCTGGGGCGCCCTCATCCCGACCGATCCCACGCGCGCCGCGGAGCGTGAGGGGGAATTGAAGCTTAAGGAGGCGGAGGAGGAGCTCCTCAAACTCAAGAGGCTGGTCTCCATCTCCGTGCATTCGAATTACTCGAGGCTTGTTTCGTCATATCTTTCAATAAAATCGCAGAGGGGCAATGTCATAACCGCGTCCGAGGGACTGCGTATAGCGAGGGAGAGCTACAGGGCGGGGGTCATCAAGAACTCCGACCTTCTGGGGGCGGAGCTCGCTTTCACAAACGCGCGGACCGGTTACATCAACGCCGTGTACGGCTACCATGTTTCCCTGGCCAGGCTAAAAAAGGAGATCGGGACGGATGACGCGAGAATCATAATGGAGGACAAACAGTAATGGACAAAAAAAAATACATCCCCCTGGCGCTGGTGGCGGTGATACTCATCGGGGCCACTTTATACTTCGAGGTTTTCAGGCACATGGGCGGAAACGGCGGGCGCATAGAGGGTTCGGGCACCATCGAGGTGACGGAGATAGAGATAAGCTCCAAGATAGCCGGGCGCGTTGCGGAGCTGCCCAAGCAGGAAGGCGAAAACGTGGCGAGGGGCGAGCTCGTGGCGAAGCTCGAATACGAGGAGTTGTCCGCCCAGAGGCTTTCGGCCCGGGCGAACATGGAGAACGCGGAGAGAAACCTTAAGCGCGTCCGCGACCTGTACGCGACGGGATCGGTTTCCCGGAAGGACCTGGACAACGCCGAAACCGCGTATCGGGTAACGCGCGCGGCGCTCGACCAGGTATCCGCGTCCATCACCAACGCCGTTTTGCATTCGCCCATCGCCGGAGTGGTGCTCGACACCAACCTCGAGGTCGGCGAGACCGCGTTTCCCGGCACTCCCGTTGTGACGGTCGCCGACATCACCCGCCCCTGGATGTACGTTTACGTGAATCAGGTAAAGCTCGGGCTTGTAAAGCTTGGACAGAGGGCAAAGGTCTACGTGGACTCCTTTCCTAAAAGGGCGTTTGAGGGGAGGGTGGTGGCGATATCGAACAAGGCCGAATTCACTCCTAAAACCATTCAGACCAAGGAGGAGCGCGTGAAGCTCGTCTTTGCGGTTAAGATAGCTATTGAAAACCCGGATCAGGCGCTGAAGCCCGGCATGCCCGCCGACGCCGAGATTATTATAGCCGGAGAAGAGCGGTGATACGCGCGGAAAACCTGACCAAAAGGTTCGGGGGCGCCACGGCAGTTTCGGGGCTTTCCTTCGATGTGCACGAGGGGGAGATATTCGGCATCGTCGGCCCCGACGGCGCCGGGAAAAGCACGCTGCTTAGGCTCATCGCGGGCATCCTTGTCCCGGACGTGGGGAGCGTCGAAATCAACGGCGTGAACGTGCAGCGCAATCCCTACCTGATTAAAGAGAACCTGGCGTACATGCCGCAGCGCTTCGGCCTTTATGAGGACCTTAGCGTAGAGGAGAATATCTTTTTTTTCGGCAGGCTCTTCGGGGTGTCCTCGCGGGAGATTCGATCGCGCCTGCCGCGCCTGTACGAGTTCAGCAGACTCGCCCCCTTCAGGGAGCGCCTTGCCGGGAAGCTTTCGGGCGGCATGAAGCAGAAGTTAGGCCTTGCCTGCTGCCTGGTGCATCGCCCCGGGCTTATACTCCTCGACGAGCCGACAAACGGCGTGGATCCGGTCTCCCGCCGGGAATTCTGGAAGATCCTCTACGGACTGCTGTCCGAGGGCGTAACGATCGTTGTAAGCACCGCCTATCTCGACGAGGCCGAGAGGTGCAACAGGGTTGCCTTGATGTACAACGGGGGCTTTGTCGTCACGGGGAGCCCCGGTGAAATCAAGAATGGGATGGGAAAAACCCTGATCGAGATAACGACCGATAAGGTCTGGGAGGCCGAGTCCGCCCTGCGTAAGGAGCCGGAGTTCTCTCGGGTTATACGCGAGGGGACTGCCCTGCGCGTGTTCGTGGAACGCCGCCTGGAGGGGGAGCGCAGGCTGCGCTCACTGCTTAAAAAACACGGCATCGCCCTCCGCTCCGTCCATGAAAAGACGCCAACGCTGGAAAACAGCTTCGTGGAAATCATCGCGGAAGGAGAAAAAAATGAAGGCGCTTAAGTCACTGGTCCGTATCGGCGCCATCGCCGGAAAGGAATGGCTCCAGATCCGGCGCGACACGCGAAGCCTCATCCTCTCGCTCATCGCCCCGGCGCTGCTTATCCTGCTTTTCGGCTACGCGCTTACAGTCGACGTAAAAAATGTCGGCATGGCGGTTTATGACCAGGACCGAAGCACGCTCTCCAGGAGGCTTCTTGAGGAATTCTCTCACACGGAGTACCTGCGGGTGAAGCGCCATATAAGCGGTTACCGCGAGATGGACCGGCTAATCGATTCGGAGGAGATAGCCCTGGCCATTGTGGTGCCGAGAGGTTTTGAAAGGCGTTTTAAGGCCGGAAAGAGCGTCGATCTGCAGCTCATCGTGGACGGCTCGGACTCCACCAGCGCCACGGTGGCCATGGGCTATGTAAAGGCAATCCTCGCAAATTTCAACATGGACATAAAGGTGAGCGAGCTGAAGCGGATAGGCATAGCCGAAACGAAAATGCCCGTGGAGGTGAAAAGCCGCGTCTGGTACAACCCGGAGCTTTTAAGCAAGAACTTCATCGTGCCGGGACTGATCGTCGTGGTGCTGTCCATCATCTCGGCGCTCATCGCCTCGCTCACCATCTCGCGCGAATGGGAGAGGGGCACCATGGAGACGCTCATCACCACTCCGGTGAGGGCCTTCGAGCTCGTGTTCGGAAAGCTCGTTCCGTATCTCTTTATCGGACTCTTCGATGTTGTCATTACGGTGCTCCTTGGATACCTCGTTTTCAATGTGCCCATCAAGGGAAGCTTCGTCGAGCTCTATATGCTTGCGCTGTTGTTTCTGATAGGGACCACCAGCCTGGGGATAATTATCTCATCGGCAACGAGGGCCCAGGTGCTTTCGGTGCAGGTGGCCATCATGGTAACCTACCTGCCGTCATTCATGCTCTCCGGATTCGTATTTCCGATCCAGAACATGCCCCTCGTGGTCCAGGGGATCACCTATCTTATACCGGCGAAATATCTCATCGTCATCATAAAGGGAATAGCCCTAAAGGGGGTCGGCGCGGCCCTTTTGTGGACCCAGATACTGTTTCTTGCCGTCTTTGCGTTCATCGTGGTGATTGCGAGCGTTAGAAAGCTCTCGCTCACGCTTCCGGAAAACTGAGGGGGTCATATGGCGGCCTTGATACGAAAACAGATACTCAGGAGCATGGTGATAAAGGAATTCAAACAGGTCTTCCGAGACCGGAGGATGCTGGGTGTGCTCTTCGGCTCGCCAATTATCATGCTGCTCATCTTCGGCTACGCGGCGAATACCGATGTCCGCGAGATCAAGATGGCGGTCCTGGACAGGGAGAGGTCCTCGGAGAGCCGGGATTTTATATCCCGGTTTACGTCCAGCGGATATTTTTTACTGCACTCGTATCTGGAGTCGGAAAAGCAGATGGAAAAGCTCCTCGACGGCGGAGCGGTCGACCTCTTCCTGTATGTTGAGTCAGGATTTTCCAGGAGGGTTAAGTCGGGCAAGGGAGCCGACATCCAGATCGTTATCGACGGCACCGATTCCAGCCGCGCCTCGGTCATCGTGGCTTACGTAAACCAGATCGTAAACGAATTCGGTCTGGAGTATTTCAAGGACAGGACAAGGGCGCTCGCTCTCGGAAGAGGGGCCGGCGGCATGAAAATGAAGGAGTCTATCGAGCTGAAAGAAAGGGCACTTTTCAATCCGGAGCTTGAAAGCAGGAATTTTTACCTTCCGGGGATAATCGGACTCCTCATCGCGCTCATCACCATTATGCTCACCTCGATGTCAGTGGTGAAGGAGCGGGAATCCGGCACCATGGAGCAGATAATCGTTTCCCCCCTCAGGCCCATGGAATTTATCGCTGGGAAGACGCTCCCCTTCGCCATCGTTGGATTTTTCGATATCATCGTGGTAACGGTAATCGCGATCGCGTGGTTTAAGGTCCCTTTTAATGGAAGCTTCCTCTTTCTGCTTGTCTCCGGGCTTTTGTATATTCTCTCCATGCTGGCGGTGGGGCTTTTTATATCGACGGTATCGAAGACGCAGCAGGAGGCCATGCTCTCCACGTTTCTGTTTTTTCTTCCGGCAATACTCTTCTCCGGATTCATCTTTCCGGTGTACGCGATGCCCGTAACGGTACAGGCGGTGACGCTCCTCAATCCGATGTACTATTTCATGAACATCATACGCGGCGTATTCCTGAAGGGAGTGGGAATGACGGTTCTGTGGCCCGAGGTATTGGCGCTCGTGGTAATGGGCGCGGCGCTCCTTAGCTTAAGCGTTCGCCGTTTCTCGAGGAGGATGGAATGACGGAATACTCTGTCGAAGTAAAGGACCTCACCAAGCGTTTTGGGGATTTCGTCGCGGTGGACCGGGCGAGCTTTTCGGTAAAGCGGGGGGAGATATTCGGCTTTCTCGGCCCCAACGGCGCCGGAAAGAGCACGACAATCCGGATGCTCTGCGGTATCCTCACCCCCACGGAGGGCACCGGAAGTGTATCGGGCTTCGACATAATGGACGAGCAGGATCGCATTAAAAACATCATAGGCTACATGTCCCAGAGGTTCTCGCTGTACGATGATCTCACGGTGCGGGAGAACCTGGAGTTTTTCGGCAGCGTCTACGGGCTCCAGGGTGCGCGGCTTCGCGAGCGCATGGCGTATGTCATGAAAATGGCGGACATCGGGAGGCGCCAAGACGCGGTCGTGAAAAGCCTTCCCGGCGGCGTGAAGCAGCGCCTGGCCCTGGGCGGGGCCATTCTGCACGATCCCCCGGTGCTATTTCTCGACGAGCCTACATCGGGGGTGGACCCTGTCATGCGCCGGACATTCTGGGAGATCATCTACGATTTCTCGAGAAACGGGAAGACCATCTTCGTCACGACGCACTACATGGACGAGGCCGAGCACTGCGACCGCATGGCGCTCATAATCGCGGGAAAGATCATTGCGCTGGACACGCCATCCGCGCTCAAGGCGGCCCTGCCGTACAGCGTCTGGTCGCTTCGCGTCGAGCGTTTCATAGAGGTATTCGAGGAGGTCGCGGCGCTTCCGTTTGTGGAGGAGGCCGCGATTTTCGGTAGCGACATCCACATCATGACCAAAAAGGGCTTTCCCTTGAAGCGCGAACTCGCGGGAGCGTTTAAGGTAAAAGGGATCAAGGGTTTCAGCATAGAGGAGGTCGGCGCTACGCTCGAGGATGTTTTCGTTTCCCACGCGGCGAGACTGGGGGTGTGATACCGGTTTAATCGGCATGCCATAAATAGGCCCAGGCCGGACAAAAAGTCATTGCAAACAGAATCCACGGATTCATGGTTTACGAAAGGTCGCGGGCTTACCGCACCACCGCACTTCGGCAGACAGAGGTTTTATGATGACATCTGGAATTTTCAAGATCCCGCGCTCTTTTATCCTCAATTCCGGAATCTGTGCCGCGTTCTTCGGTATCGGCATCGCGGTCTATTACCTGTTTCCGGCGCAGTATGTGTACCTTGTCACGGAGGACACTCCCGCGGAATACGCCACCACCACGGCATACATTGCGGGATGTTTCCTGCTAACATGGGCGATGGTAAAAAACAGCGACGCTCGGACAATAATGTCCGCCCTACTTCTGCTTTTCATGTTTTTCGTCGGTATGGAGGAGATAAGCTGGGGCCAGCGCATCATAGGAATCGAAACCTCGGATTTCTTCATGGAACACAACCATCAGCGCGAGCTCAATATTCATAACCTGAGCTCCGTGCGATACACCAAGATGATCTTTCATAACGCGATGCTCCTCTGGCTGCTTCTCTCCTGGGTCTCCTGGAAGAGGCTGGGGCCGTTCGGGCGGCTGCTGGGATGGCTTAAGGTTCCGAAGATACCGCCGCTGGCCGCGCCCTATTTCATCCTTGCGCTCATCTACGCGTACCTCGGCGTAATTCCAAAATCTGAGGAGCTTAACGAGCTCCTGTTTGCATTGGGTTTCTGTTTCGTTTCGCTCGATATTCTGTATACTACCGGACTGAAATCCGCTCCGGCCCGTTCGCAGCGCATGGCGGCGCTCGCGGTGGCAGTTGCGGTCGTGGTGAGCGCGATTTTTCTTTCGATTCGCTGGCCATGGCCCGAGGCGCTGGCCTCGCGCATGAACCTCTTCGCCACAAAGGAGTACCCGCTGCGCGGACTCGACGCCCAGGCCGAAAAGGTCTTCGAGTATCTGCTTGCCAAGCCGGGGCTTCGCAACCCAGACACCCTCCAGAATTACGCCGCCTTTCTCCGGGAAAGAGGCGGGGAGGAGCGCGCGAAAAATATTATAACGATGTCGCTCGAGGAGAAAAAGAAGCGGATTGCCGATGGAAGGGAGAGCGGCGTAATATACTATCGGCTGGCCAATTTTTACGCCTCGCTCTCCCGGCATGCCGAGGAACAGGGCGCGCTTATCAAGGCCATCGAACTTTATACCGCCGAGATAGCGGAGCTCGAGCGTAAAATTCATTCGGGTGAATTGTCCGGAAAGGAGGCGGGCCCGCTACTCCGTTACGCATACGAGGAATCGGCCGACGCGTACGAAAGGACCGGGAATTTTAAAGAGGCGGAAAGGCACCGTACTCTGCTCTCGGAGCTGCGCGCCTCTTCGGATCGGTAAAATTGGGACGCGCGGGAGGCGCTCAGCCGAACTTGTCGAAGCGGATCATCCCCGGTTCGACGCCCAGATCGTCGAGCATCTGGAGGACAGCGTCGAGCATCATAGGGGGGCCGCAGAGATAGTATTCAATCTCCTCGGGCGCGGGATGGTTCTTCAAATAATTTTCGTACACCGCCTGGTGGATAAACCCGGTGTGGCCCTTCCAGTTGTCCCCGGGCAGGGGTTCGGAGAGCGCTATGTTGAACGAGAAGTCTTTGTTACCCTTCTCTATAGCCCTGAATTCGTCTTCGTAGAATATCTCGCGCCTGGACCGCGCTCCGTACCAGTAGTTCACCTTCCGCTTTGTCCGGTCCGTGTTGAAGAGGTGAAAGATGTGAGAACGCAGCGGCGCCATTCCCGCCCCTCCGCCGATGTACATCATCTCGCGGTCAGTTTCCTGTATAAAGAACTCGCCGAAAGGCCCGGAGATCGCCACCCGGTCGCCCGGCTTGCGGCTGAAGATGTAGCTCGATCCAATCCCGGGTGGGAGCTCGCTGAAGCGCTTGCGCTTGAAATCCCAGGGAGGCGTGGCGATGCGCACATTGAGCCTGATGAGGTTCCCCTCGGCCGGATAGTTGGCCATGGAATAGGCGCGTGTGTCGGCCGACGAGTTTTTTGATTTGAAATCGAAGAGGTCCAGCCGCTTCCAGTCGTCGATAAATTCGGACTCCACCGGGATGTCCCTTGAAAATTCGATTTCGTAAGGCGGGATGTCGATCTGTATGTACCCGCCGGGCCTGAAGTCGAGCGTTTCGCCCTCCGGCAGTCGGACGATAAACTCCTTAATGAAGGTCGCGACATTGGCGTTCGAAACAACCTCGCAGTCCCACCTCTTTATGGAGAAGATCTCATCGGGCACCCGTATCGACATGTCGCTACGCACCTTCACCTGGCACGAAAGACGCCAGTTCCGCTTCTCCATGGCGCGCGATATGTGCGCCGTTTCAATGGGCAGTATGTCGCCGCCGCCCTCCATCACCTGGCACTTGCAGGTGCCGCACGTCCCCTTGCCTCCACAGGATGATGGAAGTAGTACGCCATGCAGGGAGAGGGTGGTGAGCAGTGATTTTCCGGGCTCCGCCTCGAAGGCCTTCTCCTCGTCCCCGTTTACCAGGATGCGGGCGGCGCCTTGGGGCGCCAGGCGCCATTCGGCGGCAATTATAAACAGGCCCAGCGCGAGAATGATGAGCGTAAAGGCCGCCACTCCGCTTACGATGACGATCATATCAGTGCCCCAGGCTTATTCCGGAAAATATCATGAAGGCCATGGCCATGAGGCCGGTGACGAGCATGGTAATGCCGAGCCCGCGCATAGCGGAGGGAATGTTGGAATAGCGGAGCTTCCAGCGTATGGCCGCCATGCTTACGATAGCCATGAACCATCCGATACCGGAGCATGAACCGAAGACAGCGGTTTCGGCGAGGGTGAGGCGGCGCTCCACCATGAAGAGCGCGACGCCCAGGACGGCGCAGTTGACCGTGATGAGAGGCAGGTAGATGCCCAGTGCGTTGTAGAGTTTCGATGAAAATTTCTCTATCGCCATCTCCACTACCTGGACGAGAGCCGCGATGACGGCGATAAACGAGATGAACACCAGAAAGCTCAGGTCCACCTCCTTGAATCGCGGGTCCAGCCAGGCGAGCGCCCCCTCGCGGAGTACGTATTCGTGAATGATCCAGTTGGCCGGGGCGGTAATGGAAAGTACGAATACCACGGCCAGTCCAAGCCCGACAGAGGTGGACATCTTTTTGGAAAGGGCGAGGAACGAACACATGCCCAGAAAATACGCGAGTATGATGTTCTCGGTGAATATCGCGCGGATGCCTATGTTTACAAGTTCCATCGCCCTCTACTCCTCGCGGTATCCGGAGATTGTGCGCTGCAGCCAGACGATGAGCGCGAGGATGATGAAGGCCCCCGGGGCGAGCACCATCAGCCCGTTGTTCTCGTAGCCCGCGGCATAGAGGGATTCCGGAAGCACCTGATAGCCGAGAATCTTTCCAAAGCCCAAAAGCTCGCGGAAGAAACCCACGATAAAGAGTATGATGGCGTATCCCAGTCCGTTGCCGAGGCCGTCGAGCAGGGAGGGCACGGGGGGATTCCCCATGGAGAAGGCCTCTATGCGGCCCAGCACGATGCAGTTGGTGATGATGAGGCCCACGAATACCGAAAGCTGTTTGGACATCTGAAACGCGTAGGCCTTGAGTATCTGGTCGACCATAATGACGAGCGAGGCCACGACCGTCATCTCCACTATGATGCGCACCTTCTGCGGAATGAACCCCCGTATGAGGGAGGTGATGAGGTTCGAAAAGCCCACCACGGCTATGACCGCAAGCCCCATCACGATGGAGGGCTTGAGCTGGGAGGTGACGGCGAGAGCCGAGCATATGCCCAGCACCTGGGTGGTTATGGGATTGTTCTCGCTTATAGGCGTGAGGAATATTTTTTTATCGACGGTCATAAGCGGCACCTCCGCGCCGGATCATGTTGAAATAAGGCTCATACATAGAAAGGCTCTTCATTAAGAGTTCGGTGACTCCCTTCGTTGTCAGAGTCGCGCCGCTGATCCCGTCGACCTGGTGCGCCGCCAGGGGGCTTGCGGGGTCGGCCTTCCCCTTTAGCACCGTGATGGAGACGAGTTTCCCATTGGCGTCCAGTATCTTTTTACCCTTGAACTCGTCCTGGAACCAGCGTGATTGGATCTCCGCGCCAAGGCCCGGAGTCTCCCCCTGCCGGTAGAAGCTGAGCCCCCTTACGGTGTCGAGGTCCGATTCGAGCGCAAGGTAGCCGTAAAGCGAAGACCACAGCCCCTTGCCGTAGATGGGTACGCAATAGGCGGTGATCGCCTCCCTGCCGTCGATCTCGTCGATCCGGAGGAACACGGGGAAGCGGCGCTTCTCCTTCGGCTTCTCGGCCTCGCGCGCCGGGTCGATGAGCTCCGGGCGTGTTTCCAGCTCGTCCACGGCATTGCCGAGATGGTCGAGCAGAAGGGCGCGCATGTGCCGCTCGTAGTACAGGTGGACGTCCTTGCAGACGCCCGAGCCCATTTCGCGCCGGGCCTCGGCTGCGTCCGAGTAGCATTCCATGAAGCCGGCCGCGATGAGGATGTTGCGCTTCATGTCGGCCTGCCGCAGCAGGTCCTGTCGGTCTTTAAGAAGCTGCGAGGCGAGCGCCAGGATAAGCGAGGAGGCGAGCGCCACAGCGCCCAGAAATATGAGCGTATAGGTGTTATCCTGCCGCACGGAGCCGCCTCCTTCGCATGTTGAGACGCACCACCATGTAGTCGATGAGAGGAGAGAAAAGGTTCATAAAGAGTATGGCGAGCATCATCCCCTCCGGGTAGGCGGGGTTAAGGGTCCGCACAAGGACGGCGAGCACGCCGATAAGAAAACCGTAGATGAACTTACCCGCGTTGGTCCCGGCCGCCGAAACCGGGTCCGTGGCCATGAAAACCGCCCCGAAGGCGAAGCCTCCCATAACGAAGTGGTAGTGGGCGGGAAGCGCCAGCATGCTCGCGGGCGACGGGGCGAAGGCGTTGCAGAGAAGCGCCATGGCGGCACCGCCGGCGAAGACGGAAAGCATGATCCGCCAACTCGCTACCCGGGTTACGAGAAGCAGGGCCGCGCCCATAAGTATGGCGATGACGCTCGTCTCGCCGATGCTTCCCGGCTCGAGACCGCTGAACATCCTCCAGAAATCGAAACCGTTTGATGAAAGATAGGGGACGATATCGCCCACCGGCTCTATCCCTAAGTGAAGCGGAGTGGCGCCGCTAACGGCATCGACCATCCTGTCGCCCTTCAGCACCCACACCCCGGCGCCCGAGATGGACTTGGGATAGGCGAAGAACAGGAATGCGCGGCTGACAAGCGCCGGGTTGAAGACGTTCATGCCGGTCCCGCCGAAGAGCTCCTTTCCCAGCACCACGCCGAAGCTTACGGCGAGCGCGAGCTGCCACAGCGGAATAGTGGGCGGCATTACGAGCGGGATGAGCGTTCCGGTGACGAAAAAGCCCTCGTTGATTTCCTCGCCGCGAACGAGCGCGAAAAAGGCCTCCCAGAAGCCGCCCACCGCGAAGGTGACGGCGTAGAGCGGAACGACCACCCATAGGCCCTTTATAAGGCAGTCCAGATGCCCCGCCGCGATTCCCGCCGAGGCGTAGAATTGATATCCGACGTTGTAGGTGCCGAAGGCCATGCAGGGGAAGAGCGCGAGCACCACGATCATCATCATGCGCTTGAGGTCGTACGCGTCGCGGATATGGGCGCCGCCGGAGGTGCGCGCCGGCAGGCGGAACAAAAATGTCTCGGCGGCGTCAAGTAGCGGCCAGAGGCGCTCTAGGCTCCCGCCCTTTTCGAACATGGACCTTATCCTGCCGCGCGTTTTCATTCCGTCTCCCCTGTCTCCTTAAGCATCAGGCCGATCCCATCCCGTATTATGCGCTGTATATCGGTCTTGGAGGGGCAGGCGTATTCGCAAAGAGCGAAGTCTTCCGGCGTCACCTCGAGTATGCCGAGTTTTTCCATTTCCTCGATGTCGCCCGCCAATATGGATTTAAGCAGAAACGATGGGAGTATGTCCATCGGGAGCAGGCGCTCGTAGATTCCAGTGGCGACGAAGGCGCGCACGCTTCCATTGCGGTTGGAGTCGATGGAAAAGCGCCGGCGCGGCAGAAACCTGGATATGAAGGAGGCCGAAACGCTCTCCAGGGAAAAGCCCAAAGCGAGCCAGCCCAAAAATTTTTTCCCGCGCGCCTCGGGAATCAGGCTCACCAGGCTGTCCGAAAACCCCAGGAAGCCGTCCGCTCCGGCGTTTCGGCCGGTGAGGACGTTGCCCGAGATATAGCGGACCGGAGAGGAGGAGTCATTTGGCCTTGCGAAGGAAGAGATTTCGGCGCCGATCAAAGTCCGCACATGACGCCTGTCGGCGGCCGCGCTTCCGGCGACAGCGACTGTCACCTCGAACGAAGGGATGTTAGTGATAAAATAGCGCCCTAAAAGGATTGCCCCCTGTGCGGTGCAATGCCAGACGACGTCGTCGACGCCCTTTATGGGCGCCACGTGATGTATGTGCACGCCCGCATTGCCGGCGGGGTGCGGCCCCGTAAACTGGTGGTGCTCGATATTTTCGAGGCCCGATGTATGCGAATCGAGTTCCATGCCGCCGGCTGTGCAGATGTGGACCTTTCCCGTAGTGAGGGCCGCGAGCACCTCTATGCCTCGCCTGAATTCCCGCTCGCGGCCGCGCAGGATGAGCTCCTGGTCGGGAGCCAGAGGCGAGGTGTCCATGGCTGTGACGAAGATGTCGCGTGGCTCTGCCAGTGGGTCCGCGACAGTGC
>Ga0302240_1000081_pt1 | contig 114538 bp, 94 predicted proteins | sample AAG_UR_His_MG_FD_193538 | JGI IMG/M metagenome (GOLD analysis project Ga0302240, IMG submission 193538) | Enriched activated sludge microbial communities from anaerobic digester in WTTP, New Holstein, Wisconsin, United States - AAG_UR_His | ecosystem: Engineered > Bioreactor > Anaerobic >... | reverse complement strand
TCTTCATCGCGCTTTTTATGAGAAACCCCGATTTTGAGACTTTATGCTCGTTTTCGGGGTTTTGTTTCTGCAAAGATACAACTTAATAATTTATAAATCAAATATTTAAGCCTTTTCTGAAAGTGCCCGTATAAATCGTATCACCATTACTTCACTGTACTCATTGCGGTTCAGTGAGATTATATGGTTCGGAAAAAACAGTTCATGATTCTGTAATTACCCCACTGCCAATACAAATTTTCATTTCGGTATCGTACACTACACCAAACTGACCCTGAGCAATACCTGCAATCGGTTTTGATGATTTAATAATATGCTGGTTACCACTGGTATATAACTTCCCTTCAATAAATTCAGGAGTATGACGTATTTTAAAAGTGATGTTAACACCATCAATGTTGTTGCCCCATGGATTTTCAGTAATGAATAGAAAATCTTTAAGATTTACAGTATCGCCGTATTGAGCTTCAGGATCATAACCATTTGATACATAAATAATATTTTCGTCTGTATCTTTTTTCACTACGAACCAGGGTCCTTGTCCTAATCCAAGACCTTTTCGCTGCCCTATTGTATGAAACCAATAGCCTTTATGTTTGCCAAGTATCTTTCCGGTCTCAAATTCAATGATATTTCCTTCACGTTCGCCGGCATATCGTCTGATGAAATCGTTGTAATTTATCTTTCCCAGGAAGCAAATTCCCTGGCTATCACGACGTTCCGCACTCGGCAATTTTATTTCGGATGCTATTTTGCGTACATCCTTTTTTAACATATCTCCAAGCGGGAACATTAGTTTCTGCATTTGTGCCGAAGTGATACGACTAAGAAAATATGTCTGATCTTTGATGCTATCATGAGCTGTTCCAAGAAATATTTTATTGTCAAGTTCTATCCTCTTTGCGTAATGTCCTGTTGTAATGCGGTCGAAATCAGCGCCGTAGCGCTCATTGAAAACTCCAAACTTGATAAGCAGATTGCACATAACGTCAGGATTTGGTGTAAGCCCTTTCTTAACTGAATCAAGGGTATATGAAACCACACTTTCCCAGTAATCTTTTTGTAAATCAACGATTTCCATGTGGCAGCTATATTTTTTTGCAATCCAGTTTACTATTTCAATATCCTCTTCTGAAGGGCAATCCATGAATCCGGCTTTATCTTCCATACCAATCTGTATGTAAAAAATAACCGGTTCCAGTCCCTGCTCCTTTAATAAAGGTATAGTAACCGAACTGTCAACTCCTCCTGATACTAAAGCGGCAATTTTCATGAATGGCTGGTTTGTAAAGGAATTCAAATATTTGTCACCAGTTTAAAGCCTGTTCCATGAACATTTACCAATTGTACAGTAGGGTCATTTTTCAGGAATTTCCGGAGTTTGGCAATATAAACATCCATGCTGCGGGCGTTGAAATAGCTGTCGTCGCCCCATATTTTAAGTAATGCTATTTTTCGGTCCAGTATCTGATTCATATTTTCACAAAACAATTTCAGCAGTTCTGTTTCTTTTGAAGTCAATTTTTGAACATCCTTCTCAAAAGTTAATGTCTGTCGGGTTACATCGAAAGTATAGTTCCCAAGTTCAAAAACACTGATTTCTTCTGCCTGTGATGTTTCTTTTATTGAACGACGAAGTACGGCTTTCATACGTGCCAGCAGTTCTTCCATCGCAAAAGGCTTGGTTATGTAATCATCGGCACCCAATTCAAAACCTTTGATTTTGTCTTCCTGCAATGATTTGGCAGTAAGGAACAGTATAGGTATTTGTTTGTTGTCGGTACGGATTTCCTTAGCAAGGCTGAAACCATCCATTACAGGCATCATAACATCAATGAGGCAAATATCATAGTTGTTTTTGGCATAAGCCTGCAAAGCCTCATGCCCGTTGACACATAAAGTAGTTTCATAATTTTTTGCCTCAAGATAGGATTTCAGAATATTACCCAGATTCCGGTCGTCCTCGGCTAATAAAACACGCAGTTTTTCATTTTCCATAACAAAGTATTTATGCTGATTTTCAATTAATTAGTGTAAATGATATTTATGAACAGTTTTTCAAATATACATTTGTTTACTTGGGTTCAGGATGAAAAGGCAAAAATATTCTGAATTTAGTTCCCTGTCCAACTTCACTTTCAACCGAAATACTCCCATGATGCTTATCAACAATGAATTTTACATAACTGAGACCCAGCCCATATCCTTTTACATTGTGTATGTTTCCGGTAGGTATCCGGTATAATTTTTCAAATATTTTTTTCTGGTCGTCTTTGCTGATACCCAGACCATTATCAGAAATCATAATGATAACCCCATTTTCAGTGTTGTCGGTTTTAACATCAATACGGGGTTTCACAGGAGTATATTTATTTGCATTATCCAGCAGGTTAGTAATGATATTGGTAATATGAACCTTGTCGGCAAGTATCCGGCTTTGTTCAGCACCGAGCTCTGTATTGATCTGTCCGTCACGTATTTCAATCTGAATGCTCATGGTTTTTATGACATCATGGATTATTTCGTGAAGGTCAAAGTTTTCAAGTTTCAGTTTTAGTTCCTTTTTTTCAAGAATAGCTGTTTGAAGGATTTTTTCAGCCATAATCCCCAGCCTTTTGTTTTCTTCGCTGATTATACTGATATAATTTTTATAAAGCTCTTCTGATTTTTGTATATCACTGTCGTTCAATGCCTCACATGCAAGAGCAACCGTTGAAATTGGCGTTTTGAATTCGTGGGTCATATTGTTGATAAAATCATTTTTCATTGCCGATAATTTCTTCTGATGCAAGATGGTTTGAAAAGCATAGAAAAATGCTCCTATCAGTATTAAAACAATCAAAAGTGAAATGCCAAGCATACCTGCAAGCCTTACTAGTACAAAACGGATATGGTTTGGAAAGAAGAGGATTAGATAATCCGAACTCATAAAGAAACTACCCGGCGACAGTTGATACGAAAATCCATTTTCAATCAATGAATGAGTATGGTTTCCGGTTTTTTCCATAAGAAATCGGTTTTGCATGGTGCTGAATATTCCGAATTCATATTCAAGTTTCAGTCCTTTATTGGCAAGCTCTGCACCAATTAAGGAGTCAATCAGTATTTTACCGTATCTCACAGGGTTATCATAAGGATTTCTGCCACTAAGCATTTCGTCAATTAGCTCACCAAGTAGATCAGCCTGATGATAAAAGCTTTCTTCAATATATCTGTAAGCGGAATCGGAAGGATTATTTGAAATAATGGTACTCGTGTCAAATTTTTGAACGGTTTCCCACTGATTGCCATCGTACATCTCAATCTGTTTGTATTGTCTGGAGTAATTAAATTCCGGAGAATTCACGGAATCAGAAATCATTTGTAACTGGTAAGCAGTTCTTAATGAGTCAATTGAATGTAAGATTTTATTTTTGCGTTGTTGAAGGCTGAAATTGTAAACCAGATCCATTTTCTGAAGCTTATTTACAATATTTGTAGCTGCTTCGGTTACCCTGTGCTGAAAATTACTTTCTTCTACCCTGATAGCGCTATTGATATAATATAGCTGAATAGCCACAAGAGTCAGCAGTGAAAGGCTGACCAGGATTATGGCAAGTGTTATTTTCAGTCGGTTCATGAATGCAAAAGTACTGCAAAGCAGAGGATTAGGCATGAACTTAACATTTTTTAACTTTTTTTACTCAGGATACACTTTTAATTAAAAAATGTTTTATATCTTTGCAGAGTAATTTTTTTCATAAACGTTTTAAGGTTTACTTAATTGGCAATTTGTTATTGCCCAAAGTAACTTGGTTTTTGTTGTTTGTTTTGGGGAAGCTGTCTCAGAAAAGAGACAGCTTCTTTTTTTATGCCTGGCATGGTATTAAGCTGGCAGGATGCAAGTTCCTTCATGTGCCGAGTTGACAGGAAACATTAGCGATTGATAAGGGTGTCGTGGGTGACCCCGAATCTGAAAGAAGTCATTAGCAAATCTAAAATTCTTACTCACAGAAATCTGATATAAGGCTCAATTGAGGGGCAACCGAGCAATGGATTGGGAACGCCCGAAATTCAACCGTAACTCAAGTTGAGTAAATAAGGCAGAACGCAGAGAAAGTTTAATATCTTATCACGAGAGATCTTAATGAAGCACAAAACAGGAAATTGCACTAAGATCACGAAAAAATACAGGTTTTTGAGATGCCGGATCATTTTAGTATTCGATAATCGCAACACTTCAATACAAGTATTGATATAAAACCGTTTTTTCAGCAATAAATAAATAGTAAAAATTGATTTGGCTTTGAACCATTGCTCTTCTAAAACCGTAATGAACACATAATAATAAGGAATCTGAGCAGTTTACATGTACGTAAACCACTTTTTTAATAATTTTACCGGCAGGAATTTAATAATTTTGAAAATATGAAAAAGCTTAATGTTGATATTCAGTCAGTATTTGGTTTCATTGATCGTGACGATCTGAAAAAGCAGGAAAGTTCGTTAAAGGTTCATCATCATAATCTGATTTCCGGAACTGGTGCGGGGAATGATTTTACCGGATGGGTCAGGTTGCCTTCTTCAACAACACCTGATCTATTAAGGAAAATTAAAGAGGCAGCAATGGAACTTAAAGAAAAATCAGAAATAGTGGTTGTGGTAGGCATAGGCGGGTCTTACCTGGGTGCAAGAGCTGTAATTGAAGCACTTCAGCATCAGTTTGCAGGACTGATGCCGGCATTTAAGCGACCGGGATCACTGGTTCTGTTTGCAGGTAATAATATTAGCGAAGATTATCATGCTGATCTGATTGATGTATTGCAAAAGGTAGATTGGTCGCTTATCGTAATATCAAAATCAGGCACTACTACCGAGCCGGCTATTGCTTTCAGAGTGCTGAAGCAACATCTGATAAGAAAGTACAGTATAAGCGAAGCGCGCAGACGTATTATTGCCATTACCGATAAAGCAAAGGGAGCGTTAAAGAATCTGGCTGACAAAGAAGGTTACAGAACATTTATTATACCTGATGATGTAGGAGGCCGTTATTCAGTTCTGACCCCTGTTGGATTACTTCCTGTTGCCGTAGCCGGATTTGACATTGAAGAAATGATAAACGGTGCTGCTGAAATGGAAGCAACAGCTTTGGGTTCGCACTTACCGGAAAACAACCCTGCTGCATTGTATGCACTCACTCGCAATGCTCTTTATCAGAAAGGAAGGACGGTAGAGATCATGGTTAATTATCAACCTAACCTTGTGTTTCTAACTGAATGGTGGAAACAGCTTTATGGTGAGAGTGAAGGAAAGCAATTGCGAGGCATATTCCCTGCCGGAGTTACTTTTACCGCTGATCTGCACAGCATGGGGCAGTATATTCAGGAAGGTCTGCGTATAATTTTTGAAAGTGTGCTTTCAGTTGAACAAAGTGCCAGAAAACTGGCAGTTCCTGAACTTGATGACGATTCTGACGGATTGAACTATATTGCTGGCAAGCGGCTGAGCGAAGTAAATCGCATGGCTGAATTAGGCACATTGCTTGCCCATGTTGACGGAGAAGTTCCTAATTTAAGAATAAGCATCCCTGAAATAAATGAGTTTTATCTTGGCGGAATTATGTATTTCTACGAATTTGCCTGTGCATTAAGTGGTTATCTGTTGGAAGTAAACCCGTTTGACCAGCCCGGAGTTGAAGCATACAAGAAGAATATGTTTGCATTACTTGGAAAACGTGGTTTTGATGAGGATAGCGCGAAACTGAGAAAAAGACTCGAAGGGATGGTCTGATAAGTTAGCATTGTAGCATAATCTATTGCACTACAATGGATAATTGCCTTGATTTACCGGAGATACCCGGGATTATGCTGAATTTGTGTTCAATATTTTAAAATGATTTTCAGAATAATCATATTATTAATTCTGTTATTTGAACCTTTTGTCAATCAGGTAATTGCGCAAAGTCAGGTTCAGAATTTTCAAAAGTATCTGATTTATCGCGAGCGTTTACTTTCTGATTTTATGGTTTCGAGCCGGGGAAATGAGCCGGGAACCAATATTCCCGCAAGTTTTAGGAATATAAATACCGGACTGATGCGCTGGGGTGATGCCACTATCAACCTTAGTAATTATATGGCTGTGCTTGCAACTGAATATAAACTGTTGAAACTCAGTAATATGCCTGTGGATGAGACTTTGGTTGAGATTGACAATGTACTTTCGGCAATGGAGCGTCTTGATATAAGTGCAGAAGCTTTTTATGGTAATATACATGCGCCACCTTTTCCCAATGGCTTTTTTATTCGTGATGATATTTCCTTAACATTCACCCGGGACTGGGCATGGAAAAACCCTTCGTTTGTTGATTATCCGTATATCCGGTCAGATTATACCGAACCGGATAAACGTTTGAATGAAATGAGCCAGGATCAGGTATGGCATCTGGTCATAGGTTTGGCTCTGATCAGTAAACTTGTTGACGATACAGTGAGCAGTCCGTTTTTTAATGGTGCTGTACGTTTAACACTTTCACAACGGGCAATGTTAATCAGTTATCAGATAATCAAAGCCTTACAATACAAAAAATGTTTTAATATTATCAATAACAAGCCTTGTTTCAGGATTTGGAATTTGCGTAATCCGGTTACAAAAATGCCTGTAAAGCGAGGTGCCGATCCACGATTTCTGAAGTTTGGCTTTGCTGAAGCCGGCGATTTCATTACTGACGAGAATTTTGGCAGCCTGCACTGGGGGTATTCTCTACAGGGATTTATATGGATACGGTTAGTGGGATTTTTACAGATTGCCCAGCAATTCTCACCAAAAGGAAATATTGATCATTTGTTTCATGCCGGCTCACTAGCAACAATTGGTAATATCTGGAGTACGCGCGATCTGATACGCCTGTATAACCGGCATCATAAATTCTTTTTTGTTCCTGACCCTCATTACGAACACTTTGCATTGATTTCATGTATTCTTCATAACGATTGTCCTAAAAAACTTAATCGTGAAAAGGAAAAATATGAAAGACTTCTCAATCTGGCTCCTGTCAATGGTCCGTCAAATTTTGGCAATTATTCTGCTAATGATTTTGTGTTTGAATGGTCATCAATAAACCGGCTTGTATGGCCTGAAAGGCTTGGTAGCGGTACAAACCAGTGGCTTCAGGGTGAATACAGCGGTTTGGATTATATGCTGTTATTCAATTTATACCGCCTTGTATATGAAAATGGATATTAATAGGAAGGTAGTATAAGGGGCACAGAACTAATGTTTTATGAGATGCGGTTCATCAAGATGTGCCGGCAATGTCAGAACCCGGAAAAATTATAGTGAAAAAAGAACAACTGTTTCTAAGGTCATTTCCACCACAGTAATCTAAATGAAAATAACTGTTACAGAATATAACTCTGAAAAAGGAATTACGGTGAAGAGGAAAAATAACCGGTGATAATGATTTTCAGAGTGGTTCCGGAATTGATACTTTGCCTTTACCATCGCTGGTAACAAGATATCTGATCAATTGTTTGTCCCTTATTATCAGCTCATAAATAACTGATTCGTTGCTGTGTACAGCAATGCAGTTCATTAATTCAAATTTGGGATTTAGATTTTTCTGAATGATTTCAGGGACATTAAGAGGAGAAATATTAATTCTTGTTTCAATCAGATTTCCATTTTTATCAAATCTGACGATTTTTTCAATATCCTGGTCATAAAAAATTGCTTCAGCAAAATCTTTCTGCGAAGTCCATTCAATATTTTTAGCATTTGGAAAATATAAAGCAAAGTTTTGTCTTATTTTTTTTGAAATCCCAAGATTTGTAATACCGAATATTTTATTAAGCAGATCCACTTTTTTCTGAAATTTATACTTTAGACGAACTTTCGTATAAAAGTAACTTAAAATTAATTGTAACTTCCGTATGCATTTTTAAAAATAAAGAGCACCCTGGCTTTTGCACGTTTAATCCTCATTTTTACTGCTCCTTCGCTAAGGCGTAACGCTTCCGAGATTTGTTTCAATGAAAGATCATCCTGATATTTCATTAAAAGCAATGCTTTTTCCTCGGTATGCAAAAGGTCTAGTACCCGCATCAATCTTTCATAATGTATCTCTGTCAGATCTTCTTCTATTTCATCAATGATCTCAGGTAATTCATTCTCAAGATTCCAGTTGGGATAATGAAGCTTGTTTTTCGCCCGCAAATAATCAATGCAATAATTGTAAGTTATTGAATAAAGCCAGGTACCAAATGAAGAATTCCCCTTGAAACTACCAAGGTTCTCATATGTTTTGGTAAGAATATCTTTTGTTAGTTCTTCTGCAATATCATGGTTTTTTACAAGACTGATACATTTTTCCAGCACACGCTGATAGTAGCGTCCAAAAAGGATTTCATAAAGATTTGATTGTTTCTCTACAACGATCTTCTCAATGAGCTTCTCGTCGCTTAACATATGATTATCCTTAAAATTCATAAGTAGTCTAAAAAGTGGCTAAATTATGAAAGTTGTGTTGAGAAATCAAGTGTTTAAAGTAAAAGCTTGAGAGATCGGTGATTATATCAGTAATTTTAGATTATGAATTTATTTTCCAAAGTCAATCACTAATTTATTTTTCAGGCTGTAAACCTGCTTTGGTATCCCTTCAATTGGATGGCTATCAGTAAGATGCTCAAGCGCAAGGGAATAAGATAAGTTCCTGCTGATTTTAAACAGCAGATCAAGATTGTGTGACAGGCGATAATCACTAAGAAGCTCAAATCGCGGCTGATAATATGAGGTGTTTATTACAGTAAGATTATCACTTATCCTGAAAGTAAACGACAAATAACTGCTAAGGCGGTGGTTATACTCCGGATCAAGGCCTCCGCTTGGTTTTTCGTACTCAAACATATACGCTGTTCCTGCATATATCCTGAACTGATTTACTACAAGGAGCTTGAAACGAGGTCCGGCTCCGGCAAGACCACGGAAATCAATCTGTAAAACCTTGTTGAACTGTGCCTGTGTAAATGCCTCAAGTGTAACAAAATTGGTAAGCTTGTAGTTATATCTCAGATGTTGCATTCCCTTATTCGAGAAATCATCGGCTCCGGTTTTTATAAGTTCATAATCTGATAATGCAAGATACAGACTCCGTTCTGTTTTGTATTGTACATGTAATCCAAGTCCGGCTTTTGTGAGTTGTTTGGTGTTTTTAATCAGATCAAAAGTTACAGTGCCGGTACCCGACCAGCCAACAGTATCAGTTTTTATTCGTTCACGTTCAATATTAAGAACCTGAGCACTGATCTTTAATACTGAGATCAGAAAAATAACAGCAATACAAATATGTCTCATATTTTAATATCAGTCAAAGATAAGATAAAGCCCTTAACGTGATTTAAGCCGGATTTAGTTTAAAGAACCAAAGCTGTAAATTAAAACAAAGAGAAAAAATCCTAATTCAGTTAAAAAATAGTTATTTTTGTGTTCTTCAGAATCAATTTGGTTCTCAATTGTTTAACCATATAAAAACCACAACAAAATGAAAACTTTAGCGCAAATCAGTAAAACAAATATCATTGCCTGCTTTTTAATGTTTTTGGGCATGTTGACAGCATTTTATGGCTTTTCGTCTGAACCTCGGGAGTATGTTTTTGAAACCGGAAAAACTACCCGGCTTGCCGGTGATGCAAATTGTGATGGCAGTGTGGATATTCTTGATGTTATTGCAATTAGCAATTATATCATTGGTTTGCCCCCAGAACCTTTTTGTTTTGAAAATGCCGATGTTAACAACGATGGAGTCGTCAATCTGAGTGACCTTATTGCTACGGTGAATATCATTGTGGGAGGAGGCGGGTTTACTTGCGGTACTTCAACAGTTACTGACAGTGATGGCAATGTATATAACACGGTTTTGATTGACGATCAGTGTTGGATGCAGGAGAATCTTAAAACAACCAAATACCGTAATGGCAGTGATATTCCAAATGTAGTGAATAATTCTGCCTGGGTGAACCTTACAAGCGGTGCATATTGTTGGTATAGCAATGATATTGTTTACAAGAACAGTTATGGTGCTCTTTATAATTGGTATGCCATCAATCCGGCTACTAACGGAGGTAATGATCTTTGTCCTGCCGGCTGGCGTGTTGCAACTGATGAGGATTATATAATACTTGTAAATTTTTTAGGGGGTAATGTTCCGGCTGGTGGCAAAATGAAAGAAACCGGTTTCGTTTACTGGAATCCGCCAAATACCGGTGCAACCAACGAATCGGGATTCAGTGCCCGTGCCGGTGGAAGCAGGATCTATAATGGTAATTACGATTCAAGGGGTACTTATTGCTGGTTATGGACAGCTACCGAACAGCAGGGAAACTTTGCCTATCTGAGAAATATGTTTCACAACGCCACAAATATAGGGCGCGGAACTATCAATAAAAACAACGGACAAAGTGTAAGATGCCTGAAGGAGTAGGCTGAAAAGACTTTCTGAGGTCTCAAGCGGATTCGAACCGCTGTAGGAGGTTTTGCAGACCTCTGCCTAGCCACTCGGCCATGAGACCTTTATGCTGCAAAGATATAAATTAAAATAATATATCAGCAAAATGTATTCGTTATTTGTGTGTATTTAATGAGGCACTCGGCACAAATACAATCAGAATATAAAGCCATAAGCTCATCTTTCTTTTCTTTTGGGATCACAAAAGATGCACACCAGCAATCATTTAAGTGAAGGCATTCAAATTTTGCATTACATGCCGGGCATATTTTTATTTGTGGAATTGGTTTTGAGATCATTCAATACCGGATGTGAGTGTTATACTTACCTTATCAAGCTTGCCCCCAAGAGGAGGATTTAACTTTGAAATTTTCACTTTTGCTGAAGTAATTACTGGAAACGTATTCATTAACGAAGTTAAAATACGCCTGCCTACATGCTCAAGAAGATGGGATTTTTGCTCCATTTCTTTCTTTACCAGTAAGTAAACTGTTTGATAATTAACAGTTTGTTTCAGATTGTCGCTTGTTTCAGCTTGTGAAGTATCGGTTTCTAAATGCAGGTCAACAATAAAATGTGTTCCAATAATTTGCTCTTCGGTAAAACAACCATGATAAGCAAAAAAGTCCATGCCTTCAAGAGAAATGATCCCCATAGTTTTATAATTTTGAAGCTCTGCAAAATTAGTAAAATGCCTGATGTGTGCTTTTAATTTTGTACTAATATCAAAATCCGGATCATGATAATCGGAAATATCTATGAAAAGCCGGTAAATCCTTATGCTTTGCTCATTTTTATTCTTACCCTTATTTTACACATAGGAGTGGGTTTGATCGCTGTTTTACGAACCAAAAACCAATCGGATATTTTTGTTGGAGGGTGCTCGATGAATGCCTTTGTAGTGGCTTTATCAGCAGTGACATCAGGGCGTTCGTCATTGCTGGTACTAGGTTTGAGCGGAGTGGCAATATTTCGGGAATAAGATCAGCATTGATAATGCTTTTTTGTAATGGTTCCGGCTTAAAGTTACAAACCAGGTGTAATTATTTTTAATCCTTCGTCTAAACACCATTGCTTTGATTTTGCGGAATACTTTTACCTTTGTGCCGTATTAATTATTTCAAGGTTTTTTTATGAACGATTCATCAAAAGAAAAAGAAAGCAGCAAGTCATTGAATTTTATTCAGGCTATAATAGAAGAGGATCTCAGTCAGGGGAAGAACGAAAAAAGGGTTCATACCCGTTTCCCGCCCGAACCCAATGGTTATCTGCATATAGGACATGCTAAGTCAATATGTCTGAATTTTGGTCTGGCAAAGCAATATGGAGGAAAATGTAATCTGAGGTTCGACGATACAAACCCAACTAAAGAGGAAGTTGAATATGTTGATTCAATTAAGGAGGATGTGCATTGGCTTGGGTTTGACTGGGAAGATCGTGAGTACTATGCTTCGGATTATTTTGAGATTTTGTATGATTATGCAATTACGATAATAAAAAAGGGTAAGGCTTTTGTATGCGATATGAGTGCTGAAGAGATCAGTGCCAACCGCGGGACTCCTACCCGCCCGGGTAAAGAAAGTCCGTACCGGGATAGAAGTATTGAAGAAAATCTTAATTTGTTCCGTCGTATGAGAGCAGGCGAATTCAAGGAAGGCTCACATACCCTGCGAGCTAAAATTGATATGTCATCGCCAAATATGCATATGCGCGACCCTGTTATGTACAGGATCATGTTTGACCACCATCATCGTACCGGTGATAAATGGTGCATTTATCCGACATACGACTTTGCCCACGGACAGAGTGACTATATTGAAAGGATAACACATTCAGTTTGTACCCTTGAGTTTGAAGTACACCGCCCTTTGTACGATTGGTTTCTTGACCAGATAACTGAGCCGGGAAGCTATCGCCCGCATCAGTATGAGTTTGCCCGCCTGAACCTTAGTTATACCATTATGAGCAAACGTAAATTGCTCGAATTAGTCAAGGAAAAATATGTGAACGGATGGGATGACCCCCGTATGCCAACCATCAGCGGGTTGAGGCGGCGTGGTTATACCCCTGAGAGTATCAGATATTTTGCTGATAAAATTGGAGTTGCCAAACGCGATAATGTTATTGATGTGGCACTACTTGAACATAGCATACGTGAAGATCTGAACAAACGGGCTTTGCGCAGAATGGCTGTGATCAGACCTGTGAAACTTGTCATTGATAATTACCCGGACGGGCTGGTTGAATACATGGATGCCACTAATAATCCGGAAGACCCTGAGAGCGGGGTTCGTAAAATGCCTTTTTCAAAAGAGTTGTACATTGAAAGGGATGATTTCATGGAGGAGGCACCGCCAAAGTTCTTCAGGCTTAAACCGGGTGGCGAGGTAAGATTGAAATATGCCTATATTGTTAAGTGTGAGTATGTTGAAAAGGATAAAGATGGAAATATTGAAGTAATCCATTGTTCTTACGATCCTGAAACCCGTAGTGGTATGCCTCAAAGCAACCGTAAGGTAAAGGCTACAATTCACTGGCTGTCGGCAGCACATTCAAAACTTGCAGAAATACGGCTTTTCGACCGCTTGTTTACTGTTGAGATGCCTGATGAGGCTGAAGAAGGGAAAGATTTTAAGGATTATCTGAACCCTGATTCTCTGGAAGTTGTGCAAGGTTTTGTTGAAGATTCATTTCAGGATGTTAAGGCTCTTGATAAATTTCAATTTGAGCGTCTTGGTTATTTTTGTGTTGATTCTGACACTGACACTAATAAGCTGATTTTCAACAGGACAGTTACTTTAAAGAATGCCTGGGCTAAAATTGAAAGAAAACAATCATAATAAATTCGAAAAACTGATTTGAGTTTATTGATAATTTTATAATTTTGCACTTCCTGATTGTCCGATGGTGTAATTGGCAACACGTCTGACTCTGGATCAGAAGACTCAAGGTTCGAGCCCTTGTCGGACAACATGAAATCCAAACGGTTACAACGTTTTATGCTTGTAGCCGTTTTTTTATTTTTTACCACAGAGGGCACGGAGTTTCACAGAGATTTTTCTTGATAGTTTTTTTTCACCACAGAGGGCACAGAGTGGCACAGAGTTTTATTTCTCCGTGGTTCTCTGTGTTCTCAGTGGTTATACTTTTTCATCACAGAAGGCGCGGAATGGCACAGAGATTTTCTTGGTAGTTATTTTTTTCACCACAGAGGGTTTTTCACCAGACTTGTCCGCTTTTTTTAAACAGAAAAGCTATGATATTGATACCCAACTAGATGCCGGGCGAGCAAATTCGAATTTGTCGCACTAAGATGGAAAGAGGAATAAGCTATGTTTAAACAATAACGTTCCTTCTGTTATGATTAACCTTACTTTCTTTCAGAGTGTATTGCTTTTTTGAGCATTTCAATAAACTCACTGAGCTTATAAGACCCTACTTCAGCAAGCATCTCAATATTGGCAGCGTTTTTCATGGCATCATAAAGAACGGTGTTGTTCAGGCGCTTATATTCTGGGTTCAGGGAGATAAGATAGTTCTTAAGAAATGGATAAGTGCTGAACAAAGTGCCAACTTTCATTTTTGGGTCAATATTTATCTCTTCTTTCAGGATTTTCGCATCCGGTTTTGTGTCACTACTCCAGCTCAGGAGTCTGCGGCTGCCTTCCAGGCTTCTGATACGTGTAACATCCTGCATCATTTCAAGAACACCGCAATATTTACCCTCTTCATCACGTACTGCAACAAAAAGGATATATATGAATTTTCCTCTGCTTTCAATCCAGAATTCAGCTTCATCCTGTTCGCCGCTGCGGAATGCCTCAATCACGCCCAGCACTTTATCAAGGCTTTCATGCGGGTGGCAGTTTTCAACCATTCTGCCTATAACTCCGGCACTTCTCGGAAAAACACGATGATCAGTATCAGTGTAAAACTTCACAACATTGTTCTCATCAACATAAGACAGGTCCATGCGCATATGCTTGTAAATAAGATTGATCTGTTTTAGTGTGAGCTTTCCTGTAGCTACATCCAGAATCTTATCTTTGGTATCAGCACTGGAAATGCCGTGCTTTTCAAATACCTTTTTCAGATCGCTTATCAGGTCATCGTTTTTATCTGTTTCCTTTGCCCTTGGTTCTGAACCTTTACCGGTATATTGGGGAGGAGTATCTATAAGGCAATAGCCAATTTCAGCATCGCCCTTCTGCATTCTGATGAAGATATCATCGCTGAGAAGCTTCAGCGAAGTAGGATAAAGCACATCACGCTCCTTGCTGAGAATATCCCTTACCAGATGAATGACATTTGCCTGCGCATCCAGAAACTCTTTTTCCTTTTTGGCTTCCAATAGCAGATAAGCATCTTTAATGGCATCCCTGACACGATCATCAAAAGTCCACATTATCCTCGAAGGGCGGTCGAATCCAACGCGTTCAAGCTCTGAATAAAGCTGATTTTGCTTTCTGCTGAGATGTATGTTTATTTTATCCAGTTGCTCATAAATCTCAAACCATTCATTTACTATGAATTTGCCTTTTAGTTTTGCTTCCATTTTCAAAAGAAGCTTATCAATTTCGGCAGCCTCGTTTTCGTAAACCTGTATGGGATGACCAGCAGGAAGGTTCAGATCTTTTCGGGCCAAAACATCTTTGAACACATCAATAATATCATTCATTTCTCCAACCATTACCTCGTTGGTAATGCCGGCTTCAAAAAGATGCTGCTCGCCAAATGCAAATTCTTCGGCAGTAACAAATTCAAAGGTTTGATTTACAATTTTTCGGGCTTCTTCGGGAGTGATTTCCTTATTGAAAACTTTCAGTTTAATTTCCAGGATCTTTTGAGCCTTTTCTTCATCAATATTCAGATGTTTTTTCATTTCCATATCCTTGCCGGATAAATCTTCTACTTTATATTCCATAACGATATAATTTAAATTATTGTGATTATTCCTGAATTACTCTCTATGCCTTGTTAAACCCCTTGTTTCAGGGAGCTTATTTAGAAAGATTATTAATAAGAATAACAAACGAACCGGTGATTTAGTTTAACAGAACTAAACTTCATAAGTCTATGATCCTGATTTACAGGATGAAAGATGCCACTCCCGACTCAATCCTTCATTTTAAGGCGCAGACTATTGCTTACAACGCTTACGCTGCTCAAAGCCATGGCAGCGCCGGCTATCATCGGGTTTAACAGGAAGCCGCTGAAGGGATAAAGTATGCCTGCTGCTATTGGGATCCCTATAAGGTTGTAAAAGAAAGCCCAAAACAGGTTTTGCTTGATAATTCCTACAGTTGACCTTGATAATTTGATTGCCTCCGGGATTTTACCAAGTTCGGATGAAATGATGGTGATCTTTGCTACATCCATAGCAATATCACTACCCTTACCCATTGCAATACTGATATCTGCCTGTGCCAGAGCGGTACTGTCGTTAATACCATCTCCCACCATTGCTACAATTTTTCCGTTTTCCTGCAATTGTTTCACAAAATCAGCCTTGTGTTCCGGCAGCATTTCAGCTTTATAATGCTCTATGCCTGTTTTCTCGGCAACGACCCTTGCAGTAGCTTCGTTATCGCCGGTAAGCATATACACTTCAATTCCTTCGTTTTGTAATTGCTGTATAGCTGCTTTCGAACCCGGTTTAATACTGTCGGCAATTGCCAGAATACCCAGAACCTTGTTCGCACCGGCAAACCATATCACGGTATTGGCATTGTTGCTCCATTCCTGCGAGATTTTCAGAAAATCATCTTCAATTGAAATATTATTTTCTTCCAGAAGTTTTTTGTTTCCGACAAAATAAATATCACCACTAATTCTGGCTTTAACACCCTGACCTGTATAGCTTTCAAATTCTGATACCGGAATATCCGGGTAGTTATTCAGATGTTGCACAACAGCTTCAGCCAGAGGGTGTTCGGATTGTTTCTCAATACTTAATAATATCTGTTTCAGTCTATCGCTGTTGTTGGTCCAGTGATCGTTTGTAACTCTTGGCTTTCCTTCGGTTATGGTACCTGTTTTATCCAGGATCACAGCATTTACCTTTTTAGCCTGTTCAAGACTTTCAGCATCTTTGATCAGAATGCCTTTTTCAGCGCCTTTGCCTATTCCTACCATAATAGCTGTAGGAGTAGCCAATCCGAGAGCGCATGGGCAGGCAATGACGAGGACGGTTATAAGAGCAAGTAGTCCATGTGTGAAGCCATTGTCGCCGCCAAAAATATTCCATATTATAAAAGCAATTACAGCGACAATAATTACAACCTGAACAAACACTCCTGCCACTTTATCCACCAGTCTCTGAACCGGTGCTTTGCTGCCCTGGGCATCCTGAACCATTTTAATGATCTGTGCAAGCATAGTCTCTGAACCAACATTTTCAGCCTTGAATTTAAAGCTGCCCTTTTGGTTAATGGTTCCGGCAAAAACCTTTTCATTTTCTTCTTTCAGAACCGGTATAGGTTCACCACTCAGCATACTTTCATCAACAAATGAACTTCCTTCAATGACCTTTCCATCTACTGGTATTTTTTCTCCCGGTTTAACCAGAATCACATCTCCAATATTCACATGTTCTATTGGGATTTGCTTTTGGTTTCCTGCCTTATCAATTATGGAAACGGTTTTAGGCTGTAAACCGATCAGTTTTTTAATCGCCGATGAGGTATTGCCTTTGGCTTTTTCTTCGAGCAGCCTGCCCAGCAGAATAAAAGCAATAATTACGGCAGCAGCTTCAAAATAAACATGAGGTTCAAGGGATCTGTTGAGCCAGAAACTCGGGAACAAAGTATTGAAAACGCTGAAAGTATAGGCTATCCCGGTGCTTAATGCCACGAGTGTATCCATATTAAGCGAACGGTGGCGTGCCTGTTTCCATGCGTTCTTGAAAAAATCTCTGCCAAACCATAAAACAACGGGTGTGCTTAGTACCCACATTATGATATTGGCGTGGGGAATGTTCATAAAAAACATGCTGATTGCCAAAACCGGTGCAGCAAGGATCAGAGCCCATATTGTTCTTTTTTTTAGTTCTGAGAACTTCTTAAGGTTAATATCTTCTAATTTGTCGGTTTCGTCCTGTTCTTCAGAAATTAAAAGATCATAACCAACAGATTGTATTGTAGATTTAAAATCCTTTGGTTCTATCACTCCCGGTATATATTCAACTGCTACTTCACGGACGGCAAAATTCACTGAAGCATTTACCACACCCATCAGCGATTTCAATATGCTTTCAACGTTGATGGCACACGAGGCACAGTTCATTTCCAGAACGGGGAAAGATTTTTTTATGATCGGTACTCCGTATCCCAGATCCCTGATGGTTTTAACAGCTTCATTAACAAGCTCAGGATTGCCAGTGTGCATTGCAACGCGGTTGTTGTTCAGTTCAACTTTAACAGAATCTATGCCCTGAATCTTGTTCAGCCCTTTATCAACTATCATGGCACAATGCTCGCTCGTGACACCTTCGAGGGGCAGGAACACTTCTTTATTATTTGCAATCATATCTTTAGCTTATTTTTTGATATGCTGCAAAGGTAGCAGTAGTGTAAACAATGATTGTTACAATATTCGCGGAAATAATTATATCATTTACACCTCATCAAGTGGTTTTCTTTTTTCCGATCTGATATTTTTGAAATGACTTGGGGTTAAACCGGTTACTTTTTTAAACTGGCTGCTCAGATGGGCAACACTCGAATAATTTTGCTGAATTGCTATCTCGCTTAACGATAATTCGTCGTAAACCAGCAGTTCTTTAACCTTTTCAATTCTCTGTGCTATAAAATATTTCTCGATTGTTGTGCCTTCTACCTCCGAAAACAGGTTGGAAAGATATGTATAGTCGTGATGCAGTTTGTCGCTCAGATAGTCTGACAAATTTATCTTTAATTCGCTGTTATGCTGGTGAACCAATTCTATGATGGCTGATTTGATCTGACCTATGAACCGGCTTTTTTTATCGTCAATGAGTTCGAACCCAAAGGTTTGCAGGTGAGCATTGATCTTTTGTTTATCAGTTTCATTAATTTCCTGACCCAGTTCCACTTCACCCAGCGTAACACTTAAAGGCTTGTATCCGATTTTCTCCAGCTCATTTCTTACCACCATGATACAGCGGTTACACACCATATTTTTTATATAGATCCTCATTGTTCGCAATTTTGGAAGTATTCGCCGGAATTATTAAATCTTATTTACCTGTATGTTTAACCTCATAAAGGCAGTAAAGTTCATATCCGGCGGTAAATATCAGGTTCTCAAATGATGTTCTGTCAAAACATAATTCTGAATTCTGTTTTCTTTTTTTATGGCTGTCAGTTATTCCAAAACAGACTATAAAACCAAAAGCTTTTTGATTTTAACATCCGTTTGGGTGGTTATTCTGATAAAATACAAACCTGTTTTCAGATCATTGATATCAATACTGGTTGCCTGTCCGTTCCATATAAGGGATTGCACAATACTGCCAGCCTGGTTAAGTATGTCAATTGTTGATCCTGCAACATGCTCAGGGTTGGCAGCAGCAATATTGAAATAACCTTTAGCCGGATTTGGCACTATTCTGATATTTGCAATCTCTCTGTCATTAGTACTGAGTATCAGTTTATTGCCAAAAGTGATTATGTGCGTACTTACTATCATAATAGGATTAAAGGTATCTTCGCAATCAGGGCAGGTAACTCCTGAAATGCAATCGGGATTTGCAGCATTGCAATAGTCAACATAATTGGGGTCGAACTCATATTCCAGCTTAAAGTTGGGAATATTCAGAAACTGACTCATGTCAAAATCAAATATTTTAGTTATCGAACCCGGGCACCATCCTGATCTGTTATGATACCATGTACCACTTTGTGGCTGGCATCCTGCGGGGTTAGGATTACACACCGACCACAGGTCCTGGGTATGGGTACGCTGATCATTGACTTTTATATAGTGAATGGCATGATAAAATTCAGCAGCATTACCGGTATTATTCTGACCCCAGTTATGTCCTGATGTAATCACTTTAAGATGAGCAGCCTGTACATCTTCGGCAAAGGAGAGAAATGCCGGCGGTACTGGTTGCAGATTATTCATATTGCCAAATGAATATTCACCTCTCCATATTGGTATTACTGATGAATACAGATATTCGGGTGTGCCGGCTGTAAAGTCGAAACGAATATTGATATTTATTCCTTTATCCCAGACTATGGCATGATAACGTACATCAACTTCGCCTTGTAACAATGATGCATAATCGGTTACATCAATCTGATCGTTACAGCCAACTCCAAATGGTGTAATATAGCGGTAAATCTCAATCCAGTTGCCACTCAGGTCTTTAACTTCCACATGAGTAACCCTGTCGTAGGGGTCACAACCACCCGGAGGGCAGCTTACTGTATGAACCGCATTGATCTTATTAAAAGCGCCTGCAAAAGTAGGGAACACAAAAGTTCCGGTAATGATTTGATTGCCCGGAGTCAGAGTTTGGCCTGTAAATGTTTGAACCTGAATATCTTCAACCTCATTGGTTACTTCAAAATCAATGATCTTTGTTGTTACATTTCCTTCAGTTATCGTACTACGAACCGTAATTGAAAAATTTCCATAGGAGGGAGGCGTCCATTTGGTTGCAAATAATCCGTTTATACTGTCAAGAACGGGCAATGAAACTTCGTTTATAATAAATTCAACTGTTCTTACGCTCAGTACCTCAGGATGTTCCACATGACTTTCAGCAAGCAGTATTACCGGACTTAGTTCTTCCATATAAACTTTTGTAAGGTCAGCCGGTCTTCTCACATGCAGGCTGGCAAAAAAAGCTGAAGCATCCACTACTTCAAATTCATTAATGATATCGTTTGCGGGAGCATATTCATCGTCTCCGGGTTGCGAAGCCATTATTTTTACAATACCGGGTTCACCGGTAAGGGTCAAAATATTATCATTTACAGTGGCAGGTCCTTCGGTAACGGTATATTCAACCGGAAGTCCGGAGCTGGCAACAGCATGAAGTTCAAATGGTGGCGAGGTAGTGAGTTTGTTTGAAATAGCAGGAAAACTAATAAACTGATACAGTCCGCTTAATTCAGGCTGGCGTATCAGGATATTATCGAAAGCACCAATTCCGCCCTGAGAATGAAAGAAAATCCCATCCCATACCTGATTATCGTTTTTATCACCTGAACCGGGGGTAAGCTCCATGCTTATCCCTTGTATTTCACTTGCCGGCAGCCAATCGCCAACAGCTCCCGGTTTGTAAAAAAGTGCCAGAGTCCCTGCGCCATCGTTAGCGGTGAAATCCATGACCATCTTATACCGTGCCCATCCGCCATTATTGGCAGTAAAAGCAATTTCTGAACCATTCGGAAGCACCACTTTATTAAGAGCCGGAGACACATCACGACAAAAGATATACACACCGCCATCATCAGGTTCAGTAGCAAGTCCCGGCGCAATATGACCATTTTTATTGGCATCGAAGCCAACGCCAAAAAACACACCCCACCAGTTTTTATGCATATCTACTTCTACTTCAATTATGCCATCAGCAAAGCTGAATTCAAAATTTGAAGTGGATTTTCGTGTAGCCGTACGTCCTACTCCCGGTCCTCCATGAGGATAAAATACTGCCTGGCTTCCGTCAGGTGCAACTATATCACCGGAGACATAGCCTATCTCAAAATCAGGTGAACTACCTGCTGTCTGCTGAATAGTTTTCCACCCATCCTGATTGTTCAAACCACCCGCTTCAAGCTGGTTGAAATTGTAAACTGAAACCACCTGTGCTACGACAAACATTGATGTCAGAATAAATGTCAGTGTTAGTAAATGTTTTTTCATGGTATTAAAGTTTTTTGTGATTAATAATATTTTACCTGTTTTGAAAACAAATTTAATACAAGATATCGTAATTATGGTATCATCCACCAAACTTTTATGTTCTGTGAGTCCGCTCCTCCCATTTTATTTACCTGAATGATCCATTTTTCATTGTTGTTAAGCGACTCTGAGTCAGGATATTGTAGTCTGAACTGAGCAAGTGCATTGCCAGTACGAGGTGTATCCATAGTTCTTCTTGCAAGTGCGTAAGCTTCAGCAGGTTGCCTGAAAGCATCAAGCCAGCGCTGAGCATATATCATTTTCAGATGTTTTTCGGGCGGAGCGCTGAATATGTCAATTTTAGGGTTTGAAAGCGCCGTATAAAATTCCCATTCTTCAAGGAATGGTTCATGGTTTACCCAGCGGGATGTGTTTTTAACAATATTCTGCCAAAAAACCATTGACGCAATTACCCCATCGGCATAAAACCCTTTTGCCATATTTTCGTCCTGATCAACTCCAATGCCTCTGTAATAGGCTTCAGCCAGAATGAATCTAACTTCGGCAACACTCATAAGGATTTCAGGAATGGTTTTTTCTTCCCTTATCAGATAATAATTAAATGGGGAAAACTTGCATGCTGCTCCTTTCACCGGATAATTATTATCGCGGTGGAGGTGGTAAGGAACGCCGCCTTCGGTAGGACTGTCAGGTGTTATGATTTGCGGAAAGGCTTTCCATTCGCCGGCATTATTGGTTTCGAAAAAGATATAAGCCCTTGGGTCGAAAATACTACTACCATCTGGTTCATTATTGCCGGAAAGCATATTCCAGATTGTCTCTCCCATTCTCAGCTTGCCATGTTCGCGAAACGACCAGTTTACCGCATTATTCTCCCATCCCTGGGCGGCAGGCGACATTACCACATCGTTACCTGTTCCGGTGATGATAAGTTTATTGCCATTCACAATTTCGGCAATTATCTCTCCTGCCTTGTCAGGAAATCTGTTCGACATACGCATTGCATAGCGAAGGCGTAATGAATTTGCAAAACGCCTCCATTTTAACATATCGCCGTTAAAAAGATTATCGTATAAAGCAAGGCTATAAAGTGGCACATTATCGGGCGTAACGGGATTTGCAACCGCATTGATGTTTTGATCAGCCCATTTGAGTTCATCAAGTAAAAAAAGGTAAATACTTTCTTGCGAATCAAATGAAGGACGGGCATATTCAAGCGATTCAAACCCACGTCCCGCCTCTGAAAATGGAATGTCGCCAAACAAATCTGTCACTTTGAAAGTCTTAAAAGCCAGCAGTATCTTTAACATTGCTTTGACATTTACCAGTTCATCCTGACTGCCGCCATAATCGTTGAATCTTTTTTCTATATCCCTGATTATTGCCAGAGTGGTGTAGTAGTTAGTCCATATCTCTTCAGTACCTATATTGATATTTGGCCAGGCATACTGAGTAAGTGCACCCAGTTCAGTATAGCGGTACAGAGCTTCATTATTTACATAAAACTGTTCGTTCCAGCCTTGTATGAGTGATGCCGTTACTTTATTGAAAAGCGGACCTATGTCTGTTTCAATTGATTCAAACGGGTTTTTATTGAGTTCTTCAAATCCTTTATCACACGAAACAAGAATAATGGCTGAATTGATAATTAGTAGGTATAATATTGTCTTTTTCATAATTATTAAGGATCAGAATTGAATATTAACACCAAGAGTAAAAGATCTGAATCCGGGGAATGAACCCCATTCAAGCCCCTGAGCATTGCCTGCGCCGTTGGCACCTTCGGGGTTTATTTTATCATGAAGGGTAGTGTAGAGGTAAAATAAATCTCTGCCAACAAGATTTACTGAAAGTTGCTGTATGAACTTTGTTTTTTGCAAAGCTGAAGGTGGTAAAGTATAGGTAAGAGCAATTTCACGCATTTTTATCCATGAATTTTCCAATATGCCAGGTTTTGAAAGAAACCTGCCCCAGCCACCAAAATTGGGCATGTATTTAAAATAATAATGTACAACCTTATCATTAGGTGTTCCGTCAGCATAAACACCCGGAAGTATCACTCCAATGTTTCTGATATTCCCTTCGGAATCAGTAAACGGTAGCCCGCCTCCCTGCCTTTCTATCAAAGTTGACGGACTTTGGCCGGTTTGTACATTGGTAACGTATGAACCGCAATAAATATCACCACCCAATTTGGAATCAATAAGAGTGCTTAGCATGAAGCCTTTCCAGCGCCATCGGGTGGTAAAACCAGCAAGAAAATGAGGTGAGGCATTGCCGACAGGAACACGGTTTTCGGTCATCAGATAATGAGTGCCTTCATTATTTAGTATCGCCTGGTTATTGTCAGGGTGATATACATAATCCCATCCTACAATAGTTCCAAAATCCTGACCCGGCTTAACTGCAATGGCAGGTCCGTTTCCACCCCAGATATTTGCAATTTCGAAAATTTCAGCAGCTTCGCCAAGGCTTACAACCTTATTCCGGTTTCTGGTAAAATTAAGTCCGGCTTCAAAAATAAAGTTCTTGTTACTTATTGGTACTGTGTTGATAATCAATTCTATCCCTTTGTTCTCCAGTTCCCCGGTATTAATTGTGATCTGCCCCGCACCTGACGAAACAGGTAAAGGAGAGTTCATTATCTGATTGTAACTGCTTATATAGTAGTAAGTGAAATTCAGATCAACGCGGTCGTCAAAAAGTCCGATGATTGTACCGGCTTCCCACGAAGCAGAGAACTGGGGTTCAAGTGAGTAAGGAGGAATTGTATATGGCAGTGCAGAGGTTTTATCTCCCGAAAAGCTGCCTGAGGAATAAACGAAATCCAGTTTATAGGGATCGGTATCAATTGCAGTAAGGGCATAAGCTCCTCTTATCCTCCACTGGCTGAGCCATGTTTTGTTGAAGTTGAAAGCCTCGGAAGGCAGGAAGCTGAACGAAACTGACGGATAAAAATAATTATTGCTGTATTTGGGCAGGGTTGACGACCAGTCCTGCCTGCCTGTCAATTCCATGAACAGATAATTTCTCCAGCCCACATTCATCAAGGCATAAAATGAGTTTATCTTTTTCTCGAACCGCCCTTCTGAGAGCCCTCTCTGTTCAGGACGTTCAGCATTATTCAGGGAATAAACCCATGCCTGTATCCAGGTACCTGAGTTGGCTGATAATCCATATTGCGTCCTCGACCAGGAGTTCCCACCGAAAGAGAATTTCACATCCAGCCCCGAGTTCACAAAATTTTCCTTTTGTGCAACCAGCAGGAATTCACCATTGGTAACCTGATCTCTTGAAAGGCTGTGTCCGTAATATCCATCTATCAGTCCCAGCGAGTCAATCGGACGGTTACGGGTTTCAAATTCATTATGAGTATAGTCCATTCCAAATCGTCCCATAGCGCTCAGCCATGGCATTATCTGATAAGTGAGAGCCACAGTACCTATGAGTTTTTTGCGATCCAGATTGGTATTTCTATTATAGATTTCCCACCAGAAGTTTTTATCAATATAATAATAGGGTGAATTGCTGCGATAATCAATCATGCTACCATTAGCACTTGCATAATGCTCTTTTTCAATACCTTTATAACTTCGGGGCCAACTGTAAAGCATAGCTTTTCCGAACGAGTTCTCTGATTCGCCGATTGTAGGGCTGTTAAGTCTGAAATAATCAATATATGAGATGGTTATATCAGAGGTCAACTTATCAGAAATTTTCAGATTGCTCCCAAGGTTAACTGTTGTTTGCTTGAAATTGCTGTTTGGAATATTGGCATCATGTTGCGAATTGGTAAGCGATACCCTTATAGCGCCCATTTCACCTCCACCGTTGAAGGCAATATTATGGGTAGTAGTACTACCGTTCTTGAAATAAAGGTTCAGATTGTCAGGTTGTGGTGAAAACGGGCGCATCTCACCATCCCACCAGCGTATCATTTGCCCTTTCATTTCAGGACCCCATGATACTGATGAACCATAATATCCAAATGTAGTGGCAGTATGTTCACCCAAAGGCCCGAAGTCAGAATAAATATCTGTAGGATAAATTGGTTCTCCGGCTTCGTTAAGCTGAAATGTTGGTTCAAGAAAACTGAGAGGTCCGCCGGCACCATAGATATTTTGTACTTCACGGAAACGATAGGGCTGCATCATTTTATGTGAAACATTGTATGTGATCCCAATTCCTTTTTGACGACTGCCCCGGCGGGTAGCGATCATAACCACGCCATTGGCTCCTCTTGAACCATAAAGTGCTGAAGCTGCAGGTCCTTTCAGAATATCAACGCTTTCAATATCAAATGTGTTGATATTGTTAAGTGCCGAACCCCAGTCCACTCCGCGACCTATATCAGTAAGACCCGGTTCGTTTTCCATTGGAATACCGTCAACCACTATTAAAGGCTGATTATGATTACGGTCGTTCAGATTACGAACTCCGCGTATCACAAAGCGGGTAGTACCTCCGTCAACACCATTGGTGTTGATGACCTGTACTCCTGCCGACCTGCCACTAAGAGCACTTGCCAGATTACCGGCATTGGAAAGCTGAAGTTCTTTTGCAGGAACCGATTCAATGGTGTAGCCTACCTCGCGTTTCTGACGCTTTACACCAAGAGCGGTTACAACTACCTCGTCAAGCTGGCTTACCGATGGCGAAAGTACAATATTGATGACGTTTGAACTGCCAACAGTAACTTCACGCGTATTAAAGCCCATATAGCTGAATTTCAGAACTTCTCCCCGATTAGCGGAAATGGTATAATCTCCGTTAATATCGGTGATTGTACCACTTGCTCGATTTTTAATGCTTACAGTAACTCCGGGGATGCCGGTATCATCTTCAATTGAAGTAACTTTTCCGCTGATAATTACCTGTTGCGCAAAAATGCAGGGACTCAATAGTAAAAGTGTAATAATCAGTAATATATGTTTTTTCATTTTGGTTATATTTTGCAAAACAAATAGAACTTTTTCATTGACTTATAAAAAACTTATTAAATGTGAACTTTGATTTTTCTATGGAACTGTGCAGAGTGGTTCAATAAACAACTGTTTGTGCCAGGATTTTTTTACAGTAAATCTTTTTCAAGTTCTGATATAACCTTTGTTGTAGCTCCGCATTTACCGGCTACATAAGAGTTTGATGCATCGGCACTTTTCTGCCATGCATTAATGTTATCAGATAAATTCAGAATGGTTTTTTTAAAACCCTCATAACTGTTAATCGCATAAGCACCACCAGAGGCTATCAGATCCAAAGCTTCCTGAAATTTGTGATGGTTCGGACCAAAAAGCACAGGAACCCCGTAAACTGCAGCTTCAAGAATATTATGTATTCCGGCACCGAACCCGCCTCCTATGTATGATATTTTAGCATAATGATAGAGTTTTGAAAGCATGCCTATGCTGTCAATTATCAAAACGTTACTGTCAGTTGTTCCGGTTTTGGGAAGAGTGGAATATCTGATGGTATTATTTAAAAACTGATGTTCAATGGTTTTTAAATGAGATTCATGAATTTCGTGAGGCGCAATTATTAGTTTGAATTTCTCAGGAAATTCATTTAACAGCTTTGATAACAATAATTCATCCGGCTGCCAGGTACTGCCGGCAACAATCATGATCTTTTGGCTTTCGGAAAATTGCTCAATTACAGGTAATGATGCGGCTTCACGGGCTATTGTACTCACCCTGTCAAAACGGGTGTCACCTGTTACAGTTATCTGGCTGATCCCGTGTTTTTCAAGCAGTTTTGCCGATTCTTTGGTTTGAACAAAAAAGCGGGTTATTTTTTTTAGGCTTTTCAGAGACCATTTTCCGTACCATTTGAAAAAGAATTGATCGGTTCGGAAAGTGGCTGATAATATGTACATTGGGATATTGCGCCCGGTAATTTTATTAATATAATTTAGCCAGTATTCATATTTTACGAAAACAACAAAATCAGGATTGACTATTTCCACGAAGCGACGTGCATTTTCCGGAGTATCGGCAGGAAGATAGCAAATATGATCGGCGTGGGTGTAATTCTTCCTTACTTCAAACCCCGAAGGCGAGAAAAAGGTCAGCAAAATGCGATATTGAGGATGTTTCAGCCTGAAAGCTTCTATTACAGGTCTGCCCTGTTCAAACTCACCAAGCGAAGCACAATGAAACCATGCAACAGGCTTTGGACCATCAGAAAAATGCCGGATATCATCAAAGATATTTTTGCGCCCATTTATCCATTTTCTGGCTTTGGTATTGAACAATGAAGCAACATGCACAGCCAGCAGAAATATTCGTATGCCAAGATTATAGAGCAATTGCATATTAGTAAAAATAAAATTCTTTAGCTGTGCGCTTGTAAAGTGGCAAAATCCATCCCACTCGAATGCCCCAAAGCAGATCAAAACGTTTTTGTGTATCAGCCTGCATCCTGTCAAAATCAAACGGACGACGGGATTTTGTCCATGCCTGTATAAACTCGGCTCCGATATGGAAATTTATAGTTTTGTTGTTGCCAAAATGTACATAACCAATGAATTGACTTATTGACGGTCCGTTACTCAGGCGGTCGTAACCCTTTTTATATTTGCTGCTGAGTTGTGGAGCATTGTTATCCGGTGTTTCATACCGTATTTTATGTTGTAAGATCCCGGCACCACCCATTATAAGTATTCCGGAGTTGGAATTTGGACCTATCACCGGCAAAATGCCTCCTAACTTTGCATTGATATTGAATCCCCGCTCATGAAGATAAACTTCAGCAAATGTGCCGGCTTCAGATATGACATAACCTTCAGAAGTTGAGATCTTTGACAGATAAGAGTCTTTGTTTTTAATGTTCTCGCTGAAGATAAACCCGCCTTCTAATCCTGCCACAAGGTTCGAATTGAATTTATACAGAAAACCTCCTCCAATCATTGAATTATTGCCAAAACGAAGGGCGAGGTCCTTACCGGGAACCTGATACGCATAAAAAGCGTTAAAAAGAGCAAACCCTTTTCTTTCCAGCTTATCTTCATCAGTAATCACTTCAGTTTGTGCAAGTGACCGGATGACAAGCATAAGAACCAATATCCCGGTAAATAAAATCTGCCTCATTATTTTTAGGTGTTGTTTTGTTTTTCTTAATGGATGCACTACGATAATACAGGTTAGAAAATGTTAAAAACGCAAAATTAATGAATTAGGTATAATTTAGCGTCATGGTTAAATGACAGAACATAACATTCCAAAACCAAAGAATTCATATTTTTGCGAATAAATTGAATTTCAATAAATCAAAAATAATTTTTAATACTTCATAGTGCAAAAAATCAATATGGTTGACCTTCGAGGTCAATATGAAAAAATAAAACACGAAGTTGATTCATCAATCCAGGAAGTTATTGATTCCACAGCTTTTATAAAAGGTTTTGCTGTTGGACAATTTCAGGAATCGCTGGAGAAATATCTGGATGTTCGCCATGTTATTCCCTGCGCTAACGGCACTGATGCCCTTCAGGTTTCAATGATGGCTCTTGGATTAAAACCCGGTGATGAGGTCATTACGGCTTCATTTACTTTTATTGCAACTGCTGAAGTAATTGCCTTACTGGGTCTTACACCTGTTTTTGCTGATGTTGATCCCGGTACTTTCAATATTGTTCACGAAGATATTGAGCGAAGGATAACAAAAAAAACCAGGGCAATTATTCCCGTTCATCTTTTTGGACAATCTGCCGATATGGATAAAATAATGCAGATAGCAAAGAAGCATGATCTGTATGTGATAGAAGATAATTGTCAGGCTATAGGAGCGGATTGTTTTTTCAAAGATGGTACTTCAAAAAAAGCCGGCACAATCGGAACTATTGGCACAACATCGTTTTTCCCGTCAAAAAATCTGGGTTGTTTTGGCGATGGAGGTGCATTATTTACCAATGATGACGAACTGGCAAAAAAGCTTCGCAGTATTGTAAATCACGGAATGACAGTTCGTTATTATCATGATGATATTGGTGTGAATTCCCGTCTTGATACTATTCAGGCTGCTGTTTTAAAGGTTAAACTTGCTTATCTGGATGAATATATTGCGGCACGTCAAAAAGCTGCTGCCTTTTATGATTCTGCTTTTGGTTCGGAACCAAAACTTACAATACCGGCAAGGGCAGCCTTTTCAACTCATGTTTTTCATCAGTACACTCTAAAGCTCAACGGTGTTGACAGGGCTGCACTGATTGAATATCTGGCAGAAAAAGGAATTCCGGCAATGATCTATTATCCTGTGCCTATACATCTGCAAAAAGCTTATGAACAGTATGGTTTTAAAGCCGGTGATCTGCCTGTTACCGAAGATTTATGCTCAAGGGTAATATCATTGCCTATGCACACTGAACTGGATGAAGAGCAGCTTAAATATATTACCACGTCAGTACTGGAGTTTATAAATCAGTAAGAAATGGATAAAAAGGAATATTTTGCACATGAAACCGCTGTAATTGATGATGGTTGCAGCATTGGCAAAGGAACTAAAATATGGCATTTCAGCCATATAATGCCCAACAGTGTAATAGGCGAAAATTGTAATATCGGACAAAATGTTGTAGTATCCCCTGAAGTGGTATTGGGTCGTAATGTAAAGGTTCAGAACAATGTTAGCATATACACAGGAGTAATTTGCGAAGATGATGTTTTTCTTGGACCTTCAATGGTTTTTACAAATATTGTTAATCCGCGCAGTGCTGTGGTTCGTAAAGGTGAATATGTGAAAACACTGGTAAAACGTGGCGCTTCGATAGGTGCCAATGCAACTGTTGTTTGCGGAAATAATATCGGCGAATATGCTTTTATTGGTGCAGGAGCCGTTGTTACAAAAGAGGTGCTGCCCTATGCACTGGTTATTGGTAATCCGGCGCGGCAGGCAGGCTGGATGAGTGAGTATGGACATAAGCTGAGTTTTAATGAAAATGGAATAGCGGTTTGTCCTGAAAGTGGTGAAAAGTATAAACTTGAGAATAACAGGGTCAGGAAAATCCAGGAACATGAGTAAATGATTGAGAATCAGTTTTGTAATAAAAGAAAAGGTTGATTTTTTATAAATCTTTAAATCTAATAGCATGAAAGTACTTGTTGCAGGTGGCACGGGTTATATAGGCTCTCACACAGTGGTTGAATTGATGGAAAAGGGGTTTGATGTAGTCATTGTTGATAATCTTTCGAATTCCTTTCCCGAAGTAGTTGATTCGATTACAGAGATCACAGGTAAAAGACCTGATTTCATTGAGTTAGACCTTGCAGACGCTGATTCTGCAAGTGAATTTTTTGCTCAATACAAGGGTATAGATGCTGCCATACATTTTGCAGCTTATAAGGCTGTGGGTGAATCGGTTGAAAAACCATTAATGTATTATCGGAATAATATCTATTCGCTTATCAACCTGATGGAAAACATGGAAAAGCATGGTGTCAGAAATCTTGTTTTTTCATCATCTTGTACTGTTTATGGTCAGCCTGACGAATTGCCTGTTTCCGAACAATCGTCAATCAAACCTGCATGGTCGCCTTACGGGAATACAAAACAGATATCGGAAGAGATCATACGAGATGTATGTAATGTTTCATCATTAAAAGCCATTGCACTGCGTTATTTCAATCCCATCGGAGCGCATCCTTCGGCTCTCATTGGCGAATATCCTATAGGCATACCAAATAATCTGATGCCGTTCATTACGCAGACTGCAATTGGCAAGCGTGAGGTTTTAAGCGTATTTGGCGATGATTATCCCACTGCCGATGGCACTGCCATACGTGATTATATTCATGTGGTAGATCTGGCACAGGCTCATGTTGTGGCAGTTGAGCGTATGTTTGAAAATCGTGGTAAAGGAAGTTTTGAGATTTTTAATCTTGGAACCGGAAATGGTTTTTCAGTACTTCAAGTTATTCGTTCTTTTGAAAAAGTTACCGGTTTGAAGCTTAATTATAAAATTACCGGACGCAGACCGGGAGACATTGAGAAAGTATTTGCCGATACTGCTTTTGCCAATCAGGAATTAGGCTGGAAGGCAATTCGTGGTCTTGACGAAATGACCCTTTCAGCATGGAATTGGGAATTGGCTCTTAAAGAAATAAATAAATAAATCTGCGCTAAGTTTCAGGTTAGCCGTAGTGCTTTCCTTTGCTTAGCCGGTTTCAAAATAAATAAATGCTATGAAAAATTTTAAGAAACACATTTTAATTACCGGTGGTGCCGGTTTTATTGGTTCGCATGTAGTAAGACTTTTTGTAAACAAATATCCGGATTATTGTATTTACAATCTTGACAAACTGACGTATGCCGGAAATCTTGCCAATCTGAAGGATTTGGAAGATAAACCCAACTATCGCTTTATCAAAGCCGATATTGTTGATGGAGAACATATGCTGAACCTGTTTGCCGAACATAAATTTGATAGTGTAATCCATCTTGCTGCCGAATCGCATGTTGACCGTTCCATTGCCAATCCTATGGAATTCATCATGACCAATATTGTAGGAACCGTTAATCTGCTTAATGCAGCAAAGTTTCACTGGCAAAACGATCTTAGCGGGAAACTCTTCTATCATATTTCAACCGATGAGGTATACGGTTCTCTGGGTGAAGAAGGATTTTTCACTGAAGAAACTTCATACGACCCTCATAGCCCTTACTCTGCATCAAAAGCCAGCAGCGACCATCTTGTAAGAGCTTATCATGATACTTTCGGTTTACCTGTGGTAATATCAAACTGTTCTAATAATTATGGTCCGAACCAGTTTCCTGAAAAATTAATACCCTTGTTTATTAATAATATAAGGAATAATAAGCCTTTGCCGGTTTATGGAAAAGGTGAAAACGTGCGCGACTGGCTTTATGTGGTTGATCATGCTAATGCCATTGATATCATTTATCATAAAGGCAGAATTGGAGAAACATATAATATAGGTGGCAATAATGAATGGAAAAATATTGATCTTATCAGGGTGTTGTGCAGGGTGATGGATGAGAAGCTTAAAAGACCTGCGGGAACTTCTGAAAAGCTTATAACATTCGTGAAAGACCGGGCAGGCCACGACCTGCGTTATGCAATTGATTCAGAAAAGCTTCAGCGTGAACTGGGCTGGACACCATCGTTACAGTTTGAACAAGGAGTATCATTAACTGTTGATTGGTATCTGAACAATCAGAATTGGCTCGACGAAGTAACTTCCGGCGAATATCTGAAATATTACGAAGAGCAATATGTGAAAAGATAAAAAATAGGGGATGGGTTTGTTTGACTTTTTTTTAAAACGCGACAGAGTCTTCAAAGGATTTGATTTTAGCCGGTTATGCTGTGATCTCCATTCACATCTTATTCCCGATATTGATGACGGAGTTATTGATATTGAGGAATCAGTAAGTCTGATCAGGCAATTCAAACAACTTGGATTTACACGGCTTATAACTACCCCTCATATTCAGGATGAGTTTTATAAGAACACGCCTGAAATCATCACTTCAGGTCTGGAAGAGGTGAAACAGGCACTGATAAAGGAAAATATTGATATAGAAATTGAAGCTGCCGGTGAATATCTGCTTGATGATGGGTTCGAAAAGAAAATGAAAAACGGAGAATTGATGACATTTGGGAAAAAGCATATTCTTGTTGAGCTCAGCTTTTATAGCCCGCATCCGAATTTCAAATCATTCATTTTCGATCTTCAATTAGATGGTTATCAGGTAATTCTGGCACATCCTGAGCGTTATAGTTATTGGTATCGGGATTTTAAAAAATTTGAAGAACTGAAGGATAGAGGAATATTATTTCAGCTTAATCTGGTTTCGCTGAGCGGGCACTATGGAGAAACTGTGAAAAAGATAGCTCAGAAGATGATTGATATGCAAATGATTGATCTGGTGGGTTCTGACATGCATAATCAACATTATATGAATTCTTACTTTAAGGCTGCAAATAATAAATGGTTTCTTAAACTTTTTGCTTCCGGCAATTTGAAAAATCACACTTTATAGGATTTTTGTTTTGTGTTAAATTCTTGTTTTAAAGTTAAATCGTTGTAAAATTATTGTCCAATGACCATTATACGCATAACCAAGGTTTTTAATTTTGAAATGGCACATTCACTTAAAGACCACGATGGTCCCTGTCGCAATATTCATGGACATACTTACGAGTTGTTTGTTACCATTTCAGGAAGTCCACGCCGGGAAGAGGGACATCCCGCCAATGGTATGCTCATTGATTTTAAAACCTTGAAGGATATAGTAAATAAGCATATTGTGCAGAAATATGATCATGCTTTTGTAGTGAGCAGCCGCTCGCCATGGGCTGATAATACTCAGGCAATGCACTCAAAGATGATAGTTTTGCCATTTGAACCCACAAGTGAGAACCTTATAAGCGAGTTTGCCGGTATTCTTAAAAAAGTAATACCCCCTGAAGTCAGCCTACACAGCCTTCGTCTTCGAGAAACAACCACCGCTTACGCCGAATGGTATGCCGAAGACAATGATTAAAAAAATATTCAGATTGTTTATTGCTAATTTAATCTTATTTTGAACCTGCCATCATATTGAATTCTTAATCAGAATTCATGGAAAGCCTACTGAATAACAGTAATTTAGAACCCGGTTCTATTCCACTCTTTCGGCAACTACTTTTGCAGTCAGGAATTCAGCGTTCAGGCGTGCTATACTTTTTACCGAAATACCTTTGGGGCATTCGGCTTCGCAGGCATAAGTATTTGAGCATCCTCCAAAACCTTCAGCATCCATTGTTGCAACCATTTTCTGAACTCTTGTTTTAGCTTCGGCTTTACCCTGAGGCAACATAGCTAACTGATATACTTTAGCCGATACAAACAACATGGCTGAAGAATTTTTGCATGCAGCAACACAAGCCCCGCAGCCAATACAGTTTGCAACATCAAATACTTTGTCCGAAACATTCTTACAAACAGGAATGCTGTTAGCTTCGGGTGCCGAGCCGCTGTCAATTGAAACATAACCACCTGCCGCAATTATACGGTCAAAAGCAGTACGGTTAACTATCAGGTCTTTAGTGATGGGAAAAGCTTTTGCACGCCAGGGTTCAATTACAATGGTTTGTCCGTCCTTGAACGATCGCATATGCAGCTCGCAGGTCGTAGTTTTGGCTTCAGGACCATGAGGCTGACCGTTAATATACAAACCACAGGAGCCACAGATACCTTCACGGCAATCGTGATCAAAGGCTACGGATTCTTTTCCCTCACTTACCAGTTTAAGATTAAGTGCATCCAGCATTTCAAGGAAACCCATTTCGGGTGATACATCATCAAGTTCATAATTCTCGAACTTTCCTTTGGCTTTTTCATTTTTTTGGCGCCATATTTGAAGTTTAATTTTCATCGTTGTAATTTTTTCTGTTTTTAAAATATCTGACCAGGGCATTAAAACCAAAGCAACAGGTTAATGAAAACTACCGGTGGCAGTTGAGTTTTTTCTGTTAAACCGGTTCTGATATATGAATTCATTATTCTATTGCTTTATTGGTTAGATTTCAACTACTTATAACTTCTTTCTTTCATCTCAACATACTCAAACTTAAGTGGTTCTTTGTACAGTACGGGCATTTCATCTTCGCCCTTGTATTCCCATGCCGAAACGTAGGAATAATTGGCATCGTCACGCTTAGCTTCTCCGGTATCAGTCTGGCTTTCTTCCCTGAAATGAGCACCACAGCTTTCATTACGGCTCAAAGCATCGAGGATCATAAGTTTACCAACTTTAAAGAAAGCAATAATCCTGCCTGCTTTTTCAAGCTCCTGATTCAGTTCATCAGCCGAACCGGTAACACGAAGATCTGTCCAGAATTCTTTTTCCAGTTCTTCAAGTTGTTCTAATCCTTCTTTCAATCCTTTTTCGTTTCTGAACATTCCGCAATGATCCCACATTATTTTGCCCAATCGTCTATGGAAAGTTGCCGGAGCTTGTTTTCCATTAATAGACATCAGTTTTGCAATCTGAGCTTTGACTTCAGCTTCTTTTACTTCAAATTCCGGCAGATCGGTCTTGAATTTTGGCAGTTTAATCTGATCCGACAGATAATCAGTAATAGTATAAGGAATGATAAAATAACCATCACCGGCGCATTGCATCAGCGATGCTGCTCCCAGGCGGTTAGCACCGTGAACACTGAAATTAGCCTCGCCAATTGCAAACAATCCGGGGATAGTTGTCATCATATTATAATCAACCCATAAACCACCCATAGTGTAATGCCCTGCCGGATAAATACGCATGGGTTCTTTATATGGGTTGGTTCCTGCAATTTTTTCATACATTTCAAACAGGTTGCCATATTTGTCTTCTATAGCTTTTTCGCCCTGTTTGTTTATTGCATCTTTAAAGTCAAGATAAACGCTTAATCCGGTATCGCCCACTCCAAAACCGGCATCGCATCTTTCTTTGGCAGCACGTGAGGCAACATCGCGGGGTACCAGATTTCCGAAAGCAGGATATCTTCTTTCAAGATAATAATCACGTTCATCTTCAGGAATGCTGTTAGGATGGCGGGTATCGCCCTGCTTTTTAGGGACCCATACCCTTCCGTCATTACGAAGCGATTCTGACATAAGTGTCAGTTTGCTTTGAAATTCGTTAAGAACCGGAATACTTGTAGGATGGATCTGAATAAAGCTTGGATTGCCAAAAACAGCTCCATTTTTATACCCTATCCATGCTGCTGAAGCATTGCTGTTAACAGCAAGTGTTGACAGATAATAAACTGTTCCATAGCCTCCGGTAGCAAAAACCACTGCATGTGCGCCATGGCGCTCAATTTCTCCGGTAACAAGGTTACGGGCAATAATTCCTCTGGCACGCCCGTCAATAACTACCAGATCAAGCATCTCGCGGCGTGAATACATGGTAACGGTTCCGGCTGCAATCTGCCTGCTCAAAGACGAGTAGGCTCCTAAAATACATTGCTGACCTGTAGCTCCTTTGGCATAAAAAGTTCTGGAAACCTGAACACCGCCAAATGAGCGGGTGGTTAACGCTCCGCCGTAATCGCGTGCAAAAGGCACTCCCAATGCAGTGTAATGGTCAATTACATCGTTGCTCACCTGTGCTATGCGGTAAACATCGGCTTCGCGTGCACGATAGTCGCCACCTTTTATCATATCGTAAAAAAGCCTGTAAACACTGTCACCGTCGTTTCTGTAATTTTTGGCAGCATTGATACCTCCCTGGGCTGCAACACTGTGAGCACGGCGAGGGGTATCCTGATAACAGAAAACTTTAACATTATAGCCTAATTCTCCCAGCGATGAAGCTGCTCCTGCACCGGCAAGCCCGGTTCCTACAACAATGATCTCAAGCTTTTTCTTGTTGGCAGGATTCACAAGCCGGGACGATGCTTTGTAATTATCCCATTTTTCTGCTAGTGGTCCTGCGGGTATTTTTGCATCAAGTTTTATCATAGTATTTGAAATTTACTTGTTAATGAATTGTGGTTAAATATATTACCCATTATAAATAAACAGGAAATAAACAGGAATCACCGAAAAACCAATTGCAACAATAATTGCATAAATAGTACTAATCATTTTTACAGCTGGCATATATTTATTATGGTTCAACCCAAGAGTCTGAAAACCTGATTGAAGAGCATGATTTAAATGAAAGCCAAGGAACATGAATGCTATAATGTAACCAAACGAAAACAGGGGCATCTGAAAATATTTTACCGCAAGCGGGTAAAAATCGTGTATATCTTTCATTACCTCATTCTTTGTCGCAACACCCATTTTAATAGCATAAAAATGCCATAGGTGTAAGAGAATAAAAATAAAGATAATCACACCGGTATGGATCATATATTTCGACATGAAATAAGTATATGATCTTTGTGTTACCTTATATCCTACAGGTCGTGCTGCCCAGTTTTTCAGAGTAATAAAAATACCCAGCAGGATATGGATGAAAAATCCGGAAAAAAGCACAACTTCCATTACTTTGATCAATGGATTGGTGGTCATGAATTTGACAGCTTTGCCAAAAGTTGCGCCATTGTCAGGTTTAAGCATCAGCAGATTAGTGCTAAGATGCACAGCCAGAAAAGTTATCAGAAACAAACCTGCTAAGGCTGTTATAACCTTTCGGCTGATAGAGGCAAAAGATTGGTTTGAGTCACTCATATTAATAAATTATTAATCAAATAATTATGAATTGGTTAGAGCAATATCGGTTTTTTTTCTTTCTTTTGTACTGTCGTGCACCGAACAAAAGTATGTATAAATAATGTTTGTGCGCATACTAATCAGTAATTTATAAAAATTCTAAATAATCTGTTATGCGATACGATCCAATACAAGTTGATTTTTTTATAAAAAACCGGAAAGCGCTGATTAAAAAGCTGAAAAACAATTCACTGGCTATTGTTAATTCAAATGATGAAATGCCACGGAATGGGGATCAGAATTTTGTGTTCCGGCAAAACTCTGATTTGTTTTATCTCACAGGACTCGATCAGGAAAAATGTATCCTTCTGCTTTGCCCGGATCATCCTGTTGAAACCATGTGCGAAGTGGTGTTCATACCTAATGTAAGTCGCGAACAAGTAATATGGTATGGAGAAAAATATACTACCGAACAGGCAAAATCAATTTCAGGAGTGAAAACAGTTAAATTCCTTGATGATTTTGAGATAGTATTCAATGAAATGGCTGCGCGATCTGAGCGCATCTTTTTGAATATGAATGAGTATCCCAAATATATTACTGAGGTTCCATACCGCGATCTGCGTTTTGCCCAATGGGTTCGGGAAAAATATCCAACTCACACTGTTGAACGCCTTGCGCCTTTACTCACTGAACTTAGGCTGATAAAAAGCGATGTTGAAATTGAGATAATGAAAAAAGCCTGTAAAATTACGGATCAGGGCTTCAGAAGGGTTCTTAGAACAATCCGTCCCGGAATGATGGAATACGAAGTTGAAGCAGAACTTAGCTATGAATTTTTGAGAAATGGTTCTTCAGGGTTTGCATATCCGGCAATAATAGCTTCCGGAAAAAATGCCTGCATACTTCATTATTGCGTTAATGATAAGCCTTGTAAGAATGGCGATTTGGTACTTATGGATTTTGGAGCAGAATATGCAAATTATTCTGCCGATTGTTCACGTACTTTTCCGGTAAACGGTAAATTTACAGAACGACAGCGACAGGTTTATGATGCTGTGTTGAGGGTTTTACGGAAAACAATAAAATTATTAGTGCCGGGCGTAACATTGGATCAGGTGCAGGAAGAAGTGTGTAAAATGATTGATAACGAGTGTATTAGGCTTGGACTTTACACTGAGCAAGACAAAGCTGCCCATCCTGATAAGAAATTTTATTATGGGTATTATATGCATGGCGTCTCACATTTTCTTGGACTCGACGTTCATGATGTGGGCACCCGTCAGGTGGTTTTACAAAAAGGTATGGTTGTAACCTGTGAGCCGGGAATTTATATCGAAAGTGAAGGTATAGGGGTACGCCTTGAAAACGACATAATCGTTGATGAAAACCCTATTGACCTTATGATTGATATTCCGATTGAAGCCGATGAAATTGAAGAATTGATGAGAAAAGACAAATAAACCTTTTAATTGTTAATATTTTATAAACTCAAAATTTTACTTTAAACTTTTATTAAAAACTAATGCTATGTTCGAAAAATCAGTTTATATCAAAAGAAGAAATCAGTTACGTAAAGATGTAAGTTCCGGGTTGATATTGTTTCTGGGAAACCCTGAAGCTTCAATGAATTATCCGGCAAATACCTTTCATTACCGTCAGGACAGCAATTTTCTTTATTTCTTTGGTCATAACCTTCCTGACCTTGCCGGAATTGTTGACGTTGACAATGGAAAAGATATATTTTTCGGAAATGATGTTGACATTGATGATATTATCTGGATGGGTCCTCAGGAATCAATGCGCGAAAAAGCTGATAGTGTTGGAGTTGAGAACTGCGAACCTTTTAACAGATTATTTGATTATGTCGGGGAAGCCATAAAACAGGGCAGGAAAGTTCATTTTACACCACCTTACAGAGCTTTGAACATTATTTTACTTGAAAAGCTTACCGGCATTCATCCTTCAAAAATTAAATCCTATGCTTCGCTTGAGCTTATCAGGGCAATTGTAAAACAGCGTTCAATAAAGGATAAGTTCGAAATTGCCGAATTGGAGAAAGCTGCTGATATTGGCTGTTTGATGCATACTTCTGCAATGCGTTTTGTAAAGCCGGGGATGATTGAACAGGAAGTTGCAGGTTATATTGAAGGAATTGTACTTTCAAAAGGAAATGGTGTTTCTTTTCCTGTGATCCTTTCAGTTAATGGCGAGATCCTTCATAATCACAGTCATAATAATATCATGAGAGAAGGAGATTTGCTGGTAATTGATTCCGGTGCAGCTACCTTTATGGATTATGCCAGCGATTATACCCGTACTATGCCAGTAAGCGGTCGTTTTTTACCAGAACAAAAAGCGATTTATGAAACTGTTCTCGAAGCTAACATGAAATCAATAGAGGCATGTAAGCCCGGTATTACCTACAGGGAAGTTCATTTGATGGCAAGTAAAATAATTGCTTCCGGACTTAAGGATTTTGGTTTGATGAAAGGAAATATTGATGATGCCGTGGAAGCCGGTGCACATGCTTTGTTTTTCCCTCACGGTCTGGGTCATATGCTGGGATTGGATGTTCATGATATGGAAGATTTAGGCCAGATATACGTAGGTTTTGACGATGAAATTCGTCCCGCCTCACAGTTTGGGCTGGCTTCACTGCGCCTTGGACGCCGTTTGCAGGAAGGATTTGTTATTACTGTGGAACCCGGTATTTATTTTATTCCTGCATTGATTGATATATGGAAGGGTGAAGGAAAATTCAGTGAGTTCATCAATTATGATAAGGTTGAAAAACTTAAAGGCTTTGGCGGAATCCGTATCGAAGATGATGTGTTAATAACTTCCGGTGGCTATCATGTGCTTGGTAAACCTTTAGCCAAATCTGTAAAGGATATTGAAGAAACCATGGCTAATAAAATACAAGACGTTTAAATTCAGAACCTTAAGCGCTGATTTTAACAGCCCCGTAGTATTCGGATTGCAGTTTTAATGTATTAATGGTCTTAAAAAATAATTTATGAACCAGAATATTGAATTTCAGAACCAAAACATTCATTTTTGTATTCAAGGCGAAGGACCTGACCTGGTATTGCTTCATGGATTTACTGAGTCGCTGCAGATATGGAATGATTTTGCTGAAAAATTATCTCAGAACTTCCGGGTTATCTGTATTGATCTTCCGGGTCACGGAAGGAGTGGAAATCTCTCGGAGACCCATTCCATGGAGCTGATAGCCGAAGCTGTTAATGCAGTTTTATCGTTTTGCAGGGTGCAAAGCTGTGTTCTTGTCGGACATTCAATGGGTGGATATGTTACACTTGCATTTGCAAACCAGTTTCCCGAAATGCTCAAAGGCATTGTGCTTTTTCACTCTCAGGCAGATGCCGATAGTGATGAGGCAAGACAAAACCGTGATCGTACCATACAACTGGTGAAAATGAACCGCTCAGGTTTTATCAATCAGTTTATTCCGGGTCTTTTTGCTGAAGAAAATCATGAACGCCTGAGTGGTGAAATAGAAAAATTGAAAAATCAGGCGGGAAGTATTTCGGCAAGATCGCTTGTGGCAGCTCTTGAAGGTATGAAACTCCGCACAGGCAAAAGGGATGTTCTGGCAAACCTGTCAATACCGGTGCTTTTCATAGTGGGCAAGAAGGACTCCCGTATTCCTTTTGATAAAGTAATGGAACAGATTGCCATTCCCAAACATGCTGAGGCACTGTTGCTTAATGATGTTGGACATATGGGTTATCTTGAAGCACCTGAAACAACCTTTAATGTACTTAATGATTTTGTTATAAGAGCATTTAAGTCGTAATTGCAGGCTTCGGGGTTTCCTAAAAGTAATATTGGTTTAACCTGCAGATTTATACATTATTAATTGGTTTCAAACCGGTAATATTTCCTCTGACAGGTTTTCCGGCTGAGGTAAAAAGGAGTTTTTCGACAGAATAAACTTTGCGGGGCTTTTCGTAAGGTGAAAGGTTTGCTGCAAAAATTTCATTCAGAGTTTTAAACTCTGAATCTGAGGATATTACTTCACTTTCCGAATCAGTATAACCCTCAATTATCATTATCACCCGTTCTCCCAGCCTTTCATCAGCTTCGCCAGTGATAATGAAATTTTTACCAATATGTTTTTTTAGTTTTTTTTCTATCTGTTCGGGTATGATTTTTATACCGCCGCTATTTATCACATTATCAGCTCGCCCCAATAATCTGAAATGCATGTCGTCACGCAATTCAATCAGATCGTTCGTAATAATTTCAGAATCAGTTATATGCGGAGCTTTTATTTTTAAACAATTTCGCGAATCGGTTCCAATCCGGATTCCCGGCAATACCCTGAAAAAATCACTTCGGTCAGAGCCATTAATTTTTTTCATGGCAATATGAGTCAGGGTTTCAGTCATCCCATAAGTTTCAAATACCCGGTTAGGAAAATTTGCAAGCTGTTCTTCAAGATCAGGATTTATAGGCCCTCCGCCAATGATCAGGCATTTAATGTTTCTTAGCTGCATTGATGTAACCGGATCAGAAAGGCATTCCTGAACCTGCATAGGGGTCATGGCAGCAAAATCAATACCTGTGATTTCAGAAATGCTTTTTAATGGATTGGCAACTGGTTTTGAGAGTACAAGAAATAAATCGAGCACTATGGCTCTGGCAAGCATCATTTTCCCGGCAACATATTCAAGAGGCATGCAAAGCAAAGCGGTATCATCCGGTTGTAATCCTAAATATCTTCCGGTGAGCATTGCTGAGCCAATAATTGCTTTGCGGCTGAAATCAATTTCTTTTGGCTTTCCGGTAGATCCGGAAGTGTGGAATTTAAAAAACTCTGTGCCGTTATTCCATTGCCTGACAAATTCAAGGAACTGGCCTTCAAAGCCTGAAGTATCATAAGATCCTGAGAATCCGGAATAATCCCGGATTTTTAATTGTTTTCCAAAAATGTTGCCGGAGTTCATGAATCAAATGATAATGAATGATTTTAACAAACCATAAACGAAATCGGAATTGTTTTATTGATATTTAAGATCATATTTTACAATTCTCAGCTTTTTGAATGTTTTTAACAATAAATACATGAAAATCCTTTTCTTCATAAATTCTTAATAATTGCGTTACTGTAGTAAAATTCTACGGTATTACATACACTACATTTGTTAATATAACTTCAAACTTACAATTTTTTGTAATTTCGCCTGTTTAATTCCGGATATGACGAGAATAGAAGATAAACACAACCGCCGAAGGCTGAAATCATCATATGCCACTACTATTATTAGTATAAGCCTGGTTTTGTTCATGCTTGGATTTGCAGGTCTCGCAATGTTGCATGGCAGGCGCTTATCAGTACTTATAAGGGAAAATATTGGGTTGTCAATTATCATTAAAAGGGATGTAAAGGAAAATTTAATCACTGATTTTCGGCAATTTCTTGAAAAACAGCCTTATACAAAATCCACAGAATATATTCCCCGCGAAAAAGCAGCATCTGATTTGCAAGAAACTCTTGGTGAGGATTTTATTTCTTTTATAGGCTATAACCCATTGCTGCCAAGTATTGATGTTAAACTTAAAGCTGATTATACCACTAATGAAAATATGATGGATATTGAAAAGCAGTTGCTTGCTAATTCCATTGTTGAGGAGGTTATTTATCAGAAATCGCTGGTTCATTTAGTAAACGAGAATATTAATCGGATCAGCATGGTAATGGTGGGATTCAGCATATTATTGCTGCTCATTTCAGTTGCACTTATAAATAATACTATCCGGCTGGCTGTATATTCAAAAAGGTTTCTGATAAGAAGCATGCAGTTAGTAGGTGCCACTCAGGGTTTTATCCGGAAGCCATTTATTAAACAAGGGATTTTACATGGTATTTACAGTGCTTTTTTAGCATTGATACTCCTTGCTTTGGTAATATTTTTTTCACGGAAAGAAATGCCGGAGCTGGCTGAGATACAGGGTGCCGGGATGTTTATTATACTTACATGTTCAGTAATAGTGCTCGGAGTACTGCTTTCATTTATTTCCACTTATTTTGCAGTTGGAAAATATCTGCGATCCAGCCTGGACGATTTATATCAATAGTCATTTAGAAATTTATTTATGAACTCAAAAGAAAAATCATCAACCACAAAGCCAGTTTCCAATTCAACACCTCAGTCGGGGCATAGCATTCTTTTCGGAAAGTCAAATTACATGCTTTTGATCCTTGGTCTGATATTTATTGCAATAGGATTCATTCTTATGACGGGAGGAGGCTCAAAAGACCCTGCTGTTTTTGATCAGTCTATATTCAGTTTTCGCAGAATTACACTGGCACCAATATTTGTCCTGATTGGTTATATCATTGAAATATATGCCATAATGAAAAAACCTGTTGAAAACTAAACTGTCGGATAAATGAATTGGATTGAAGCGCTTATTCTTGGCATAATACAGGGTCTTACTGAATTTTTACCGGTTAGCAGTAGTGGGCATATTGAACTTGGCAAAGCTGTACTTGGGACTCAAAGTGCAGATAATCTGATGTTTACGGTTATCGTTCATGCTGCTACCATGCTCAGTATAATAGTTGTTTTCAGAAAAGATATCTGGAACCTTATAGTACAGGTATTCAGTTTTAAATGGAATGAGCATACCCGTTTTGTTGTGTTTATTCTGATCTCAATGATACCAACCGGAATTGTAGGTTTGCTTTTCGAATCCGAAATTGAAGGATTCTTTCAGGGAAGGATAATGTTTGTTGGGTTTATGCTGCTTATCACTGCTGCTGTTTTGTTTCTTACAAGGTTCGTAAAAAAGAATGATAAGGATATAAGTTATCTTAAAGCCCTTTTGATAGGAATTGCCCAGACCATAGCCATTCTGCCCGGGATTTCACGATCGGGGGCTACCATTGGTACTGCATTATTGCTTGGAGTTGACAAGAATATTGCCACACGTTTTTCGTTTTTAATGGTGTTGCCTCCAATTGCAGGTGCCACTCTTTTAAAACTGAAAGATTTACTCCAGACTCCTGCAGCTTACAATCATGAAATAACTTCGCTGGGAATTGGGTTTATTGCAGCATTTGTTTCCGGTGTTATTGCCTGTTCGTGGATGCTTAATTTGGTTCGGAAAGGAAATATTTCATATTTTTCAATTTATTGCCTTATTATTGGGCTTATTGCAATTGGTGTTTCGGTTTTTTAAACCCAAATACCGGCTGCTGTTTCTAAATTGCATGTATGCAGATGAAGTACAACTTTGATTTTATTTCGGGAGAGACCCTGCTGGTAAATAAGCCTTTATCATGGACATCGTTTGATGTTGTCAATAAAGTGCGTTCAGCCATAAAAATACATCTTAATATTCCCCGCATCCGTATAGGACATGCCGGCACTCTTGACCCTCTGGCTACAGGATTGCTGGTTTTATGTACCGGAAAATACACCAAAAGAATTGAAAGTATTCAGGATCTTGAAAAAGAATACAGTGGAGTGTTCAGACTTGGCAGTACTACTCCATCATTTGATCTTGAAACTGATTTTGACTGCGAATATCCGTATGAGCATGTAAAATTAAGTGATGTTGAAGAAGCGGCACAAAAACTTACCGGAGAAATTTTTCAGGTCCCACCTGTTTTTTCGGCTATAAAAGTTGGGGGAAGACGGGCTTTTAGTTATGCCCGCAATGATGAGGAACTGCAACTGAAAGCACGAAAAGTAAATATTCATTCTTTCAGAATAGAATCATTTCTGCCGCCGGATATTAAATTTCGTATTGTTTGCAGTAAGGGAACGTATATCAGAGCTATTGCCCGTGATCTGGGAGTTATGCTGAACACCGGCGCACATCTGCATTCGCTGCATCGTGACAGAATAGGCGATTTTACTTCGGAAAAGGCTTTCGACTTAGATGAGTTATTGGATATAATTATTGCAATGGGAAGCAAATTAAAAGAGAAAAAATAAGTTCAGCATAATACTGTAATAAACAGCAAATTACACAATTTCCGAGAATCATTGACAGAAAAATCGAAAAAATTTTTATATTAAAACACCCCATCTATTGGTTATAAAAAGAAAAAAGCCTATCTTTGCACCCCTTTTCTAATAGCCATTCCGATTTATCAGAAAAATATGAAATTATCACAATTTAGATTTCATTTACCTAGTAGTCTTATTGCCACACATCCATCACCTGAACGGGACCATTCAAGACTAATGGTTCTTAACAGGAAAGAAAAGACTATTGAGCATAAGATGTTCTACGAAATTCTTAATTATTTTGATGATAATGATGTTCTTATAATCAATAATACCAAGGTTTTTCCTGCATTGCTCACGGGTGAGAAGGAAAAAACCGAAGCCAAGATTACTGTTTTTCTGTTACGTGAACTTAATGCTGAAACCCGTTTATGGGATGTTCTTGTTGATCCTGCTCGTAAAATACGAATTGGCAATAAGCTGATTTTTGGTGATGATGATTCGCTGGTAGCTGAAGTAATTGACAATACTACTTCTCGCGGACGAACAATCAGATTTCTTAATGATGGTCCTTATGATGAGTTCAAGAAAAATATGGAATCTTTAGGAAGGCCTCCCATACCTGAAGAAATTCAGAGAATACGAGATATTGAGCCCGAAGACAAGGAACGCTATCAAACCATTTATGCCAAACACGTGGGCGCTGTTGCAGCTCCGTCAGCCGGGCTACATTTTAGCCGTGAATTAATGAAAAGGCTTGAGTTAAAGGGCGCTACATTTGCTGAAATCACCCTTCATGCCGGTATTGGAAATTTCAGAGGTATTGAAGTTGAGGATCTTACAAAACATAAACCCGATTCAGAAGAAATTCTAATTGGTGAAGAAGCTGTAGAAATTGTAAATAAGGCAAAAGTAAACAAGAAACGAGTTTGCGCCGTTGGAACTACAAGTATGAAGGCTATTGAGTCAACGGTTACAATTTCCGGAATGTTGAAACCTTACAAAGGATGGACTAATAAGTTTATTTTCCCTCCTTACGATTTTAGTATTGCCAATGCATTGATCAGTAATTTACATTTGCCTCAATCGCCTATGATGATGCTGGTTTGTGCTTTTGGTGGTTATGATTTTGTAATGGAGGCATATAAGGTTGCCGTAGAAAAGAAATATAATTTCTTCACTTACGGAGATGCAATGCTTATTATTTAGCCTATAAATCTTAGGAAATACGTTTTTATCATACAGACCTCACTAATCTGCTTTGAAAAAGTTCGCGATTATTGTTGCCGGTGGCATTGGAAAACGTTACAGCAATACAATTCCAAAACAATTTGATATTCTTTGCGGCAAACCTGTTTTGATGCATTCAGTTGAAGCTTTTCATAGGTCAATACCGGATATTGACATAATTATTGTGCTTGCTGAGAGTCTTCAGAATGAATGGAAAAAGCTTTGTCAGGTTTATAATTTCAGCATCCCCCACAAATTGGTAGCAGGAGGTTCTGAGCGATTTTATTCAGTAAAAAACGGGCTTGCGCTTGTTGATCAGGATGGAATTGTTGCTGTTCATGATGCTGCCAGACCTTTGATAAGTAATGAAGTTATCATTAGATCGTACGATCTAGCATTGGTTTACAAGGCTGTTGTCCCTGTTGTTGAAATAAGTGATTCGGTTCGGAAAATTGAAGGTCAAGATAATGAGCCTGTTGACAGAGCAAAACTTAGACTGGTTCAAACGCCTCAGGTTTTTATGACCTCAATACTTAAAAAAGCCTATGAGCAACAATACAATGAATCTTTTACTGATGATGCCTCAGTTGTGGAAGCTCACGGAGTTAATATTTTCTTGACCAAAGGAGATGCAGAAAACATAAAGATCACCCGGGCTGCCGACCTTGTTGTGGCAGAAGCACTTAAAAAACATCAGTTAGCAAGGTTATGAGAACCAAAATTGAAAAGATGGATCTGGCGAAAAAAGAAGGCTGGTTTTCGCTGATTATGAACACCATTTTATTTGTGCTGAAATACTGGGTTGGTATTATCAGCGGCTCAGTGGCTCTTATTGCTGATGCATGGCATACTCTTAGTGATTCTTTGACTTCGGTTATAATGCTTTTTGGTATCAAAGTCGCTTCAAAACCGGCTGACAGCGACCACCCTTTTGGCCATGGCAGGGCAGAATGGATAGCTGCATTGATAATAGGTACCATACTTGGGGTTATAGGATTTAACTTTTTGTATGAATCAATTGAAAAACTTTTTGATCATACCGGTGCGAATTATGGAATATGGGCAATAATAATTACCGTTATATCTGTTGTTGCTAAAGAAATTATGGCGCAATATGCCTTTTGGATCTACAAAAAAACATCAGTTAAATCTGTAAGGGCTGATGGCTGGCACCACCGTAGTGACGCTTTATCATCATTGTTGATCCTTGTGGGAATTCTTTTTGGAAGCCGCTATTGGTGGATTGACGGGGTAATGGGGATATTTGTATCACTTGCATTGTTTTATGCAGCTTATGGTATTATAAAGGAGTCGGCTCAAAGTATAATGGGTGAGGAACCTGATACTAAACTTATACAAAAACTGGAGCATATTTCTTTTGAAGTAATTGGACAAGATGTGCACCTGCATCATATTCACATCCATAACTATGGCGATCATACTGAGCTTACCTGTCATATTAAATTACAGCCCGAACTCACACTGCATAATGCACATGAGATAGCAACAAAAATTGAAAATGCAATCAGGGAGGAAACCGGCATCATAGCAACTATTCATATGGAGCCCAAAAAGCTGAATGTATGAGGCTTGAGCATTTTTCGTAATAAATGTACAAATGCTATTTCCTTCAAACAGCCTAAATTCTGCTTTCAAATTCTGAATGCTTAAGATTCAGTAATTTTTAAGTACAAATCAACTGGGTGGAAATGGATTCTAAATTAACGCTACTGCCCCGGATTGAAATAAGGGACATATGATTTTATTGCAAATCAGAAAAATGTCTGGTGAAACAAACAAAGAAACAACGAAATTTTCGTTGTTTCTTTGTATATGCCTGACTTTATTCAGTTTTCAGTTCGATTAGCTGAGCATCTACTGATTTTATCAGATTTAATTTGTGTTCAAATTCTTTCAACTTATCCACTTCTCCGTCCAGTTCGAGAAAAAGCAAGCCTTTATGTGAGCACTTGTCGTTAATATTGCCGTGCAAACCAAGTCTGGTTCTGATATAGCATCCCCAGGCAGTTAAAATTTTTTGAACATTTTCAACAGCTTCCTCACGTGATCCGATGAGAATAAGCATTACATGTTTTGTCATACAGGTTAATTTTGGTGATACAATTAGCTTCCAAAAATACTAAAACGGTTTAACTTTCACAGAATGGGTGACAAATAAATTCTTAACAGGGTTTTAGAAGAAAGAAAATAAACAAAAGCAAAAGATAATGCGATAATTTGTAAGATATTTGAAATCAGGTTGTTGCACCTGAATAAGGCGGAAATACCGGATTTAGAAATTCAGTAAGTGGTGTGACTTTGAAATTGAATTGCCTGATCAAGGCTCGTTCATAGTCTCCTGCCTTTCCAGTTATAGCCTGAAAACATGGATAAAAGGGCAATTGATAAAATATAAATGGCATGAAATATCTGAAAGGGAACAAACCATTTTAAAAGTCCTGATTTATTAAAAAATTTTGAAGACGGATAAAGCAGAATCCAATCGCTTAAAAATTTTAATATCCAACTAATCAGGATAGGTAAAATTAAAGCTGAGAAAAAAATCGCAGAGATTGAACCGGCAATCAGAAAAATTGAATTAATAAATACTATGGCTGCTACCAAAGCAGTAAAAGTATTGGGATAAGCTCTGGTTTTTGAACCCCACCTGATTCGTTGCATAATGAAATCATGAATATTTGCCGGTGCTTTGGTACTAACGACTGCTTTACTGGATTTGAGAAAATGTATGTTTTTAGCACCATAATTATCTTTAATCCAATGCATTAAAAACATATCATCGCCTGAAGCCCAGGTATTATCGGTTTTATGGTTTTGAAATTCAAGAAAATGCCGGCGTGAGAAAGCAAGGTTTGCACCATTACACATTAATGGTTTATTATGTCCGAAAGCTCCGGCACCAGAAGCAACGAGACCCATAAATTCAAGTTCATAGAATTTACCGGATATACTTTGTTGTGGTTCAAAAATTACCGGCGCACTTATCATTACCGGTTTAAAAGCCTCATAATATGATACGAGAGCTTGCAACCATTGTTTATGAAATTTGCAATCGGCATCAGTAGTAATGATCAGTTCACCTTTGGCTTCAGTAATCCCAACTGCAAGAGCAGCTTTTTTGCCTTTGGCTTTCTCTTTCTTCTCAGCTAAACGAATAAGCTTTATCTTATCAGTGAGGTTTGCAATTTTGTTCACTTCTTCAGAGGTATTATCAGAAGAGTGGTCGTCAATCACAATGATTTCGTAATTTTCTCCGGAGAAATCCTGAACGAGCAAATCGTTCAGACACTGGGCAATATTCTGTTCTTCGTTACGGGCGGCAATAACTATACTTACTGAAGTTGATGTTTTATTATTACGATTAAATGTAAACGGTTTCAATTTACGCCACCCCGATGACAGCCATACAATGAGGCAGAAATATATAAATCCGGCTACAAGTATTGCAATTACGGCTAAAGTCATTTGTTAAGGTTGTTTTTATATGGACGTAAAAACTTAAGGTTGAAAACGAACAATGCCCCTATAATTGCCGGCAAAACCAGATTGATCACCCATAATAAAGTGGATGCAGCTATAATGCCAACAGATGTGTCATTATCCATATTACCTGAATTTTCGATAAAAAAACCAATTAAATACAAAGAAATGCTGCCTCGAATACCAAGTTCAGAAAGAGCAATGGTGGGAACTACTGTAATCGCAAAAAAGATCAGGGGTACAAGTATAAGGTATTGTGATGCAGGAAGTTTGATATCGAAAGTAAGAAGCAATAAAATAAACTGTAAGGAAAAAATCATGTATCTTAAAATGCTGATAAGGAAAACAAAGGCAAGTTCGCGGCTTTGATAACTTTTAAAAATATCTGTATAACGTTTTATTTTTTCATGCTTGTGGGGAATCAGTCGTTCAACTAAAGTTGAAACATACTGGAAATTCAAATAAAATAAGATCAGAAAAATAATACATAACAATGACAAAATGACTATACCCCAGTAAATCAATTGGTTCGGAAAAAGTGAAATATCAAACAGGCGTGGCATGAAAAACAATAAAGCCAGTAATCCGAATACAATAGTGGAAAGTAATTGCCCCATGCTTCCAATAAAAGTAATGAATACTCCTTTCAAAGGATGCAATTGTTTGAGAATAAACACTCTGCCAAAATATTCACCAATGCGGTTAGGAGTAAAAACACTGACCGTAACTCCTGAAAAAACTGCTTTGAATGACTGGAAAAACGAAATATGTTCAAATTTCCCGATCAGATACTTCCATTTTTGTGCTTCCAGACCCCAGTTAACAAACATTAGTAAAAAAATATAGATCAGAAAATACAGAAAAGCCCGGTTTAAAAATTGATCTTTTAAAATTTTGACTACCTGAAGAATATCTCTTTTTTGAAATAATTCCCGATATATGAACCAATATGCAAGCAAAATAATGATCAGTTGCAACAAGAAGTTGAGCGATTTCCTTACTTTTGTATTCATTTTAATAATTTATCTTTTGGAAAAAGACCGCATTATTCTTGGCATTGACCCCGGCACCAATGTTATGGGCTATGGTATAATCCGCTGCAAAGGTAAGAACCTTAACGTTGTTTGCTTAGGTTCAGTGACTTTTAGTAAAAAAGATTCGCATATTTTGAAACTCAGTAATATTTTTAAAACCACTCTTGATTTGATTGATGGGCATTTGCCGGATGAAATGGCTATTGAAGCTCCTTTTTATGGTAAAAATATTCAGTCAATGTTAAAATTAGGTCGTGCTCAGGGTGTAGCAATGGCAGCAGCGCTTTATCGCAAGGTTGAAGTTTTTGAATATTCTCCGCGCCGTATCAAGCAGGCTATTACAGGTAATGGTAATGCATCAAAAGAACAGGTTGCCGCTATGCTTGAAAATCTGCTTTCGGTTGTCATTGTTGATAATCTTGACGCCAGTGATGGTTTGGCAGCAGCAGTTTGTCATTCTTTTCAAAAATCAGTTGGGTCAGAAGCTGCAAAAAGTCATAATAGCTGGAAATCCTTCATACAGGAGAATCCTGGAAGAATAGCATTAAAATAACAGCTGCAACAAATTTTCAATGATAAAACCCCGGATTTTCGGGGTTTATTTTTACATAAGCTTTTGAAAAGTTTTCCACCACCTGTCGGGAATATCGTTGTCGCAAGCTTTTTTGTAATCAGCAAAAGAGCATGGAATGAGGTTATGCCTGCGGTATTCATTTTTAATACTTTGTTTTGAACCTATTTCCATCCACCAGCGATCGGTATTTTTACTTCTATAAAAAACTATATCATCTTTTCCCGAATTCACTGACACATGATATTTAAGAAAATCATCGGCATTAACTGCCGGATCTTCATTTTTGCGGTTGTACAGTCCTTCAAGGAAATACCATATCATTTGCGCCATTAGTTGGGCTGAAAGCTCACGATTGTCGTATTCTGAATTATATTCAAAAAATCCAATTGCCGACAATTTATCTGACAAACCGGCGTAACGTGCGATCTGACAAGCTTCGTCGCCAAAAAAGCCATTGGGTCCGGCAGTGGCATGCCCCGGTGAATCGCCGGCACGAATAGCTCCCATATCAAAGCTTAGCAAATCACAATTTCGGATGAGTGGTTCTATTTCTATTAGGTTGCCTTTTATCATTCCAAGACGGTGAGTATCAAAAAACAGATTATCCATCAGCTTGATTAGATCCTGCTCAACATAATAGCTCTGATACCCGATAATACTATAATTGAAAAGATAATTGGGCTGTTGTAAAATGATTTTCCTGAGATAATTTTCTGAATGGGTATCATCATCACCGTTGCTGAAATCAAATTTTCTGTCAACAGCAACAATATTGATAATCTGCTGTAACTTTTCGTATGCTTTATAACAGCCATAGGTAAGATCCTGACTTCCTCCGATTATTATGGGAATAACATTGTTTTCAAACAATTCAGTTATTATGTCAGCCAGGGCAACATAAGTATCTTCAACTCTTTCTCCCTGTCCGATATTACCAAGATCTACAATGTTCAGCTTAAAAGTTCCGGGCTTTAACTGATACAAATGTTTTCTCACTAAATTGCTTCCTCCGTGCGATGTCTGATTATCAACAGAGTACCGGCTTTCTTCCACGCCTATAATGGCTGCATTGGCTATTGAAATGTCAGGAAATGGAGCATCGGCAAAATTTTTTAAAATATGATCCGATAATAAATTTTGTCCTTCTTGTTTGGGAATAAATAACTCAGGATCAATTGGTTGTAAGAAATATTTATTTTCCATCAGTGAAGTGTGAAATGATGTGTTCCGGCATTAAAAAAAGTAAAGAACCAGGATTGATTATAAGAATATCTTTCTTTGGTCTATTTCTTTTTAGCTCTTGCAGTTTTTTTAGTTCCTTCCTTTTCAATGATTTCAAGACATTGCTCTAAAGTCAATGCCTTGGGATCCATTGTTCTGGGAATTTTGTAATTTGTCTTTCCCATTGCAATATAAGGTCCATATCTGCCATTGAGAATTTTAATATCATCGCGTTCTTTAAATTCCTTGATAAGTTTTTCTTTTTCTGATTGTTGTTTTTCAAGGATTATCTCAATAGCGCGTTCTTCCTTAATTGTCAGTGGGTCATCAGTTTTTTTAAGTGAGAAGAACTTGTCATCGTGTTTTATATATGGTCCGAAACGTCCTATTCCAATCTGTAAATCCTTACCTTCATATGAACCAATGGTCCTCGGAAATTTAAAAAGTTCCAGGGCATCTTCAAGAGTTACACTTTCCATACTTTGTCCTTTTTTCAAACCGGCAAACTGAGGTTTTTCCTCACTATCCGACTCGCCAAGCTGAACCATTGCCCCAAAACGACCTAATTTAACATATATGTTTTTACCGCTTTTCGGGTCTTTACCAAGAAGTCTTTCACCTTTTGCCTTTTCCGATTTTACGAGTACCTCTTTAATACGCTCATGAAACGGATAATAAAACTCACTGATCATTTCATTCCATGCCTTATTGCCCATCGCAATTTCGTCAAATTCTTTTTCAACCGTTGCAGTAAAATGATAATCAATGATATTCATGAAATTAGCCACCAAAAACTGATTTACAAGCGTTCCAATATCAGTAGGAAAAAGTTTGTTTTTCTCGAAACCAACATTTTCTGACTTCATTGATTTGGTGATCTTTCCATTTTTCAGAACCATGGTTTCAAAGCTGCGTTTAAAACCTGTTTTATCTCCTTTTTCAACATATTCGCGTTTCTGAATGGTTGAAATGGTAGGAGCATATGTTGAAGGACGACCAATTCCAAGATCTTCAAGCTTTTTTACCAGCGTAGCTTCAGTATAGCGATGTGGTTGTTGAGTAAATCGCTGTGTGGCAGTCATTTGTAGCAACTCGAGAGGGTCTCCTATATTCATCGGGGGCAAAATATCGCCTTTGCCTTCTTCACTTTCATCATCGCTAGATTCCATATATACTTTCAGAAAGCCATCAAATTTAATGACTTCACCTTTTGCAACAAGTATTTCAGGAGTAGTGGATATTTTAATATCTACATTGGTTTTCTCCAGAATTGCATCACTCATCTGCGAAGCTATGGTTCTTTTCCATATAAGCTCATACAAACGCTTTTGCGAAACATCTCCCTCTATAGCACTGCTGCTCATCAAAGTAGGTCTTATAGCTTCGTGGGCTTCCTGCGCACCTTTGGTTTTGGTGGTGTATTTGCGTGTTTTTATATAATCCTTTCCATAAAGTTTTTCAATCTCAGTTTTTGCTGCTGCCAGCGCATTATCCGACAGGTTTACCGAGTCAGTTCTCATATAGGTTATTTTTCCGGCTTCATACAGTTGTTGAGCAACAAGCATGGTTTTTGATACTGAAAACCCGAGTTTCCGGCTGGCTTCCTGTTGCAGTGTTGAAGTGGTAAACGGAGGTGCCGGTGATTTTTTTGCCGGCTTTGTTTCAATATTGGCTACACTGAATTTTGCCGGTTTGCATATTTCAAGAAATGCAAGAGCTTCATCAGTAAGTTTCAATTTTTCAGGCAATTCAGCAGTGAATGAATAGGTTCCGTCATCGCGCCTGATCTCAAACAGAGCAGTGATTCTATAATAAGCTTCGCTAATAAAGGATTTTATTTCTTCTTCGCGTTCAACAATTAATCTTACTGCTACTGATTGCACTCTGCCAGCTGACAGTGCTGGTTTTACTTTTTTCCATAAAATTGGAGAAATTTCATAACCTACCAGACGGTCCAAAATACGACGAGCCTGTTGGGCATCAACAAGTTGCTTGTTTATTGAGCGCGGGTTCTCAATAGCTTTAAGAATTGCATTTTTTGTTATTTCATGAAATGCTATACGCCTAACTTTAGACTCTTCAATACCAAGAGTTTCAACAAGATGCCAGGATATGGCTTCGCCCTCACGGTCTTCGTCAGTTGCCAGCCATACTAATTCTGAATCTTTGGCAAACTTTTTTAATTCACTGACAATCTTTTTCTTATCAGGAAGTATTTCGTAGTTTGGCTTAAAATGATTTTCAATATCAATACCAAGCTGGGTTTTTGATAAATCCCTTACATGACCAAACGATGACTTAACCTGGAATTCTTTTCCCAGAAATTTTTCTATTGTTTTGGCTTTTGCAGGTGACTCAACAATAACAAGATTTTTCGACATAGGTAATTTTCTGAATTGTTGTGAGATTTTTTAAAAACGGGCACAAAGTAACGCAATAAACTTAACTTGTTATATGAAGACTTTGTTATTCTCAAAACAAAAGTTTTTTACAAATGTTGTTAATATGTTAATTTTGCTTGAGTTTTGGGATAATTAATTCCGTGATTTTTATTTTTGTAATCTGTAACCGAATAATACATTGAGCAAGAAACTATATATAGAAACCTATGGCTGTCAGATGAATTTTTCTGATAGCGAAATAGTGAATTCCATTCTTGTTGACCATAGGTTTGAAGTAACTTCAAATCCTGAAAATGCTGACCTGATATTTGTTAATACCTGTTCGATCCGTGAAAATGCAGAAAAACGGGTAATGCGCCGCCTAAATGAACTAAAGCGTTTTAAAAAATCAAATCCCAGACTGGTGATTGGAGTATTGGGATGTATGGCTGAACGTATGAAAGAATCATTGCTCGCCGAAGCAGTGTTTGTTGATCTGATAGCCGGTCCGGATTCATACAGAGATCTGCCAAAACTTGTAGATTTAGCTGAAGGCGGACAAAAAGCTATTAATGTCATCTTGTCAGCCGATGAAACCTATGCCGATATAAATCCTGTAAGACTGGATAAAAACAAGGTTTCAGCATTTATTTCAATTATGCGCGGCTGCGAAAACTATTGTGCTTATTGTGTTGTGCCATCAGTCAGAGGAGTTGAACGCAGTCGTGATCCTGAAACCATTTTACAGGAATGCCGCATGTTATTTAATCAGGGGTACAGGGAAGTGACCCTTCTGGGACAAAATGTTAATTCTTACGACTGGGAGGATGAGAGCGGCAATTTAGGTTTTCCGCAATTACTTGAAAAAATTGCATTGATAAACAAGGATTTAAGGGTCAGGTTCGCAACTTCACACCCAAAAGACCTTTCGGATGAGCTGATTGCTACCATGGTTCGCAATGAGAATATCTGCCGTTCAATACATCTGCCTGTTCAATCGGGCAGTTCACGTATCCTTAAACTCATGAACCGGAAATATGATCGTGAATGGTATATGGATCGTGTGAACGCAATAAAGAAAAATCTACCCGACTGTGGTATAACTACTGATATCATTACCGGCTTCTGTAGCGAAACTGAAGAAGATCATCAGGAAACCCTGTCGCTGATGCAATGGGTTGAATATGACTATGCTTATATGTTCAAATATTCTGAACGTCCGGGTACAATAGCTGCAAAAAAACTTGCTGACGATGTTCCGGATGAGTTGAAAAGTCGCCGCCTTGAAGAGATCATTAACTTGCAGCAGGAGTTGTCGTTGAAAAGCAATCAGAAGGATATTGGAAAAACTTTTTCAGTACTTGTAGAAGGCACATCAAAGCGGTCAGACAAAAAATTCATGGGCAGAAATAGCCGTAACAAAGTGATTGTGTTTGCAGATTTCAATATAAAACCTGGGACATATAAAAATGTAACCGTTACTGATTGCACAGCAGCCACACTTATAGGGAAACTGGCGGAGTAATAAAGATACAGAAATAAGGCTTCTCTGAACTTTTAAAAAGAACAGTCTGTTACAGCTTCTTTATTTCATTTTTAATATTTGTCCATGACTCAGCCGGAACTTTTGCCCCGAAATACTGGATAACATTCCCTGACAATAATGCACCTGCTTTTCCACTTTTGTCAAGCGACAGACCCTGTGCCAGCCCATGAAGAAATCCGGCTGCATAAAGATCGCCGGCACCGGTAGTGTCAACAACATTTACCGGAATTATATCTATGTGATGGGTTTCATTTCCTGATTTTATTATTGAACCTCTGGCTCCGGTTTTTACAACAGCAATTTCGCAAATCCCAGCCAAATGAGCAAGTGCCGGTTCAGGTGATAAACCTGTGAAAGCTTGTGCTTCTTCTTCGTTGGCAAAAATAATATCCACATATTTCCCGATCATATTATTTAAGAAATCCAGATTTTCCTCAACAACATTATAACTTGCGAGGTCGAGGGAGATTTTTAGCCCGGAATTTTTTGCCAGAATAAAGGCATTTTCAATTAGTTTGTGATTTTGCACCATATAACCCTCGATATGGAGGTAGTCATATCCTGTAAAAATTTCCTGTTTCAGGTCAGAAGCCTCAAGTTCAAGCGCTGCACCAAGAAATACAGCGAATGTTCTTTCTGAATCAGGAGTTACAAATGCAATAGCAGTACCTGTTTCGGTTTCCGAAATAATAAGATGTGGGTTAATGCTACTGTTTATTAGATCGTTATGAAAAATTGTGCCAAGCCGGTCTTTGCCTGTTTTTCCAATAAAAGCAGTATTGTTGCCCAAACGGGCTAATCCATGAATAGTATTGGCAGCAGAGCCTCCCGAGGTTATCTGCTGGTTAAAAGCGGCAGTTTTTTCCAGTAATTTGTCAATAATACTTCGTTCAACATGTTGCATGCTTCCTTTTGGTAATTTAAAATCCTTTAACCATTCATCGTCGGGAAGCGGAATAGCAATATCAACCAATGCGTTACCAAGTCCGATTATTTTTGTCATTTATAATTGAATTAATATTGGATTGCAAAGGTCTAAAAAAAACAAGAAATTCAAACTATTTGAAGCGCAGGACTATTTTGTTCGGTTTTCTTGCCTAATACCGATTGGCAAAATATAACAGACCAATTATCGCTCCGCTCAATTGTTCTGAATGTTTTAACCACCGGCATTAACGATTGTAATTTACAAAACAGCTTGGACTATTTTGTAAATACAATTCGTATAACAACCAAATTCGTCAGATTTTATTTGATAAATGAAAAACATGTAGTTTTGTGCATATTTAAAAACACATTAAATTTTGACTTTGATGAATGATTTTCAAGACATTATATATATTGGAGAGATGACATTGCCCGGTACTGTGGGGCACATACTGGTTTTGTTCTCAACTTTTACTGCAATTGTTTCGGCTATTTATTTTTTTCTTTCGAACCATAAAAATGAAATTGAGAAACAAAAACTTTTCCGTGCTGCAAAATGGGTTTATATTGCTCATGTTCTGAGCCTTGCAGGCGTTGGCATCATTCTTTATTATCTGATCTTCAGTCACCGGTTCGAGTATAATTATGTGTACCGTTACAGTTCGGTGGCACTTCAGGCAAAATACATAGTAGCATGTTTGTGGGCAGGTCAGGAGGGTAGTTTCTGGGTTTGGGCTATACTTCAGGGACTTTCAGGAATGATAGTTTTGATGAAAGCCGGTACATTCAGACCTCAGGTAATGGGAATTGTTTCTTTATCACAGTTTTTCCTTACTTCTATGTTGCTGGGTGTAAGGGTTATGGGTTTAAAAATAGGTAGCAGTCCTTTTACCCTTTTGCGTGAAATGCCTGAGTATGCCGGAGAAACCTTTTTCAGTGATCCCAATTATGTTGAACAAATTGCGGATGGTGTGGGTTTGAACCCTTTGCTTGAAAATCCCTGGATGGTAAGCCATCCTCCTGTTTTATTCCTTGGTTACGCACTTTTTCTTATCCCTTATGCTTTTGCTTTAACAGCTTTATGGAAAAAGGATTATACCGGCTGGATTAAACCTGCATTGCCCTGGGTATTGGCAGCCTTGATCTTTTTGGGAGCAGGAATTTTGTTAGGTGGACGGTGGGCATATGAGTCATTGACTTTCGGAGGATTCTGGGCATGGGATCCTGTTGAAAACGCATCATTGGTGCCATGGCTGGTCATGGCAGGCGCTTTGCACCTGATGTTGTTGGCTCTTAAACGAAAACAACAGTTGCATGCTGCATTCATTTTTGTATTCCTGGGGTTTCTGTTCGTTCTTTATGCTGCATTTCTTACCCGGAGTGGCATACTTGCCGAAACCTCAGTACATTCATTTGGTGCTGATAAAAAGTATTTTCAGCTCGTACTTTTTATGGCTGTGTTTTTTGTCTTACCTTTGGTATGGCTTGTGTTAAACTGGAAAAAGATCCCTCAGCAGGAAAGTGAAACCATGCTTTCACGCGATTTTTTTCTTTTGGCAGGAAGTATTGTACTTTTACTATCGGCATTTCAAATAATATTTGCTACTTCCATTCCGGTCATTAATGCTGTTTTAGGAAGCAATATGGCTCCGCCTGACGACCCGGTAACTTATTACAATGGCTGGCAAATACCTTTCGCACTGATGATAGCACTATTATTAGGGCTATCCCAGTTTTTGAATTATGGAAAAAATCAGGCAGGGGTGTTCTTTCGCCGTATTCTGTTTTCTTTATTGATATCATTGGGCTTAACCATTATTTATGCAGTTTTTGTGCCGGTGCGTATCATGAATTTATTACTGCTGGGATTCGCTTTGTTTGCAGTATTCGCTTCGCTTGATTATTTGTTCAGGTTTGCCAGAAAAATGCATAATCTCCCCGGCGCAATTACTCATATAGGTTTTGGGATTTTTCTGGCTGCCGTTGTGATTACATTTACAAACGAAAAAACTATTTCAAAGGATCCTGTTATTAAAGCTGAAAATATTAAGCTGATAAAAGGACAAATGACACGCCTTGGCGAATATCACGTCGTATACAGTAATCGGAAAGCAGTTGTTAATGAAACATTTTATACTCTTGATTTTCTGAAACTTAATGCTGATAGCTCCTATTACCTCGATTTTACGCTCGTACCATCAATCAACAGACATCCGCAAATGGGGCAAGTAAGCAACCCTGCAACACGTCATAAACTTACCAGGGATATTTATACCTATGTGAGTCATGCTCATGAAGTTGATTTTACTGATGAGAATGGTCTTAGCCTGCTTTCGCGTGAGATAATACGGCTTGGAGATACGATCATGGCTATGCGGAGTATGATAATTTTTGATAGCCTGAAAGTGGAAATGCCCGGGGATGAATTTGAGAGAATAGCGCTGAATGCTAGATTTCAGATTATAAGCATGATGCAGCCAACAGAAGAAGTCTGGGTAAGATATAGTATTGAAGGGCATACTGCTTTGTTTGAAGATGCTTTTCTTGAAGAACAGAATATGAAGCTCAGATTTGAAGGGGTCGGAGATAAGCCTCATTCAATTATCCTTGGTATTTACGGTGTTTCTGAAGATCATATTGTGGTTCATGCTGTCATATTCCCATTTATCCGATTGTTATGGCTGGGAACTTTCATAATGCTTGCCGGATTCCTCTGGGCGCTGATAAGAAGGATCAGGGCTTTATGAGTGAATATGAAATTTGAATGTTTTAATTTTTTTATTTTCTCAGCTATAAATATTACCTGCCAATTATTGTTCTGATGCATAATAGTTACCTTTGCCGCATATTTACTTTTTTTGAAATTATATTCAATGATGAACTACCTGCGTCTTACGATATTCCTAACTGCTTTCCTTTTTTTTGCTTCATGCGAAACAGATTTTGATATTAATGCTGATTGGAAGGATATTACTGTGGTGTATGGAGCTTTGAACCAGAACGATAGTATTCATTATATCAGGATCCAGAAAGCTTTTCTTGGTAAGGGCAATGTTATGCAAATGGCTCTTGAGCCTGATTCCAATCTTTATCCGGGAAAAATCAATGTGATGGTTGATGAGTATTATAATAAAAGGTTGAACAGAAGATTTGAACTTGATACAATAACGATATACGATAAAGACACAGGCAGGTTTTTCAATGTGCGGCAACCGGTATTTTGCTTTCCGGCTGAACTGAGCCCGGGTTTTGATTATCATCTTATAATTCAGAAACCTAATGGCGAGGCTGTTTCTTCCGAAACTCCACTTGTAGGTGATTTTGGTATTATAGTTCCGGTTGAAAATTCTACCCTGAATTTTAACCCTCCGGGTGGTGCTGAATCACGTATGTTTAAATGGAGACCGGCAAGGAATGCAGGCCGTTACCAGATGGTCATGCATTTTAATTACCTTGAAGTGAATACTGACACAGGCGATTCTACATATCATTACACTGAATGGAAATCCACCTTCATCAAGCCCGGAAAGGAGAGCAATTCCGATATTGAACTGGCTTTTACAAATTCAACATTTTTTTCAATGATTCAAAATCAGGTTGAGAAAAAGGAAAATGTAAAACGTTATGCAGTAGATGTTGAACTCACCTTTTATGTTGCCGCTTCCGATTTAAGTCTTTATATTGAGATAAATGAGCCTTCATCAAGTATAGTGCAGGAAAAACCTGAATACACTAATATTACCAATGGTCTGGGTGTATTCAGTGCCCGGTACCAGAAGAAGCGGGTGCATTTACTGCATCTTAACACCATAACCAAGCTCATGGAAATGGACGGATATAATTTCCAGTGGATTCCTACTAAATGATCCCCGGGTCTGACTAATTGTCATATGCATAATTCTGTATTTATTCTTTCCCTTCGCTCCTGACCTTTTTCTTTTATTGTAGCTATATTGTTGATTTTCAGACAAAGATCAATGTGTTGCGTTTCTGTGTAAAGAGAAAAATTTGCTATTCAGCTACCTGACAAACAATTCGATTCTCTATCATGGCACAATCCTTGACTGCCCTAAAGTAGTTTAAAAAATTTTTAACTGAAAATATTAATATACTATGGGAAAAATAATTGGAATAGATCTTGGAACAACTAACTCATGTGTTGCTGTTATGGAAGGTAGCGAACCTGTTGTTATACCTAACAGCGAAGGACGCCGTACTACACCATCTATAGTGGCTTTTACCGAAACCGGTGAGAGAAAAGTAGGTGATCCTGCTAAACGACAGGCTATTACCAATCCTAAAAAGACAGTTTTCTCCATTAAGAGATTTATGGGAGAAACTTACGACAGAGTTCAGAAAGAAGTGAACCGGATACCTTATAAGGTTGATAAAGGCGATAATAATACCTCTCGTGTTCGTATTGACGACAGACTTTATACCCCACAGGAAATTTCGGCAATGATATTGCAGAAAATGAAAAAAACAGCCGAAGATTATCTTGGAACCACTGTTAACGAAGCAGTTATCACAGTACCTGCATATTTCAGTGATTCACAGCGTCAGGCTACAAAAGAAGCCGGTGAAATTGCCGGACTTACAGTGAAAAGAATTATAAATGAACCTACTGCCGCAGCCCTTTCATACGGTCTCGATCAAAAACATAAGGATATGAAAGTTGCTGTGTTCGATCTGGGTGGAGGTACATTTGACATATCAATCCTTGAACTTGGTGATGGCGTTTTTGAAGTTAAATCAACAAACGGTAATACTCACCTTGGAGGCGATGATTTTGACCAGGCTATAATTGACTGGCTGGCAGAAGAGTTTAAGAAAGATGAAAATATTGATCTTCGTAAGGACCCTATGGCTCTGCAACGTTTGAAAGAAGCTGCAGAAAAAGCCAAGATTGAACTTTCAAGTTCAACATCCACCGAAATAAATCTGCCTTATATAATGCCTGTTGATGGTATTCCAAAGCACCTGGTGCGTACACTTACAAGAGCTAAATTTGAACAACTCACTGATAGTCTGATCAAAGCTACCATTGAGCCATGTAAAAAAGCTCTCAGCGATTCAGGATTCAAGGCTTCGGAAATTGATGAAGTCCTTCTGGTTGGTGGTTCAACACGTATTCCTGCTATTCAGAAAGTAGTTGAGGAATTTTTTGGAAAAGTTCCTTCAAAAGGTGTGAACCCTGACGAAGTAGTTGCTGTTGGTGCCGCTATTCAGGGTGGCGTTCTTACAGGTGAAGTAAAAGATGTGCTACTGCTCGATGTAACCCCGCTTTCACTTGGAATTGAAACCCTTGGAGGTGTGATGACAAAATTGATTGAATCTAATACAACAATTCCTACCAAGAGATCAGAAGTATTTTCAACTGCATCGGATAATCAGCCATCAGTGGAGATCCATGTTTTACAAGGTGAACGTCCAATGGCAAGTGGAAATAAGAGTATTGGCCGATTCCATCTTGATGGGATACCACCTGCACCGCGTGGGATTCCTCAGATTGAAGTGACATTTGATATTGATGCGAACGGAATACTGAATGTTACTGCAAAAGATAAAGGTACGGGCAAATCTCAGCAGATCAGGATTGAGGCTACAAGCGGATTGAACGATGATGAGATTAAACGTATGAAAGCCGAAGCGGAAGCAAATGCCGAAGAAGATAGAAGACTCAAGGAAGAGGTTGATAAGATGAATAATGCTGATGCACTTGCTTTTCAGACAGAAAAACAATTGAAAGAGTATGGTGATAAAATACCGGCTGAAAAGAAACAACGTATTGAATCAGCACTTGCACGACTGAAAGAAGCACATAAAAATCACAATATTGCTGAAATTGATGCTTCAATGGCCGAACTGAATTCTGCTTGGCAGGCTGCCAGCGAAGAATTATACAAGGCTACTCAGGAACAACAAGCGCAAGGTCAGCCTCATACTGACCCGGGTACTTCTGAACCTAAGAGTGGAGATGATGAAGTTACTGATGTTGATTTTGAAGAAGTTAAGTAACTATGAACATACAGAATTAAGCAATGGCCGCTTTCGATTTCGGGAGCGGCTTTTTATTTGCAAATTTTTACAATAGTAGTATCATCATCGGTTTCAGTGCCAAACCATATTGTTGTAAAATCGCCGTAGCTGCCTACACCACAGGCTTTCCATGTTACTTTCTTCCACATTCCTAAATTTAATATGGTCTCATTATGACCTTTACTTTTGCTCCACATATCTATTGCATCTTTGGCAAAAATAACGGCATCCGGATAGTTGTAAGTTGAAAAGAAAGCTATTTCATAACCCTCGCTTTTGTATGATGTGAGTTCTTTTGGCTTATTTATCGCGCAATCCCTGTTCTCGTGATTATTGGTGTAACAGCAAGGTGTCCAGGAGCCTTTGTCCGACCAGCTATGCATATTGCAGTCTTTGTCATTAAATGGAAAATTCTCGCTTAAATCGCGGCAATGAACCTGTGCTACGTATGTAAGCGAAGGTGATAGGGTAATAGGATCAAGCCCGTTTTGTATTCTGTAATTATTCAGCTCTTTGTATAAAGCATCTTCATACTCACTCAGGCAAACAACATTGTGAGACTCATGATCAGATTTATAAGTCGTTTCTGAAAAAGGCAGTAACCAGATGAAAAACAATGGTAACCACAGGGAAAAATGAACAAAGACCATAGAAACAAGGATTAAATGTGAATAATTCTAAAGGTTAAAAACTGTATAACACCTTTTTTGTGTAGATTTCTGATACCAATTATTCTGATATTTGTTAATGATCCTTTATTTATTTCGCTCAATGGTATAATGAACCAATTGTTCAAGAGAACGGGTCATAACTCCCGGTTCAAAAGTTTTAAGGATTTCAAGTGCCTTATCACGATATAAAAACATTTTTTCAGTTGCATAACTGATGCCTTCAAGATTTTTAACCTTTTCAATTACAGCGTTAACTGTATCGGGTTCAGCATTTTTTTTTCTTACTGCAGAAATTATCCTTTGCTTTTCAAAAAATCCGGTTTGGTTCAGTGCATAAATTAAAGGAAGGGTCATTTTTTTCTCTTTCAGGTCATTACCAACTGGTTTCCCTGCACTATTACTTTTCTGATAATCAAACAGATCATCTTTTATCTGAAAAGCTATTCCGGCGTATTCACCAAAAGCATGCATACGTTCAGGCATATCGCCAGGAGCATTTACTGATGCAGCTCCTGCTTTGCAGCAGGCAGCAATCAGCGAAGCAGTTTTCTTTTTGATGATCTCAAAATATATTTCTTCTGTAATATCCAGCATCCTTGCTTTTTCAATCTGAAGCAGTTCACCCTCGCTCATTTCGCGGGTAGCATCAGAAACTATCTTCAACAGATCGAAATCATTATTGTCAAGAGATAATAGCAGTCCCCGTGATAGAAGATAATCACCGGCAAGGACAGCAATCTTATTTTTCCATAAAGCATTTATTGAGAAAAATCCCCTGCGTTTATGCGAGTCATCAACAACATCATCGTGTATAAGAGTAGCAGTATGAAGCAGTTCAATCATAGTTGCCGTCCTTTGGGTACGATCGTTGATATTGCCGCATACTCCTGCTGAAAGAAAAACAAACAAAGGTCTCATTCGCTTACCTTTATGGGAAACAAGATAGTTCATAATGACATTGAGCAAGGGAATGGAACTTTTCATCGAATTTTTGAAAGAAGTTTCAAAATCCTTCAAATATGACTCGATAGGCTCTCTGATATCTTTAATGCTGGCAGAATTCATTTGGTAAGTGCCTTTGAATGATGTTTTTTTGTGTTCGGAAATGAAATCTATTTGGGGTTCAAAACTATGTCTTTTACACTTTAAATACAGTCAATATCAATACTGAACTATAAGTCAACGCCTGTTTTATGTGTTTGTTGTTCAATATCTCACGGTTTGTATTTTCATTTTTATATATGTAAATCATGAGGTTTTTGAATTTATGTCTTATTATCTGCTCATTCTTCTGTTTGTAAATATACAGTACTTTTGCCGAAAATATTTTTATCATGTCAGGTTTTCTTTTTCGCGATATAGTTTTTGGTCCGGTTCGAAGCCGCAGATTTGGTATTTCGCTGGGAATTAATCTTTTGCCATTAAATAAAAAGGTTTGTTCATTTAATTGCATTTATTGTGAATGTGGACTTACTCACGATACTTCAGAATCCGATTCTGAAACTTTTATTCCGGGAGAAATTATAAAGGAAACAATGGAGACTAAATTTGCCGAACTGAAAGAAAGAGGCATAAGCCCTGATAATATCACCTTTGCCGGTAACGGAGAACCAACTCTGCACCCTGATTTTCCTGAAATTATTGATGCTACAATCCTTTTACGCAACAGGTTCTTCCCCGAAGCTCAGATAACAGTACTTTCAAACGCTACTACACTTGGCAATGCCAGAATAAAAGAGGCACTATTGAAAGTTGATAAGAATGTTTTGAAGCTGGATGTAGGAACTGAAGACTACATGAAACTGATAAATAATCCGGTCTGGAATATTTCTTTGCCTAAAATTGTTGAAAACCTTAAGGAATTTAAAGGGAATCTTATAATTCAGAGCCTGTTTTTAAGGGGCACAGTAAATGGAGAATATTTTGACTCTTCAAGCGACGAAAATGTGAGTGCATGGCTGGAGTTCATTAAAGAAATTTCACCACGTCTGGTAATGATCTATCCCATTGACCGTTCAACCCCCTTATCAGGTCTTGAAAAATTATCGTACGACGAACTTAACCGGATCGCAAAAAAGGTAAACGAGCTGGGAATACAAACCGAGGTGTATTATTAATTCCTGTGTTTGAACCTATTGGTTTTTCTATATCAAAGATCAGGCAGAATCGTTTAATAAAGCTTACCTTTGTTAGTTCCGAATTTAATGATCACCTGTCATGATTGACTATCCGGAGAAAATATTGCTGGCTTTTGGAGAAACATTTTCTGATAACGATCAGATATTCAATTGGTTGCTTAATAACGGTTATCCTGAGTTGGCAGCTCTTTCAAGCTCTATGCGGGGAAGTGAAGAAGCTACAAAATGGCTGCTTAATAATGGATATCCTCATTTTGCAGCTTTCGATCTGGCTGTTGACGGGAAAAAAGAAGCCTACGAATGGCTGATAAAGCATGATTATAATTTTCTGATAATATTTACCGATGCCTGTCTTAAAAAGCCTGAAGCCATAAACTGGCTCAGGCAAAACAATCTTGAGATATTTATCCGCCTTGCCGATAAGATCACTTTTTTCAGGCACAATCAAACTTTTAATATTTATAAAAAGAGGTTTAACTAATCCTTAAAAACGGCATACTTATTTGAACCATCGCACCCTGTAACCTATGTTAAATTCCATAAACTCGGCGCGATTAAAATTGATGGCACGCACATTTACCCCAAGCGACAATGTTTTATAAATATCAAACCTAATTCCAAGTCTTTGATACATCTGTTTGAAACTGCCAAACTGTGAATGCGCGGCATAAATGCCAACACCGCCCACAAGTGTTAAGCTGCCTATTATCATTTCAGGTTGCAAAATGTAGCCTACCGAAAGATTTTTAATAGTTCTGTCGCCTATTGTTCCGTCCGGATTTACCGTCATGCCCCACCAGTAATTCATGTCTCTTCCTATCCCCAGCCTTACAGCATTGGAAATCTGATTTAAATAAATTAAGCTCCAGCCATATACGGCAAAATAATTGGAATCCGGTTCAAACTCCACAAGCTGATGAATACTTCCCACTCTCATCAAAAGTAAATCATGTGACCGTTTTAACTTCTTCGCTTTCTCCATTTTTTTATAATCGGGGCGGGGTACAAATCTGTATCTGAACTCCGCATGTGGAGAGAAAATATTGAAACCCCGGTTTGGCCGCTTTAAACCGCCGTTGGAAAAATGGATAAAGCTCATTCCCGCACAGAGATCATACTTGGGGCTTAAATTAAAAAACATTTTTAAGGCAATATCCAGATGTACCGTAAAAGTTCCGCCAATTGCTATATTTTTAGGATTTTTCAGAATGTCAAAACTTTTCCAGTTGTTTGTTAATCCGCATTGAAATTCTGTGAAAAATTCCACTATTTTAAGTCTTACAAGTGGCTGTCCCAATATACCGTAATAGGATACCGGATAGCCAATTTCATACGAATTGCCAAAATCTCCCCTTGATATGCCAAAACCATAATACGGTCCTTTGTAAACTCTCTGCCAGTGAGTATAGCCGGGGTTTTGCCATAATACTTTCAGCGAAAATGCCTTATAATGGTTTATTATGTTGTTTTGTAGATTATCACCCTTTACAAACTGATTAGTGGGAATTACATTTCCGTACCCAAAGCTGCCTGAAATAATAAAGTTTTGCTTTTTGTCTTTTGGGTTAATTGAATCCTGTGATAAAACAATACCATTTAACAAGATACCTATTAATAAAAAATAGAGTCTCATTTTAAATTCTTTCCACTTTAGATATTTTAGTCATATAACCTTTTAAGAAGTTACTTTATTTATTTGAAGACCATACCGAGATGAGGGATAAACAGTCTTTTTTTATAAAAAAATATTTTCTCACAATTAACTTATTATGTAAGATGTGAATTGATTATAAATACTTTGGCAGCCGCATCATTTTTCTTTCGGTTTAATTTTATAACCTAAAAATTCACCAAATTTAAATCCCAGATTAACAGAGAGACCATTGAAAGCATTTTTATTATCTTGCTCATTATACCTTAGTTTAAAATTAGGAGAATAACGGTAGCTTACTCCAAGAGACATTCTGAAAGCAGTGCTGACGTTTAATTCCATTTCAACACACGGTTCAACAACAAAACTTATAGATTTTGGATATGATTTATGTGTGTCGTAATCTTTGTTAATTATATCTGTATAAGTTATACCGGCGATACCAATCAGAGTATTTGCAGTAAAGTGTAACAGTTTACGGGGTGAATTAATGTATTCAAGAAGAACACCGCCGTAACCGCCTGTTAAATGATAATCCCTGTCAATTTCTTCTATATCCGAAGGTGGTGTTATTTTTCTTGTAGGCAGCAATCCGTAGCCTGCCAGTCCAAGTACGTATGAGTGATTTAAAATTGCTCCGCCCCTCCATCCTAAAAGTAATCCATTAATACCTCCATCCAGTTGCGAAGCTTTAATCTCAAAAGTTCCGTAACCTCCAATACGTGCATCTTCACTTCTGCCAAACAATGTTTGCATTTCTTCCCTTTGGGCACAAAGACATAAATTTGAAAACAATAAAGTTGAAATTAATACAAACCTTATTATTGTTTTTTTTGCTAAAATTTTCTTAACCATGGCTAATATATTTTTAATTGGATTATAATAAATTTTCCTACTTATTCTACTTTTCTGTTTCATCCCGTTTTTATAATGGTGACAAGTCTCCATTCATTCTTATTCAAAAAACATTTAATGAATCTGAGTAAATCTTGGTAACCAAGGCAATTGTATTACAGAGATTGCATTGGAAGACGGTTTTTGTATATTATCTTTTTGTTCATTTTTGGCTTAGATAGTTTTATTTAAATGTTTTAAAAATGCATTATTTATTTTCCGCTTACTTGTTTCCATTTTGTTTGTTTCTGAAAGTATTGCGTGGCAGTTTCAATGTATTGATCGTAGGATTGTTGTAGTAAATTTTGTGCTTCGAGTAACTCTGACAGTGTTATGATGCCGGCATTGTAGTTATCCTGACTTATTTTCAGGTTTTGTTCAGCAGATATAATGGTTTTTTTTGCAAGTAAAACCTGGTGATATACTTCGTTCAATCCATTTTGTACATTTTGCATTTGCTGTAACAGTAATTCGGTATTTTCCATTTTTGTGTTTTCAGCTTGCTTTATTTCAAGCTTTTTTTGCCTGATTGCGTGCGAGCCACCCCACCAATCCGATAAAGGAACAGAAAGGGTAGCAAACACCATCCCAAAATCGCTCTTCATACCATCATCCTTTTTAATATCGAAGTTCATGTAGTTATAACCTGCACCTATTGCGATTGTCGGCAAATTTTTACCTGCTTCCATATCGTGCTGCAAACGACTTACTTCTACCGACTTATCCAACAATTTGTATTCCGGACGATTTTGAAGATTTGAGGAATTTTCTTCAAAAGATGCTTTAACCAGTGGCATAAAGGTATCAAATTGTGGTTGCTGAATATCGAAACTATCAGTTGGTATACCGATTTTTTGTCCCAAAGCCATTTTAAGCATCTGCAAGCCGTTCTCAAGTTTTAATTTTTCACTTTCCAACTTGTTTTGTTCAAGTTCTACACGTATAAAATCATTTCTTGTAGTAAGCCCTGCTTCTACGGCAATTTTTATATCAGACAAAATATTGGCAAGCATATTTTCTGAATTTTCAACTGTTTTCATTTTTTCTCGTAATGATATAAGTTGCCAAAAGTAGTGTTCGGTTTCGAGGAGAACTTCGTTTTCAGAAATCTGTTTTTGCAGTTTACTTACTTCTAAGCCGGTTTTTGCAAGCCGGTTTCCATTCCATATCTGTCCTCCGGCAAATATTGGTTGCGCTGCTTGTACACCTGCAATCATTCCGTTTTTTAACATTTCTATTTTTTGTGGTTCAGCATTACTCAGTGCTTCGAGCGCATTCGGGTCTATGGGTGCGCCTTGTTGCATTCCCCATATTATAGCAGGATTAAAGACCTCCATCATCGGCTGCATCATTGTTGATAAATCCATTTCCATCGAAACTATTGGCTTATTTGATGAGAATCCTAATCCTATTGCACTTATTTTTGGAAAATAGTTTGTAAACGCTTCTTTTTTTTGTTGCTCTGCAATTTGAACTGCTAATTCGGCATTTTTTGATAGTGTATTATTTTTCAAAGCCAATTCCCGACATTGTTCCAATGTTAATACATTTTGTGAAAATAGCGGGAACAAGGAAATTACACACAAAACTGATATTATAATTGTTTTATTCATTATTTTAATTTTAAATATTTACTTTGATTACATCTTGCTTCCTATATGATAACCAATAGATTACAGGCATAACTGTTATTACCAGCACCATTGAAATCAATGTTCCAAAAAAGATAATTGCAGCCATTCCTGACCACATGGGGCCTCCTGAAATTATCATCGGCAAAACTCCCATTGATGCGGCTGCTGAAGTAAGAAAAATCGGTCGCATTCGGCGTTTACCCGCGTCAAAGGATGCCTCACGGACAGACATATTTCTGTTGAAGCGTAAAAATTCGATATAGTCAAACATTATAATACTGTTGCGAAGAATAATCCCGATAAGTCCGATAATTCCCAAAATAGCAAAGGCGCTGAAATCAATACCTAAAACCCAAATACCGAATGCTGCCCCAAAAATTGCCATAGAGGCTGAGAGCATTACAATAATTGCCAGTTTGATTTTTTTGAAATGAAAAACGAGAATAAAAAACATCATTGCGAAAGAAATAACCATAGCTAAATACATCGGAGACATTATTTCGTCTTCAAACGCAGGCAAGCCACCATGTTCGTATTCAACATTTTTCGGTAAAAAAGGAGCAATTTCTGTTTCTACAAACTTATTCACTTTTTTGAACACAATATTGGGATACTCATCACGCTTCACATCAGCGAGTATGCTTAGTGACCGTATTCCATTCCGATGTGTAATAGCACTTTCGTTCCACAGAGGTGTTATTTCTCCTATTTGACGTAAAGGAACAGAAGCGCCTAGTAAACCCGAAACTGGTGCATTTTCGATATCTTCAATTACTTTTTTTGGATTTTCTGGTAGTATTTCTACTGGAACTGCATAATTTTCCTCCCATAGATCTGTAATCTTTATTCCGGTTGTACTCATGGCAATACCCAAAGAGGTGAAGATTTTATTAATGCCTAAACGTCCGGCTTCAGTCTGATTCAGCTCCACGCTAACGATAGGCGAGGGTGTCTCGAAACTGGTACGTACCCACAAACATTCATCGAGTGACTGCAAAAAACGTATTGTTTTTTCTGCCTGTAATTTTAGCTCATTTATATCTTCTCCTATAAAACGGACTTCAATCGGAGCATCTACCTCCTGAAAATCAAGTTGCTTAAAACGCACATAAGCTTCAGGAAAATAAAAGGCATATTTGTTAGTAAATACATCTAAAAGTTCTTCCGTAGCTTTGTTTGATATTGTATTTACAATAAATTGCCCATAGTTTTTAGAAGGCATATTTGGAGCATAAACCACATGAAAACGCGGTGAACTGGTCCCTATAAAAGCCGAAACAGATTTCACACGCCTGTCCATTCGCAGAAGATGCTCCAGACTATCACAAACAGCGGCTGTTTTTTCAAGCGGACTGCCGTTAGGTAAATATATCTCCACGGCAAACTGATCGCGTTCGGCAATTGGCATCATTCGCTTGGGGAGATTTATAAAAATAACTACACCCAAAAGTACCGATAGTATACCGGCTCCCATCGTTATTTTCGGATAAGTAAAAACCTTTTCAAGTAACCATTCGTAACCTGACTGAACATAATGGAGCAGCGTTTTATGCTTTTTCCGGGTACTTCCGTCATGCGAATACAGGATACCTGTTTTTATCAGAAAATATTGAAGTATCGGAATGACAAGCATTGCCACTATAAGCGAAATAAACAATGTTATATTAACAGCCCAGGGAAAATGTACAAGAAAATCGCGGATTGTACCGGTGTTTGTAAATATAACAGGAAAAAAGGTGATGCTGATAGCCAGCGTCGCAGAAAAGATGGACTTGAAATACTCCTGAGCACTGCGTATTGCAGATTGCCAGCGGTCTTTACCCATATCAAGCTTATCAATATAACTATCTACTATGACAATAGAGTTATCCACAATCATTCCTAATACAGTGATCAAAGCAGCCAGTGTAATCATATTAAGTGGAATGCCAGCTGCGAACATAATTGCCATAGTAATAGTAATAGTTATGGGAATTGACATTGCCGATACTGCTGCAACGCGAAAGGGCAACAAAATCATTGTTACCAGGATTACAGCCAAAATAGCAATGAGTAGTGATAGAAGAAAATTGTTTATTGAATATTTAACAACTTTTGGCTGATCAACTATGCGGTTGATATTAACGCCTTCAGGAAGTTCCTTTTTGTATTTCTCCAATACTGTATTTACTTCTTTTCCAAAAAAAATGATATTTGCTGATGGATTTACTTCAACTGACAACAATACACAACGTTTACCGTTGTGGGTGATGAAATTTTCCGGGGTTGGATATTCACGTTGTACACGCCCAATGTCTTTAACCCGAATAACATTACCATTTGGGTCTGAAAATATTATCTGATTAGCAATTTCCTGTTCGCTGTGAAAGCTTTCTTTAATATGAATCGGTGCAATTATTTGCTCATTTTCCAAATATCCAGCAGTTGTCGTAAAGCCTTGTGCCATCAGGTTTGCAATCATCATTTTTGATCCGATTCCGTACTTTGCCAGTTTTTCATTGTCAACATAAATGCTGATCTGTTCTTTCTGAGAGCCATAACGCCGTACATTAGCCACATTTGTCACAGTTCGAAGACGATCTTCGAGTGCGTCACAATAGGCATCAATTTCACGCATTGTTTTGTCGTCTGACTCCATTGTGATGAGCAGTGAAGCAACATCACCAAAATTATCATTCGCAACTACTGCTAACACACCTGCAGGCAAAGATGATTTAAATAAACTCAATCCATGTTTAATTTTTGACCAAACAACGTCTTTATCCTTTACTTTATCTGAGAGTTCCACAAAGACATAGGCTATTCCATTTTCTGATTTGGAAATAGTTTTTTTACGATTGACTTCAGTAAATGTAAATAGATAACGTTCAAGTGGCTTGGTAAGCTGCTCCTCCACTTCAAACGCTGTGGCACCCGGATATACGCCTGCCACAACGCCCTGACGAATAGTGAATTCAGGCTGTTCTTGCTTAGGCATTACTACAAGAGAATAAATGCCTGCCACAAACAATACCGTTATTACCAGCAATATAATTTGGCGGTTATTCATTGCCCATTGAATAGTGTTATTATTGTGTTTCATTTCTTACCTGTTAATTGAAATTTTGCTTCCTTCGCTAACTTTCTGAAAGCCTTCAATAATAAGTTTGTCGCCTTCCGTCAGTCCATCAGTTACAATAATTCCGTTGTTGGTCAGATTACCGGTTTTTACATGGCGACGTTTAGCAATCCCGTCATCAGCTAACCAAACGTATTTGTTACCATCAGCAGCAATTTGGATTGCATGAAATGGTACGACTATTTCAGATACATCTGCATCTCCTGAAAGCAAAACTTTGCAAATCATTCCCGGCATTAGTTGTAATTGTGGGTTGTTAATACTGATTTTTGCTTCGTAAGTATGCGTCAGAGGGGTAGCAGCTACACCTTTTATGTCAATTTTCCCTGTAAAGACGGCGTTATTAAGTGCTGAGACGACAATTTTTGCTGTTTGTCCTTCAGTGATACTACCAATTTCATTTTCGGGAATAGATATTTTAACATTAACTTTATTGATGGAAATAAGTTTAAATGCTGTAATACCTGGCATAATACTACTTCCGGATTCAACCCTGCGAGAAGCGATAACGCCGGCCCAAGGAGCATATAGTTTGCAATCATCCAGATTTTTTTTTGCTACGGCAGTCATTAATTTTGCCTGTTGCAATCCTGTTTCTACCTCTACCATCTTTATATCTGGCAAAGGACCATTTTCATGAATTTTTAAAAGCCGGTCGTAAGCATCCTGTGCCTGTTGTTGCTTAGCGAGCATCAATTGATATGAATTATCGGCAGTTGCTGAATTAAGAACGGCAAGTAACTGCCCTTTCTGCACCTTTTGCCCTTCGGATATATACACTTGCTCCACAGTACCCATACCAGAAAATGAAAGTGATAGAGCAACTGATTCTTCAACTGTACCAATGTAGCTTTTTTCGCTTGCTGTTTGCGAGATTATAAGCTCAGTTATCTTTACCGGTATGATTTTTTCTTCATTTTTCGTTCCTTTCTCTTTAGAACATGCGATAATAATACACAACAGCATCATTGTAAAAGCTGATTTTAAATAATTCTTCATTTTATCTATTCTTTTATTTGTACTCTATTCCGTTCGTTGGAAATCGCTGAGTAATACAAGATAAGTACTCACTTCGATTTCAAAGAACAATATTACAGCTAAAAAACATGCTAAATATGTATAAAATACCATGATATTGTTATAAATTACTGATATATTGAAACAGTATGCGTATTTTTGCAATAAAAATTTAAATAAAAATGAAAGATAAAGTCACACAAATTGATCATTCCGAACTGTTTGAAATTTTTGAAAATGAGAGTATTGAAGAAAGTTTTATAGCATCGGCAGATATAAGAAACATACTCTTATCAGAAAATATACCCGAAGAAGATATCTTAAACTACCCTTATCTGACAAATGATTTAATCATAATCATTTACCTTGAGGGCTATTTCAAAGCAAAAGTCGACTGGCGCAACTATACGCTTGAGAAAGGCAGCTTATTGGTCATTATGCCGAAACAGGTATTTGAGATCAGGGAAATTTCGCCCGATGCAGACTCCATCGTTTATATTATGAAGAAAAACTTCTGGGATAATAATATTGACTTTTTTGAAACCATAGAATTAAAGCAGCATTTTTTTAAGGAAAGTGGCTTTCGGCTTTCTGAAAACAGGTTGAATGAAGCAGTTACACTTTACCATCTGATAAAGCAGAAACTAACTGAAAAACATCTTTTTTCACGACAAATTATTCAGCACTATATAAGTGTGATGTTCTATAATGTGTACGCCCAGCTACAACAACAATACAAACAGAAGTCAAAATACAAACTACATACGAAAGAATACTTTTTCGAACAGTTTATGCGCCTTGTTGAGCGTCATTTCAAGGAAGAGCGCCAAATCACGTTCTACGCTGAAAAACTGCACCTGACAAGCAAATATCTTTCTGAGGTTATTCGCTCTGTAAGTGGTATGACGGCAGGTCAGTGGATACAGGAATATCTGATAATTGAATCCCGTGCATTACTGAAAATGGGGAAAATGTCAATTAAACAAATAAGTAACGAATTGAATTTTTATGACCAATCACATTTTGGAGTATTTTTTAAAAAACATGTTGGCTGCTCGCCAAAAGCATACCAAAAAAGATGATTTTACGAACCTGGAAACAAGTTATTCTATTATAAATCATCCTGTAAAATGGAATGAAAATAAATTCAGAAACAAAATTCATTAAAATCTAAATTTCTAAAATTAAGTCACTCAGACTTCAGGATGCTTTATTTTTTATAAAGCCTCAATATATTTTGTCTTTAATATTTGGTCAACATTTAAGAATATTTTATATATTTGAATATCAATTAAATAAATAGCAGAATGTTTAGATAGAGAGTAATGCAGGCTTTAATACCTTTAAAGTCTAAAACCTGTATGGATTTTATGATACCTAAGCCCAAAAACTATAATTAAACTAGTTTTATTATAGTGTACCCCAATCTTCTGACCAGTTTTAGACCAGTCTCAAACGAAAGGAAATCAGAAACACCCATAAAAAAAAGTAACAATAGAGCGGGTAATTGGACATGTTTAATCAGACCACAAGTTATACTGCAACTTTTACAAAGGAGTGGTGAGCGATAATATCAATATTATGTTAACTGCCGCTGCATTTGACTTCAAAAGGACGTTGAATATATGGAAATTATTTTATTGGCTCTTTTTTCAAAAATTATTCAGATGGGTTTTTGACCTTATTTTTCTACAAAAACAAAGTAGATTGGCTTTTTAAGGCTTGACTACTTACCCGCACTTTGAGAAACCGCAATTATTGCATGTAAGGCAACCTTCAATATAAACAAGGCTGCCTGAGTTTCCACATTCAGGGCAGGTATGGCTGCCGGCAATGGTGCCGTCAGGTATGAATTTTCTCAATGCCCGCACTACTCCGTATTTCCAGGTGTTGATATTGTCTTCGGTGAGGGTGAGCTTGTCAACAAGGTTCACCACATAAGGCAAAGGCATTCCATGTCGCAGAATTCCGCTTATCAGCTTGGCATAATTCCAGAATTCCTTGTCGAATGAGCGCGATAGCCCTTCGATAGTAACTTTATAACCATAACGATCTTCAAACTGGAAATCGTAACGACTTATACCTTTTTCATTTCTGTTTTTTATTACCCAACCGGTGGTAACCCAGGGAGGAAGATAAAATTCTTCTGCCTTACCGGTGAAAATCTCGTATGGACGTTTGTTAAGCAGTCCTACAACCGCAATCCATTGCTCATCGCTATTCATAAAGCGTACAACTTCAGCTTCCAGAATTCGCGGGCGGGGCGGTGCTTTGGTTTCATGAAAACCTTCAATATCTTCCTTGTTCTTATCGTTACTCACAAGAACACCTGCACGTGTACCTTCACGGTAGATGGTCATTCCTTTACAACCACTTTCCCATGCTGTTTTGTACACTTCTCTTACAAGGTCTTCCGTAACATTCCTCGGCAGATTTACAGTAACACTGATCGAATGGTCAACCCATTTTTGAATAGCGCCCTGCATCCTTACCTTGCTAACCCAGTCAATATCGTTTGATGTAGCTTTATAATAAGGTGATGATCTGATGATTTCCTGAAGCTGAGCATCGTCAAGATCTTTAACCTCATCCACATCATATCCTTTTATTTTAAGCCAGTCAATAAATTTCGTATGAAATACATTGAACTCTTCCCACGAGTCGCCATTATCATCAACGAAATTTACCTTTACACTTTTATCGTTTGGGTTTACCTTTCTCCTTCGTTTATATGTGATCAAAAACACTGGTTCAATGCCCGAAGTGGTTTGTGTACAAATACTTACGCTTCCTGTGGGTGCAATGGTAAGCATGGCAATATTCCGCCTTCCGTATTGTTTCATTTCTTCAATCACTTCAGGAGCTTCGCTTGCAATGCGGTTTATGAAAGGGTTGTTTTTTTCGCGTTCGTAGTTGAAAATCGGGAAAGCTCCGCGTTGTCTGGCAAGTGAAACTGAGGAGCGGTATGCTTCAATGGCAAGCATCTTATGTATTTGTACTGAGAAATCAATGGCATCGTCAGAGCAGTAACGTTTTCCCAATGCCGCCAGCATATCGCCTTCAGCGGTAATGCCAATGCCTGTACGCCTTCCCTGCAGGGTCTTATGCCTGATCTTTTCCCACAAATTTCTTTCAATGAATTTGGTATCGTCACTTTCAGGGTCAGAATCTATCTTTTTTAAAATCCCGTCAATTTTTTCTGTTTCAAGGTCAATGATATCGTCCATTATGCGAAGTGCAAGGCGGGCATGCTTTGCAAATAATTCAGTGTTGAAGGTTGCATTTTCAGTGAACGGATTTTCAACATAGCTGAAAAGATTTATTGCCAGAAGCCGGCAACTGTCATAAGGACATAATGGGATCTCACCGCATGGATTTGTTGATAATGTTTTAAAGCCCAGATCGGCATAACAATCAGGAATTGATTCACGTATTATGGTATCCCAGAAGAGAACTCCGGGCTCGGCGCTACGCCATGCGTTTTGAGTAATCTTTTCCCATAGCGCAACTGCATCAATTTCTTTAATCGCTATTGGATTATCAGAATTAATTGGAAACTGCTGACGATATTTGGTCTTGTTTGTTACCGCATGCATGAATTCGTCGTCAATACGTACTGAAACGTTTGCTCCTGTTATCTTTCCCTGTTCCAGTTTGGCATCAATAAAATCGGCTGAGTCAGGATGTTTTATTGAAATACTTAACATAAGTGCGCCACGCCGTCCGTCCTGAGCTACTTCCCGGGTTGAATTAGAGTATCTTTCCATGAACGGAACTATCCCGGTAGAGGTTAAAGCGCTGTTTTTTACAGGGCTGCCACTAGGTCTTATATGCGACAGATCATGACCCACACCTCCACGACGTTTCATCAACTGAACCTGCTCCTGATCAACTTTCATTATTGCACCATAGGAATCGCCTTTTACATCATCGCCTATCACAAAGCAATTTGACAGCGAGGATACCTGAAAATTATTTCCAATACCGGCCATTGGGCTACCTTGAGGTACAATGTATCTGAAATCTTTAAGCACCTCATAAATTTCTTCTTCAGAAATAGGATCGGGATATTTCCTTTCAATTCTGGCAATTTCCCTTGCAATCCTCCTATGCATCTCGTCAGGCGTTAATTCATAAATATTACCCTGACTGTCTTTAAGTGCATATTTATTAACAAATACACTTGCTGCAAGTGTATCACCCTTAAAATATTCAGTTGAGGCTTTAATGGCTTCTTCAGTGGAATATGTTTTTAATTCTTCCTGATCCTGATCAGAATAATAGGAAGTATCTGATTGCTCTTCATTAGTCTCCTCAAAAATATTAGGGCGAATACGCTTTTCTTTGATCTGATTCAACAAATTCGATTTTTTACCTTCTTTCACAAAATTTTCCATGTTTTCTGAATATGCTGATTTTTAACGTCTTGATTTTTTTTAGCCGATAAGTCCCTTACACAACTTTGTGTAAACCATTCAATATTAATTAATTAGATTTAGGTTCGAAGTGTGGTTTTGGGTTTACCAATATACAATGATAATATTAACCGGTGGAAAAAGGTTATTAACAATTCGGAGAAATCCAGCCGTAATATATTGATAATAATTTGCAAAGGCTGTTTGTTAAATTATTTTTCAGCTAAAATCATGGATATAAAAATCAGATACTAAAATTTATCTTTCTGTAAAACAGATATTTAATACAAAAGTGCATTTTAACCTTTTGAAAATATCATATATACTGCAACTCCGGCTAATACATAGCCAAATATTTTACGCATTGCTTGAGCCGGGATTTTAAGGGCTATTCCCGACCCAAAATAAGCTCCGATAATAAATGCTGCCGCAATTATCATTGCAAATTTCAAATTTAACTGACCCGCTTTATAATAATTGTATGCTGCAAGTATCCCAACAGGGGGTAGCATAACGGCAAGGCTGGTTCCTTGTGCCTGATGCTGACCCATGCCGGCAAAATAAACAAGGGCAGGGATCATAACAATTGCACCGCCAAGCCCTACCATACCACTAAACACTCCGGCAATGAGTCCGATAATAATTAAAAGAACTAAAACTGAAACTGACATAAAAATGATTATTTGAATAAGATGATGATTTTTAGCTTGTTAGATTTCAGGATGCTTTTTCAGATTTCTGATACCCGTTAAGAACAGGCATTCTGTATTTATGAAAGAAAATGAATTTGTGCGTATTGCTTATACTTACTTAACTTCACTTCCATTACGGGTAAGCGACGACGGACAAATAAAATAAAGCTTTCCATCGTGGTCTTCGGCTGTAAGTATCATTCCGTGCGATTCAATTCCTTTTATATTCCTTGGTTCAAGGTTCACAAGTAAACACACCTGTTTGCCAATAACTTCCTCCGGTACAAAATCTTCGGCGATCCCTGAAACTACTGTCCGTTTATCAATGCCCGTATCAATCGTTAATTTAAGCAGCTTTTTTGTTTTGGGAACCCTTTGCGCTTCCAGAATGGTACCGGTCCGGATATCCAGTTTTGCAAAATCTTCAAAATCAATCATAGGCTTGGCTGATGTGGTCGTAAAAGCATTGCTTTCGTTCTCAGCTTTGACTTTGTTGAGCTTCTGAATTTGCTTTTCTATGGCTGCATCTTCAATCTGTGCAAACAATAACTCCGGTTGATTAAGTGCATGTCCGGTTTTTAAAAGGTCTGGTTTGCCCGCTTCAACCCATTGCAACTTGTTCAGATTCAGTATCCTGTAAAGTTTATCGGAGCTAAAAGGCAAAAATGGAGCTGAAAGTATGGCCAGGTTTGCACACAACTGCAAGGATATGTTTAGGATTGTTCTTGTGCGTTTCTCATCAGTTTTAATAAGTTTCCAGGGTTCAGTCTCGGTGAGGTATTTATTCCCTATACGTGCAAGGTTCATTAAATCGCTTAAAGCTTCCCTGAATCTGAAATGCTCAATACTGTTTGAAATTCTTTCAGGAAATTCACTTATCGCCTTCAGTACTTCTTCGTCATTTGGCAATAGATCACTGCTTTCAGGCACTATTCCGTTGAAGAACTTATGTGTCAGAACTAATGATCGGTTCACGAAATTACCTAGAATAGCAACAAGTTCACTATTATTACGGGTTTGAAAATCCTTCCATGTGAAATCATTATCCTTGGTTTCGGGGGCATTGGCTGTAAGTACATAACGCAACACATCCTGCTGCCCGGGAAACTCCTGCAGATATTCATGCAGCCATACTGCCCAGTTGCGCGAAGTACTGATCTTATCACCTTCGAGATTTAAAAATTCATTTGCAGGAACATTTTCCGGAACTATGAATGAACCTTCGGTTTTCAGCATAACGGGGAAAATTATGCAGTGAAACACGATATTGTCCTTACCAATAAAGTGGATCAACTTGGTTTCCTCGTCTTTCCAGTAGGGTTCCCAGTCAATTAACTTATCACTTCCGGATTTTTTTAAATCTGCATTTTTCTGTTCAGCCCATTCTTTTGTAGCCGAAATATAGCCAATTGGCGCATCAAACCATACATAAAGCACTTTGCCTTCTGCTTCCTTAAGTGGTACCTTCACACCCCAGTCAAGATCGCGGGTAACAGCACGAGGTTGCAACCCGTGATCAATCCATGATTTACATTGACCGTAAACATTGGCTTTCCAGTCGTCTTTGTGACCTTCAAGTATCCATGAACTAAGCCATGGAGTATGTTTGTCAAGGGGTAAATACCAGTGTTTGGTTTCTTTCAGAACCGGTGCATTACCGCTAAGAACTGAACGGGGATTGATCAATTCGGTTGGACTTAGTGAAGTTCCGCAATTTTCACACTGATCGCCATAAGCTCTGTCAAAGCTACAATGCGGACAGGTGCCTGTAACATAGCGATCGGCAAGAAATTGTTTGCTCTTTTCGTCATAAAGCTGCATTGAGGTTCTTTCAATAAACTCTCCTTTATTATATAAGGTAGTAAAAAACTGCGAAGCTGTTTCATGATGAACCGCATTTGAAGTGCGGCTGTATATGTCGAATGAAATGCCCAAATCAGCGAAAGAATCTTTGATGATTTTATGGTATTTGTCAACAATTTCCTGAGGACTTTTGCCTTCCTGCATGGCTTTGATTGTGATGGGAACGCCATGTTCGTCAGAACCACAGATATATACAACATCTTTGTTCTTCAGGCGCAAAAAGCGTACGTAAATATCGGAAGGAACATAAACTCCTGCCAGATGTCCGATATGAACCGGACCATTGGCATAAGGAAGCGCTGCAGTAACTGTATAGCGTTTATGTATTTTCTTATTCTCTGTCATACAGAATGTTAATTATTTTTTCAATTGTTTATATAAGGTGCAAAGATACGGATTTCTGTTATGCTGTGGGTTTGGCAAATCAGTAATCAGATAAAATTGCCATGCAATACTAAAACTCTTTAGCTTCCTGGATCCTAAAGCTGATCGGGATTTAATTTACTCAGTTTTAGCTTCATTTGAATACTTTGATCTGCATTGTTTTGAAGTTAACCTGTTCTGTCTAATATTTTGCAGTTTTAGTTTTTGTAAGATTATCTGCCTGTTTTAAAAATAATTGACATCTTAATTGATCAGTGAATCATTTCTATAATTCCGGAATAATAAATCCGTTTATCTTTGCAAGCGGTATTAAAATGCTGTGATCAATATTTTAAATTTTTAAAATCCAAATAGCAATGAAAAGTTTTAAGGAATATGATTTCAAAGGAAAAAAAGCCCTTATCAGGGTGGATTATAACGTACCTCTTGACGATAATCAGAAAATAACTGACACAAACCGCATTGATGCTACCATCCCAACTATACGGGAAGTGCTTGACAAGGGTGGGGCTGCCATACTTATGTCGCATCTTGGAAGACCCAAGAAAGGTCCGGAATCAAAACTCTCACTCAGCCATATTGTATCATATCTCGAAAAGGTATTTTCTACAACTATTCTTTTTGCTGATGACTGTATTGGTGAGTCAGCCCGTAATATGGCTGCAGGATTGAAACCCGGACAGATACTTCTGCTTGAAAACCTGCGCTTTTACAAAGAAGAAGAAGTCGGCGATGCTGATTTTGCCAAAAAACTGGCTGATCTGGGTGATGTTTATGTTAACGATGCTTTTGGAACTGCTCATCGCGAACATGCTTCCACAGCAGTAATTGCCAGATATTTCCCCAATGATAAACTTTTTGGGCTTTTGATGGAAGCCGAAACTAACAGCCTGAAAAAGGTTGTTCATGGTGCCGAACGTCCTTTTACGGCTGTTCTGGGAGGCGCCAAAGTATCGTCGAAATTAAAAGTGATAGAAAATCTTATCGGAAAAGTTGATAATCTGATAATTGGCGGAGGTATGATGTTTACCTTTATCAAAGCTATGGGTGGAAATATAGGTGGTTCGATGGTTGAAAATGATTTACTTGAAGTAGCAAAAAATATCATTGATGGTGCAAATTCTTTTGGAGCTAAACTGATACTGCCGGTTGACGTTATTGCTGCTGATGCTTTTGCCAACGATGCCAAACGTATTGAATGTTCAGTAGGTGAGATCCCTTCTGATTATATGGGGCTGGATATAGGTATGAAATCCTGTAAACTTTTCGAAGAAGTGCTGATGAATTCCAAAACCATACTGTGGAATGGACCTATGGGTGTTTTTGAAATGCCTAATTTCCAACATGGTACGAAGTATATTGCAACAGCAGTGGCAAATGCAACTCAAAAAGGTGCTTTTTCGCTTATCGGTGGTGGTGATTCGGTAGCGGCCATCAATAAATTCAAAATGGCTGATAAAGTCAGTTATGTTTCTACCGGTGGCGGAGCCATGCTCGAGTATATCGAAGGCAAAATTCTTCCTGGTGTTGCAGCTATTGAAAGCAAGTAATCATAGTAAATGAGATCGTATCATCTGTTTCTTCTTTCGGTTCTGAGCGGATTGCTGTTCAGCCTTTCCTGGCCTGAGCGAGGTTTTCCCTTGTTGCTTTTTGTTGCATTTATTCCTTTGCTTATTATTGAGAACCATTTTCTGAACCGGAAAAAAGAAACTTCTGTTTTTTCGATCATCCCGTATGTTTTTCCTGCTTTTTTTCTCTGGAATCTTCTTACAACTTGGTGGATCGTACATTCAACAGTAGTTGGAGCTGCTCTGGCTATAGTGCTGAACACTATATTCATGACTTTCTGGTTTGTACTTTTCCATTTTACACACCGCTCATTTATAAAAAAGTCACAGTCGTTTTTAACTTTAATATTTTTTTGGATCACTTTTGAGTTCATCCATCATCACTGGGATCTGAACTGGCCCTGGCTCAGTCTTGGTAATGGTTTCAGCGCTTATCCAAAGCTGATACAATGGTATGAGTTCACAGGAGTTTTTGGAGGCAGCCTCTGGATACTCATTATTAATATAATGCTATTCAATGCCGGGTCATACCTTGTAAAAAATTATTCGGTCCGAAGGCTGACTATTGAAATATGTAAGGTTTCGCTTGTAATTTTAATTCCTGTAATAATCTCATTAACAATATATTATAATTACAATTCTGATAATGGACAAGCTGTTGATGTAGTGGTGGTTCAGCCAAATATTGACCCTTATACTGAACAGTACGAACTTGATCCTCTTTATGTAGTTGACCGGAACTGGGATCTTGCAGTAAGGAAACTAGACAGAAATGTTGACTTCATCGTTTGTCCGGAAAGCGCTATACAGGAGTATATCTGGGAACATAAAATTGAATATTCGGAAAGTATAAGGCAATTTAAAAAATATTTACAACATTTTCCTGATGCCGGAATTGTGATAGGTTTATCATCAAGAAAAGTTTACGGTGAAGGTGAAATACCTTCGTCAACTTCGAGGCAATTTACTGATGGAGTTTTTTATTATGATGCTTATAATACTGCTGTATTGATTGATACTTCAGATGTTTTGCAGCTTTATCACAAATCAAAATTAACTCCCGGCGTTGAACAGATGCCTTTAACCCGATATTTGAAATTCATTGAAAAACTCGCTATTGACCTTGGGGGTACAGTTGGAAGTCTGGGTGTTGATGCCGAACGTACTCCATTTGTTACTAATAAGGGATTGAAAGTAGCCACAGCCATTTGTTACGAATCGGTTTACGGAGAATTTATCAGCGGTTTCATACGAAACGGAGCTCAGATGATTTTTGTTATTACTAATGATGGCTGGTGGGAAAACAGCCCCGGTCATCGTCAGCATTTATTATTTTCGGTGGTAAGGGCTGTTGAAACCCGCCGATATATTGCCCGGTCAGCTAATACCGGCATTTCTTGTTTTATTAACAAACGCGGCGATATCATACAACCTACTGCCTATTGGGAGCCTGCGGTGATACGTCAGGTTATTTATACAGGCGAAGGTGAAACATTCTACGTTCGTTATGGAGATTATATTGCGAGGATATCAGCTTTTGGTTCAGTAATAATGCTTTTATCTGCTATTATATTCTTATTTAAAAACCGAAGTAAGCTAATTATTTAATTTCTACATCATCAAAATTTACATAACTGATTAAAAAAGATTAAAAAAGGCTTCATTGTTAATAATTTTTTTAATTTAGCAGCCCGAAATGAGTAAGGGAAAACCTGAAGACATTTTCGGAGAGGTGGCCGAGTGGTCTAAGGCGCACGCCTGGAAAGTGTGAGTTCCGTGTGGAGCGGGACCGAGGGTTCGAATCCCTCTCTCTCCGCAACTAAAATATGCATCTGTTAACTAAATTATTATATTTGCGAATTAAAAATCAATTGCAATCAATTATGAAAAAAGTAATCGCTCTGCTGACCATTGCCGTTGTGCTAATGCTCGGAATTTCAAAACAGGTTTATTCTCAGGAAGAAGAAATTGAGAATCAGGAAGTTCAAACCGAAGAAACAATTGAACAAGAAGTTGCACCAACTCTAACTGCAGAAACTCTGACTGCTCCCACCACCGAAGGTAAGACTTTTCACCAGGTTTTAAAGGAAAAGTTTATTGAAGGCGGGCCTGAGTTTATGGGAATTATTTTGTTAACTTTAATTTTTGGTCTTGCTCTGGCCATTGAGCGTATCATTTACCTCAACCTGTCAACTACCAACACCAAAAAGTTACTTGACAAAGTCCAGTCATCGTTGAAAACAGGTGGAATTGAAGCTGCCAAAGATGTTTGTAAAAATACACGCGGACCTGTTGCTAGTATATTCTATCAGGGTCTCGACCGTTACAACGAAGGCATTGATGTAGTTGAAAAATCAATAGTTTCGTATGGTGGTGTTCTTATGGGACGTCTGGAAAAAGGTCTTTCATGGATTTCGTTGTTTATTGCACTGGCACCCATGCTCGGTTTCTTAGGTACTGTTGTGGGGATGGTTCAGGCTTTTGACGCTATTGAAGCTGCAGGTGATATTTCACCAACCATTGTGGCAGGAGGTATTAAAGTAGCTCTGTTAACCACAGTGTTCGGACTTATTGTTGCTATTATTCTTCAGATTTTCTATAACTATATCCTGTCAAAAATTGACGGCCTTGTTAATGATATGGAAGATAGCACCACTACATTCGTAGAACTGCTTGTTAAAAGCGATATGAAAAACGAAAAAAAATAAGTAATCAATGGAAAAAAATATCACAGTAAGAGTATTCAAGATAATTTCTGTTATCCTGATTGTCATTGCGGTTATAGGCATGGTGGCCGTTCTTATAAAGGGCGGACATGAGATGAAAGATAACCAATCAGTTCAGAACAGTATTCTTAACCCGTTTTTTATTACAGCTTATGTTGCTCTTGGGTTATGCTTACTGTTTGCATTACTATTTCCGATAATCAATATCATTGCTCAACCCAAAAAACTTATCAGGACGTTGATCGGAGTGATTGTGTTGGTAATTGTCGGAGTAATAGCATATGCCCTGTCTAAGAATGAATTGTCAGCATTTAAGCTAATGGAATATAATATCAGCGAATCATTTTCGCGCCAGATTGGAGCAGCTATTATAGTTACATATATAATAGCTCTTGGTTCTGTTGTTGCTGTTTTTTATGCTGAAATTTCAAATTTGTTTAAAAATTAAATATTTATAAAAATGGCGAGACCTGTTAATGAAATCAATGCCGGATCAATGGCTGATATCGCCTTCCTTTTGCTGATCTTTTTCCTTGTTACAACAACAATGGACGTTGATTCAGGAATTGTAAGGAGATTGCCTCCGCCACCCGATCCAACAGTCAAGCCCGCTGATATTAAAGAAAGAAATGTAATGAATGTTCTTGTCAGTAGTCGTGATGCTTTGATGGTAAACCGAGTGCCAAGCGATATAAGTACATTGCGAAGAACTGTCAAGGAATTTATTCAAAACAGGGGCAATCGTTCTGATTGGCCTGAACAACGTATTGAAGAAATTGAAGGATTAGGGAATGTGCCCGTTTCCAGAGGGATTGTCTCTCTGAAAAACGACCGTGGGACATCGTACAATATGTATATTCAGGTACAGAATGAGCTGGCTGCCGCATTTGCAGAAATGCGTAATGAACTCTCAATGGAGAAATTTGGAATAAGATACAATCAACTTACAAATAATGATTGGATTAATGCTATTAATAAAGCTATTCCAGTTGCTATTTCAGAAGCCGAACCAGAAGACGTAGGAGGAAAATAATATGTCAAGATTCAGAAAAAAAGGTAGTAAAACACTTACTGCAATTTCAACAGCATCATTGCCGGACGTTATTTTTATGCTTCTATTCTTCTTTATGGTAACTACGGTGATGCGTGAAACTACTCTCATTGTAAAAGTTAAAGTTCCCGACGCTACTGAAGTACAAAAAATTGAACGAAAATCTCTGGTAAGTTATATATATATCGGAACTCCCTTAAGAAGCCAGATATATGGTACTGAATCACGTATTCAGCTTAACGACAGATTTGCCACAATTAGCGATATTCAGAATTTTATTATTGCTGAACGCGAAGCCCGTGATGAAGCTGACAGAGGATTTCTTACCACATCATTAAAAGTTGATGAACAGGTAAGAATGGGTGTTGTAACCGATGTTAAGCAGGAATTACGACAAATTGGAGCTTTCCGTATTAACTATTCTGCCAGAAAAAGAGTAGAACAATAGTGTTGTAATAAATTAATGAGCCGGGGTAGGTTTTTAAAATGAAAGCTTACCCCGGTTTTTTATATCTGCGTATTTGTTTTTCCCTGATTATCAGATAACCTGGTAATAACTACAAACAGGGTGATAACCATAATTAAACTGGCAATTATTAGTAAGGGATCAGAAACCTGTCCGATCTCGTCGTAATTATTCTCAATAAACTTTTTTTGGAATAAGAAAGCAGCAATTACTGCCATACCATTATTAAAAAAATGTACTATTATGGGAACCCATAAGGATTGGGTAATTACAAAAAGGTAACCGAATAAGATACCAAGTATCATGCGGGGAAGAAAACCATAAAACTGCAGATGCATTGCACTGAATACAACAGCAGTTAACAACACTGCCCAGTGAACATTGCCAAACCAGCGATGCAACAATTTTTGCAACACACCCCTGAACAATAATTCTTCGCCAACAGCCGGGATCAGGGCTATCATAAATATGTTCACCAGAAATCCTCCTGTTGTTTTTACATCAAGGAAAGCTTTTGTGAGGTTTTCAGCATTGATCTCCGATTGCCGCATCCAGTTTTCCAGTCCTTGCAACCAGACCGGAAGTTTTAACTGTTCGTTAAAAAGTGCTGAAACATGAATTAAAGGCAGAATTGCTATTATAATTATTATACTAAGAGCAACCACCCTGAGTTGAGGCTTACGGGTCAACCCTAAATAGCGCCAGATATTATCGCTGTCAAGAAATGCAAATAAAACAGGTGGAACAATGAATAGTCCAATTTGATTTATGATCTGGAAATATTTTAATAGCCTTACTACTTCATAGTTTTGATAATCGTTTAGCTGAGTCATAAGTGTTAAGGCATTACCAAAGAGCATTGTGGCGATCAGCCACCCGATCAACATAATAACCAACATACTGAACAATGAAAGCAGAATGAGCGCTATTATCTTTCGTATAGGAGAGATGTGTTGTAAAGATCCGGATTGGAAAATTCCCATGATTTTTTATTTAAGATGTAAAAATATTAAAAAAACTTAACACCGATCTATTGTTTTTACCTCAAAAATTACTATATTTGCTCTCTGTTTAGTCAAACAAATCATTAATTTAAAATTTGAAGCTATGGCTGGAGTTAACAAAGTAATTTTAATCGGAAATCTTGGAAGAGATCCGGAAGTACGCACCATTGAAAGTGGTGCCAAAGTTGCCAATTTTTCACTGGCTACCACTGAATCATATAAGAATAAAGAAGGTAACCGCATTGACCAGACTGAATGGCATCGCATTGTATTATGGAGAGGACTGGCAGATATTGCAGAAAGATTTTTGCGTAAAGGCAGCCAGGTATATATAGAAGGAAAGATAGTGTCAAGAAAATATACTGACAAGGATAATGTTGAAAGAACTGTTACTGAGATAATAGGCGACAATATGACTTTGCTCGGTTCCCGTCGTGATGATATCGGTATTGACACACCTTCTGATGAAAAAGATCAATACAGTGAGCCGCCGGCAATGGCAGAACCACAGGATGATCTGCCTTTTTAGTTACATCTGATTGAAGTTTGTATATTCATGTCAGCATTGATGACTGACTATGAACTGCTAAACTATTGATTAACAAAGAATAGTTATCTGATTTCAAAATACAAAGAGACTGAACATATAATATCTTAAGGATCGTAAATTGATATTCTAACTAAAGTGTTCTTTCTCAACCCCGAAGGGGTGGTATATTTGTAGGAAATTGGACAAATTCTATACCTAAGCCCTGTAAGGGCGGAATAATCTAATTGAGGTATGTACTTCCCTAAATAGGGTTGACCGTTTTGGTTAATTATTAATTTAGTTTTGGTATAACCCGTAAGGGTCTTTGACCCTACGGGATGAAATTTTTGTAAAAAAGCCAATTTGACATCCTTTTATGAACCCTGAAAGGGGTGTAATTTTTGTAAAAAACGGCTATCGCTTTACCACTTACAAACCCTGAAAGGGTGAAATATTTTAATCGGGCGCTTCGAGAGCCTCAGCGCCCGGATTTTTAACAAACTCAGTGCCCGTGCTCACAGCTCCGATTCTTCCTGTTTTTCAGAATTGTTCGTACCATCCCAGTCCAAAAAGTGCAAAATCGAACTTTACAGGGTCTTCAGGATCAAAGAGACGTAGATTCTGCGTAAGTTCTAATGCGGCTTTCCAATCATTTTGTTTCCGTGACAGAAGATTCAGTTTACGTGCAACCTGTCCGCTGTGAAGATCAAGCGGGCATATAAGTTTATCAGCCCTTGTACTTTCCCATATCCCAAAATCAACACCGTTTAGGTCTTTTCTAATCATCCATCGTAAAAACATGTTTATTCGTTTTGCCGCTGAATTTTTCATCGGGTCAGGAAGGTGCTTAAGGGTTCGTGGCAGGTGCTCTATAGCAAAAAATCTCTTTTTGAATCTGCTGATGATCAGCGCCATATCATCTTCATAAGGAGAAAAAAAAGCTTTTTCGAGCGAACCATATTCATTGATAATATTTCGGGTAGCCAGAATAAAAGTCATGGCATCCAAACCGCTAAAAGTACGGTATGCAAACCTGTTAAGAGTTGCTATTTCATGTTCGGAAGCGTGTTTTACAAAAACTTCGGGTTCATAATCCATCATTCTAATTAATTCCTTGCCCGATTTTGTAATTGCGTGCCGCCTTCCCCATGAGATAACAGCGGTAAGAAATCCTGAAATTTCAATATCAGCATTATTACTGAACATGTGCGGAACCTCAATTGGGTCGCCGGTTATAAAACTTTTTGTGTTGTATTGAATATATTTTTCTTCAAGAAAGGATTTCAGGTTTTCGGGCTGTATCATGATGCAATAGATTAAAAAAAACCTTACCGCAATTAATACGATAAGGTTTTTTAAAAAGTAAACATGAGTTATTTAAGCAGAGTGAGTCTGAGTGATAATTTTCATTCCGCGATTGATTGCTTTTTCATTTTCAGGGATCAGATGATGATGCCTTTCGGGTAAGGATTGTTTCAAACCTTTGATAACATTTTCGAGTTCCACAATAGGTTTGATCTTTAAATACCCGCCCAGCACTATCATGTTAAAAGTTTTGGAAAGACCCAGTTTTGAAGCTTCGTCAGCAGCATCAATACGATAAATGTTAACATCCTTACGCTCAGGATGCCGTGTAATACCATTACCATCGTAAATGAGTGTGCCACCGGCCTTAACTGATTTTTCAAACTTGTCCATTGATTGCTGATTGAGCAATATAGCAGTATCGTATTGATTTAGTATTGGTGAGCTAATACGCTGATCGCTAAGAATAACTGTTACATTTGCGGTACCTCCGCGCATTTCGGGACCGTATGATGGCATCCAGCTCACTTCCTGATCCTGCATCATTCCCGAATAGGCTAAAATTTTGCCCATTGAGAGAACTCCTTGTCCTCCAAATCCGGCTATAATTATTTCTTCAGTCATCGTTAAAAATTTTTATTTCGATGTTTTCATAAATATTAAATTCATCTAAATTATTTCTCGGGGACTTTAATATCTCCAAGAGGATAGAACGGGAACATATTTGCTTCCATCCACTCATTTGATTGCCGTGGTGTCATTTTCCATCCTGAGTTACAGTTTGAAACTATTTCAATAAAGCTGAGCCCCATGTTTTTGCTCTGGTATCCAAAAGCAAGACGCATGGCTCTTTTAGTTCTTCTAACTGCTGCAGGGGTATGAACAGCCTGCCGGGTTACAAAACATGTTCCCGGAAGTTGAGCAACAAGTTCAGTGATCTTCAATGGATTACCCATAATTTGTACGTCTCGTCCATAGGGTGAAGTACTTGATTTCATTCCCGGCAGGGTAGTTGGAGCCATTTGTCCGCCTGTCATTCCATAAATCCCGTTATTTATGAAGATGATAGTGATATTTTCGCCACGGTTACAGGCATGAATTGTTTCAGCCGTACCAATGGCAGCGAGGTCGCCGTCGCCCTGATAGGTAAAAACAAATTTTTCGGGAAACAGACGTTTAATAGCAGTAGCCAAAGCAGGAGCACGACCGTGAGCAGCCTGCTGCATATCAAGGTTGAAGAAGTTATATGCAAGGACTGAACAACCAACAGGGTCAACGCCTATGGTTATGTCCTGAATATCCATTTCTTCAATTACTTCGGCTAAAATTCTGTGAGCTGTTCCATGTCCGCAGCCTGGACAGTATGACAGTATATTGTCAGTCATTACATTGGTTTTCTTGTAAACCAGATTTTTTTCCTGACGAATTTCTTCTTTGGTGAGTGTATGTTCCATCTTTTATCCTCCGATTAATTTTTGTTCCAATGCATGTAATACTTCAGTAGGGCTGGGAATGATACCGCCGAAACGTCCGAAATGCTCAACTTTAATTCTATTGCAGACTGAAAGTCTTACATCTTCGATCATTTGTCCTGCGTTCATTTCAACTACAAGCATGCCTTTGACCTTTTGTGATAATTTTGCTATAGCTTCTTCAGGGAATGGGAAAAGAGTAATAGGACGAAGAAGTCCGACCTTGATTCCTTTTTCACGACCCAACTGAAGGGCTTTCTGGCTAATACGCGCACTGGTACCAAAAGCTATTAAAATATATTCAGCATCATCGCACATGATTTCTTCGTATCGAACCTCTTCTTTTTTCATTCTTTCATATTTGGCCTGAATACGAAGGTTAACCTGTTCCTGTTTTAATGAATCCAGTTCAAGAGAAGTAATAATGTTTCTCTCCCTGTTTTTTGGTTTTCCAAGAGTAGCCCATGGGCATTGTTCCCTGATCTGCTCTTCGGTGCGGCGCGGTTTCTGTTCGGGTAACAGCACTTTTTCCATCATTTGTCCTATAGCACCATCTGAGAGTATCATAACAGGGTTACGATATTTAAATGCAAGTTCAAAACCAAGAGTGGTAAAATCAGCCATTTCCTGAACCGATGCGGGAGCAAGAACCAGCAGTTTATAGTCACCGTGTCCGCCACCCTTTACAGCCTGAAAATAATCGGATTGTGAAGGCTGGATAGTTCCGAGCCCCGGACCTCCACGAACCACATTAACTATTAAGCAGGGCAGTTCAGCGCCTGCAATATAGGATATTCCTTCTTGTTTAAGGCTGATACCAGGGCTTGATGATGAGGTCATAACCATTTTCCCACAACCAGCGCCACCATATACCATATTAATAGCGGCAACTTCGCTTTCAGCCTGTAATATTACCATACCAGTACGTTCGTATGGTTTTTCTGCCATCAGATATTCAAGTACTTCTGATTGAGGAGTAATAGGGTATCCGAAATAACCGTCGGCACCGGCGCGAATTGCAGCCTCTGCAATGGCTTCGTTCCCTTTCATAAGTTTAAGCTCTTTTTTCATTCTTAACATATTTTGAGTTAAACAGAAATTAAATTTTTACGCGATAAACTGTTATGACACCATCAGGGCAAACAATGGCACAATTGGCGCAACCTGTACATTTATCGTTAATTGTTTCAGCATAATGATATCCCTTTCCGTTCACATTTTTGGCGAGCGCTATTACATCATGGGGGCAGGCGGGAATACAAACCTCGCACCCTTTGCAGCGTTCAATGTCAATGACAATATCGCCTATAACTTTTGCCATACTATGAGTTGTGTTAGTTATTAAGTACTTTATAATAATGTGGCGAAATTACATAATTAAAAGAGTTTAATTTGAATATTTAACATTAATTTAACACATTGAGCAATAATTTATATCAAGTTTAAATAAGGAAATGAAAAACATAGTGTGAGAACATGGATATGTCAAAAATGGGCTTTCAGCAGAAAAGATAAGGATCTAAGGAGTATTTTGATAATTTTAATAAGCTTAAAAATGCATCATGTCAATAAGTACCAATATATTTGCAGAGGAGTTTTTCAGAATTATACCATAAGGTTTGCCTTACCTGAACATTGTCCCTTAATCTGAGCTTTCAGAATGATAGTTGATCGTTGAAATTTTTATTTATTTGACAATGTTTAAGTGTTTTGATTTTTTGAAAGTGTACAAATGATTGAATTTAAAGCTAATAGTTATTAATATGGAAATTGGAAAAATTAAACTTGACAACATTAAAAACGTTGTAGTAATCGCTTCCGGTAAAGGAGGAGTTGGAAAATCCACAGTATCGGTTAATCTGGCTATTTCGCTGGCACGAAACGGTTTAAAAGTCGCTTTGGTTGATGGTGATATTTACGGGCCATCAATACCGCGAATGTTTGGTATTGAAGATTATAAACCTGAAGTTTATACTGAGAATGGAAAAGAAATGATGAATCCTGTGGAGCGGTTTGGTGTAAAGATCGTGTCAATTGGATTTTTCATTACTCAGAACCAGCCTCTTATATGGCGCGGGCCTATGGCTGCAAGCGCAATAACACAACTTGTTGAGAATACTGTATGGGGTGAAATTGATATTATGATAATTGACTATCCGCCCGGAACCGGAGATATACAACTAACCACAATTCAGAAACTTGATCTGACAGGAGCGCTCATTGTTACTACTCCTCAGGAAATTGCCGTGAACGACGCACGTAAAGCCGCTTCATTATTTGTGCATCAGGATATAGGGGTGCCTATACTGGGGGTTGTTGAGAATATGTCGTGGTTCACACCGGCCAAACATCCGGATGAACAGTATTTCATTTTTGGCAAAGGTGGTGGTAAGATCCTGGCTCAGGAATTAAATACTGAACTTATAGGTCAAATTCCATTGGTGCAGGAAGTAGGCGAAACTGCTGAAAAAGGACTTAGTATTTTCAATCAGACTGATGTTAGTGTTATTAAAGCCTTCGATCAGATCTCGGAAGCTATATTAAAACAAGTTAAGTTTGCAAATAGCTGATACTAAGGCGTATAATATGCCTTAGGCTTATACTGAAACACTCTCTGATAATCCGGAAAAGGAAGATGAAACTGTTCTGAGATTGGAATATCCTTTACCGGATAGTAATTCATAAACATTTAGTAGTTAACTTTACATTTTTATAAAAACCGATTCAAAATGTCAGGTTACATTCATGTATACACCGGGAATGGCAAAGGTAAAACCACTGCTGCTATCGGTCTTGCAATACGTGCAGCAGGCGCAGGCAAAAGTGTATTTATAGCTCAGTTTGTAAAAGGGATGCACTATTCCGAGATTGAATCCTTAAAACGATTTGAACCACAAATAGTGCTGGAACAGTTTGGTCGCGATTGTTTTATCATGCATGCACCTGAGGATGAAGATATCAGGATTGCAAGAGAGGGTTTGAAGAAAGTCTCTGAAATGATTCATTCCGGCGTTTATGATATTCTAATACTCGATGAAGCATGTATTGCACTGTATTACAAGCTTTTTACATTGAAAGAATTAACTGATGTAATAAATGTCAGACCTCAGGATATGGAGATCGTGATCACAGGTCGCTATGCGCCGTCGGAATTAATTGAAATGGCTGATCTGGTTACCGAAATGAAAGAAATAAAGCATTATTATAACAATGGCGTTGAAGCAAGAAAAGGTATAGAGTTCTGATTTTGATGTGTTTATTACTTCAAACCCGCATTAACTACAATTATATCCAATTAATTTTTAATGCCATTCTCTTCCACGAAATACGGTAATAGAAAACTATTTTTCTTACAATTTTAGAATTGAATTCCAAAATTGTAATTTTGTACTATGATAAAAAGAGAAGCAGAAATTGAAATCAGGTCACTGGCGAAACAGTTTAAAGCTGTGGCTATTATTGGACCGTGGCAATCAGGCAAGACCACCCTTGTCAGGCATATATTCAGTGATAAACCATATGCAAATCTCGAAAATCCCGATTTACGCATGTTTGCAACTGATGATCCCAGAGGGTTTTTATCAAATTATCCTTTTGGAGCTGTACTGGATGAAATACAACGAGTACCGGAGCTATTCTCTTATTTGCAGCAGATTCTGGATGAATCACCCGTGAATGGTATGTTTATTCTAACGGGTTCGAATAATTTCCTGCTTCAGGAAAGCATTTCACAAAGTCTTTCCGGACGGGTTGGCTATCTTAACTTATTGCCTCTTTCTTTAGGTGAAATCAATGACAAACAAATCAACAGCAATCAGTTGATGTTCAAAGGTGGCTATCCGGTACTCTATAATCAGGATATTGACCCTACGGTCTGGTATTCCAATTATATCAGAACCTATGTTGAACGCGATGTGAGGCTTATAAAAAATATTGCCGACCTTTCTGCATTTGAACGTTTTCTCAGACTTTGCGCCGGTCGTATCGGACAATTACTTAATATGAGCAGTCTTGCAGTTGAAACCGGAGTAGATGTTAAAACCATTGGTACATGGCTTAGTGTTCTGGAAACAGGTTTTATCCTTTTCAGATTGCAACCCTGGCACGAAAATTTTAATAAACTTATTGTAAAAATGCCGAAACTCTATTTTTATGACACAGGACTTGCTACAGCACTTTTAGGTATCGAAAATTCGGCACAGCTAGACTTTCATCCATTCAGAGGGGCTATTTTTGAGAACATGGTCATCCTGGAGTTTCTTAAAAAGCGTTACAACAAAGCAAAGCAACACAACCTTTTTTTCTGGCGCGACAATGTTGGCAACGAAATTGATTTGCTGATAAAACAGGGGGATCGCCTTTTACCTGTTGAGATAAAGTCGGGACAAACAGTAACGAACGACTATTTCAAAGGAGTTTTGTTCTGGAACAAAATAAGCAATTCGCATGGCGGCTATGTTGTGTACGGAGGTGATATGACGCAAGTCAGAAGCAATGAAATAACAGTGTTATCCTATAAGGAAATACAGGATATTTTCAGAGAAATTTGATTTGAATCCAAAAAAGTCATAATCATTCCGTACTTATCATACTTTTTAATCTGACAGCGGACTCATTTATTTATTAACTTTCTTTTGGAATAATTAGAATAAATAATTGCAGCAGGATTATGACCTGTTATTCTGTCTTTTACAATAAAAGTGGTAACAGGAGCTTTTGAATTTTGCGTGAAAAGTATATCATGCCCAATACATAATCCTACAATGAGGTTAAGGTCTGTTTTAAGTTCGTTAAGCACAATTGCCTGACCAACAGGATTGCACATTGCTTCAAAATTATTTTCACGTATCTGAGTCAGGCCATATTCTTTTTTTGAGGTGCCTGAAAATTTACAACAGATACTACAAACTGTAAATGACTGTTCAAGAATATCCTTAAGCACCTTGGCTTCATTTATCAAACCAACACAATGAGCAATACCTATTTTTTTATACCCCATCTGTTTGGCAAACCCTATGATCTCTTCAAGCCGGTTCCATTGCATGTAATGTTCAACCTCAATATGCGATGAAGCCTCAAGAATCTTTTTGTTTTCCGGTTTTTCATATTCTTTGGCTATAGCTTCACGATATTTATCAAAATTTTGTCCGCGAATACAGTCTTCACCTTTGTAACAAGGATAAGTAGTGCAACCGGCACAGTTTACTGTTTCGTCATTATTGCTTCTCATATCATTGATTTTAAATTTGGATCCAAAGTTTTGCCAAGTGGTAAAATTAATCAAATCTCGTTTTCTTAACGGATCTGAAATTTATTATTAGTATGAACCTTTTCTGCCAAAAACAGAAAGGAAATTATTTCTGGTTCCTGAGCTTAAAGACCAAAGCCGGTGTGTCGCTATATGTTTTGATAAAGGATTCCGGAATCATAACTTTTGTAATTCCGCTTTTTCTTTTAAGTGGCAGATTTTTATCATGCCCCAGTAGTTTTACAGTTTTATGATTACCGGCAAAGATATCCGGTAGTTCAATTGAAACTGGAAATGGATCATTTTCGTCTATCAGATAAAAAGCATAAGCGTACTCTCCGTCTTTTGATTGTGAGAAATATATCCTTCCCAGGTCATAAGGCGGTAATGGCCTGGTTCCGTAGATTGACTGTGAATTTATATCCATCCACTTCCCGATCTGGTCAAGCCTTTTGTAAACTTCCGGAACGAAATTGCCGGTTTTATCAGGTCCAATGCCAAGCAGAAAGTTTCCGCCTTTTGCTATGATCTTTATTAATGTGTGAATTGCCCAATTTACTGATTTATAATGCTCGGCAGGGCTGGTTGAATACCAGTTGTCGCCAAGTGTAATACAGCTTTCCCAGGGATATGCAGGTATGGTTACAGGTATTTGCTGTTCAGGCGTTCTGTAGTTTTCAAATTCACCATGTACGGTACGGTCAACTATCAGTAAACCCGGCTGATTAAGCCTTGCCATTGAAGCAATTGCCTGCATGTTAATATCCTGTATCCATTGATTTTTTCCCAGCCATGGTCTTGTTTCTTTTGTAAGTGAATTATCGGGTCTGACCCAACCGCCATCGAGCCAGAGAATATCCACAGGCCCATAATCGGTCATGAGTTCTTCTAACTGATTGAAAGTGAATTTTTTGTAGTTTCCCCATTTGTCAGGATATTTTTTGGGATCATAATTCACATTGCGGTCGAAAACAGGGAAATATTGCCACCAGTAATCATTATTATGCCAATCGGGTTTGCTGAAATAAACACCTGTTGCCAGTCCTTTTTCTCTGAAAGCATTAAAAACTTCTTTTGCAATATTGCTTTTGGGGTTCTTTGAAAATTTACTGCTCTGATCGGTGATCTTATAATCTGTGTATTTACTGTCGAACATACAAAATCCGTCATGATGTTTAGTAGTGAAAACCACGTATTTCATTCCCGCCTTTCTGCATGCCTCAGCCCAGCGGTCCGGGTCGAAACCGGTAGGATTAAAGGTTTCTCTTAACTTTTCATAAGCACTTACGTATGAATAATAATTATCTGAAAAAGGTCCTGTACGCTTGCACCAGGGTTCATCTTCAGGACATAAACTCCAGCTTTCAACTATACCCCATTCACTATAGGGACCCCAATGAATTATTACACCAAATTTCCAGTCCTGCCATTGATGTAGTTTCTCACTTGTAGCAGGGTCGGAAGGCCACTGATAACTAATTTCAGTGTCAATATTGTGTTGTGAAAAACCATTAAAAGAGAAAATTAAAATGCTGATCAGAAGAAAATATGATTTTAAAGTGTTCATAATAAATTAGTTATATTATTATTTAATAATGATTTCATCAACAAATACCCATGAAGCGCTGCCAGCCGAAGGATGCCAGTCGAACAACCTTAACGTTCCTTTCACATCAAATCTCACATATCTGAATTTTTTATTCTTTGGATGGAACGAAAACAATCTGTTGATCTCTTCTTCACGCTGATTACCTTCAACTGTTTGTTTTTTAATCAGATCAAAATCCAGATCATTATCAGAAACCAGACAGGTAATAGCCCTGGGATGAAGAATCCAGCTTTTGGGATCGTACAAAGTACTGATTTCGATACTTTCAGCCTGAATAATTTCCTCAAGATCAATCACAAGCGAGAAATCCTGAGATTCCCAACCCAGCCAGTGAACTTTATAATCATTGGCGCCACGAACTCCATTGGTAAGCAAAGCAAGGTTACCATCACTGTATTTCTCAGCAGGAGCTGGTTTGGCAGAAACCATTTTTCGGAAAGCAAAATTACCTTTTACCTGAATGTCAATGAATCTTTTGGTGGAATTATAATATTGTTCAGGAGTAAGCCCTGATTCGTTCAGGTTTTCGGAATTACAATCCTCACTGGTTTGATAAAATGTTTCAAGTATATTCAGCATATCCTGTCTGGGAATGAATTCGCCGTTTTCTTCACGATACCAGCCTCGTGGTCCATACATATCATTTTTACCAATTTCCATCATTGCATACTGCAGTGGCATACGTGCTGTGCGAACATGAAGAAGGAACTCAGGTTTATCAGCAACGGATTTCTCAGCTTCATTGAAATAAAAATTATACTTTTCAATATTTTCGGCAGATAAAAATGTGTGTTGATGGTTATTAGGGGGTCCGTATATGTCAAGCCATTCGCCGGTTTTTAAAATCTCTTGCTGCATATGGCTTATATATTTTCGTATCCAGGGTGCTGCATCACCATAAAAAGCATCAGTGAATTCAGCGATTATTTTCTGATCGTCAGCTTCAGGATCCCATAAAAGCCTGGAAAGCAAGTATGATTTTAATTCTGAAAATTCATGCCCTACCCCTGTATTCGATTGCTGAAAATGTTCTTTTACATTATTTGCTACAAAGAGTTGAATATTAGGTTTTAACACATGAAGGTTCGGGAATGGACTTATACTATGCGCAAAATCAACAGTATAGTCCCATAAATAAATATGATCGCATATTTTACCCCAGTCTTCCATGTCTTTTAGAAAAGAAATGCTTGTAGGATCCTCAGCAATAGGTTTACTCCGGTTAAGTTCAATGGTGCAAAGCATTACCTGAACATTTTCATGTGGTTTTGTAATAACTGGTGCCTGACGGCTGTACTGATATGCTAAAGTTGAGATTATTTTGTCAGGAAAATGTTCTGCTACGCGATTAACAAAATGAATAACAGGGCCGGCGACGCTTTTTTCCTTATCAATGACCTTTTTGCAATTATCACACTGGCAGTATGAGAAATTATCGTTCTGACTTACTGACCAAACCAGTTTTTCGGGCTGTAATTTCATTTCATCTTCAAGCTTCTTTATCACTATATCAAAAACATCGGGATTGGTAAGGCAGGGCTGATCAATGATTCGTTTGCCATTCATGAAGGCAAAATATTCAGGATGTGATTTGAAATACTCCTGCCAGGGCAGTAACCTATTGAAAGTGTGTACATAATAATTCTTAGCAAACATATCGTTGATATGATGCAGGCGACGAAAATCCTTGTAATCGGGATCTTCAGTGAATTTTCTCGGAACGTTGCGATATGTATTGGGTGATGAATCGCTAAAATAAATTGCCGGGAGAGTAATGTTCTTTGATTTTGGTATCACAATAAATTCAGGACTTAAATATTTCACTCCCAGGTGGTTTTCAATAATTTCAGTTACTCCATAAATACATCCCCGGGCACTGCCACCTGTGATTATTAGTTTTGATCCTTCGGTTTTAATTGAAAATCCATCTGCACTTTCAATAGTCTCGCTTTTGCTGATGGATATAATTAAATCGTTTTCAGGATCATTTGATGCGATCACAGGTAAATCGCATCCGGAGATTTCTTTAACATATTTATTAAAAAGTTCAGCAGCTCTTTTTTCCTCAGTTGTGGCATTTTCGGGAATAATGATATGATATTCGCTTTTATCATTCTTCACTAAGTGAATGGCTTTGTGTTTTGATTGCGAACAGGAAAATAAAATTGTGAGTAATAAAGTAGTAATTATTAAGTGCATCATTTACTGGTGATTAATTTAATGATATCATAAATTTATTTTGACAAATTTATTAATAATCCATTAAGGTGTTGTTCATGGGCGCCAGTTTTAGCATATCATATGATCAATACATTTGCTTTTGAGAGTAAAAATACAAGATTTGCATTTATTCCGGTGGAGCCATGTTATGTAATTTAACTTACGGTGGATTAATTAATTGAGATAATTTTATCATTGATTTAAGAGGGAAAATCGGGCATTACAGCTATTTGAACATAAATAAAATACTTCGGCTATTAAAAACTTTTTGTTTAAGTTTTGGTAAACAAATATAAAATATCTATAAACCGGTATGATTCAGTATTTTATTATGAGAACAAAATTTTCTTTTGTTTTATTGAACCTATTCCGTTACATTATTGTTTAGGATAATTCATGGAATTTTTATACAAAATGAGAAAAACAGCACCTGTAAAATACGATATTCATTCTTTATTAATGGAGCGCTGGAGTCCTCGCGCTTTTTCATCAAAAGAGATCGCTATTGATAAACTTCAACGTATTTTTGAAGCCTCCCGCTGGGCTCCTTCCAGTTCAAACGATCAGGAATGGCGTTACATTATTGGTTTCAAAGGCGACGAAACTTTTCAGAAAATATTTGATTCACTTGTGGAGTTCAACCAATTATGGGCAGGAGAAGCTCCTGTACTGGCTCTTGCAAGCGCTGAAACCATTAGTCCTAAAACAGGTAAAGCCGGAATAATTGCTCTTTATGATGTTGGTCAGTCGGTAGCAATGCTTACTGTTCAGGCAGAAGCTGAAGGATTGTTTGTTCATCAGATGGCTGGATTTGACAAAGATAAAATAAGAGAGTATTTTGAATTGCCTGATTCCGTAGAACCTTTGACAGTGTTCACTATTGGCACTTATGGCTATCCTTCAAAACTGCATCCTAATTTACAACGTCTTGAAAAATCTGACCGGGTTCGTAATAATTTCGATACTTTTGTGTTCAGAAATAAATATGGTGAGCCTACTGATTTGTTTGACTCACCCTGAACACCTAGAAAACATGATTAAAAAGACAGAAAACAGAAAAAGCTTCTTGAAAGTGGCTCGGAATTATAATAAACCTACAGTTATGGGGATTTTTATGGCAGCCCTGTTGTTTATAACTGCATGTAACGGAAGTCAGCAGAAGTCAGGTGGGAAAACGATAAGCCTTGCCGAGCAGATTATGAAGGCAGAAGCGCCTGTTTTTAACCCCGATTCAGCTTATTTTTTTATTGAGAAGCAGGTTGAATTTGGTCCAAGAGTTCCAAATACCAATGCTCATTCTCAATGTGCCTGGTTTCTGATGCAAACGTTGGGAAACTATACCACTAACCTTGATGTACAGGAAGCTAAAGTCAGGGCTTATGATGGTACTGTACTGAATATCAAGAATATAATAGGTTCTTTTAATACAAATGCAAAAGACAGGATCTTATTATGTGCTCACTGGGATACACGTCCTTTTGCTGATCATGATCCTGATCCTGCAAATCATTTCACCCCTATACCCGGTGCTAACGATGGTGCAAGTGGAGTTGGTGTATTATTGGAAATAGCCCGTCAGATATCTTTGAACCCGCTAAATATTGGTATAGATATTATTTTGTTTGATGCTGAAGACTATGGTGAACATCAGAGTATTCAGGCCAGAACCGGCGATTATTGGGCTTTGGGAGCACAATATTGGGCAAAAAATCCTCATATAAATAATTATAATGCACGCCTGGGGATCTTATTGGATATGGTGGGAGCTTCGGATGCTGTGTTTACAATGGAAGCAACTTCAATGTATCATGCTCCCGATGTGATGAAAAAAGTGTGGGATATAGCTCATCAGATCAACATGGGTTCTTATTTTTCATATAAAAGAACCAATGCCATTGTGGATGATCATACCTATATCAACGAGATTGCAAATATTCCTACAATTGATATAATTCATTACGGCGAAAACAGCTATACCGGTTTTTTTGAACACTGGCATACTGTAAATGATAATATGGACGTAATAGACAAAAACACAATAAATGCAGTAGGACAAACGGTATTGACCTTTCTTTATCTTGAAAATACGAAGCTTGATAAAGCAAAATCGGATTCATAAACATCTTTATAACAGTATGTTAGCCTTGTTTGCTGATTGCGGGCTTATGTTTTTTTTACCAAACCTTTTTTATGCATATTTATTCTGTTGATCTTTTCGGTCAAACAAATATTCATTTCATTGCTTCATTGCTTTTAGGGTCAGGATAAAGAATTTAGGTTGATGCATGTTTTTATGTGAAAACGAACCTTGTACTTTCACATATCTGATATGAAATAGTAAGTAAACCATTTGCTTTTTCTCAGCTTCATAAATCTCTTTAAAAATAATTTCCTTTCTAATAATATCGTTTGACTTATTTATTATATTGAAAATCAGGAGTTTGAAGCCTTTTAGAACCACGCTGAAAGCTTCATAGTTTGCTTTTGTACCGATTGGAAAAATATAATAGACCAATTTTCGCTCTGCTCAATTGTTCTGAATATTTTAACCACCGACATTAACGATTGTAATTTACAAAACAGCTTGGACTATTTTGCAAATACAATTCGTATTATATGTAAAAGCAACTATAGCACAATATTGGTTGAGGTAATGGCTGAAAGACTAATTTTTTGATACGGTTCGTTATGTTTAAACTTAAAATCCTCTTACCCAAACACAATTATTATCTTTGCTGACTTAAATATTGACTGTTATGAGCAAAATACTTGTTGTTGACGACGAAAAAAGCATCCGTAATACACTAAGGGAAATACTTGAATATGAGAAGTTCATTGTAGATGAGGCATCCGATGGAATGGAGGCAATAGAAAAAGTTAGGGAAAATCGTTATGATGTGATTTTACTTGATATCAAAATGCCAAAAATGGATGGAATTGAGGTGCTTGAGCAATTAATGAAACTTACTGATGCTCCGGTAGTTATGATCTCCGGTCATGGTACTGTTGAAACAGTTGTAGAAGCGATAAAAAAGGGTGCTTATGATTATATCACCAAACCTCTGGATTTGAATCGCTTGCTGGTTACTATCCGTAATGCTGGCGAAAGGCAAACTCTTGTTACAGAAACAAAAGCACTGAAACGTCAGGTCAGCAAGGCTTACGACATGATAGGAGAGTCGCAGGTGATGCAGGATATTAAATCTATGATAAACAGAGTGGCCGCAACTGATGCCAGAGTGCTTATTACCGGTGCAAACGGAACAGGAAAAGAGCTTGTAGCCCGCTGGCTTCATGAATTAAGTAATCGTTCGTCAGGTCCGTTTATCGAAGTAAATTGTGCAGCTATTCCTTCTGAACTGATTGAAAGTGTTTTGTTTGGTCATGAAAAGGGCTCTTTTACATCAGCAATAAAACAGCGCAAAGGTGATTTTGAGCAAGCTAACGGAGGTACTTTGTTTTTGGATGAAATTGGGGATATGAGTTTATCAGCACAGGCTAAGGTTTTACGTGCTTTGCAGGAAAACAGGATTATGCGCGTGGGTGGAGAAAAAGATATACCCATTGACGTTAGAGTTATTGCTGCTACAAATAAAGATATTCCAAAAGAGATAGAGAAAAACAATTTTCGAGAAGATCTATATCATAGGCTTGCAGTAATTGTTATTCATGTACCAACACTTAACGACAGAGAAGAGGATATTCCACTGATTGCCAATCATTTTCTTGAAGAAATAAATCAGAATATGGGTAAGCCTCTTATGAAAATTGATCCTTTGGCTCTTAAAGAGTTAAAAAAAATCAACTGGACAGGTAATGTGCGTGAATTAAGGAATGTGGTTGAACGCCTTGCTATACTATGCGATACCACAATTACAGCAGCCGATATTCAAAAATATGCACAGCCTTTAAAAAACTAACTTTTAAGAATAAAACTCATTAAGTATGATTTACGATTTTGATGAAATCATTCCACGACAAAATACTGCAAGTGTAAAATACGATTTGTTACAAAAATATTTTGGGAAAGATAATTTATTGCCAATGTGGGTAGCCGATATGGATTTCCGCACTCCTGATTTTATTGTAAATGCTGTTAAAGAAAGAGCTTCGCATGAGATCTATGGCTATTCTTTCCGTACTGAAAAATACGACGAGGCTCTTATAGGATGGTTTGCCTGCAGGCATGGCTGGAAAATTGATAAAGAATGGATTTCATTCAGCCCGGGCGTGGTACCTGCTTTGAATCTGATAGTAATGGAATTTACTGAGCCCGGTGACGAAATTATTGTTCAGCCACCTGTGTATTTCCCCTTTTTCAGTGCTGTTAATAATCATAACCGCAAACTTGTACTAAACCAGCTTGCTTATGAAAAAGGAAGATATTCTATTGATTTTAAGGATCTTGAATCAAAACTAAATAGCAATACCCGCATGCTTGTTCTTTGCAATCCGCATAATCCGGTCGGAAGAGCCTGGAAAGCGGAAGAGTTGGAACAACTTGCCAATATTTGTGTAAAAAACAATATTCTACTGCTTTCAGATGAAATACATTGCGATCTGATTTTCCCTCCAACTAAGCATATAATAACAGCTTCTTTATCAGAAGAAATTGCAAACAACACTATTACAGCAGTAGCGCCAAGTAAAACATTTAATCTGGCTGGACTTTCTACATCTGCAATAATTTGTCCGAACCCTGAATTAAAAAGGCGTTATGATAAAATCCTTGATAATGTTCATGTAGGCTCGGGAAATATATTCGGCTCAGTGGCGGCTCAGGCTGCTTATACCCATGGTGATGAATGGCTGGATCAATTACTTGATTATGTGCGAGAGAATTACAGGCATGCCTATGATTTTCTGGAAAGTTTTTTGCCTGAGATAAAACCGGCTCCACTGGAAGCAACTTATCTGCTCTGGCTCGATTTTTCAAGAGCCGGATTTGGATCAAATGAGGAATTGAAAGATTTTATTATTGAAAAGGCAGGTCTCGCATTGAATGAAGGTGTTAGTTTTGGTGCTGGTGGCGAAGGATTTATGAGGATGAACCTGGCTTGTCCGCGTAAGGTTCTTATCAGGGCTTTAAATCAGTTGCGAAAGGCATTTGAAGAAAGAAAAAATTCAGATAAATAATAGAAGTTTAAAATCTTCAAATATTTAAGTGATGAATATTTTACAAATTGTTGATCTTCGTAGCGATACGCTTACGAAACCCACTCCTGCCATGCTTGAGGCAATGTTTAATGCAAGTGTTGGCGATGATGTTTGGGGTGAAGACCCAAGTATGAATGCTTTGGAAGAGAAGATTGCAGGTATGTTTGGTCATGAGGCGGCTCTTTTCTGCACATCAGGGATAATGTCAAACCAATTATCTATTAAAGTTCATACTGTACCTGGTGATGAGGTTATTTGCGATCGTCTTTCTCACATATATAATTACGAAGGTGGCGGAATAGCTTTAAATTCAGGGGCATCAGTCAGATTGTTGAATGGCGATAACGGACGTTTCACTGCAAAAGAAGTTTTATTGAATATAAATCCTGATGATGTACATTATCCACATACAAGTCTTGTTTCAGTTGAAAATACTGTAAATAAAGGAGGCGGTGCAGTTTGGGACTGGAATGAATTAAAGGCTATTGGTGAGGTTTGTAAAGAAAACGGATTAAAATATCATCTTGACGGGGCACGTATATTTAATGCTTTGGCTGTAACAGAGCAAACTTGTGAGGATTATGGAAAATTATTTGATTCAATTTCTATTTGTCTTTCCAAAGGGCTTGGAGCACCAGTAGGCTCAATGCTTACCGGATCAAAGGAATTCATTAAAAAGGCAAGGCATTTCAGAAGAGCATTTGGAGGAGGAATGCGGCAGGCCGGATATCTGGCAGCAGCAGGTATTTATGCCCTTGATCACCATATTGATCGTTTGGTTGAAGACCACAGCAGAGCAAAACTTTTAGCAGATAATCTTGCAAAACAAACCTGGGTTCGGAAAGTTGTGCCGGTCGAAACAAATATTGTCATTTTTAGCATAGCTGACGGATTTACGGTTTCACAAGTATTAAATGCCCTGAAGGAAAAAGGCATTTTAGTTGCACAGTTTGGTGCTGACAGCATACGTATGGTTACTCATCTTGATATTAATGTTGAGATGATTAAATATGCAACGACAGTTTTCAGTCAATTGTTCGTTGTAATGTAGATTCATAGTTTCCTTAAAAAATACTACTTTTGCACTCCCATTTGTATAAGATTATAATTCAGATAATGAGACTAAACGATACCGTTTTAAAATTTAAAGCAAGACCTGTCTTGCTACCTCTGGTTTTGGTTTTGATTTTTTCGTCTTGTATTTCACAGAAAAAGCTGAAATACATGGTTGATGATTTCCCCAAATCAGTTTATGAGCATTACCCCAGGCAGGATTATAAAATTCAGCCCGGCGATAATTTATTTATTCAGGTTTTGGGTCTTGATGCTCAAACTGCAGATCTTTTCAGTTTTCAGCCTTCAGGTGCCTATCGCCAGTATCAAACCAATGATTTAAGTGCTTATCTTACGAGTTATACTGTTGATCCTGAAGGATATGTTGAATTTTCAATAATAGGAAATATACTTGTTAAAGATAAAACAGTTGATGAGATCAAAGTTTTGTTACAAGAGGCTATTAGTGAGTATATGCGTGATGCAACAGTTATAGTAAAACTGGTAAATTATAGAGTTACTTTGCTTGGAGAGGTGGTAAGGCCAGGGCAATATCCAGTATATCATACACAGATAAATATTTTTGAAGCTTTGGCAATGGCTGGCGATCTTACCCAATGGGGCGACAGACGTAATGTTCACCTTATACGCAGCACCAAAGGAGAATCTCAGGTAATTATACTCGATATTTCCGGCAGGAAAATTCTTGAATCTGAATATTATTTTCTTATGCCCGATGATATTCTTTATGTTATACCAATGGAGGCAAAAACCTTTGCTTTTACAACATTCCCTTATTCAGTGGTTTTTTCTACCATTACCACTGCATTGTTGATCCTGAACTTTTTTAAATAAAACATAAATCATTGTGAACGAGTTTAATAGATATGGCGAACCGCCACAAGAAGAAAAAATAGACTATAAGGTTCTTTTTTTTAAGATATATAGCTACTGGTACTTCTTTCTCATTACTATATTTATTGCTGTGCTTATAGCATTCTTGTTCAATAAATATACTCCTTCTGTTTACAAAGTAAAATCCACGGTTTTAATCAAGGATGATAAGTCAAGAATGGACCCGCAGGCTTTGCTGGGTATTTCCATGATGAGTAGTTCACAGAATATTCAGAATGAAATAGGGATTTTGAAATCTTATACTATTTCAAATAAAACAGTTAAGAAATTAGATCTTAAAGTTTCTTATTTTATCGAAGAGAACTTTATAACCCGTGAATTATATGATGAAAGCCCTTTTGTTGTAATCCCTGAAATTGAATATTTACAACCTGCAAATATTAAATTCCTGGTTACTGTGTTGTCTACCAATGAGTTTAAGATTGAAGCAGAAGGTGAGAGTATTGATCTGTATAATTTTTCAACTTACGAGAATATACCTAAAGGAGCTGACCGGGTATTTATTAATGGGATATATACTTTTGGCCAGGATATTGAAGGCGAGAACTTTAGATTTAAAATCATATTAAATGAAGACTTGCTCGACACGGAAATAAAAAACAAAAAATACATCTTCATTTTTAATAATATAGATAACTTAACTAAGACTTTTAGTAATAGTATTGAAATTGAGGCTATTAACAGAGATGCCAGTATTTTAGAAATTTCAGTTAAAGGTAACAACTCAAAGAAAATAATAGATTTTCTGAACACATTGATTGAAACCTATCTTGAGCGATCGCTTGAAAAGAAAAACCTTATAGCTAGCAGTACCATTGGTTTTATTGATGCTCAACTTGGTGATATTGCTGATTCTCTGAGTGTTGCTGAAGCCAGTTTGCAGGACTTCAGAATGGCTTCGTCAGTAATGAATATTGATTATCAGGCGCAGCAGGTATTTGATCAGATGAAACAGTTTGAAACAGAAAGGGCTGCTTTGGTTGTACAATCAAAATATTACAACCACTTGAAAAGATATATTGAACAATCGCGGGATAATATTGACGAAATTATTGTTCCCTCGTCAATGGGTATTGATGATCCTATGATTACTCAGCTAATCAGCGAACTTGTAAAACTACACTCTGAAAAGGCAGATCTTCTTATAAAAACCACTCCTAAAAACCCGCTTGTTGTTACTATTGACATGAAGATCAGTAACGTAAAAAACAACATGCTTGAAAATATTACAAATATTATCAGTGCTTCTGAGATTGCTATAAATGATAAAAACAATCAAATTAGACTGCTTGCTGAAAGAATAGACCGTCTTCCTGCTACACAGCGCCAGCTTTTTGGCTATGAACGCAAATTCAAATTTAACGATGCTATTTACACTTTTTTAATGCAAAAGCGTTCAGAAGCTGCTATTACAAAGGCATCTAATCTTCCTGATAATGAGGTGATTGATATAGCGTTGCCAGGTGTTTATGAAACAGTTTTCCCTAAAAAGAATCTGAATTTTGTTATTGCAATTCTACTTGGGTTGATTCTGCCAATTATTTACATTACAGTAAAAGACTATTTAAATGATAAAATTGTTGAACGCAAGGATGTTGAAAACATAACCAAGCTTCCTATTATAGGTCATATCATAAATAGCCGGAATGCAAGCAATATCATTGTTGCACAATCGCCTAAATCTTCCATAGCTGAATCGCTTCGCTCAATCAGAACTAATATTCAGTTTTTTTCTAAAGGGAAGGAAAAGCTTGTCATTCTAATCACTTCAACAATGCCGTCCGAAGGTAAAACTTTTGCATCTTCCAATCTTGCAACTGTGTATTCATTATACGGAAAAAAAGTTTTACTCATGGGTTTCGACCTTCGTAAGCCTAAAATTTATCAGGATTTTGGAGTACTAAATGTTAAAGGTATCAGTTCAGTTTTAATAAATAAAGATACTCTGGAAGATGCTATTCAGGAATCACCGATTGAAAATCTTGATTTAATAATGGGAGGTCCTGTTCCACCTAATCCATCAGAATTGATAGCTTCGGATAATACAAAGGCGATGTTGGCAGAACTGCGTGAAAAATATGATTATATTATCATTGATACTCCACCAATCGGACTGGTTACCGATGCTTTTCTGCTTATGCCTTTGGTGGATGTTACAATATTTGTATGCCGGCAGAATTATACCAACAAAAAAGTATTTTCTGCCATAATGAAAGATGTTGAACAGCGGAATATCTTAAATTCAGGAATTTTGATTAATGATGTAAAACTTACAAGAGGGTCATATGGTTATGGTTATGGCTATGGTTATGGTTATGGCTATGGTTATGGCTATGGTTATGGTTACGGTTATGGCTATGGTTATGGATATTACTCTGATGATGAGGAAGATGAAAAAGAATTAGGATTAAAGGGGCTGTTCAAACGCGGTAATGATTCAAAATCCTGATAAAAGAGTAATTGTTACAAATCAGTAATATTAAAATAACTTTATTTAAAATGAAAAAAAGAAATTCGGTAATTTATTTAATGGTATTATTAATGGTGTTTGGCTCAGTTAAACGAATAGAAGCATGTACAAATTTTCTCATCAGCAAGGGTGCTTCAACTGACGGATCAACTATGATCAGTTATTCTGCTGATTCACATGAGCTATATGGAGAGTTATATCATTGGGAAGCTGCCAAATGGCCTGAAGGTTCAATGATGGATATTTATGATTGGGATAGTGGCAAGTATCTTGGAAAAATCAAACAGGCAAAACAAACATATAATGTAGTGGGGAACATTAATGAATTTCAGGTGGCAATTGGCGAAACTACTTATGGAGGTAGAAGTGAATTGAGCACACAACCCGGTGCCATTATGGATTACGGCAGCCTTATTTATGTAACACTTCAGCGTGCAAAGAATGCTCGTGAAGCTATTAAAATAATAGCCGAACTTGCTGAAGAATACGGTTTTTATAGTTCTGGCGAAACTTTTTCTATTTCTGATCCCAATGAGGTGTGGATTATGGAAATCATTGGAAAAGGTAGTAAAGAAAAAGGAGCTGTATGGGTAGCCTTACGCATCCCTGATGGATATATTTCAGGCCATGCAAATCAAGCCAGAATTACAAATTTTCCTTTGGCAAATAAGCAAACATCAATTACAAGCAAGCAGTTCGACCTGATCTATAAGCCTGGCGTTGAAGTTGTTTATTCTCATGATGTAATAAGTTTTGCACGAGATATGGGTTATTTTGATGGCAGGGACGCTGATTTCAGTTTCTCAGATATATATGCTCCGGTTGATTTTGGAGGTGCCCGTTTTTGTGAAGCCCGTGTTTGGACTGTGTTTAGAAAAGTAAACAACAATATGGACCAGTATCTTGATTATGCGATGGGTCATAATCTTAAAAACAGGATGCCTTTGTGGATATTGCCAAACCGTAAAATCTCAGTTAAAGATATGATGGAATTTATGCGCGATGCTTTTGAAGGAACTCCATTGAATATGACAAGCGATATTGGTGCCGAACCTTTTAGCAAACCATATCGCTGGCGTCCGCTTACATGGGAAGTTGATGGTATTGAATATTGTAACGAGCGTGCTGTAGCTACCCAGCAAACCGGTTTTTTATTTGTTACTCAATCGCGCTCATGGCTGCCCGACCCAATTGGAGGAATCCATTGGTTTGGCGTTGACGATGCAAAAAGTACTGTTTTTGTTCCGATGTATTGCTCAATTACTGAAATTCCGGTTCCTTATGCCAAGGGCAATGGCGCTATGATGGAATGGTCAGATAATTCAGCTTTCTGGGTGTTTAATCAGGTAGCTAATTGGGCATATACAAGATATGATTCTATAATTATTGATATTCAGAAAGTTCAACAGAAACTTGAAAAGAAATTTATTGCCTATACACCTGCAATTGATAAGGCTGCCAAAGAACTTTATGATACTGACAAAGATCTGGCTGTTCAGTTCCTTACTGAGTATTCAGTTAAACAAGGTAATTATACGGTTGATCGCTGGAAGGAATTATACAAATTTCTTTTTATGAAATATCTTGATGGAAATATAAAATATCAGGAGCCGGACAAAAAGAATCCAACAGTTAAATTTGCCGGTTACAGCGAGGAATGGTACCGCCGCATCGCTAAAGAAACCGGAGATCATCTGAAAGTAGTAGAGTAGTCTTATAGATTAAAGGTTTTAAGTAAAACCTAATAAATTACCGGAAAATCAATTACATCATTAAAATATGAATGCACAGGAAAATAAAAAGCCATCGTTGTTAAATATTATAGTGATTGCAGCACTGGCTTTATTAGCTATTATTCTTGTTTTTTTTCTTGTTAAAAATTCAAATAAGGTTAGTGACCTCCAGGCTGAGAAAGAAGCACAACGTCTTGCATTTCAATATGAGCTTGATTCATTGCTTACTGAGCATGAAGCCATTAAAACTGAATATGGGAATCTGACTGAATTATTAGCGGAGAAAGATAGTGTTATTCAGGCTAATGCAGTAGAGATCAAGCAATTGCTGGATACTCAATGGGAGTATGTTAAGGTTCAGCGTAAACTTGAACGACTGCGTGTCATTTCGCAGGGATATCTTCATCAGATGGATTCATTATTTACACTGAACAGGGAGCTTCAGGCTGAAAATGAGGAGGTTAAAGCAAAATATGAATACGAGCGGTCTTTGACAAAGGAATTGCAGAAAGACAAAGAAACACTGATTGAAAAAGTTGAGGAAGCTGCAATATTAAGAGCTTATAATATCAAGGCTACTCCTTTTAATTTAAAGGGTGCGCATAATAAAGAGTCGGAAACCGATCGTGCACGGCGCACCGATCTTATAAGGGTGTGTTTCTCACTGGCTGAGAATAATATAGCTCCTTCAGGTATGAAAGATGTGTATCTGAGAATAGCACGCCCTGATAATATGATCCTTGTTGCAGGATTAGGTGATGACTATTCTTTTGTGTTTAATGGCAATGTTTTGCAGTATTCAGCAATGCGTCAGGTTGATTATCAGAATGCTGAATTGAAAGTTTGCGCCGACTGGATAAACCGAAACAAGGCTGAACCTATGCAAACAGGAGTTTATGTTGTTAATGTTTTCCATGGTGATAATGAAATAGGACAAACATCATTCACTTTAAAGTAAAAGATCACCTCGAAGCACTTTGATATATGAAGTACAAAAAAATCCGGCATGAAAGCCGGATTTTTTAGGCACTTTCAGAAAATAGAATAATTTCTACTTTTTGGGATTAAAAACAGCTTTCAACAATCTCTCTTTGGATAAAAATACCCAAAGGGAGATTTTTTTTATCCTAGAAATCATGTGTGGAAGTAATTTTTTTGAAAAAAAGTTAGTTTCAGAACTCCTGATCCCATCTTTGAGAATCAGTAGGTTACCTTTCATCTATCGCAGACAATAAATGTCGTAAATTTGCCAAAAACACAGATATGCAACAGATACTTCCTATTTTCCCCCAAGACATAAAGATGGTTAATTATCAGGTAGGATTTAAATCAATGGATGACTTTGTCCATTATTTTGTAAATGGAATGCCTGTTTATTGCCATGAGTTAAATGACAAGAACGGTTATCGTTATGTATTAGCTACTCTTGTTAATCATAATTTTTGCAGTATCAAAGAGTTGAGCAATGCTTTAGGTGTAAACATGTATATATTAATTGAAAACTATACCACCTTCCCGTTGAAAAGTATACCACTTATTGAAGTTAAACCAGTTGCTTTGCAAATACAACAGCAACACAAAAACGATGATAAACATGGATACAAAACAA